>Ga0180223_1002294_pt1 | contig 11878 bp, 10 predicted proteins | sample eDN5th30CKraftOP_FD_151337 | JGI IMG/M metagenome (GOLD analysis project Ga0180223, IMG submission 151337) | Enriched Organic Plus compost microbial communities from Emeryville, California, USA - eDNA 5th pass 30_C Kraft OP (version 2) (version 2) ...
GCCCCGCCCTTCTCGGCCAGAACCTTCGTAATCGCCGCCGTCAGACTCGTCTTCCCATGGTCAACGTGACCAATCGTGCCAATGTTCACATGCGGCTTCGTCCGCGAAAACTTTTCCTTGCCCATCGCTCACTACCGGTAGGAGTTGAAACTGCCGGGCCGTTTACCCGCTCGGGGCAACAGAAACAAGGGCTTTTTCTTATGCGCTGCCGGCCCCGCGAGGTGCGGAGCCGGCCGAGGAAGGATCAGCGGATGAGACGGACGGAACGCTCCCCGTCCACCACCGGCTCGGGGCACCTTACGAGGATGCGGATGTCGTCGTAGTCGGAATCCGTCCAGGCGTAATCGCCCCAATCGCGCGCGCGGCCGCGTTGTCCCGGTGGACGATCCTCCCAGCCGTAATACATATATTTTCCGGCATTCTCGGGCGTGCATCCCTCCGCCGCGCGCTCCGGGGTGCGGTTCGCCCTCTTATTGGGGAGCAGCCCGCCGTCCCGCCGATAATTGCGGCACTGGAATTCGGTATCGCACAGAACCGTCTCAAGAATATCGACCCGCTGGCCGGTGTCGGGATGCGTCAGGTCGTTATACTGTTCCGGCTGGCCGGACGTGAGTTCGCTATCCGTATAGTAGTTGAAGCGCCCCCTGTGCCCGTCGCTTCCGGATTGAGGGTTCCGGGCGGTTCCTGAGTCCCAATATTGGCTCTGCGTACGTGCAAAGCGCACGTTCTCCAGCCGATAGCTTAAGTAGGACCCCTCGGCGCAGCGGGGCGTAAAGTAGATGTAGTTCCGCTTCCCGCCTCTGCCGGTGGTATAGCGGTAAATCCCTTCCTCGCGGCTATCGAGCCCGTTCTCGTGGCTGTCGACCAGGAGCCGCCATTCATCATAGAGCTCCCCGTCGTCCGGTGAGCGGGTGCCCGTATCGGCCATAAAACCCGATCCGCCATTGTCGGCAATGGGCACCATCTGGGTGCGCCGCGGGGCATCGCGCACGCCCTCCCGCCGATCGGGCCAGAAGCAGTAAAGCCAGATGCGGTTGAAGTCGCCGGCTTCCGGATCCAGGTCGGTGACCAGAATCTCCGGCATGGCGGGAGGAACCTCATCCAACTGGGCGACCGCCTGCACGGAAACGGGCTGAACCTCCGGAATTCCGGGGATGAGCTTCATGAAGGTGAGCGGCACATCGGCGCGCGCGGTAACGCGGAAAACCGAGCCCGCGGCGACCCAATCGCCCTCGATCCGAAGGTTTCCCGCCCAGCCGCTTGCCCCGTATTGAGCCTGCAACTGGGCCTCCATGACATCCTTCCACTGGCCCCTGCTCGGATCGACGTCCTCGATCAGAGCATTGAGCACAGCGGCGTCGGCCTGGGCCTGGAGCGCGTCGCGGACGTGATAGAGACGCAGGTAATCGACGCCCCAGCCGCCCAGGGCGATCAGCGGAATCGCGATGATCGCGAAGATGACGGCAATGGCGCCATCCTGATTGCTTAAGAAACGATCCATGCTGTCCCCCGCAGTGCTACGCAGCACCATGACAAACAGCGTTGAGCAGAAGGTTACGCGGAAAGCCTTAGGCCAGCGGAACCTTCCGGCACGGTTTAGGGCGGGTAAAGCCGATCCGGACTATTCTCCGTAAAGCGACGTAGCCCGCTCCACCTCGGCCCGCGAGCCGGCGATGACGCCGATGCGCTGATGCAGCGCCGTGGGGGTGACGTCGAGCAGGCGCTCGCGCCCTGTGCTGGCCGCCCCGCCCGCGGTTTCGATCAGCAGCGCCATGGGATTGGCTTCGTAAAGAAAGCGAAGACGGCCGCCCTTTGCGCGGGTTTCTTCATCCTCTGGATAAAGGAAGATGCCCCCACGTGTGAGGATACGGTGCATGTCCGCCACCATGGCCGCGCACCAGCGCATGTTGTAGCTCTTGGCATAGGGTCCGGACTTGCCCGCAAGGCAATTGTCGATGAAGTCGCGGGTTGCTGCGTACCAGGCGCGGCGGCGCGAGGCGTTGATGGAGAATTCCGACGCTTCCGCCGGAATGGTAAGTGACGGATTCACAAGGGAAAATACCCCCTCGACCTCGTCCAGCGCGAAGAGCGCCACGGCCTTGCCGGTGGTCAGGACAAGTACGGTCGCGGGGCCGTAAAGCACGTAGCCAGCGGCGAGCTGCTTGCCGCTGGCGGCGAGGACCGCGGCTTCGCTGGTCGCCCCCCGCCCCACCTCCAGGACGGAGAAAATCGAGCCCACCGCGCCGTTGACCTCGAGGTTGGACGAGCCGTCCAGGGGATCGAAAACAAGGGCGAACCGGGCCTCGGAATCGGCGCGCGCCACCGGCGAAACCGTTTCCAGCTCCTCGGAAACGAGGACGCTAAAGACTTGCGCTGCCTCGGCTTTTTCAATGAAGACCTCGTTGGCGAACACGTCGAGCGCCTTCTGCTCCTCGCCCTGGACATTGACCGTCCCGACCGCGCCCTGGGCCCCGGTCAGCGCGGCGCGGCGGAGCTGGCGCGAGATGGGCATCGCGCAGGCGGCGACCGCTTCGAGGCCGCGCGCGAGACGCGGATCGGCACAGTTTTCGCGGGTCCAATCGGGAAAGAGCATAAGAGGGTATCCTGAGGTCTGATGGTCGTCGGTTGTTTAGGATGGCGCGGCGTCCGGGTCCAGAACAACGATAGTTCGAACCCCTTAGAAGGCTCTTTACGGCTTTGAAGCCGCCTTTGGACGGGTTTGGAAGGCCTTAGACGGAACTTTGTCCGGGAGCGACGAATTGGCCGGTTAAATCCACTACGGATCCGACCCGATGACCGATCCCACTCCCCTCAAAGCAATCGCCCTCAACGGCACGCTCAAACCCAGCGGCAAGGACGACCCCTCCTCCACCGAGAAGATGATCCGGCTGTTGCTGGACGAGATGGAAGAGTTCGGCGTGACGAGCGAGATCGTCCGCCTCGCGGACCTCGACATCAAGCCGGGGGTCAGTTCGGACGAGGGCAAAGGCGACGCATGGCCCGAGGTGCGTGCCAAGATTCTCGACGCCGATATCCTCGTTGCCGGCACGCCGATCTGGCTGGGCCAGCCGAGCTCGGTCATCAAGCGCGCGCTGGAGCGCATGGATGCGTTCCTCTCCGAGGCCGACGACGAGGGCCGGCTGCCGCCCTATGGCAAGGCGGCCGTGGTCGCGGTGGTGGGCAACGAGGACGGCGCGCATCACGTCTCGGCCGAGCTGTTCCAGGCGCTCAACGATGTCGGGTTCTCGCTGGGGCCGAACGCGGTGGCCTATTGGGTCGGCGAGGCTATGGGGGATACTGATTTCCGGGACCTCGACGAGGTGCCTGATGTGGTGACGGAGGCGGTGCGGATGGCGGCGCGCGGTGCGGTGCATCTGGCGCGGCTGCTGAAGGCGCATCCGTATCGGAGTGTGAAGTGAGGTTCGGAGGGCGCTTCGAGAGCACCCCTTAGCTTGCGGAGCAAGGGAAGAGCACCCCTCACCCGATAAAGCAAAGGGAAGAGGCACCCCTCACCCCCGGCCCCTCTCCCTCAAGGGGAGAGGGGGGCTCGTGGGGATGGCCCGAAGACTATAACCCCTCTCTCATCCCGGGAAGCAATGAACCGGAATTATGCGGCTCCTGCGCACCCCTCTCCCCGGGGGGTGAGGGGTGCGCAGGAGCTGAGACGCCACGGCTTGGCTGCTGTATCGCGCTGGATTCCGGCAATGAATGCCGGAATGACGTTGGGGTTGGGCGGTCATCGTGCCCTGCCCCATCTCCGATCGTCACCCCGGCATTCATTGCCGGGGTCCAGGGGATGCTGCCCCAAGCGACGCGCTAGCCGTCCACCGCTTTGACGATCTTGGCGGTCAGCGATTGCCTGACGTCCCAATACCCGTTCCAGAACGGGCTTTTGGCGCGTTCGACCGCGGAGTCCAGCGAGAAGACGTTGGCGGCCGGGAGGGCATCCAGCTCGTCCCAATCCACGGGCACGGCGACGGGGGCGCCGGGGCGGGAGCGGGTGGAGAAGGGAGAGATGGCGGTGGAGCCGCGCTCGTTGCGCAGGTAGTCGATGAACATCTTGCCCTTGCGCTTGGCTTTCGAGAGCGTCGCGGTGAAGCGGTCGGGCTCCTCACCCGCGACCATGCGCGCGAAGCCTGCGGCGAAGGCCTTGGCCTCGGGCCATTCCGCCCGGCGCTGGACCGGCACGACCACGTGCACGCCCTTGCCGCCGGTGACCAGCGGGAAGCTCCTGAGGCCGATGGCCTCGAGCCGGTCGCGCAGGTCGCGCGCCGCGCCCTTGACCAGGGCAAAATCGAGCCCCTCGTCCGGATCGATGTCGAAGATCAGCCGGTCGGGCTTTTCGACATTGTCCCGGCGCGAGCCCCAGATGTGATATTCGAGCACGCCCATCTGCACGCCGGCGAGCAGGCCCGCGAGATCGTCCAGATAGAAATAGTCGTTGGTCTCGCCCGAGCTTTCCACGATGTCGACGGACTTCATGGCATCGCCGAACCCGCCCGTATTGTGCTTCTGGAAGAAGCACTGCTTGGCCCGCCCGCCGGGGCAGCGCACGAGGCTCAGGGGCCGGTTGGCGACGAAGGGCAGCATGGTGTCGGCGATGGCGGCGTAATAGGCCATGATCCGCGCCTTGGTGACGCCCTGCTCGGGGAACATCACCCGGTCGGGGCTGGTGACCCTGATCCCGGCCGCCTCGGCAGCCGCAACGCCGTCTTCGTCCCTCAACATGTCGGCCTCGGCCTTCCCGGAGCGCCTGCTGGACGCCCCACCCTTTTGCCCGGCCGCGCTTTCCGGGCGCGAAGCCTTGCCGCCTTTCGCCGCAACCGCTCCGGTGGGCTTCGGGGTTTCAAGCGTAATCCCCTTCGCCGGCTTGTCCTCGCGCAATCCGATGAAGGAGGGATGGCGCAAGACCCCGTCGGGCGTGCGCTCGGTATAGGCGATTTCGGCCACGAGCTGGGGCGCGACCCAGCGCACGGCGCGGGCCACCGGCCGGGGCACGTCCGACACGGTCGGGGTCTTGCGCGCCAGCGCGTCGAGCCGGGCTTGCAGCTCCTCGCGCAGGGCGTCCGAGAAGCCGGTGCCGACCCGGCCGCGATAAACCAGCTTGCCCTCCTCCTCGGTGGCGAGCAGCAGCGAGGCGAAGACGCCCTTGCGCTTGTCCGACGGCCGCCAGCCCACAATGATGAATTCCTGGCGCAGGATACATTTGACCTTGAGCCAGGACGTGCCGCGCCCCGAGCGGTAGGGGGCATCGGCGCGCTTGGCGATGATGCCCTCGTGGCCGGCCTTGCAGACGGCGGCGAACACCTCCTCGCCCTTGTCGCGGATCACCGGGGAAAGCTGCACCGCGTCCTCGCGGGGCCGGTCCGAGATGAGGGCGGCGAGGGCGTCCTGCCGCTCGCGCAGGGGACGGTCGCGCAGCGACTCGCCGTCGCGCTCCAGGAGGTCGAAGACGAAATAGACCAGCGGCTTGCCCGTAGAGAGGTGGTCCTTGAGGGTCGAGAAATCGGTCTTGCCCTCGGCGTTGAAGGCGCAGATCTCGCCGTCGAGCAGCGCGCTTCCCCCGGTGAGACGGGACAGCGAGGGCACGAGATGGGCGAACTTGTCGGTCCAGTCGTGTCCGTTGCGGGTGTAGATGCGCACGGTTTCGCCCGCGATCGCGGCGATGGCGCGGTAGCCGTCATATTTGAGCTCGAACCGCCAGTCGCGCCCCGAGGGCGCGGCATCGACCAGGGTGGCGAGCTGAGGGGCGACGAAATCGGGCAGATGCACTTCGCCCTTGCCGCGCGACTGCCAGATGGCGGTGCCGCCCTGGGGCTTGCCCTTGCCGGTGACGCTCTTTTTCTTGCGCGCGGCGCGCCCGCCGGCGATCTCGTCCATGGTGCGGCCGGTCTCGACGCTGGTCATGGTCTCGGCAACGAGATCGCGCTCGCGGTCGGCCTCCTCGTCGTTTTCCTTGATGAGCAGCCAGTTCTCGCGCTTTTCGCCGTCACGCGGCTTCATGCGCACCAGGGCCCAGCCGCCCTTCATGCGCTGGCCGTGGAGGCGCAGCTTGACCGAACCCTTCTTCAGCCCTTTGGCAACGTCCTCGATGGGCTCCCAGGTGCCGAAATCCCAGAGCATGACCGTGCCGCCGCCATACTGCCCCTTGGGGATGGTGCCCTCGAAGGTGGCGTAGTCGAGCGGATGGTCCTCGACGCGCACCGCGAGGCGCTTGTCGGCCGGATCGAGGCTGGGGCCGCGCGTGACGGCCCAGCTCTTGAGCACCCCGTCGAGCTCGATGCGGAAATCGAAATGCAGCCGCGTGGCGTCGTGCTTCTGGACGACGAAAATGGGCGCCGCCTCCCCGCCCCGCGCCTTCGCGCCCTCCCCGCTGGGTTCGGCGGTTTTGGCGAAATCGCGCTTGCGGCGATAATCCTTGAGCAGTTCGGGCGCGCGGGCGGAAACCATCAGCTCGCCTTGCGCCGGGTGGTGGAGGCCTTGCCGGACGACTTGGCCGCCGGCTTATCCGCGGCGGTCCGGGTTTTCGGCGCGGACTTCGCGGTGGTTTTGGCAGTGGATTTGGCGGTGGATTTGCGCGCCGATTTGGGCGGCGCCTTGTCGCCTTCGAGGCTCGAGCGCAGCGCGGTCATGAGGTCGATGACATTGCCGCCGGCCGGGCTTTCGCGCTCCTCCTCGGCTTCGACGGTCTTCTTGCCCCGGCTCTTGAGCTTGCGGTCGATGACCTCGCGCAGCGCGGTGCGGTAATGGTCCTTGAAGCTGTTGGCGTCGAATGCGGTGGACTTCTTCTCGATGAGCTGGGTGGCGACGTCGAGCAGGTCCGGGTCCGCCTTGGCCTTGGAGATGCCGGAAAAGAACGGATCTGATTTGCGGATCTCGTCGGCGTAATGCAGCGTCTCCATCAGGAGCCCGCTGCCGCAGGGCTTGATGGCGGCCACGTATTCGCGCCCGCGCATGGCGATCTGGCCCAGGCCCACCCTGCCGGTCTTGCGCAGCGCGTCGCGCACGACCCGGAACGCATCCTCGGCCAGGTCGTCCTGGGGCACCACGTAATAGGACTTGTCGAAATAGAGCGGGTCGATGTCGGCGGCATCGACGAACTGGGTAAGCTCGAGGGTCTTGCGGGTTTCGAGGCGGACGGATTCGATCTCGTCGTCGGTGAGCAGGACGAAATTGCCCTTCTCGTACTCGAACCCCTTCATGATCTCGTCGGTATCCACGGCGCCGATGCCGGGCACGACCTTCTCGTATTTGATCGGCTTGCCGGAGGGCTCGTGGATCTGGCGGAAGGTGAGTTGGGAGCCGGTCTTGGAGGCGGAATAGATTTCGACGGGGATCGCGACGAGCGAAAGCCTGATCTGCCCCTTCCAGATGGGCCGCGACGCGGGCATGACGACACCTTGGCATGGTTTTCTGGTCCAGAAGGAAGAAGCTCCAGCCCGGCGTGAAGTTCCCGGCTGCGACGAATCGAGGATCAACGGCGTTCACGCGGTGGACAAGCCGCGCATCGCGCCGCAGACTTGGCGCCGAACAGAAAGGGAGCGACGTCATGGACGGAGCCCAGACCCCCGAAGAACTCGAAGGCCGGCTGATCGCCCAGCGGCTGGTGCTGCAATGGCTCTTGAAGCGCGCGGTGACCGACAGCGAAACCCTCGCCGACCTGCTGCAATATGCCGATGCGACCCAGCCCATCCTCGACCATCAGGAGGACCCGGGGGCCGTGCCGACGCTGGCCTTTGCCACCGAAGCGGCGGCGACCGCGGAACTGCGGCTGATCCTGGCGCCGGTCGAGGGCGGAATCGCGGGCGAAGACGGCTAGGCCCGGCGCCGCCGCATCCTGAATCGAAACTGTCAGATCGCCGCCCAAAGGTCTGGAAGACCGGACATTTCCTCCATCGAATGGCGAGGCCCGCCCATGAGAACCACATTCATCACCCGCCGCGACACCCTCAAGCTGCTGGGCGCAGGGGGCACGGCTGCGGCCTTCGCGCCGCGCTTCGCCTTCGGGCAGGGCGCGACGCCCGTGACCCTGCAATTGTCCTGGCTGCATTCGGTGCAGTTCGGGGGCAGCTATATCGCACGCGACCGGGGATTGTGGTCCGAGCGCGGGCTGGACGTGACCCTTGCCGCCGGCGGGCCGAACGCGCCGGTCGAGCCGCCGGTGGTGGCGGGCACGGCGCTGATGGGGATTTCGGCGGCCGACTACACGGCGGCGGCCGTGGCCCAGGGCGCGCCGTTCAAGATCATCGCCGTGGCCATGCAGAAGAACCCCTTCGCGATCACCTCCCTGCCGGGCAATCCGGTCAACGCGCCCGCCGACCTCGTGGGCAAGCGCATCGGCATGGCCACGGCCAATACGCCGGTGCTGCAGGCGCTGTGCACGCTCAACGGCGTGGACATCGGTGAGATCGAGATCGTGCCGACCCAGTACGATCCCGCCCCGCTGGTCAATGGCGAGGTGGACTGCCTGCTCGCCTGGCTCACGGACCTGCCCGTGGCCATGACCGTGGCGGGGGTGGACAACGTCACCATGCTGCTGGCCGATCACGGCTACGCGGTGCACAGCCAGACCTATATCGTGACCGAGGATGCGCTGGCGAACCGGCGCGCGGAGATCGTGGCGCTGCTCGCCGGCGAGATCGAGGGCTGGAACGCCTATCGCGAGGATACCGCCGCGGCCGCGGCGCTGACCGTGGCGATGTTCCCCGATGCCGGGCTCGACCTCGCGGCCCAGGAGCTGCAGGCGGAACGCCAGCTCGACCTCATGTTCTCGCCGCTGACCGACGAATTCGGCTTCGGCTGGTGGACCGACGAGACCGTGGCCGAGAATATCGAGACCCTCGCCCTGCTCGGCCGCGACGTGAGCCCGGACCTGTGGGACCGCTCGATCCTCGAGGAGATCTATGGCTGAGACCCGGCCGAGCGGCCCGCCCGAGGTCGAGATCGCGGGACTCTCGAAGACCTTCGGGCATGGCGCCGGCGCGGTCGAGGCGCTGGCCGGGATCGACCTGCGCCTCGATCCGGGCACGACCACGGCGCTGGTGGGGCCCTCGGGCTGCGGCAAGTCCACGCTTTTGCGACTGATCGCGGGGCTGGAGACGCCCGGCGCGGGCAGCGTCTCCATTGCCGGGGATAGGCCGAAGGAGGTGAGCCGGCGCGGCGAGCTGTCGGTCGCGTTCCAGGACGCCTCGCTGCTGCCCTGGCGCACCGCGGCCTCCAATGTGGCGCTGGCGCGAAAGCTGGCGCACCAGCCGCGTGACGACGCGGCGGTGATGGAATTGCTGGCCCTCGTTGGGCTGGCGGGCTTCGAGCACACGCGCCCGGCCGAGCTCTCCGGCGGCATGCGCCAGCGCGCCGCCATCGCGCGCTGCCTCGTGACCGCGCCGCGCCTCCTGCTGCTCGACGAGCCCTTCGGCGCGGTGGACGAACTGACCCGGCGGCGGCTGAACCTCGAATTGCCGCGCATCTGGGAGAGCCGGGGCACCACGACGCTGCTGGTGACCCATTCGGTGACCGAGGCCGTGCTGCTCAGCGATCGCGTGCTGGTGATGAGCCCGCGCCCCGGCCGGATCGTCGCCGACATTCCCGTGGACGTGCCGCGCCCGCGAACGGCCGCGCATCTGGTGACGCCGCACTTCATGACGCTCGTGGCCCGGATCAATACCGCGCTCGGCATGGACGAGGCGGCTGAAATCCGCTCCTCCGCCCCCGTGGTGCCCCTGCGGGCGCGGCCGAAATGAGCTGGGCCACGCCATCCGAACGCGCCGCGATCCAGATCAGCATCCCGCGCGACGGATTGACGACGGCGATCGGCCTCCTGGCGCTGCTGGCGCTCTGGGAGATCGTTGCCGGCCAGGCTTTTGCCGGTCTCTATGTCCTCGCCCCGCCCTCGGCCATCGTGGCGCGGATCGCGGAGGACTGGGGCCTTTTTACCCGCGCGCTGGGCACGACTATCGCCGAGGCGGGCTGGGGCTTTCTCTGGGGCAATTGCGCGGCCATCGTGCTGGCCGTGTTCGTGGTCGCGCTGCCGCGCACCGAAAAGGTCGTGCAGGCCGCGGCGCTGGTGGTGTTCTGCCTGCCCCTGGTCGCCACCGGCCCGGTGCTGCGCGTGCTCTACGGCCCCGGCTGGGGGCCGCAGGTCACCCTGGCCGCGCTGGCGGTCTATTACACCACCTTCGTGCCGCTGGTCGTGGGCCTGCGCGCCGTGCCCGCCGATTGGCTCGACCTCGTGCGCAGCTATGGGCGCGGACGGCTGACCGCGCTCTGGACGGTGCGGCTGCGCGCCTCGGTGCCCTATCTCGTCGCCGGATTGCAGATCGCGGCGCCGGCCGCGTTCCTGGGCGCCATGGTGGGCGAATTCACCGGCGCCGAGCGCGGCATGGGCGTGCTCTCGATCCAGACCATGCGCAGCCTCGATATCGAGGGCACATGGGCGCTGGCAACCATCGCGACCACGGTCTCCATCGCCGGCTATCTGGCCGTGGGCGGGATCGGGCGCCTGTTCTCCGTGGGCGCGCCGCCGGTGCTGCTGGCCAGCGCGCCGCCCCTCGCGCCCGGACGGCGCGGCCGGGCCGTGATCGCGCCGGTCATAACCGCCCTCCTCGCGGCGCTGGTGATCCTGGTCTTGTGGCAGGGGCTCATGGACGGGTTCGGCCTTTCGCCCTTCTTCGCCAAGCGGCCCGCCGATATCTGGACCTTCCTGGTGACGGCCCCCGATGCCGGTGCCAATCGCGACACTCTGTTCGGTGCGCTGGGCACGACTCTGGCGGTGACCGTGCCCGGCTATGTCGCCGGGCTGGCGCTGGGCGCGGGGCTGGCGGCGCTGTTCTGCCTGTTCCCAATTGTCGAGCGTGTCGCGACCCCGCTCGCCATTGCCCTGCGCGCGATCCCCATCGTGGTCACCGCGCCGCTGGTCGTGCTGGCGCTGGGACGCGGCGTGGCCGGCATGCTGACCATCGTCGCGGTGATGATCTTCTTTCCCACGCTGGTCGCGTGCCTGCAGGGCCTGCGCCAGACCCCGGGACAGGTGCAGGACCTGTTCGAGAGCTTCTCGGCCAACAGGCTGACGCGGCTGTGGCTGGCGCAGGTGCCGGCCATGATCCCGGCCCTGTTCGCCGCCGCCCGCATGGCCGTGCCCGCCGCGGTGCTGGCCGCCACGGTCGCCGAATGGCTGGCCACCGGCACGGGCATCGGCAATCTCATGGCCCTGACCAGCTCGACCAGCAATTACGCCATGCTCTGGAGCTGCGTCGTGGTGCTGACGCTGGTTTCGGTGGCGGGCTACTGGCTGGTGAGCCTGGTCGAAGCGCGCGCCCTCGCCACCTTCGCCCCCGAGCAGGTGGCGCGATGACCCTCGGCGGCTAGCTCTCGGCCTTGAGCTCGTCAAAACGCTCCGCATTGGGGCAGAATGCCTCGGCGTTCTCCGCCGCCGTGCCAAGCGCGAGCTCGCGGAAGCAGCGGCCGTGGGCGGTGCATTCGGTGCAGGTGCGGGCGATGTCCTGCGCCGTCCACGGATCGGCCGCGGCGATGGTGGCGAGGTCCAGGTGCTGCTCGGCCAGCATGGCGTCGAGCAGCATCGGCGTCTCGTCATTGGCCCGGGCCAGGACGCGGATCGTCGTCTCCGGCAGGCCGGAATCGTCGGCCATGCGTTTGAGGTCGCGGGGGTCGATGGTCATGGCATCCTCCTCGGTTCGCCTCGAGCGAGCATGACAGCTCGCGCGGGCGGAGGATTTGCGCTCGATCAATGCCGGATGCGAAAACGGCGGCCTTTGTGGCCGCCGTTTCGTGGATTGGTGTTTGTGTCTATCGCTGTGCCGGGCTCTGGCTTGCCCTACTGTTTTTTGAGCAGTCTTCGAGTTGGGAAGAGCTCGATCTTCGT
>Ga0180223_1002295_pt1 | contig 11877 bp, 7 predicted proteins | sample eDN5th30CKraftOP_FD_151337 | JGI IMG/M metagenome (GOLD analysis project Ga0180223, IMG submission 151337) | Enriched Organic Plus compost microbial communities from Emeryville, California, USA - eDNA 5th pass 30_C Kraft OP (version 2) (version 2) ...
GTGCGCGCGGACAAGACCATCGTGCGGACGTTCACGCTGAAGGGACTCTGCTCCGGCGTGACGCAGGTCCTGCTCAACGATGTCTCCGCCTGTTCGCCTGCAAAGCCAACCGAATGCCTCGACAGCGTCAGCCTGACGTCACGGGTCGAGGGCATCCGGTTTTATAAATAATTTAGACCCGTTTATTTGGAGCCAAGAGACTGCCACTACGGCAGTCTGCCCCTTCTCCCCGCCTGCGCGGAGAAGGGTAGGATGAGGGGGCGTCAAGAGATGCTCAGACTCGCCGATGCCCTCACCCGGCTTGCTCCGCAAGCCACCCTCTCCGACAGAGTCGCGGCTCTGCTCCAAAACTTATCTCGCTTCATCAAATAGACTCGTCACTTCGGACACGCTGCGCCGGTCTTCACCCAGGCCGTGACCAGAGCGCCGGCTTCCTTTTGCGTGCCCGGCACAGGGCTGCGGCCGAAACCCGGCGCCCAGGCCCAGCCGACCAGCGTATCCTCGCCGATATGATGGATGAGGTCTTCCAATGACCGGTTGCCGTTGCGCGCGGGGTCTTTGATCTGCTCGCAGATCTCGGCGATGGTCTTGCCTTCCCAGGCCATCTCGATCGGCGCGAGATGCCACGCCTCGTGGCCCGGCATGCGGCCGGGATCGAAGTTCGCCTCGCGGTGACAGGTCGAGCAACGCATGGCCGCGATGCCGAAGCCGTCCGCCCCACGGGTCACCGGCGGCTGATGCAGCCGCGCCATGTCACCCTGCCGCGGACGATCGCCAGCCGGATGACAATTGGTGCAGCGGGGATGCGTGAGAACCTTGCCGAGCTCGGTGAAATACGCGGCGGAGCGCGCAGCTTCATTCTCGATGCCCGCAAAGCTCTCGACCGATGCAAGACCTTCGGGCTGATTGCCGGCGACCGCATAGGCCGTGACCATGCTGGTCATCAGCACCAGCAGGCCCGTCACGAGCCGGGTCCGCATTTCGGATGTGATCATCAATTCCCCCAGCACCGCAACTTTAACATCGCTCCTGACAAACCTGCACGATCAGCCTTGCTGCGTGAGATATCGTTTCGGATCGGCGAGGATCACGTCGCGCACCGCTTCATGATATTTGACATAGCCGGTGCATCGGCAGAGATGACCGTCAAGCGCCTCGGCCACGGTTGTTTCAAGTTCAGCCTGCGCCACCGGCGTTTTCACCAGCCGCTCCAGCAGCACCTGACCCTCGTTGAGGAAGCCGGCGGTGCAATAGCCGCACTGAAACGAGAAGTGTTCGATGAGCGCCTTCTGCAATGGCGTCAGCGCGCCGTCCTTGGCATGGCCTTCGACCGTGCGGATCGACTTGCCGTTGAAGTCCGCTGCCGAGACGATGCAGGTCGGGCTCGTAGTGCTCGTGCCGTCGGGATTATCGATGATGACCGCGCAGGCGAGACACTGCGCCGCGCCGCAACCGAACTTGGTGCCGGTCATGCCGAGATATTCGCGCAGGAAGTCATTCATCGACAGCTCGTCGCGCACCTCGGTCGGGCCGATATCGCGACCGTTGATCTTGAGAGCCAGAATGGTCACGCGAGCGCTCCCTTGAGCATGGCCTGAGTCACCGGCAGCGACTGGAAGCGCCGTCCGGTGGCATCGAAGATGGCGTTGAGCAGCGCCGGCACGATCGGGATCATCACCACCTCGGCCATGCCCTTCGGCGCTTCGTTCGGCAGCGGCGGCAGCATCTCGATCTCGAGATCACGCAGCGGCAGGTCGGAGCCACGGGCAATCAGATACTGCCCGAGATTCCACTGGCCGTTGCCGGGACCGCCCTCGTAAGGCGGCAGCGACTCGAGCAGCGCATAGCCGACACCCATGGCGAAGCCGCCCTGGGCCTGGCCCATCACCACGTCGGGCACCAGCGCCTGGCCACACTCGAACACGCTGTAGGCTTTGGCGATGCGCAACGCGCCGGTCGGCCTGTCGATCTCGACGCGGACAACCGTTCCGCACATCGAGGTGAAGGCCACGCCGATGCGGTTATTGTCGGTCGGCGGGAAAGCCACGCCGGTGCGGTCCAGCCGCTCGAACTTGCCATTGCCCCGGCGCAGCGCCAGCGCATCGATCTCGGCGCGCCAGCTCTCCCTGCCGATCTGGAACCGCGCCCGCGACCACGCCCAGCGCGAGAAGCCATGGGCGATGGCGCCGGTGACGAAGTTCCTCGCATGCGCCCTTGCGGCAAGCTCGGGCAGTGTCAGCGGCTTCAGCCCATCCATCGTGAGCTGGCCGGCCTCCCACTGCGCTTTTTCAGCATCCCTGCCGCGCGGATCATTGGCACCGATGCCCCACAGCTCCAGTGCCGCGGGCCACAGGCCAAAACGGAAGATGGTCCGGGCCGCCTCGGCCGAGGCATGCGTTCCAACATGCGCACCGATCGATGCGCTGGTGGCCGAGCTGATCGACGGCACCCAGCGCGGATTCTTCTCCGCCGCATCCTGGGTCTTCTGGTCCATCGTGTAGGGATCGCCGGAGGTGACAAGACCCAGCACATCATAGGCATCGACCTGCGCCACCCGGACTTCGTCGGCGATGCCGCCAAGGTGAAGCGCCACGCGGTTGGCCAGTGCCGTACCGATGGCGTTGCCCATCTCGACATGATCGCAATGAATGGAGATGCGGCCGTCCGGGCTCAGCTCGACTCGCCCCTGCGAACAGTCTGCACCCGTGCCATAGTCCTTGGTGACACAGGCAACGCCGGTGCCGATCAGCGTCTTGCCGGGCACGGCGCGCGCCTTCTCCTGCGCGCGCTGCCGCCAGATCGGATGCTTCTCCAGCTTGTCGAGAATCTCCGGGGTGCGGACCGAAACATTGTACGGATTGCCTGTCATGGTCCGGCCGGTCTGGCCAAGCGCATTGCGCCGGCGGAATTCGATCGGATCGAGTGGCAGCGCGGCCGCCACTTCATCGACCAGGACTTCCAGCGCCGTCATCGTCTGCAAGGTGCCATAGCCGCGCATCGAGCCGGCGGTGACACCGCGCGAATGCAGCGCAACCGTCGTCACATCGACTTTGGGAACGTCGTAGATGCCGATCGCCGCGGTGGCCGCGACCGTCGCGACGTTGACCGAGAAGTTGGCGAGGCCGCCGCCATCCAGCACATGGTCTGCCGCAAAGGCCGTGATCTTGCCGGTCTTGCGATCAACACCGATGCGCGAATGCATCTTGATGGGATGGCGTTTGATGCCGCCCTGAAACTGCTGATAGCGGTCATGCGCCACCCGCACCGGCCTGCCCGGAAAGAACATCGCCGCCAGCGCCACATATAGCGGGAACGGCGTATGGTCGCGCCCGCCAAAACCGCCGCCAACATAGGCGAAGTGACCGTGGATGGTCTTGGGCTTGAACGGTGCGCGGGCTCTGTCGAACAAATAGCCGACCGATTCCGTCGCCTCGTAGGGCGACTGCACGCCGAGCACGAGTTCGAGAGCGTTGTCCTTCGTGTTGTACCAAGCGAGCCCCGCTTCCGGCTCAAGGAACATCGGATCGACCGACTGGGTGTCGAACGCGCGATCGAGCACGAGAAGATCCGGATTCGCCGCATCCAGTTCAGCGCGGATCTGGTCGCCGTAGTTTGCAGCCTTGGCATAGGGCGGCGCCGTATCCTTGGCGAGCGGCGACCAGACCGGTAGCGGTGTATTCTGTGTCCGTCCGGGGCTGACCCAGCCGGCGAGAACAGGCGAATAGACATCCGGTGCGTCGGGCGTCGGGCCGGCGACACGGGTGAAGCGATAGGCGCCGTAATCGTGCATCGCGACAGGGCCGGTCTGCTCGCCGAATTTCACGAAGGTGCCGTCACGCAGCGCGAGCCGCGCCTGATCAAACGAATCGAAGTCCTCAAAGATCAGCAGGGCCACCGGCTGGCCCATATAGATCGGCGTCGTGCCGACCGGGCAGAACAGATCGCCGGTATAGAATTCCGGAACTTCCGTACTGGCCTTGTCGAGATCCGCCGCGGTCACCACCGCCGACGGCTTCGCTGCGCCGGTCAGGCGCGCGAGGTCCATGCCCATGTAGACATGCGTCGCATCCGGTGCGCGGACGAGGATGGCGTGTGATGTCTTTGCCGGCCAGCCCGGCAGATCGGCAGCGCGGAAATCGGAGGCATAGAGCTTGGCGCCGGTGACCTTGGCGGTGCCGTCGACGCGGCCAAGACCGCCGACGGCCGGGTTCCATTGCTGCCGCCCCGGCAATGTCTGGCGCGATGCAAAATCAGGTTCGGCAGCAAGGCCGAGGCGCGACATGCTGAGCGCAATGCCGCTCGCCGTAGCCCATGTGATGAACTCGCGCCGCGACGTCTGCATGGCTGGAAAACCCGATCAGCACTGTGATGAAGCAACGTCGCAAACTGACGCGCGAGCCCCGTTCAATCGAATTATTCCAAACCGTAGCCGTGGCGCGTTGAGAATGGATGAATGAAATGAGTTGAAGACAGAAATAGCGCTATAACTACAAGAGCATAACGTCGGCGATCGCTTGCAGGAACAGGCGGCTCATCGGACGGCCGCGCCAGCTAAAAGGCGGCGCATCACATCTGCGACTGCAGTTTCACATCATAGCCGCCCGTGCCATCATTCGTGACGATCGCAAGCCGCGACAGCAGCGCCGGGATGTCTTTGGCAAGGCATGGATGTCCAAACAAATAACCCTGGGCTTCCGTGCATTCCTCGCCGAGCAGGAAGGCGAGCTGTGCTTCGGTTTCCACGCCTTCCGCTGTGGTGACGATACCAAGACTGTCGCAAAGTCCGGTGACCGCCCGGATGATCGCCCGGCCTTCCTTTTTCTCTCCGAGATCGCGAACGAACGACCGGTCGATCTTGACCTTGTCGAACGGAAAGGCCTGCAGATATCCGAGCGACGAATATCCCGTGCCGAAATTGTCCATCGCGATGCTGACGCCGGTCAGCTTCATTCTGAGCAGCGAGGCCAGTCCGGTCTCGATATTCTCGATCAACGCATTCTCGGTGATTTCGAGCTGCAGCCGCCCGGGCATCAGTTGCGAGGCGTGAAGGGCCGCGTTCACCGCATCGACCAGCCCCGGACTCGCAAGCTGCCCGGAGGAGATATTGACGGCGACTCGCAGATGCTCCGGCCAGGTCGCAGCCTCGGCGCAGGCCTGCATCAACACCCGCTCGCCCAGCGGCACGATCAGGCCGGTATCCTCCATGGCCGGTATGAAATCACCGGGCTGCAGCAGGCCGCGTTGCGGATGATTCCAGCGCAGCAGCGCCTCAAAGCCGGTGAGCGCGCGCGTGCGCAGATTGACCAGCGGCTGATAGTGGATCTCGAACTCGCCCGCCGCGACGCCCCGGCGGAGATCCTTCTCCAGCCGGTGCCGCTCCTGCATCCGCGCATCCATTTCCGGCTCAAAGAAACGGAACCGCCCGCGCCCGTCCTCCTTGGCGCGATACAGAGCGAGATCGGCATTCTTGAGAAGCTGATCCCGGTTGGTCCTGTCGGCAATCAGCGCGACGCCGACGCTGGCGCCGATGATGATGTGCTGGCCGTTCAGCTCATACGGCGCGGCAAGTTCGGTGATCAGCCGGTTCGCCAGGGCGGAGGCCGCCGAGGGCTGATTGGCATCCGCCTGTATGATCGAGAATTCGTCGCCGCCCAGCCGGGCGATCAGGTCCCCAGGTCCGGCGCAGGCGCGCAAGCGCTCCGTCACAGCGCGCAGCAGCGCATCGCCGACCGGGTGGCCCAGGGTATCGTTGACGCCCTTGAAGCGGTCGAGGTCGACGCACAGCAGCGCCCCGCCGCTGCCCTGGCTCGCCCGGTCGAGAGCTTCGTCGAGACTTTCCCGCAGCAGGATCCGGTTGGCGAGGCCCGTAAGGGCATCATGATGCGCCATATAGACGATCCTCGCCTGGGCCTGCCGGCGGGCATCGACATCCTCCAGAGCCCCGACCCATTCCAGGGCGACCCCATTGGGGTCTCCGGCGAGCGCGCCGCGGGCGCGCACCCACCGCCACTGTCCGTTCACCGCCCGGACGCGAAATTCCACGTCGATGACCGACCGCTGCGCGCGCGCCTCGTCCCAGGCGATGGCGACCTGAGGCTGGTCATCTGGGTGGACATAAGCCGCCCAGCCGTCGCCCAGCGCGGCCTCCTCCGCCTGTCCGGTGAGTTCGTACCAGCCCGTCGCCGACCGCACCGCACCTGATGCGTCGCGCCGCCAGAACACCAGCGCACCGGCCTCCGCGACGGCGCGATACCGGCGCTCGCTGCTGGCCAGTTCGTCCGCGATATGTTTTTCGGCCTCGGCCCGGCGGCGCAGCGCCAGTTCCGCGTCTTCAAAGCTTTGCCGGAGAATTTCAAATTCCCCGATGGACGACGGCGGCACCTGCATCGGCGGGGCCGCGGTGTCATCGGCCGCGACGGTCCGGCCATGCTGCGCCAGCGCCCGCACCGGCCTCAGGATCAGACGCGCAATCCACCCCGCGACAATCAAGGCCAGGATAATGGCGATGAGACCGCCGATCGCCAGACCGAACAATGGCCGCTGCCACTGGTCATCGAACACCTTGAGCGGTTCGCCGACGACCACCACCCACCCGGGCGTGCCGCGCAACGTCTGGAACGTGAAGACGATGGGAAAGCCCTCCGTCGTCAGCGCGTCGAAAGTGCCGCGATCGGCGCCGACCGCTTTCAGCTTGGCCCAGTCGGGGACGAGCTTGCCGACATAGCGTTCGGGATCACGCGAGCGCGCCACCAGATGCCCCGTGCCGTCAGTGACCGCGACCAGAATGCCGGACAGCGCCTCGCCATGCTGCTGCAGGATGCGAATGAGAACGGTGGGTGGGGTGACGTAGACAAGGGCTTCGCTGCTGCCGGTCGCGCGGCCGGTTCTCGGCACAGCGATCGCGATCAAAGGCATCGCCTGGCCCGGCACCGTATAGAGATTGGACACGGCAGGCCGCTGTGTCGCAATCGCCTGACGCACGATGTCCTCCGGGACATCGATCCCCGACAATCCCGTCAGCGCGCCATCACTGGCCAATGTGGCGATAGCGACGCGCCCGCCGAGCCGCGATCCCACCTCGTCAAGCCATGGGCGCAACGAGTCGGCCGTGTTCGTCGAGGAGGCCGGCAGGGAATCCAGCGTCGCCAGCATGGTGGCGTCGATCTCGAGCGAGCTCTCCACCGCGCGGGCGAGCGTCCGGGCGATGTCCGTCAGGCGCGAGAGAGATGTGTCACGGAAGGCTGAGCTGGCCCACCATACCGCAAGCCCGGCGGCGAGGATTCCCGGCAGCAAAGCGGCCAAAACCAGCGCGACGAGATAGGTATGCAACCCCCGGCGTTTCATGACGATGCAAGATGGCCGGGTGCATATAATATCGCGTTAATACCACCAGTTGAATGATCTGGAGAATTGCCAGCCGATTATCGGATTTATTATCGGATTTACCCGGCCTGAACCGGTGCTGAGATAGACAGGCTGAACTGCCTGATCGGATCAGATGAAATCACCATCACCACCGGACTGCGACATTCTTGCGCGATCGATCCTGGCATTGCTGCTGATCCTCGCGGTCGCACCGGTGGCTTTGGCGCCGATCCCGGCGATGGTGGATTACCCCAACCATCTCGCACGCATGTTCATCCTCGCCCGCGACGGCACACCGGCGGCGCATCCATTCTATCAGGTGAGCTGGGCGCTCTATCCCAACCTCGCGATGGATCTGCTGATCCCGCCGGTCGGGAGGCTCATCGGCGTCGAACTGGCGACGCGGCTGTTCTATCTGCTGAGCCAGATCCTGATCGTCACCGGCGCCATGATGCTGGAGCGTGTGGTCAAGGGACATATCCGCATCAGCGGCTTCATCGCCGTGATGTTTCTTTACAGCCTGCCCTTCACCTGGGGTTTCGTGAATTTCGAGTTCGGCCTTGGCGTCGCACTCTGGGGCATCGCAACGACGATAGCGCTGCAGGACCGGGGATGGATGGCGCGCCTTGCATCTTGCGCGGTGTTCAGCGCGCTGCTGTTCACGTCGCACTTCTTCACGCTGGGCATTTATGGGTTTGCGATCGGCCTGCATGAGTTATGGCGGGCGCAGTCCAGACAATCATCCCTGTTTGAAGTCCTCGGCCGCCTGATGATCCTCGCGCTACCGGCCGCGGCGCTTGTCGTCATGATGGCTGCGACCGGCGGCTCGGTCGGCGGAGAAGGAACCGATTGGCTTCTCGCATTGAAGCCGTATTGGATACTCAACGTCCTGAACGGCTACAGCCTGTATCTCTCTGTTGCCGGCGTCGCGGTGTTCATCGCACTGGTCTACGCCCTCGCCAAGCACGGTGCGCTGCGGTTCGAACAATCCGGCGCCTGGATGGCGATCGGCTTCGCCGTGCTTTATCTGGCGATGCCGTCGCGGCTGTTCGACACGTCATTTGTTGATGTGCGTGTGCTTGTCGCAGCGGCACTGATCCTGCCGGCTTTCGTTTCAGTGACTTTCCCGAGCCCACAATGGAAATGGGCGGCGCTCGGATGCGTTGCCGTGATCACCCTGTCTCAGATCGCTTTGGTGAGCTGGGTCTGGATTGACTACCGTGCCGAATATGCGGCGGTGAGAGAGTCCTTCAAGCTGCTTGGTAAAGGAGCGAAGGTGCTGATCGGCCATAGCGGAGCAGGTGGCGATCCGCCGTTCGACAATCTGACCGAATATCCGATCTACAACGCGCCGGTGCTGGCAGTGAATGACGCCGATGCCTTCGTGCCGAACCTGTTCACCGCCAAGGGCAAGCAGCCGGTGTCAGCACGTCCCGGCTTTGAACGCCTCGCCGTGGCTCACGCAGGGCCTGCGCCGGCCCGCCTGCTCAAACAGATCGCCGAGCACGGCGCGCCGGAGGGGACACCGCTGTTCATCCAGTCGTGGCCCCGGGACTATGATTATCTCTATATGCTCGGACCGCATCGCCTGAACCCGCTGCCGGCATTGCTGGATGAGATCGCCGGCGGGACGCGGTTTGTGTTGTACCGAATCAGAAGACCGTAGCCCGGATGGAGCGCAGCGAAATCCGGGGACAGCGGTCTTTGCACGTACTTTCCGGATTGTTTGGAGAAGAGCCTCCAAACAAGTTAATGATGTCAGGATGGAATCCCGGATGTCGCTGCGCTCCATCCGGGCTACGAGGCTCAGGTATTCATCGACTCGAAGAACTCGGCATTGTTCTTGGTGTTGCGCAGCTTGTCGAGCAGGAAGTCGATCGCATCCATGGTGCCCATCGGGTTAAGGATGCGGCGCAGCACATACATCTTCTTGAGCTGCTGCGGCTCGGTGAGCAGTTCTTCCTTGCGGGTGCCGGAGCGGGTGATGTCGATCGCCGGGAAGGTGCGCTTGTCGGCCACCTTGCGGTCGAGGATGAGTTCCGAGTTGCCGGTGCCCTTGAACTCTTCGAAGATCACTTCGTCCATGCGGCTGCCGGTATCGATCAGCGCGGTGGCGATGATGGTCAGCGAGCCGCCTTCCTCGATATTGCGCGCTGCACCAAAGAACCGCTTCGGCCGCTGCAGTGCATTCGCATCGACACCGCCGGTCAGCACCTTGCCGGAAGACGGCACCACGGTGTTGTAGGCGCGGCCGAGGCGGGTGATCGAATCGAGCAGGATCACCACATCGCGGCCGTGTTCAACCAGGCGCTTCGCCTTCTCGATCACCATTTCGGCGACCTGGACGTGGCGCACCGCCGGCTCGTCGAAGGTCGAGGACACCACCTCGCCCTTCACCGAACGCTGCATGTCGGTAACTTCTTCCGGCCGCTCGTCGATCAGCAGCACGATCAGGTAGCACTCGGGATGATTGGCGGTGATGGCGTGGGCGATGTTCTGCAGCAGCACGGTCTTGCCGGTGCGTGGCGGCGAGACGATCAGGGCACGCTGGCCCTTGCCGATCGGCGCGACGATGTCGATCACCCGGGCCGACAGATCCTTCTTGGTCGGATCGTCGTGCTCCATCTTCAGCCGCTCATCGGGATAGAGCGGCGTCAGGTTGTCGAAGTTGACCTTGTGGCGCTGCTTGTCCGGGTCCTCGAAATTGATCGTGTTGACCTTGAGCAGCGCGAAATACCGCTCGCCCTCCTTCGGGCTGCGGATCTGGCCGTCGATGGTGTCGCCGGTGCGCAGGCCGAAGCGGCGGATCTGCGAAGGCGAAACGTAGATGTCGTCGGGGCCGGGCAGGTAATTCGCTTCCGGCGAGCGCAGAAAGCCGAAGCCGTCGGACAACACCTCGACGACGCCTTCGCCGATGATGTCCACCTCCTTGGCAGCGAGCTGCTTGAGGATGGCGAACATCAGTTCCTGCTTGCGCATGGTCGAGGCGTTCTCGACCTCATGCTCTTCGGCGAAAGCAACCAGCTCCGCCGGAGTTTTGGATTTCAAATCCTGGAGTTTCATTTCCCGCATACGGGGATATCCTGTGAAAAGACTAGAAGCGCCGGCAGACAGCCTCGGCGCTGGGGGGAACGTCAGAATCGCAGGTCTTCAATCGAGGATGTTTCAGGGCTCTGGAGAAATTCAGCGCTCAAACGGTTGGGCTTGAAGCCGAAGAGGTCTTGGACCCGATGCATCTCCGGGTTCGCAACGCGCGACCGGGACCCGACTGCATCCGCCTACGTTCGGTGGGATGACCCATACATAGGAAAAATCACCGGAAAACGCAAGGGAGTGCTACAGGCCCTAACACCAAAGTGGCGATTCTGTTTCTTCAAAACGGCTTGATCACCACCAGAATGACGATTCCGATCATCAGGAGCGTCGGTACTTCGTTGATGATTCGATAGAATTTCTGGCTGTGCTGATTTTTGTCGGTGGCGAAGTCCCGCACCCAGCGGACGAACAGCCCATGGACGCCGGACAGGATCAGCACCAGCAGCACTTTGAGATGCAGCCAGGGTGAGATGTAGAAGCCGCTGATCCAAGCGAGCCAGATCCCGAGCCCCCAGGTCGCAATCATGGCCGGGTTGATGATGGCCTTGAGCAGCCGCCGCTCCATCACCTTGAAGGTCTCGGATTGCGGTGACCCGACAGGCGCCTCGCAGTGATAGACGAACAGACGCGGCAGGTAGAGCATCCCCGCCATCCAGGCGATGACGGCAATGATGTGAAATGCCTTCAGCCACTCGTAGAGCATCAATCCCTCACCGCCGCCGCAGACGGTCCCGTTCACTCGGCGTCATGCCCAGCCAGTGCCGGGCATCCACGTCTTTCTCTGCAAAAAAGCAAGTCGCGGATGGCCGCGACAGGCGCAGCCATGACCTGCTGGGGATAGTGTGGATTCCCTGGAGCGCTTTCCGATCGGACTGAATCGGAAAGCGCTCTGGATTCCCTTTATCTGATCGCATTTTCCACGGAAAACCGGTGCCCACTTTTCCGGAAAATGCTCCAGGTCGAGCCTGGGATGACGGCCTCAGGCCCGGCGCACCCGCGCGATCATCTGTTCGACGTGGGAAATTGGCGTCTCCGGCAGGATGCCGTGGCCCAGATTGAAGATGAACGGCCGTTCCCCGAAGGTCTCCAGCACGCCATCAACCGCCCGGTCGAGCGCTGCGCCACCCGCCAGCAGCGCGAGCGGGTCGAGATTGCCCTGCACCGGCCGGCGCGACTGGATATCCCTGGCAAAGCCGCGGTCGACCATCCAGTCGAGACTGACCGCATTGACCGGCACCTGATCGACATAGCCCCGCAACGCAGTCCCGGCCCCGCGTGGAAATCCGAGGATCTTTGCCTCCGGCACGGTTTCCCGCACCCGCGCGACAATGCGCCGGGCCGGCTCGATCGCCCAGCGCTGGAATTCCTCCGGCGGGAGAATACCGGCCCAGGTGTCGAACAATTGCACCGCGTCGA
>Ga0180223_1002296_pt1 | contig 11877 bp, 10 predicted proteins | sample eDN5th30CKraftOP_FD_151337 | JGI IMG/M metagenome (GOLD analysis project Ga0180223, IMG submission 151337) | Enriched Organic Plus compost microbial communities from Emeryville, California, USA - eDNA 5th pass 30_C Kraft OP (version 2) (version 2) ...
CTCCTCCGGCCGCCAGAGCGGGCGTAGCTCAGGGGTAGAGCACAACCTTGCCAAGGTTGGGGTCGAGGGTTCGAATCCCTTCGCCCGCTCCAGATTTTTTAATGATTTCTTGCTGTTACGGCAACCGACCCCTTGAACGGGCCGGGCTGTCATTTGCTGGCTACCACCGGGCTACCACTCAGCGACAATTGTTCGCGCGTGTTCGTCTATATCTGTTGGGTTTGCGGGACCATGCTTGAGCAGCGCCATGGCAAGTGCGCAAGGGTATTTACCAGCCTTTGCCAGCCTACATTCGACCGCACCTAGCCGACCGATATTCTGTATATTTTACATACTGTTATGGACGCAGAAGGGCGGTTTTTTTGCCGACCATGGCGATGTTAAAATGACCACGCTGCACAGTTGCCAAGTGGCGGTGCGCTAAACCCGCTAAAGCTGCTAACCCTTGTCTTCGGGCTTGGCCGGTTACTGATGGTCTGTCGCCATGCGAGAGCAATATGCCTGGACGTTGCGCGCAAAGTCGGGATCATCACTTTTCAAGGCTTCGAATTCTGCCTGGCGGCAATCTCCGGCTTCAAGCGCTTTCGTTGCCTTGGCACGCGCTTTCCGCCCGCCGACAGAACGGAGAAATCCCATCAAACCACCACCTTGGTCGCTGGGCTGGGACGTGGAAGGCCGCTGCGCTCCTCCCATGGTTTGGCAATTGAGCGTCGGGCCGACAGCATTGCAGGTCGTGTAGGAACCATCCGGGCCATTGCAATGTAGGAATGGGCCATTGGCAACGCAGTTGGATAGCTGGGCGAGCCCAGGGTTTGCACTAAGCAAAAGACATACAGCAATCGCTTTGCGCCCATGCCTCCGCAACGCATCGAACTTCGTTGGGCTGGTTCCTGCTAACAGCTTCACGGTTATCCTCCTTCGTGTTGCCACCTTCCGATAGCGCCCAATCGTTAATAGGATGGATATAGCCCGTGGTTTAATGTCCCTTTAAAAGAAAACGTCTCCCCATGAGTGGGCGAATTCTTGTCGGGCAAAACATTCGCCACATCCGGGTCGCTCAAGGAATTTCTCAGGAGCGGCTGGCATACGATTCTGGTGTGGACCGGTCTTATCTTGGTGGCGTTGAGCGGGGGGAGGAGAATCCGACCGTCGATGTGCTCGACCGCCTTGCGACAGCGTTAGCTGTTCATCTCAGCGAGCTGTTTATGGAGCGTCCTAGCGCCTCTGCATCTCCAGCGTTGCGGCCGGGGCGAAAGCCGAAGCAATAAAACTGAAGGGGCTTTGGCGCTGAGAGCATTCGCCAATTCCTTGAGGCGGCGCCATGATACCATTAAGTTGCGTTCTCGCCGTTCCCCGCCTTGGCCCCGGCGGGGAGCTATTCACATCCTTCTAGCGTGAATCTTCTGATATTTGCGGATGTTGACCCCGGGCTGTCGAAGCGGAGAACTCGATATTCGTGGTGTATTAAACGTGACCACCGCAGCGGCCGATGAAGGTGCCATTGTGACGCCTCAGGGCGCACATCGCTAGCTCCGCTGGCACTCTCCGAGGGCAGGGCTAGCAAGGAAGCGTCGATAGCCTAGATCGCCTTCACAATCGGAAAGGCTCGACGCTGAGGCGAGCCAGAATGCGTGCTCATCCAGACACGCTCGCCAACGGTCAAGTCGGACGCGGCATACACCGAGTTCACATGACAGAAGACATCGCTACCAGGCGTAGTGGCAAAGCCCCAGCTATTGTTGTCGAACCTCTTTATGGTCCCAAATTCGCGAGGGAGCGTTGAATAATAAAGACCCTCGCAGGCCGTCACGAGTTGGTCGGCTGTCGGGCGCGCCGCAGGATCTTTCTGCATGCACAGCTTGATGAGGTCGAATATCGCTGTGGTAAATGGTGTAAACTGGCTGTTGCTGATCAGAAAACCAGGCAGGGGCGGCACCTTCGCAGCCTGAATGAGCGGCACGGCCTTATAGCCGGCGCCAAATGGTCGTTTGCCGGTCAAAACCTCGAAGGTCAGCGCACCGATCGCCCAGACATCAGCGGGCTTACCCGCATTCTTCATGTCGTCGATCGTTTCCGGCGCCATGTAAGGCAAGGCGCCGAGCGCGGTTTGAGAACTGGTGAGCCCTTCCTCATCGCCAGCCACAGCTTCGCCGATCTCTTCCTGAGCCATCTTCGCGATGCCAAAGTCCGTGATCTTGAAGCCCGAAAAATCCCGGCCTCCCACGACCATGACATTGGTCGGCTTGAGGTCGCGGTGAATCACGTTGACATGGTGGGATGCCGCCAGCCCTTTGGCTAGATGATGCATCACGCGTCCGGCCGCGAAAGGGTCGAGCATCGCGACATGGTTTTTCAAGAAATGGCCCAGGTCGCAGCCCTCGATCAGCTCTTCGACCAGATAGAAGCGATCGTCTTCTTCCACATAGTCGAGCGTCTTGGCCACATTGTCGTGGTTGACGCGAGCACTGAGAGTAGCGCTCCTGTTGAAACGCTTCTTTGCCGAAGGGTTCTTGGGCGACTTGAGAACGACATCGCGTTCGAGCAAATGATCGTGGACGCGGTAGACTTCCTGCATACCGCCCTGACCGATATAATCGACAATTTCGTATCGACCGCCCACAAGATCGCCGGTCGCGTGCAGCACACCACTCACAGAACCACCTCCGGATGCGTCACGTCAAAAGTGATGTATCGCCTTTTGAAACCAAGGCTAGGCGCGCCGAGCGTAATCACGCACGCGCCAGGCAAATGCTGCGGCGGCACAATGTCCATATTGTTGATATAGACGTCGCCGACAACATTGGTCGCGATGAAATCATACCCGTCGTAACTCACGTCTACCGAGCCAAGCGAGCCTGCGCTCAGTTTTACGGATTGGCCGATCTTCTCAAGATAATGGATTTTCTCGCCGACGATCATGGTCGCCTTGTGCCGGCCATGCAGGAGATGGCGGGCAACGATATCCCGGACTGTCTCCATGTTTGGACGGTCGGAGGGCTTTTTTGACAGGCATTGATTGAGGATAGCGGCAATCACGGGCGGAAGGGCGAGCGTTTGCTTGGTGAAGTCCGTATCCGTGCTGGGTAGGTTGGGTGGGATTGTGCGCAGCTCGTTGGGCAGCTTGCCCCGGATGAGCTTCAACGCAGTGGCACCAAAAGCAAAGACATCGACCGCCGACGTGAAGTTGACCTTTTGATGCGACGGAGCGCAAAGTTCCGGCGCGATGTAACCGGGTGTTCCGATCGTCCCGATCGTCTCGCAATTCACGCCGTCCGTGCGGGACAAGCCGAAATCGAAAATTCGGAGGCAGCCTTCTGCATCGATTTTCATGTTGTTTGGCTTGATGTCGCGATGCACCACCCCGACCGCATGAATATCAGAGAGGCCACAGGCGATCGCATAAACATGGCGCAGAAATGTGCCGACATCCTTGATCGGGATGACCTCATTCAGATCCTGCCCCGGAAGGAACTCTTCTACAAGTGCCGTAACCGCACCGGAACTATCTTTCAGCACGTCGTAAATCTGGACGACATGCTTCGACCGGATGGCGCTCAGGGCTTTGACCTCATCAAGGATGCGTTTCTGGTCCACGCCCTTCTGAAGCACCTTAACGAGCACATGGCGATCCAGATGCTTGTCCTTGCACCTGAACGCGGTCGACATGCCTCCGCCGGAAAAGGGAGAGCCATCTTTCTCGTAGCGGGCGGGCAGCTTCATGGCTTGTTCTCTTCCGCCGGGGTGACCGGAGAAGAAAACTGGACATCGACTTCGTTGCCGGGCTCATCAAGCGGTAGCCGGTCGGCAGCGTCGGCCTTTGGAGTGATGGACTTCCGTTTGGGCTTGCGCGCCTTGCTTGTCCGCGCTTTCGCCTTGGCGGTGGCAGGTTTGGGCTTTGGTTCATTGCTGACGGCCTGCTCCGGAGCGACGATTTTTTCCGAGGCTGGCGACTCTACGATCCGCTTGCTCGGCTCAAACGGCTGATAGCTAGACGGCACATTGCGCATGCGTCCCGAACGCTCCCATGCGTCTGGCCCCGCGATGTGGATCGCCAAGGTATCGTTAGGCAGGATGGCGAGCAGTTCGTTCTCCCCGCTCTCATCGTAGAGTTCCGCCTCGGCCCCAATGGGAAGGAGGATAGCGGAGGCGTTGTCGCGGCCGCCCGTCATGTCGGACAGCGTCAGCAATTTGCGGACAAGGTCAGTCCCTCCGGCAGCGGCACTGACGACGCGTTGGAATACTGAGTGAGGAACATCGTGCGCGCCATCGGATGTCAGGAGGACCGAGCGACAATGGCCTGGAACGGGGGCAATCTGAGCCTCCATTTCTTCGCCCATCCCGACGAACTGCAGCAATCGCGAGTCCTTTGGAGTCTCCGCTTCGCCGTCTTGCCGTTTCAACAGCGCGTTGATGGTATCGTCACGACTCAACTGTTCCAAGGCGCGGTCGGGCATCACGCCGTAGATGCGGCTGTCGCCGACATGGCAAAACATCGCCCCGTCATGAGATGAAATCACTGCGGAAAGCGTTGTGCCACCGTCTCCGCGCAGCCGCCGATAAACTTCGGCGTTCGCATGGGTGATTGCCTGGGAAAGTCGCTCCTCCCAACTTACGGCGGGCGCGCAGAACAGATGAGCGGCAAAGGCGCTCGCCGCCAGGATTGCGGCTTCCCGGCCCTGACTCATGCCGCCGAGACCATCGCAGACCAGCGCTATAACGAAATTCGCGCGGCCACCATGCACATAGGACGCCCGCGCGACCAAGCAGCAATCCTCGTTGCGCTTGCGCACCAGTCCGACACTTGATCCAAGCGCGGCACCGCTATGCGTGCGGATGGCCTTCGCGGAACCTTGGGCTTCCAAGGCTTTCGCCAGCCGGTTTTGTATTCTCTCGATCAACTGTGTATCCCCGCGCCCTTGGATAGTAGCCTACCGCCCCGACTGGAAGAAGCGAGTCCCGACACATCGACGACGCTCCTCCGGTGGTCCCATTCTTCGTCATGAATTACTGGTGATCTATGGTTTCCTTTCCGCCCTTCACCGTCTTCGATTTCAGCGTGCTGGTCGGATAACCCTATTCCCGACGCGCCGCCTCGGCCGTTCAGTCTCTGTGCGCTGCACGATCGATGGGCGGCCCAGTCATCTGATGATAGGCCGATTTAAGGGCAAGCTTATCGTCTCTCACCTCGTGCTCCAATTTTGCTTGAATTGCTGGATCTTGTCACATTATCGTCGATAGATGGCTGAGGCGAACGCGCGGTATAATAATTCTGCTGTCCGACAAGCATTCCGGCCAAAGGCGGTTCATCGAGCGGCACAAAAGTCGGTAGCCTGAGAGCTAGAAGCGATTGAGTAGTGGTTAAGATAGGCCTCGAACCTAATCATTTCGGTCTTTCTCGGTGCTAGATCAGGTGACTCAGCGAAACCGCGTCGACGCCGATCGCTTTGGATGAGTTATCTCCATGGATGCGATCTGCATAGCGCCGCCGGCACGAGTTCGATAGCTCTAACCCGTGTGAAAAGGGGAGAGTCGATTTGAAGGCCAAGGAATTCATTCTGCAGGGGATGACCGTCCGCACGCACGGTAAGATCGTACATGAGCTATATGAGATCTGTGACATCCAGCGGTCGATTATCAGCGTCGCGTTCCTGACAGAATCGGGCGTTGACCACATCGCGCCCAAGCTACTGCCGCACGTTGCTACGACGACGGTCTTCGGTGGTGTACGCAATGACATCACCTCCTACCAGGGCATGAAGCGCCTCTTCGAGGCAGGCGTGTCGTTGCATGCGGTCGATACAGGCACCAGGCACCTGCTTTTCCACCCGAAGCTTTATTACGTGCGCGGCAAAGACGTCGCGCGCCTGTCAATCGGCAGCGCCAACCTCACCCTAGGTGGACTGAACAACAACATTGAGGCCGGCGTCGTCCTCGACTTTGATCCGGAGGATGATGACGATGGGAAATTCCTCGCCGATCTAGAGGCGCAGTTCGACGGCCTGACCGCTGCCCATCCCGACAACATATACAAGATACCCGATCTGGGCCGCCTCGACGCACTGTTACAGGCCGGTCTACTGGTCGATGAGACGACCCTACCGCCACCCCGCGTCAGCATTTCGGCTAAACCCGGCACACCCGATCCTACGCCCCGCATTAAGCTCGCGATCACGCCCATCAGAAAGCCCCCTAAGAAGGCCAACCCGCCCATCGTCGCCGCTCCGGTCGTCCCGCTGATCGCCCTGCCAGGTGCAGCCCAATCTGCCGTCCCAATGACAGCCCCCGCCGCATCAACGGGGACGCCAGCTGCACCTGTTGCACCGGCCGCACCCGTCCCCGTCGCGCCGGCGATCGGCTTCGAGCTGATGTGGATCAGCAAAGATCTGCACGAACGCGATCTCAGCATCCCGACCGGCGCCACCACGAACCCGACCGGATCGATAAATCTGGACAAGGGTCTGATGGCGCCCAGCGTTGATCACCGCGATTACTTCCGCACAAGCGTCTTCCCAGCATTGAACTGGACGCCGAAGGGCCCGACGGTCGACGAGGCGGAGGGCAGCTTTGACCTAGTCCTCAAGGGCGTCTTCCATGGCACGTACGATCTCAAGATCCGCCACACCACCAGCACGAACACACGGTCGTATCAGCAGTTCAACGCGATGACGCGGCTGTCGTGGGGTGCGATCGCGCAGTTCGTGAAGCAGCCCAGCCTGGTTGGCGGAACGATGGCGCTCTACCGCGACCGCGCCGACCCGACCCACTTTATGATCGAGATCGACTAAGCCTCGACTTCTTCGCTGGATGTGCGGTGGCGGCGATCGCGTAGTTTCCGCCATCCATCGAGCGTCGCGTCCTGCTTCGCCTTCGACAAGCCCAGGGCGCCGAGAACCTTCCTGCCCTGATTCTCCAGCGTCATGTGCGTCGGCAGTGTGCGGATCGACTTGTCGAGATCGACCAGATCGACCATTACCTTGGGAAGAGGGATGATCAGACGTTCGATCTCCGACGGGATCAACTCGAGCACGCCGCCGCCGTAGTGACGACCTTCAAGCTCGGCGCTCAACGCCGTCAACGGATTTAGGAAGCAACCGACCAGATGTTCCCCGGAGATGCCGTTCGTGCGAATCCGATACGCCGTGTCGGTCGTGTAGGCGCCCAGCTTGTTGAGGATGAGCCGCGGGGTGTCGTGCGACCGTTTCAACATCCCGACCTCCGTCGAATAGACCGAAGGAACCTTGAACCAGGGCGTCCGGATGCGACATTTGTAGCGGTTCTGCAACTCCTGCTTCTCGCCCATCTCAATGTAGCGCTTTGGTCCCTTGGCCATCTTCGCGGGCGCATCGTCGAACCATAGGAAGTTGGTCGGTGTCCCTTTGTCCGAGTTGGCAATGTGTTGGCGCTCGTCGTAGATCACGCCTGGGCAGTGCCCGCTACGGCCGAACATGGGGTGGGCATACCTCTGCAGCCCATATTCCTCGACCGTCTCGTCGGACACTAGGAAGAAGGCGTTGGCGCCAGTAACAATGCCCACGTCAACGCGAGCGATGTCGGTGAACTTATGGACGTCCTTGTGGCTTTCGATCTCGTCAAACAGCGATCGCGCCTCAAGGTCGAGCAGGGCTCTGGTCCACTTCCCTTCTACAGTCTTGCCGTTGATGGACTTCGGGGCCTCGAATATCTCGGAAGGAGATATGCGAAGGAACTCGCGGCCACGCACGGGATAGATGCCAAGGCCCTCTTCCTTTTGCTTCGGGCTAGAGCGCTTCTCGGCCATCAGGATGACTGCGCCCTGCAGCGTCCCGTCGAACCACAGCTCCTCGGGGTCGATGATCACTAGGCGGCGGCACTGGCGGCCCAAATAGCTGCGCAGTGACTGGGCGTGCGTGACGTGGATGATCTCGGCAGGCACGACCATAGCCAGGCGGCCGCCCGGTCGCAGGAGCGCCATTGAGGCGAGGACGAACGGCACCCACGCATTAGTGTGTTTAGTAAACTTCAGATCTAGTTCTCTGAAGATGGCTTCGGAGCGCTTCTGGAAGGTTGTTGGAAGGAATTGATACCGCACGAACGGCGGATTTCCTACGACTGCATCGAAGCGCTGGCCGCCATCCTCTATGTTTTCTAGGGCCCAGCCAAGAAAGTCCTCGTTGCGGACTTGGGCTTTCTTCAGACCGAGGTCTCGGGCACGTCCTGAAGCCTTTGAAGCCTCGTCGTCATCCAGTTCGAAACCAATGACGTCAGTCTTCGCAAAGCCCTTCACATCGGCCATAGCGTGGAAGAACGCACCGTCGCCGCAGCTTGGCTCGAGCACGCGCGTCGGTCCAATTTCCTTGACCCACGATGCGATGAAGGCAGCGAGATCGAGCGGAGTGTAGTACCCACCTCTCAATTTCTGCGCGGTTTGATCGGCGATAAACTTCAAAAACCGTCCCCTCTCAGGCGGCGATCGTCCCGGCATTCTGGAGTCCGAATCCCTCATGGGTAGCGGGCTTTTCAACCCGACCGGTCCAGGTGCAGACTACATAGAGCGCCGGGCTTCGCCACCACGAAGCCCATGCAAGTTTGCCACCCTTAACCCGACGAAGGACTCGGTGGCAATTGCGGACTTGTTAAGCCCCGGCGAACGGGCACGTCGCCGCCTGATGATAGATGCTCGCGGAGTTTTCAACAGAGTGTTAAGTCACTTAGATACCAACCATTTTCTTGCGCAGGAGGATGGCTTCCGGACGCAAGGCGCCGATCTCCACCCACTCTTCATCGCCTGGCCGCTTCGCATGCCAATATTTCCATCCATCGATCGACGTCTTCTTGCCGGCCTTCGTTCGGCATAGTTCGCTAGCGGCGGCCGATGGACTGGTAAACTCCGCGCCTTCTACCAGCCACTTGCCGTCGATGACCGAACCGGAAATCGCGCGGCCGTTGTAGTCCATGCGCAGCAGCGTGCCTCCGGGGAGGGTGACGCCCTTTCCGGTCCATGCTCGGCCAATGTCCGCTATCGGCGCCGGTTCGCCCGATGGCGCACTGCCGATGCCGATAAGCCGGCGCAACACGTCATTAGGGGTCTCGGCGAAGCTGGTGCGTTCGGCTTCGATGCGCTTGTGGACCTCGAAGTCGATTTCGATCGTGCGATGTTCCATGGGTCTTCTCCCTTTCGGGACTCGGTTATAACAGTATAAATAGTATTTCAAGTAATTTCAGTAGAAATTAGTGTAGCACTAGGAGCTGGCCGTCCCATACCGGTCCCGACGCCCTGAATCGTGAAATGATGCCGCAGAACGTTGGGCCCTCTCCAACATCCGCCATCCAGCCGCATGCGCCCAGCGTGATTGCCGCAGCTTAGCGCCTCTCCGGGAACAGCTAGATCAAGTTCATCCGGTCTAGCAGCGAGTTGTTGGTCGAAGTCGCGGCCATCGCTGCAATCGGCTATTGTTTGCTATCCTTCCACGATCTCCCAAACCTGCCGATATTTTTTGCCGTCAATCACAGCGCCATCTTGGATTGGCCGAAGCCAATTATGGTCCTCCAAGATTTTTGCCGCCTCGAGCGCCTTAGCCTTGGTCCGCATGGAGGAAGGACCCGATTGATAAATTTGAGACAGCGAAACCCTGCGCTTCCCGGACCCATGTAGCCAAATGAGAAGGCGTTGGGCCTGCTGTAACTCGATGGACAAAGATTCCTGTTCAAAAACGCGCAGCACCTCATCAGCGTAATAGCGGGCCAAAATTATCGCTCGCTCCATGACCACACGACTGATTTCCTTGGCATCGAGGTTGTCGAACAGCTGCAATACGGCCGCCATGCGTAGTGCATGCTCCTGCAACTTGCCGGCAAATCCCCGGATTGGTTCCAGTCGCTGATTAGGCCCCTGCTGACGTTCGGTGTCATCGGCAAAGGCAGACCATAGCCGCCTTGCAGAAGAAGAAAGTCGGATTTGGCGAGGGTTTAGTTCCGGATTATATTTGCTTCTGCGAGGCTGCGCCCGGCGCAGCAATTCCAACATCGCTTTGCTATACCTTTTCAGGGCGGGTTCCGTAGAAGGCTGTAAATCCCTCTGCATGCGGGTGCCTGCTAAACTTGCCGGAGAAGCCACAAGCAACCGGGAAGTAAGGCCTTGTTGAGTCAGTGCCCGATCAGCGAGTAAACCGTCGGCGATCCCAGGCTGCGCCATGATATGTAGAGATAATCGGCGTCCAGTAAGCATATTACTACCATCGCCTGCGCGCACCCGTTTAATAGGTTGACCATCCCAAAGGCCGGAGAGGCCTGCGCCTGTTTTGATGCGCATGTCATCAGACATGCCATGCCCACCGATGAACGTGCCTCCCTCATCATTGAAGAGGCCAATCGACGGTTGGCCTTCTGCAAACAGACGGTGAAGGCCTTCCAGCGTAGGCTCGGGCGCAGTTAGCCATGGGACCAGTGGAGCGGCCGGCGGCGGAGGTAATCCTTCAAGTAGCTTCGCGGTGTCACGTTCGTCCCCCCGATCGCCCTTACCTGCCTTCGGCCGCAGGATCGCGTCCCTGGCCTTATCGTAGACGGCTTTTTCGTCGCGATATATGCGCGAAGCGCGTTCATATTCTTCTCGCAGTTCCAGTTCTCGGATCGTGACCGGTTCCGAGGCCAATTTGTCAGCAGCACTTTTTCGTTCCCCTGAGGCTGCGACCGTCACCAGGAACAAAGAAATGGGGCGCGCGTCACCGGTGCTAGGGTGCACAACGTCCGCGTGCGGTTGTACAGCGAGAGCAGCATTTGCGAGAACGGATTGAGCCGCCAACGCATCAGGGCAATGTACCTTATCCATAATGGCCATGACCGCGCCGCTCAATATATCTCCCAATGCGGCTACAGGATATGCTTTAGCCGGTGCCGGCGTCCGAAATAGCGGCAGAGGCGCTGGTGCTTCGACCTTTGCGGCGTTGGCGTACTGCTTCTTGATCTTAGGAGGCATCTTCGATCCCCCGCAGCTCATCGTTGAAATCTTTGAAATTAGGACTGGGCAGCATGATCCGGACATCGCGTCCAAAGACATTGAAGGCATCGGCAGCGCGTTGAGCAGCGGATTTGCCGGCAGGATCGTTATCCGCACCGATAACCACACGGCGCACCTGTTCGGGTATAGCGATGCTACTCATGAGGCTGGCGCCGCCTGCCACCCACACAGGAAGGCCTAACCCTTGGAAGAGCGTCAACCCGTCTTCCAGCCCTTCACAGATAATGAGCTCATCCATAGGCTCACCTAGGTGGATTGCTGATCCGTTTATCTGGCCAGCGATAGCCTAACTGGTTCCACGCCTAGCTTTGCACCAGCGGGAGTTAGGTAGGTACGATGTACGCCCGCTATAGAGCCGTCAGGCGCTATAAACGGTGCAAGCAGGGTAGGATGTCGCCCACCTTGGGGGTGGGACAGCATGGACGACCTCAGGCAGCCCCAAGCTGCAGTTTGATGCAAACCCCTCCCTGTTAAGTAATTTTCGGCAGCGGTGCCGCCAAGCGTTGACGCATTGGCGTAGACGCGTCGGGCCAGCGCAACCTTCGTAAGATTAGCTGGTTTAGCGGCTTTAGCTACTGGTGCTGTGGTACCGCTGGCAATTGCCGCAGTCACAATAGGGTCGGTTTCAAGCAGCTTTATCGCTTGCTTGTAACTGCCTCCAGTTGAAAGATAGGCAAAAAGTGAAATAGGATCACTCCCGCCGACGCCGATAGCATGATCATTCCATTGGCCTGTATTCATATCGATTTGGAAGGAGCCTAGGTGTTTGGTCCCGGCATTTGGTGGTGCGGATTTAGGCTGAAGCGTTCAGGCTCGTTTGTCCAGCATTTGCAGATGTATTCGTAGGGTGTGAGGCCGCGCAGGGTCTTGAGGCGGCGGCCGTA
>Ga0180223_1002298_pt1 | contig 11871 bp, 10 predicted proteins | sample eDN5th30CKraftOP_FD_151337 | JGI IMG/M metagenome (GOLD analysis project Ga0180223, IMG submission 151337) | Enriched Organic Plus compost microbial communities from Emeryville, California, USA - eDNA 5th pass 30_C Kraft OP (version 2) (version 2) ...
CTACAACACCGTCCATCCGCATCGCGCACTTGGCTACCTCGCCCCGCGCGAATACATCGTCCAATCAACCAGTGAGGAACTGTCCGGAAATTAAGGGGCAACGACACTTTTTGACACGAAATAGGGTCAGAAATGAACCGATCTCATAAAGAGCCGACTGATTGAAGTCACTTCGCGGATACTGGCCCAACCACTCAACCCCGCGAAAGTTCGGCAGCTCATAGTCATCCATGCCATAACCCGGTTCACGCCACGTGCGGCCGGTCGCTCGGCCAATGTTCACCATGCGGTTGTGCTTGGATGGATAAATTATTACGTCACCGGCCGCGACTTCATGCGCGAACCGCAGAAGTTCGCCCGCTTCGACAGGTATCGTTCCGGCTTTTTTGTCCGGGTAGGCTTTTAAAAGTTCCGCTTTGAACCGGCTTCGGTCATTGGGTAGCGCAAAGATGTCACCGACCTCTGCCCAGCCAATACAGACAAATCCCTTCTCGACCGGATCATCACCGATCCATTCGGGCATATGCACGCCCCACAACTTCGTCATAAACTGGCCTCCAGCAACGCAATCTCATCTGGCGTCAAATCGAACAGGGCATAGACCTTGGAGTTGATCTCGGCTTCCAGACGGGTGATTTCGGCTGTCAGGGCGTCGATTTCGGCGCGGGTGGTGGAGATCCAGTTTTCCCACTCGTTGCGTTCCTGAAGCGGGATTTTGGCCTTCAGCACCTTTTCCACTTCCTTCTGGAAAGCGGCAAAGTCGGGCAGGTTCCACCATTGTTTTAGCCTGCCGGTCAATTTCGCACTGGCCGGATCGGCGGCAAGGTCTGGAATTCGGCGGGTGATCGCCTGTTGCAGTTCATGGCGCTTTTCAGCCGCTGTTTGGGTCGCGCGCGAAAGGTTCGCAATTTCGTGCTTTTGCTCTTGGCGGGCCAAAGGTATCGGGAAGTTGCTCAGGCCATCGGGCTGAATTTCGAAGAAGCCTCCAGCCTTAACCACAAAGACGCTCTTGAAGTAAAAGAATGCCAGAGATGAATTCAGGAGTGAAGTTACAAATTCGTTATCTTCCTTGGCGTCGATCATATAGGCTGTATTGCTAAGTATTGCCCCAGACCGGTCAACAGAGAATGTCGGTTGCGACGATATTTTCGTGGATACGATCTTTTCGTTCAAAAACCTAGCCCAATAGGCTGTTTTATCCTGAATCTCTGACCAGAGGTAAGTGCCCGGCTTGCGACCCAGCCACTTTTCACCGGGCCGGGACGGCTTCCAATTCTCAGGTCTCGGCTCCAGCTTCTCTCGACGAGCCGAGAGGTATTTGAGAATTGCTGGATATCCCGATAAATCCAACCCTTGACGAGCAAAGATGATCCATTGGTTCCGCCCACCCTGATGCCATCGCTCAAGGTCTTTACCTTCCAACCAAGGTTCCAGAAGTTTACTCGATGCTGCATCCTCGGCAACTAGCCTGGTGCGCGTTCTTTGATCGACGACAAAGGCATCGTTTCGACCTGTCGTCACCCCCCTGAACGGCTTTCCATAAACTGCGCGTAGAGGGCTTCTTCCATTGGTGATCTTCGCCCTGAGAGATCGAAGTGCGTCATCCTCAAGTTCCCACGAGCCCTGTCCCAGAGCCTCTTGCGGAAACGGCTTGGCAGCGTCGGCAAAGGCATCGGCAAAGCTGCCGGCTGGCATCTCGCTAATCTTCCAAAAAAGCAGATCATGGCCCGGCGGCGGCGCACCCGCCCGCATAGTCAGAATAGCGGGATAGGTGGTGACGCCTTCAAAAATCTGGTGGTCGCCGAAATCGACTACATTCTCCAATGTTGCCTGAGTGCGCAGAAAATTGCGCAAGGGCGCGCCCGATGCGATTTTGAAGAAAGTGCAGTTGCTGATGTAACCTAGCCGCCCGCCCGGCTTCAAAATGCGCAAGCCACGTTCAAAGAAATAAGCGTACAGGTCCGCTACGCCGTGATAAACCTCGAACCGGTTTTCGAGATATGGTTTCAGGTCTTTCAGCAGTTCCTGTCGCACATAGGGCGGATTGCCCAGCACTACGTCGAAGCCGCCCGCCGCGAATATGTCCGGAAAGGCTGTTTTCCATTCGAAGCCGTGGCTGCGATAAGCGAAACTGCTATCTTCGATCAGGCTATCGCCCACCCGCAGGTTGTTATCGAGGCTGTCTAGCACCTTGCCGCGTCGTGCGGTCTTGATCCACAGACTCAGCTTGGCGATTTCTACGCTTTCGCTGTTCACGTCTACGCCGAACAGGTTGTGTGTCAGGATTTCGCTGTCAGGGTCCAGCAGGTTCCCCGCCATGCCCTTGCCTTCCAGTTCGGCCAGCTTGGTGTTCACCTGCTCCAGCTCGGCCTTCATGTAATCGAAGGCCATGATCAGGAACACACCCGATCCGCAGGCCGGATCGACAATACGCAGCGCTGTTAGCCGGTCGCGGTATTCGGCCCATGCCTTCTTTTCCGCTTTTGCGGATTTCCACGCAATCGCTTCGTCATCGGCCTTCGCCCCCTTCGCGGCATACCGGCCAAGGATTTCGGCAAAAATCTCCTTGCAATGCGCGCCCAGCGTCTGGTCCACAATGAAGCGCGCAACATAGTCAGGCGTATAAACCACGCCATCACGCTTGCGTCGTCCAGTCGTGCCGGTGGATTTCTTTTCGATTGGCGCTTCGCCCAGCGCCTCAGCCTGTAGCTGTTCCACATCGGCAATCGACTGCTCAAATATGTGCCCCAGCACGGTGACGGAAATTTCGCTGGCGAAGTCATATTCCGCCAACCGCTTGAAGCCCTCGCAAATGTGGTCGGGAATGGCGAGGGCGTTGATTGTCTCGTTCGGGTGGAACAAGCCGCCGTTGTAGCGCGGAATTTTAAGCTGATCGTTGCCCCGGTCAATCGCGTGGAACAGGCCCAGGAACGTCTGCCAGATCGGCTTGGGATTGTAGGGGTCGCGGTGCTGGAAGGCGCTCAGCAAGCTGTCATCGGGCAACAGGCCGTTATCTTCGGCAAAGGCAATGAACAGCACCCGGTCCAGAATGGTCTGGCCCAGCCGGATAGCTTCCAGCGGGTCGCCATCGGGGAGTGCAGTTCGCACTGCGCCGATCAGATCGCTGCGCAGCGTGCGATAATCCGCATAGAGCCGCGCGGTGATGTCGCGATCTTCCTTCCGGCTTTCCTCCAGTATCGCCAATGTCTGCCCGGACAGCAGGTTGTCGGCCGACAGCAGCAGCATGAACCGTAGGTATTCGGCGGGATCATGCAGCTTTGCCAAATCGAAGCTGTCATAAAATTGCCGTCCATCCGCATAGCTATAGAGGCGGATTTGCCGATAGTTAGAAACCAGCACCCATTTGGTGCCCACATTATCGCTGGCGTATTCCCATGCCTGTTGCACCGGGGTTTTGGCACGGCCCGGCATGATCGCATCAAGGTTCTTGGTCTTTGCGCCCTTCAACTCGAACGGGGCGATGATCCGTCGATCGTCCTTGGTGAAATGACCCAAGGCAAGGTCAACCGATCCCGCGCCAATCTGCGCTTCGACGTCAACCGTCCATTGGCCGCTATCGTTGAAATCCTGATATCCCAGAACGTCGCAAATGATCCGCTGCTTGAAATTGCCGTGAAGGGCCGTTTCCTTTTGCGACTCGATCGAGCGGTCGCGGATAGTTTCGCCCCACTGGCGCAGGATTTCTAACTTCGCAGGATCGGGCGCGGCGGCGCGGTCGATATGGCGCTGAATGGTCTTCGAATTGAATAGCTGCACCCTAACCCCCAGCCGTTTGGATGGGCTTAGCAGTGCTCACGGCCGGACGCCAAGAGTTAGGCGGCACTATTTCCATCCACGTGCTGCATCGCGGCCATCACCGCCGAAACAAGTGACGGATCGATCGCCGCGACAGGCTTTGCCTCACCCATGGCGCAAAAGCGGGGCGCGGGCCAATGCCATTGGCATCTCGCGTGGCGGCCGGACAACGAAGATCCACGCGCTCGTCGATGTTCTCGGGCGACCGCTCGGCCACGTCCTACGCCTGGCAACACGTCGGATGTGAAAGGGGTCGACCTTCTGATCGGCGAAACGGACAGCATGAAGCGGATGATCGCCGACCGAGGCTACGATGCGGACCGCATCAGGGCGATCTTCCGCGAACAGGGCACGATTCCGGTGATCCCAGACGATGCAATCGCGCGCCCGATCCAATATGATGAACGCCGTTACAAGGACCGTTGGCGCGTCGAGGCCATGTTCTGCCGCCTGGAAGACTTCCGACGCATCGCAACCCGCTACGACAAGCTCGCCAAGAATTTCCTATCAGCCGTAAGCCTCGCCGCCGCCGTCTGGCTTTGAACAGGGTTGCCGGTAGAAAACTAAAGCAGAGCGTGAGATGTTGTCATTCATGGATTGGAACATCTTTGATCGTGCGGCGTGGATTGGGCTGCTGATCGCATCAGCGACATGCGTCGGAAGTTGCTCCATTCCGCAAAAGCGACTGACGTCCACTGAGGCGAAGATATGTCGTGCGCAAGGAGGCTATGAAAGCCGAGCGCCCTTTGGCAGCACGTTCTGCCAGTTCCGCTATAGTGATGCTGGCAAAGCCTGTTCGGCGAAGGCCGACTGCCAAGGCAGGTGCCTTTATTCCCTCGACGGCCAGTCGAACGAAGCAAAGGTTGGGGACGTCGTCGCCGGGCAGTGCGAAGCGGAGCGATCCACCTTCGGCCGCTATGGCACCGTCGAAGGAGGCAAGCTGGCGACTAACGAAGGCTGTTGGGATTGAGTCTGGACCCTGATCTTCTCCCGCTGCTTTTCGCGCGCCGGATCGCCGCGAAGCGCAATCTGCGTTCGGGCCGCGTCCCGACGCTTGCGCGCCTCGCTTAGACTGACGTCGGGATAGCGCCCACCGATAGTTGGGCTCCTGGCCATCGATTCGGAATTCGAGCCGCTAGAGCTTCGCGCCCGCTGGCGTCCCCAGCACGAAGAGACCCCCGGAGTCCGCCAAATTATAATCGCGCTCGCCAGGCTTAGCGTTGGATCGCCGTATCAGTGATGGCCATATTGGAGGCCTTTTTTTCGATGGCAGTCCCCGCAACCCGAAAGGCCCCCATAAAAGGCCCCCGGATTTTCCGGGTTCCAACGCTCAATCGCGAAGGTCCGCGACCAATTCAGGCCTGAAACAGGGCATGTTTCCGGGAAAAGTCCAGACATTGGCGGTTATCAATGTGGGGAAATTGGAGCGGGTGAAGGGAATCGAACCCTCGTCGTAAGCTTGGGAAGCTTCTGCTCTACCATTGAGCTACACCCGCATTTCAACGACTTGCCTGCTTTTTCGACGCCATTTCGAAAATGGTTCTTGCAGGAGCCCGGTCGAAGACCTCGCCTTTGCCGCCATCCGCAGCCTCGGTCAATGGGATTGATGCGGACAAGGGTTCGGCCGATAAATTCTTCGGAATTCCCGATGGTTTCGCCAACCCGCGGATTGGCCCTGGCCTCGGCCGCCGCCAGCAACGCCCAGTCTTCGGGATGGGCGAGATCCTCAAACAGGTCGATGGGCGGATATTTGTTTCGATCAGCCGGACTGCCGACGGTCAGCCAACTGGAGCCAGCGGTACATCGGGCATAGAAAATCACTAAGCGCCGCGATAGCTGTCGAGACAACGCCGGACGCGCATCAGATCGGTAAGCTGGCCACCTAGCATGGCCTCGAGCGCCGAACGTCCGCCAAAGGCACGGGTTGGGTGCCTTAATCCAGCGATAACCCCGCTTCCGCTCGGTGTAGAGCAGGCGAAGCGCCATGTGGATTCCGATCAGGTTCGACAGGCGCGCGGCCAGATAGACATTCCAACGGCCAAATACACCTTGCTTCCACCGCTGATAGGTGCGGATCGGCATGTCGCCGAGCAGGCAGGCAGCCTGGGCATCGGTGATGCCCCAATTATCGAAGAGACGGATTACGGCCCGCTGCATGGCCTGCACCTCCGCGTCCGAAAAGTTCGCCGCTGGTGGCGGCGGGGCAGGCTCAATCGGAACGAGTTCCATTAATGCCTCCCGCAAAAATTGTCGTGAATGGGTTTAGTTCACGGCAATTGTCAATGTGACGCCCAACGCTTGCGCGACGGTGCATGAATTTCGGCAGGCCGCCTCAATTTCCTGCGCTCCAGTATCACAGATCGCGCCCACACTGGCTAGGGCATGACCGCGCGAGAACAAGTTCAGCCGCCGTAGCGTCGAACTGTTGCGCCTCGCGTATGCCAAGCGTTCAAGTATGCCGAGTAGACGTTGTCGTCCTCAAGACCGCCACGCTCGCCAAGCTCCAGCCGTATGATGTGAGGCGACTCGGCGGTTTCAACCGAAAGATCGGCGGCTGGTGTTTCTCGGCGGCTGTAGCCGGCGCCGCAGTGATTAGAGGTCCGCTTTCTGGCGGAGTCCGTCGAGCCATTCGCGCGACACTGTCTCGACTATGTCGCGCAAGCTTGTCACTGCTGCCTTGATCGCCTGCAGATCCTCGTTGTCGATGGCATATGCAGCCGAGTAACGAGCCTCGACATAGGCGCGTTTCGTTAACTCGAAACGCCGGCGGTCGAGCTTCGTCGCCCTCGGCCATGCGTCCACAAGTCGTGGCTCCCGGTCCTCCGCCAGCGAACGCAAGAACTTCAAATTATGCGAACGCGGAACGTACTGGCTGCGAACCAGCAGATAGCAGGTGTAGGCTCGCTCGCCCGCTTGGTGGAGCAGGAAAGCGGCATCATTGCTTTCGTCCTCCTGGATAGCAAAGTTCGCCAGCTTGATCGCACTATCAACCTTTGCCAGCCAGTCCGCAAAATATCCGCTCGCCATTTCATAAGCGTCGGCCGCCGTCAGCGGCATCGGGGTGGCCAGCTCACTGCCGGGAAGATCGTACAGAACGACCCCGTCACGCGCGATGTCGACCCAAAAATATTCGCCGCGCTTCAGTCCGCGGTTCACCTCTTCAAGCGTGTGGACGATGATGTTCACCGGTCGCGCGATTGCGGTATCGCGCAGGATCTTGTCCTCCGCGACATACCAATAATCCGCGATCTCGGTGAGGTCTTCGTGGCTGACGATGATCAGCAGGTCATAGTCCGACTGATAGCCCTTCTCGGGCTCGTCGACCCAGTCGCCGCGCGCATAGCTGCCGAACAAAACGATCTTTCGGATCTTGCCGTTCTTCTTCCACGGCTGCGTAGAGCGCGAGGTCGCAACGGCAAATTCGTCCATCAAAATCCGCGTTGCCAGGGCGAGTTCCTCCTGATGCACCGCGGGCAGATGATCGACGTCAATCTTCATTCGAGGAGTCTCGCACATTCACGGCCCGTGGCAAGGCCCAACGCGTCAAAACCACATCGATGGGCCAGGATCGTAGGTCAAAACTATGCCGAGCCGATCACCGCAAAGTTAGAGGGAGCGGGGCGTTCCCAACGCCCACTCGGCATAGTTGAGCGTTCGGCATAATCGCCTCACTTCAAAATCAGTGCCGAGGAGCTGAACTAGATCGGCGAGCGGGTCGCTGTCCTTGAACGCCTCGTCGAGACGGTTTGCCCCGATCATCCCGCAGCACTTGGTAGCTTCGAGCGCGCCGCCGAGTGAGGCGGAATCGCTTTATCCTTTTTCTCCCGGCAGAAGGGATCCGCTCGACGCGTACTCGCCTCGAGGAAGCATCTAGCGCGTCACTTCGCGCCATTCTCCCACTCTCAGATCGCCAATCTCCCATCCCCCGATACGCCACCGTACCAGCCTGAGTGTTGGAAATCCCACGGCGGCGGTCATGCGGCGTACCTGGCGGTTTCTGCCTTCGGTGATGGTGAGCTCGATCCATGAATCGGCTACGCTCTTGCGATATCGCACCGGCGGGTCGCGGTCCCAAAGCGGGCGGATCGATGCGCCGGACAGCCGCGGGGCGGGTCGGACCGTCGTTCAGCTTGACCCCTGCGTGAAGCGCTGCGAGCGCGACATCATCGGGCTCGCCCTCGACCTGCGCAAAATAGGTCTTCGGCATCTTGTGCCGCGGCGAAGAAATGCGGGCCTGGAGCGCGCCGTCGTCGGTCAGGATCAAGAGCCCCTCGCTGTCGCGATCGAGCCGCCCGGCGGGATAGACACCCGGTACGTCAATATAGTCGGACAGCGTTGCGCGCGCGGTTTCGCTGCCGCGGTCGGTGAATTGCGACAGGACGCCGTAGGGCTTGTTGAAAAGGATGAGACGGCTCACGGGCGGCTCCTTACGTTGCGGAAAGGCGAAAATACCGAACGGTGAAGCGAGCGCGTCAAGAAAGAGCCCAAAAGAAAACCGGCGGCCGCTCGGCCGCCGGTCAGAACCTTATGCCGCTTCCTTCTTGCGGCTCGCTTTCTTGCGCTCGTGCGGATCGAGGATTGCTTTGCGCAAACGGATATTCGCCGGGGTCACCTCGACCATTTCATCCTCGTCGATATAGGCGATCGCCTGCTCGAGCGTCATCCGCCGCGGGGGCGTCAGACGGATCGCATCGTCCTTGCCCGTCGAGCGGAAGTTGGTGAGCTGCTTCGACTTCATCGGGTTGACCTCGAGGTCCTCGGGCTTTGCATTCTCGCCGATGATCATCCCTTCATAGAGCGCCTCGCCCGGCGAGACGAAGAGAATGCCTCGCTCCTCGAGGGGCCCGAGTGCGTAGGCGACCGCCTCGCCCGCGCCATTCGAGATGAGGACGCCGTTCTTGCGGCCCTCGATTGCGCCCTTGTAGGGGCCGTATTTCTCGAACAACCGGTTCATGATGCCGGTGCCGCGGGTGTCCGACAGAAACTCGCCGTGATAGCCGATGAGGCCGCGGCTCGGGCCGCTGAAGGTGATACGCGTCTTGCCGCCGCCCGAGGGGCGCATGTCGGTAAGCTCTGCCTTGCGGATCTGCATCTTCTCGACGACCGTGCCCGAATGCTCGTCGTCGACATCGATGACGACGGTTTCATAAGGCTCGGTTCGCTGGCCATTTTCGTCGGTCTGGTAGAGAACGCGCGGCCGGCTGATGCCGAGCTCAAAGCCTTCGCGGCGCATTGTTTCAATCAGAACGCCGAGCTGAAGCTCGCCGCGGCCCGCGACTTCGAAACTGTCCTTGTCGGCGCTCTCGGTGATGCGGATCGCGACGTTGGTTTCGGCTTCGCGGAGCAGGCGATCGCGGATCATGCGGCTCGTCACCTTGCTGCCCTCGCGGCCCGCCATCGGGCTGTCGTTGACCGCAAAGCGCATCGACAGCGTGGGGGGATCGATCGGCTGCGCGGCGATCGGCGTCGTCACGCTCGTGTCGGCGATGGTGTTCGCGACGGTCGCGTTGGTCAGCCCCGCGATCGCGACGATATCGCCCGCGCGCGCCTCTTCGACGGGAACGCGGTCGAGCCCGCGGAAGGCGAGGAGCTTCGACGCGCGGCCGGTTTCGATGACCTTGCCGTCGGCGTCCAAGGCATGGATCGGCTGGTTGACCTTGACCGTGCCCGACTGGACGCGCCCGGTGAGGATGCGCCCGATGAAATTGTCGCGGTCGAGCAATGTCGCGAGAAAGGTGAAGGGACCATCTTCATCGAGCCCCGGCGCGGGAACGTGGTTCACGATCGTCTGGAACAGGGGCTCAAGCGTGCCCTCGCGCGCTTCGGGGTCGGGCGAGGCATAGCCGCCGCGGCCCGAGGCATAGAGGATCGGGAAATCGAGCTGCTCGTCATTGGCCTCGAGCGTCAGGAAGAGCTCGAATACCTCGTCAAGGACTTCGGCGGCGCGCGCGTCGCTGCGGTCGATCTTGTTGACGACCACGATGGGCTTGAGGCCGAGCGCGAGCGCCTTGCCGGTCACGAACTTGGTCTGCGGCATCGGTCCTTCGGCAGCATCGACGAGCAGGATGACCCCGTCGACCATGCTGAGGATCCGCTCGACCTCGCCGCCAAAATCGGCGTGACCCGGAGTGTCGACGATGTTGATCCGCGTCGCATTCTCGCCTTCACCCCATTCGACCGAGGTGCATTTGGCGAGGATGGTGATCCCGCGTTCCTTTTCGAGGTCGTTCGAATCCATCGCGCGTTCCTCGACGCGCTGATTGTCACGAAACGTCCCCGACTGGCGGAAAAGCTGGTCCACGAGAGTGGTTTTGCCATGATCGACGTGCGCGATGATGGCGATATTGCGCAAAGACATGCGGGATAAGCCTTGATGGAAAGGGGCAGCGCCCGGAGCGCCGCGAAACGCCGCGCCCCTAACAGAAGCGCTGCTGCGGCGCAACAAAATTGCCGGGGATCAGCGGGAGGCTCCGCATGGCGAGGACGCGGCGCGATAATCCCCGTCCCATCGGCGGTAACCGGCGGTGTCGATGTAAAAGCGCGCTGCGCTGTAGATACCGAGACCGACGGCATGGCGTTGCCCCGTCCGCGCATGGAGGGCGCAGAGATTTTCGATCAGCTCGGAGCGCGGCATCGGCCGCACCGGAATGAGGTCGAGCGCGGCGAAGCGCAGGTGGCGGCTTGCTTTCGCGCCCTTGAAACAGAGGTTGGCGGCAGGCTCTCGGTAGCCCGAAACAACGCGCACCGGCCCGAAGGCGGGAACGAGATGCTCGCGCAAATAGCGGAGGGTTTTCGCCATCGCGGGCCAGTGCGCCGACGGCGGAACCGCGAAGGGCGCGGCCGATGGGCAGGTTCGCCAGCGCGCGTCGCTGCGCAGGATGTCGGCGAGGGGCAGCACGTCGCCGACTTTATCGCGAGCGAAATAGGCTTCGATCGCCGCAACCTTGGCCTGGGCCGGGCCGCCGCGCCATGTTTCAAACAGGTCGGCCTCGGCCCTCGCGGTCCGCTCTCGAATGGGAAGACCGAGCGCTATCACGATCGCCAGCGCGATCAGTGCGAGCGCCACCTTGCCTTTCACAGCATCGCGACAAGCCGCTCGGCCTCTCGCGCAGCAAGACCTGCCGCGAGGGCCAGATTGGCGTGAAAGTCGGCGCCGCTGCCTTCATTCGCCTCGTCGGTGACCGCCTTGATCGCGGCCCAGGGGAGGCCAAGCCGGGCTGCCGCCTGCGCGACGGCGCCGACCTCCATGTCGACGAGCGATGCCCTGAGGGTTGCCCCGAGGGAAGCGGCGGCATCGGGGCAGGCGATGAAGCTGTCGCCGCTCGCGATCCGCGCGTGAGCGAGGCCAAGTCCCGGGTCGGCCATCGCCGAAAAATGCGTCTCTCCCGGCTCGCCGATCGGCCACTCTCCGGCGCGGTATCGGCGGAACGCACGCGGATGCGCCGCGCCATAATCGTGCTGAACGGCCTCGGCGATCCAATAGGCGCGTCCCGCCTCCGCCCCAGGCGCGCCGCAGGTGCCGATTATCAGCAGCAGGTCCGCCTCTGCGCCGAGCGCGCCCGCCGCGAGCGCGGCGTTGACCTTGCCAAGCCCGGTGGTGGCAATGGTCAGCCGGTGGCCGTGCGCAGCGAGACGGCGGACGGCAAACATATCGCCATCGCGCGTCCCTTCGCGGGGGAAACACGCATCGGCTTCTTCGCTCAGCGCTGCGAGGAGAAGGATGTGCATCGCCCCACCTAGCGGCAGCGCGGTCCAAGCTGCAAGGATTCGCGTGCGGCCGTCCGGCTGCGCTTGCCAAGTGCCGTGCATCGCGCCATCGCTCGCGCCCATGCTATCGCGCATCTTCCCCGACCGCTTCGTGCCCGTGCTGCTCGCAACGATCTGCCTTGCGAGCCTGCTGCCCGTTCGCGGCGAGGCGGTTCCGCTCGCTGAAGGCGTGTCGACGGCGGCCATTGTGCTGCTTTTCTTTCTCAACGGCGTGCGCCTGCCGCGCGACGAGGTGCTGCACGGCATCCGCAACTGGAAGCTGCAGGGCGCCAACCTTGCTTTCTGCTT
>Ga0180223_1002301_pt1 | contig 11859 bp, 11 predicted proteins | sample eDN5th30CKraftOP_FD_151337 | JGI IMG/M metagenome (GOLD analysis project Ga0180223, IMG submission 151337) | Enriched Organic Plus compost microbial communities from Emeryville, California, USA - eDNA 5th pass 30_C Kraft OP (version 2) (version 2) ...
CTTCCCCGCCCCGTTCGGGCCGATCAGCGCATGGATCGAGCCGCGCCTCACCTTGAGGTCGACGCCGCTCACAGCCGTGAAGCCGGCAAACTCCTTCGTTAACCCTGCCGTCGATAGAATAACGTCTTCAGGCATGCGAAATGGCGGCCTTCATTGGGCTGATCTTTCTTGATTTAACGTTTCCCCTTGCATGGCATGCTGCACCGCGTTCAAGGCATAAGTCAACGCTTCGCGCCGCCGCAAACCCGCTCCGGCGGCCATTTCATCCTTTTGTCTGATAGGCTTCCCCTCCGAACGGGGGGTGCCGGGCACCGCGCTTGCGTGCAGACCGGCACCGTTGCGGAAGGGGTGGATTTCCGGTTGAACCCGCCCGCCACGGCCTGCGACAAACGCAAGCCGGTTTACCGGCCGGAGCGGTTGCGGTATATGCCCCCGTCTTCGACCACCGCTATTTTGATGTTTCAACCGTGTCGCCACGGTAGCGCCAGCATCGGCGGTTCGGCGCCACGCAAGAGCTGGGGAGGTTGTCGTGAGCTTCGCGACTCGGATTGCGGCATTCCGTGTTCGGCTGGCCGCGGCCTTTGCGCTGGTGGTCTGCGGCTGGGTCCTGGCTTCGGGGGCCGAGGCGGCCCTTCCCGAGCGCCGCGTCGCGCTCGTCATCGGCAACAGCGCCTATACGGCGGTGCCGCCGCTGGCCAACCCGATGCGGGACGCCAAGGGCGTCTCCGCGGCGCTCAAGCGCCTCGGCTTCGAGGTCGTCGAGGGCTACGACCTCAAGATGGACGACATGACCAATGTCGTGCGCCAGTTCGCCCAGAAGCTCGACGGCGCCAAGGCCGGGCTGGTCTATTATGCCGGCCACGGCATCGCGGTCGGCGACGAGAACTACCTGATCCCGGTCGACGCCTCGCTGCGCTCCGAGGCCGATCTCGATTTCCGCGCGGTCAACGTCCAGCTCGTGCTGCGCCAGATGCAGCGCGACGAGCGGGTCAACATCGTCATCCTCGACGCCTGCCGCGACAATCCCTTCGCCGCCCAGCTCGCGGCCAAGTCGCGCGCCGTCACCCGCGGCCTGACGCCGATCGAGACGCAGTCGGCCTCCGGCATCCTGATCGCCTTCGCCACCGATCCGCGCGCCACGGCGCTGGATGGCGAGCGCGACGGCCACAGTCCCTTCACCGACGCGCTGCTCAAGCATATCGAGACCCCCGAGGTCTCGATCACCACGGTGATGGACCGGGTCCGCGCCGATGTCTGGGAATCGACCGGCAAGAAGCAGAAGCCCTGGACGAATTCCTCGATCATCGGCGAGTTCAAGCTCAATCCGACGGTGAAGCTGGCCTCGGCCGACCCGACCGATGCGAGCGCGGCCAAGGCGATCAACGCGGCCGTTCCCGCGCCGGCGATGCCGTCGGCGCCGGTCTTCGACCGCAGCCAGATCGACATCAAGACCTGGGAGGCGGCCGAGCGCGGCAATTCCGCCGCCGATTACCGCGCCTATCTCGATGCCTTCCCCTCCGGTCAGTTCGCGACCTTCGCGCGCAACCGGCTGGCGAGCCTGGAGGCGGCGACCCCGCCGGCCAACGCCGCCGGCGCCGTCGCGGCCCCCGCCGTGACCGACGAGGCGCTCAAGGCCGAGACCGGCACCGCCCAGACCGAGACCGCGATGAAGCTCGACGCCAAGGTCCGCCGCGAGTTGCAGACCCGCCTGCGCGCCAGCGGCTTCCAGCCCGGCAAGCTCGCCGCGAGCTTCGGGCCGAGCCAGCGCAAGGCCATCCTGGAGTGGCAGAAGTCGCGCGGCATCCCGGAGACCGGCTTCCTGACCGCGCTGCAGGCGACGGCGCTGCGCGAGCAGAGCGAGCCCGCCTATCAGCGCCTGCTCGCCGACGAGGCCAAGGCCGCGGCCGAGAAGAAGAGCCGGACGGCCGATCGCGGCAAGGCCGGCAAGACCCGCGGCGGCGTCGCCGATGCGGGCGAGGAGATGTATCAGCGCGACCTCGCGCGCGAGCGCGGCGTCGCCTATCAGGGCCCCGCCGGCCAGCGTGCCGCCGGCACCACCAGCTCGGGCTATCAGGGGCGCGTGCGCCAGCGCGGCGGTGCCTCTTCCGATTCGGCCGGGGCGGCCGCCATCGGCTCGATCATCGGCGGTGCCATCATGGGCGGCATCCTCGGCCGCTGAGCGCTTCCGGCGCGGCGTTTTCGCGAAAGCCGGCCTCAAGGGCCGGCTTTCGTCGTTTCGGGGGTGGCCTCCGCCCCGGCGCAGAGCCGGGCGAGCGCGCCGGCGAAGCTGCGGGCGGCCGGCCCGAGCGGCTCGTCGAGGCGGTGGCCGAGATAGGCTTCCATCGGCAGCCGGGCCTGCCGGCCGAGCACGCCGGTCCCGACCCGCACCAGCCGCCCGCGCGCCAGATCCTCCGCCGCCAGCCAGCCCGGCAGCCGGCCCCAGCCCAGCCCCGCCAGGATCATGGCGTGCTTGATGTCCTGCCCGCCGACGCGGCAGGTCCGCGGCGAGACGACGCCGATGTCGCGCTGCCCGGTCAGCGGCGAGGGGTCGAACTGCACGATCTGGAGATGGTCGGCGAGCGCGGCCGCGTCGAGCGGGCCGGGGGCGCGGGCGAGCGGATGCGAGGCCGCCACGACCGCGATCATGTCGATCGCGGTCAGCGCTTCCAGCGCGATCCGCGGATCGCGGAAGCTCTCGCCGACCACGATCGCGAGCTGGCTGCGCTTGTCGAGCAGGGCAGTGACGGGGCCGCCCAGGGCCTCGGCCGAAAGCCGGATGCCGACGGAGGGATAGGCAGCGCTGGTCTCGGCCAGGGCGGCGCCGAGCAGCAGCGGCGGGAACAGCACGTCGACGGTCAGGGACAGCTCCAGCTCGACGCCGCTGCCGAGCCCGCGCGCCCTGGCGCGCAGCGCGTCGACCCGCAGCAGCACGTCCCGGACATGGACCAGCAGCGCCTTGCCCTCCGCGGTCAGCACGGGCCGGTGGCCGCCGCGATCGAAGAGCGCCACCCCGAGCGTGTCCTCGAGCCGGGCGATGGTGTGGCTGACCGCCGATTGCACGCGGCCGAGCCGGAGCGCGGCGGCCCGGAAGCTGCCGGTCTCGGCGACCGTCAGGAACATGCGCATCTGATCCAGGGAGAGCGCGTCGAGCATGATCGATTCCATAGATCGGTCTGATGCGAATTATCTCACTTCCGTCGATGAGGAGGAAGGGGCATCACCGGCCGGGACGCGGGAGGTGGATGTGTTGCGGGGAACGGAAGATCTGCCGGCGGCGGCGTCGCCGGAGCGGGCGGCGGCCGCAGCGGCCGCGGGCGAGCGGGGGCTGGTGGCCTGCGTCGTCGCGGCCGGCGTCGCGGCCTCGTTCCAGATCGGCAAGGCGGCGATCGCGATCCCGCTGCTCCGGGCCGAGACCGGCTACGAACTCGGCGTGCTCGGCTGGGTCAGCTCGATCTTCGCGGTGCTCGGCCTGGTCGGCGGCGTGCCGGCGGGCGCGCTGGCGACGCGCTTCGGCGACCGGCGCATCCTGCTGTCGGGGCTCGGCCTGCTGGCGCTGGGCAGCGCGCTCGGGGCCGGAGCCTCCAGCCTCGGACCCCTGCTCGCCTGCCGCTTCGTCGAGGGCATCGGCTTCCTGATGGTCAGCGTCTCCGGGCCGGCGCTCTTGCGCCGCTGCGTCGGGGCGGGCAGCCGCGAGATCGCCATGGCGTTCTGGAGCTGCTTCATGCCGGCGGGCATGGCGCTGGCGATGCTGCTGGGTCCGCTTTTCGGCGGCTGGCGCGCGATCTGGCTCGCGGGCGCCGCCTTCGCCGTCCTCGCCGCGGTAGCGGTCGTGCTGAAGGTGCCCGCCGGGGCGGCCGGAAGGGCGGTGTCCTGGCGCAACCTGGCGGCCGAGGCCGGCAGCCTGATCTTCCGGCGCGCGCCGGTGCTGCTGGCGCTCCATTTCGCCCTCTACGCCATGATGTTCTTCGCGGTGCTGAGCTTCCTGCCGGTGCTACTGATCGAGCGCATCCAGGGCTCGCTGGCCCTGGCGGGACTGCTGAGCGGCCTCGCCACCGCCGGCAACATCGCGGGCAACCTGCTGGCGGGCCTGCTGTTGCGGCGCGGCGTCGACCGGACCCTCCTGCTCGCCGCGGCCGGCTTCGCCATGGGCGTCGCGGCGCTTTTCGTCTTCCTGCCGCTGCTGCCGGCGGCGGGCGCCTTCCTCTGCTGCATCCTGTTCGCGCTGGCCGGCGGCTTCATTCCGGCGACGCTGCTCTCGACGGCCGCCGCCATCGCCCCGCGCGCCGATCTGGTGCCGGCGACCATCGGCCTGCTGATGCAGGGCAGCAATCTCGGCCAGGTGCTCGGCCCGGTCGCGGTTGGCTGGGTGATCTCGACGGTCGGCTGGCCGGGGGCGGCCGGGCTGGTCGCGCTGCTGGCGCTGCTGGCCGTCGCCACCGCCGCGGCGCTGGACCGGGACATCCGCCCGCTCTGGCGGCCGGGCGGCTGAAGCCTCCCGGCCCGCGAGCCCGTGCCAGCGCCTCAGCCGGCGGCCGCGATGGCGTGGAAGAACGAGCCCGTGACGTGGCCGCGCCGGCTGCCGGCCGCGGCCGGCGGCGAGCCATGCGGATCGCTCACGGTCGCGAAAGGCGGGTCCTCGCCCTGCGCGGCGATGCTGGCATAGTGGAATTCGTGCCCGGTCAGCGCCGTGCCGGCCGGGCCGAGCGGGCCTTCGGCCGCGAGCACGGCGCGGCGGTAGCCGAGATTCATCTTCCGTCTGGCGAAGGAGGTCTCGACCGAGAGCAGCCCGGCCATGGCGTGGATCGCGCCCTCGGCATCGGTCAGCGTGCGGCCGAGCACCATGTAGCCGCCGCATTCGCCATGCACCGGCCGGGTTTCCGCGAAGCGTCTGAGCCCGTCGAGGAAGCGGCCGGCGGCCGCGATCCTGCCGGCATGCAGCTCGGGATAGCCGCCGGGCAGCCAGCAGGCGTCGCAATCCTCCGGCGGCGGCTCGTCGGCGAGCGGCGAGAACGGCACCAGCGTGGCGCCGGCCGCGCGCCAGCCGGCCTCGACATGTGGATAGACGAAGGAGAAGGCGGCGTCGCGCGCGAGGGCGATCCGCCGGCCGGGCGCGGGCAGGGGCGGGTGCCCGCCGCCGGCCAGGGCCGGCAGCCGCGTCTCGCCGGCCAGGGCTGCCACCGCATCGAGGTCGACGGCGTCGGCGACGGCCTCGGCCAGGGCGTCGAGCCGGGCATGGAGATCGGCGGTCTCGCCCGCCTGCACCAGCCCGAGATGGCGCTCCGGCAGGATCAGGCTCGCCTCGCGCGGCAGCGCGCCGAGCACGGGCAGGCCGATCCGCTCCATGCCTTGCCGCGCCAGCCGCTCGTGACGTGCGCTCGCGACCTTGTTGAGGATGACGCCGGCGACGCGGATGCGAGGGTCGTAGAGCTTGCAGCCGAGCGCGACAGCCGCCGCCGACTGCGCCGCGCCGGAGACGTCGACGACGAGCAGGACCGGCCAGCCGGTCAGCGCGGCGATGTCGGCGCTGGCGCCGGTATGCCCTTCGGGTCCCGGCACGGCGTCGAACAGCCCCATCGAGCCCTCGGCGACGACGATGTCGGCTGCCCGCGCCGCCTCGCCGGCGATCCGCCCGAGCAGGCCGTCGCTCATGGCGTAGCTGTCGAGATTGGCGCTCGGCGCCCCGGTCGCGGCGGCGTGGAAGGCGGGGTCGATATAGTCCGGCCCGCATTTCAGCCCGCGCACGGTCAGCCCGCGCCGGACCAGCGCGCGCTGCAGGCCGAGCGTGATCGTGGTCTTGCCCGAGCCCGAGCGCGGGGCGGCGACGAGAAGTCCATGCGCGGTCATGGCAAGCCCCTTGCGTCGTTGCGAGGAGTCCGGGCGACGAGGCAATCCGGGGGCCGGCGGGCCGTCATGCGCCGTCTCGCGGCCGGAAGCGGCGGTCGTAGTCGATGGAATAGAGGGCGCTTTCGCTGAAATCCGCGGAGCCCAGCGCCGGCCCGACCAGGATCAGCGCGGTGCGCTCCAGCGCGCTCGCCCTGACCTGCGCCGCGATGCCGGCGAGATCGCCGCGCAGGACGGTCTCGTCCGGCCATGTCGCGCGGAAGACCACGGCGACGGGGCAGTGCGCGCCGTAGAAGGGGGTCAGCTCGGCTGCGACCTGCTCGATCGCATGGATCGAGAGATGGATGGCGAGCGTCGCCCCGGAGGCGGCGAAGGTCGCGAGCGTCTCCTTCTCCGGCATGGCCGAGGCGCGGCCGGAGGTGCGCGTCAGCACCAGCGACTGCGCCACGCCGGGCAGGGTCAGCTCGCGCTTCAGCGCGGCCGCGGCGGCGGCGAAGGCGGGCACGCCCGGCGTCACCGTATAGGGAATGCCGCTCGCGTCGAGCCGGCGCATCTGCTCGGCCGTCGCGCTCCAGATCGAGAGGTCGCCGGAATGCAGCCGCGCGACGTCCTGTCCGGCCCGATGCGCGGCCTCCATCTCGGCGATGATCGCGTCGAGCGCGAGCGGGGCGGTGTCGACAATGCGGGCGCCGGGCGGGCACCAGCCCAGCATCGCCTGCGGGATCAGCGAGCCGGCATAGAGGCAGAGGGGGCAGGCCGCGATCAGGTCGCGCCCGCGCAGCGTGATCAGGTCCGGCGCGCCGGGGCCGGCGCCGATGAAATGAACGGTCATGCGCGGCGCGGGCTCATGAGGCGGCACGGGCGAGCGCGCAGGTGACGCGCCCGGTCGCGATCCGCGGCTGCACGAGCGCGCCGCCCGGGCCGGCGGCGGCGAGAGCGGCGGCTTCCGCCACCGAGCCGACGCCGTAGCGCGCGGCGATCCGCGGCGCATGGGTCGCGCAGGCGGCGGCGAAATCCGTCAGAGCCGTGTCGGGGACGGCGACCAGCTCCGCCGCGCGGTCCGCCGCCGCCGCGACCAGGCCGGCCTCGCCGGCGCGGCTCGCCAGCGTGGCGAAGCGCGGCGTCGGCGCGCCGGCGAGGCCGGCGATCGCCAGCGCCTCGTCGAGGCAGGCCAGGATGTCGGCGGCCGCGGTGCCGGGCCGGATGCCGATGCCGGCGACGAGGCGGCCGGTCACCACGAAATCCTCATTCTATCCGCCGTCGTCCCGGGTGAGCGATGCGAGACCCGGGATCCATGTCGGAACGGTTCAGCCATGGATCCCGGATCGGCGCCGCTGACGCGGCTTGTCCGGGATGACCGCGGGAATTTCACCGAACGCCTCAAGGCTTCTCGACCCGCCACTGCGTGACAGGCATGGCCGGACGCCAGCCATGCTTGCCGCCGACGGGGGCGAGCCGGTCGATCGCAATCCGCCGCAGCGAGCCGCCGTGCTCGGCATGGAGCGCCGCGAGCTTCGCCTCGCCCTCGATGGTGACGACATTGGCGACGAGCCGCCCGCCCGGCCTCAGCGCCGCCCAGGCGGCCTCGAACAGCCCCTCCTCCGTCAGCCCGCCGCCGATGAACACCGCATCCGGCGCCTCGCGTCCGACGAAGCCGGCCGGGGCCGCGCCCACGACCTCGACCGAGAGCCCGCCGAGCTCGAGCCGGTTGCGGGCGATGCGCTCGGCCCGGTCGGCGCGGGCCTCGAAGGCGACGGCCCGGTTGCGGAGATGGCGCTGGCACCATTCGACCGCGACGGAGCCCGAGCCGGCCCCGACATCCCAGAGCAATTCGCCGGCGCGCGGCGCCAGGGCCGAGAGCGTGATGGCGCGGATCTCGGATTTGGTGATCTGTCCGTCATGGGCGAACCACTCCTCGTCGAGCCCCGGCGCCAGCGGCAGGATGCGCGAATCCTGGGTGGCGGCGACCTCGACCGCGATCAGGTTGAGCGGCACGACGTCGTCGAGCGCGAAGGCGTCGGCGCGCGTCTCGCGGATGCGCTCCTGCGGCCCGCCGAGCGATTCCATCACCACGATGCGGCTCGCGCCCATGCCGCGCGCGGTCATCAGTTCGGCGACGGCGCGCGGGGTCGTCTCGTCCCAGGAGAGGGCGAGGATGCGCGCCTGCGGCTGCAGATGCGGCACGATGCGGTAGAGCGTGCGGCCGTGCAGCGAGACCAGCGCGCATTCCTCCTGCGGCCAGCGCATCCGCGTGCAGGCCATCGAGAAGGAGGAGAGCTGCGGGATGATCCGCATCTCCCCGGCCGGAATCGCGCGGCTCAGGCTGTTGCCGATGCCGTAATGGAACGGGTCGCTGGTCGCCAGCACGCAGACCTTGCGGCCGCGCTCCGCGAGGATCTGCGGCAGGGCGTTGCGGAAGGGCTGCGGCCAGGGACGCAGCTCGCCCGGCACCGACCCCACCAGCGCGACATGCCGCTCGCCGCCGAAGACGATCTCGGCCGCGTTCAGCGCAGCGAGCGCGTCGCGGCAGAGCCCGGCCGCGCCGTCCTCGCCGAGGCCGATCAGGGAGAGCCAGGGTTCCCCTTGCCGGCTCGACAGGGCATCCGATTCACGTAACATGGTCGTCATGACCGTCCTCATCCTTGGCGGAACGAGCGAAGCTGCTGCGCTTGACCGGCTGCTCGCGGAGCAGGCACCGGACATTCGCGCCATTATCTCGCTGGCGGGGCGCACCGTCGATCCCCGGCCGATGAATTTGCCGGTGCGCACCGGCGGCTTCGGCGGCATCGAGGGCCTGCGGCGCTATCTCGTCGAGGAAGGTATCGTCGCGGTCGTCGACGCGACCCATCCCTTCGCGGCGGTGATGCCGTTCAACGCCGAGCATGCCTGCAAGGCGGAAGGCGTGCCGCTGCTCGCGATCCGCCGCGAGCCCTGGAAGCCGCGCGACGGCGACCGCTGGATCTGCGTGCCCGATATCGAGGCGGCCGTGCGCGCCCTCGGCGAGGCGCCGCGGCGGGTCTTCCTGACCGTCGGCCGGCTCGAGCTGCCGGCCTTCGCCGATGCCCCGCAGCACCGCTATCTGGTGCGGGCCGTGGAGCCGATCGGCGATCGTCTGCCGGTGCCGCATGTCGCCTTCATCCAGCAGCGCGGCCCCTTCGACGCCGATGACGAGGAGGATCTGATGCGCCGCGAGGGCGTCGAGATCCTGGTCAGCAAGAATTCCGGCGGCCCGGCGACGGTGGGCAAGCTGGTGGCGGCGCGCCGGCTCTCCCTGCCGGTCGTCATGGTGGAGCGGCCGCCCAAGCCCGCGGTCGAGACCGTCGACCATATCGATCAGGTCCTGCCCTGGCTGGTGGCGCAGGGCCTCTTCGCCACCGAGCGCGGCGTATAGACGTAAGGCGCGCCGCCTTCGCGGGCGATCAGCCGCGTGCCCGACGCCCCGATCATCACCAGCGTCGCCATGTCGGCCGTGCCGGCCGCCGCGCGGGCTTCCGCCAGCGTCAGGATGCGCAGGCTCTCGTCCGGCCGCCCGACGGCGCGGGCGAACAGCACCGGCGTATCGGCGGCGCGGCGGCCGGCCGCCAGAGCCAGTGCCTCGCCGAGCTGCCAGGGCCGCGCCTTCGAGATCGGGTTGTAGAGGCAGATCACGAAATCGGCGGCGAGCGCCGCTGCGAGCCGCGCCGTCACCACCTCCCAGGGCTTGAGGTTGTCGGAGAGCGAGATCGCGCAGAAATCCCCGCCGAGCGGGGCGCCGGCCCGGGCCGCCGCCGCCAGCATCGCGGTGATGCCGGGTTCGACCGTGATCGGCAGCGCCCGCCAGGCCGCAGGCCCGGCCTCCAGCGCCTCGAATACCGCCGCCGCCATGGCGAAGACGCCGGGGTCGCCGCCCGAGACGACCGCGACCCGGCGCCCTTCCGCCGCCAGCCGCAGCGCCTGTGCCGCCCGCTCGACCTCGACGCGGTTGTCGGAGGCGTGCTTCGTCCGCCCTTGCCGTTCGGGCACGCGGTCGAGATAGGGGCCGTAGCCGACGAGGTCGCTCGCGGCGTCGAGCGCGGCCTGCGCGGCCGGAGTGATCCATTCCGGCGCGCCGGGGCCGAGCCCGAGGACGGTGAGGGAGCCGATCATGGCCGCCGCCCTTTCCTCTGTCCCTCTCCGCGTCGTCATCCCGGGGCTCCCTGCGGTCGCCCGGAATGACGCCGGCGACAATGCGCGGTTGAAGACGTCACAGCCGCCGCCCCTCGCCGGGCACCAGCACCATGGCGAAATAGGGCGCCTCGTCGTCGCGCTTGTCGCAAAGCCGTGCCACCACCTGCCGCGCCATCGTCGCCCGTTCGACATAGATCGCGCGCTCCGCGAGCCCGGCCGCCGCCAGGGCGCGGCGCACCTTCGGCAGGTTGCGGCCGAGCTTCATGATCACGGCGGCGTCGGTGTCGGCGAGGCGCCGCGCCAGCTCCGCCTCCGGCAGCGTGCCGGGCAGCACGGTCATCACGTCGTCGCCCCAGGTGATCGGCGCGCCGGCCTCGCCCCAGGCGCCGGTCATGCCGGTGACGCCGGGCACCACCTCGGTCGGGAAGCGATGCGACAGCCGCCGCCACAGATGCATGAACGAGCCGTAGAAGAACGGATCGCCGTCGCAGAGCACGGCGAGCGTCCGCCCCGCCAGCATCTCCGCGGCCAGGCGCTCGGCCGCCGCCTCGTAGAACGCCGCGATCGGCCCGTCGTAATCGGGCGAACCGACCTCCGCCTCGGTGGTGACCGGGAAGGCCAGCGCGATCTCGCGGGCCGGATCGGGCGCGACGATCGCGTCGGCCGTGCTGCGGGCGTTGCCGCGCCGGCCGCGCTTGCAGAAATGCACCAGCCTGTCGGCCGCGAGGACGATCGCGCGGGCCCTGACCGTCATCAGGTCCGGCGCGCCGGGGCCGAGGCCGACGCCGTAGAGCAGGGGCTTTCCTGTCGCGCCCACGGGCTATTCCCTGTCCTGCGCCAGCGCATTGACGGCCGCCGCCGCCATGGCCGAGCCGCCGCGCCGGCCGTGGACGACGAGGAAGGGCACGCGCCCGTCCTGCGCCAGCGCCGCCTTCGATTCCGCCGCGCCGACGAAGCCGACCGGAATGCCGATCACGGCGGCGGGCCGGGGCGCGCCGGCATCGAGCATTTCGAGCAGGCGGAACAGCGCGGTCGGCGCATTGCCGATGACGACGACCGAGCCGGCGAGCCTGGGTTTCCAGAGCTCCATCGCGGCGGCCGAGCGTGTCGTGCCCATCGCGCTCGCGAGCGCCGGAACCCGCGGATCGTCGAGGGTGCAGAGAACCTCGTTCTGGCCCGGCAGGCGCGCGCGGGTCACGCCATTGGCGACCATCCTGGCATCGCAGAGGATTGGTGCGCCGCTCTTGAGCGCGGCCTGGGCAGTTTCCGCGAAGCCGGCCGACATCTCGACATCCTGAGGCAGGTCGGTCATGCCGCAGGCGTGGATCATGCGCACGACGACGCGCTCGGCCGCGCCGGCAAAGCGCGCCAGATCGGCCTCGGCGCGGATGATCGCGAAGGAGCGCTGATAGATCGCCGCCCCATCCCGGATATAGTCGTAGCTCTGGCTCAACCGCGCGATCCCGTTCTCCGCGCGGCCTCGGTGAGCCGCGCGTGAATCTCCTGTCCCGGCTGCAATCGCGCCAGCACCGCCGAAAGGTCAAGCGTCGCGACCGGCTTGTCCCGCGTCGTGCCGCCGAGCACCACCTCGTAGTGGCCCGCCCGGCCGGTCAGGGTGAGGTCGGCGGAGCCGGGATGGGCGCAGGCCTTCATGCAGCCCGAGACGTGCAGGGTCGCGCCCCGCGCCAGCAGACCGGCGGCGGCCTCGGCCAGCCGGCCGGCATCGGCCATGGCGGGAACCTCGGCCCGCGAGCAGGCCGGGCTGCCGGCGCAGGCCTGCACGGAGAGGCGCGGGTCGCCGTCCCCGACGATCAGGCGGAGATCCTCCGCCAGGGCCAGCAGCCGCTGTGCGCCGGCACGGCCAAGGCCCTG
>Ga0180223_1002302_pt1 | contig 11853 bp, 14 predicted proteins | sample eDN5th30CKraftOP_FD_151337 | JGI IMG/M metagenome (GOLD analysis project Ga0180223, IMG submission 151337) | Enriched Organic Plus compost microbial communities from Emeryville, California, USA - eDNA 5th pass 30_C Kraft OP (version 2) (version 2) ...
ACATATTCGAGCGCACCAGCAATCCGGTCTTCCAGCGAGCGGCCCATGTGTTGCTGAGTGAACCGCCGGGGCGTCCCGCGATCGATGACACCGTTGCTCTGACGGAAGCCTTGGCTTTGATCGAAACCGGTCAAGCAAAATCCCCCCGAGCCGCTTTCATGGCCGTCGCAAAATCCATCAGCGGTCCAAAGCATGCGAGGTCGACAGCGGAGCGGCTGCGGAGAAAAGCACAACGTCAAAAAGAATTTTGCCACATACTATTTCGTGGCATCGGAGGCGCGTAAATCAGATGGCGAAGATGTTCACCGGAGCAACGAAATGAACGCCTTGCCGCGCCTTCTGAGCCAGTACACGAAGCCTCCTGCGGAGCCGCTGCCAACGCTGGAAAGCGTATCCCCGAAGTACGCCGAACTTGTTGCTCGCAAGGTCGAACTGAATGAAAGGCTACGGCTTGCGCAGGATGATGTTGTCCGGCTTACCAGGTCTCTTGCCGGGAGTGACATGGAGGTCGTTGGCGAGCGTGAGCAGCGTATCGCATCCCTGGTTGGCGATCCTCCGCCTGCATTGAAATCCCCCATCCTGGAGAAAATCAACACAACCAAAGCGGAAGTTGCTGAGCTGAAAGAAGCTGCGCGTTTGGTGGATATTCGTGTGCGCGAAGAGTGGCTCAAAGCAAGCGCGGCCGTGTGCGAGCTTGTCCAGGAGCAACATCGCGCGATCATGCTGGAGATGTTCTCCAAGGCCTCCGAACTGCATGCGGTCTGGGTCCAGCATGAAGCGCTGATCGACGAGCTTCGCCGTGCAGGCGTGGCGATCTCCGGCCTGCGCTCCCGTTCACCCGATTTCTGTGGCCGCCATCCCAGCGCCAAGGATGCCGAACTGGCTTGCTGGATGCGCGAGATGATCGAGGCCGGCTTTGTCGAGCGCTCAGACCTTCCGGAGCTGTATCGATGAGCGATATGAACTTCGCAAGGATCGACAGTCTCTTCAAAGAGGTCAAATTTGTCCAGGCCGGTTCGCAAACAGGCGAATTCGAGGGCTATGCAGCGGTGTTCGGAAACGTGGACTCACATGGTGACATCATCCGCGCCGGCGCATTCGAAGAATCTCTGTCGAACAGAAAGGCGGCCGGCCGCTCGCTTCCGCCGATGTACAAGATGCACGGATCGGTCACCGGGAATCATCACGAGCCGATCGGTGTTTGGGACGAAATGAAGGATGATGGCCGCGGCTTGTACGTCAAGGGGCGCATCATCGGACTTGATACCGAGCAGGGGCGTTGGAACTACGCTCAACTGAAGGAAGGCGCGCTGGGCGGATTGTCGATTGGCTATCGCGTTCCCAGCGGAGGCGCATTGCCCGGCAGCGGCAAAGCCAAGCGGATCATCACCAAGGCTGAATTGCTGGAGGTCTCGCTCGTCGATCAGCCTTCAAATGCCCAGGCGCAGGTCTACAACGTCAAGACCATGGCGGATCGGTCCCGTCTCGTTGCTGGCTATGCGACGATGTACAACAAGATCCACTTTGGCGATCGATCACAGTTGGAGGTGTTTTCGCCGGGTTGCTTCGCGCGAACATTGGTAAGTGGTAAGGCGGTGCGGGCCATCATCGAACATGATGAAGCGAAGGTGGTTGGCACCACCGCAGATGTGCTCGAGCTTCGATCCGATCGGAATGGGTTAGGCTTCAAGTGTTTTCTTCCCTACACGCCCGAGGGCAGCGTTGCCTATGACATGGTGAACCAGGCGGTCCGATGTAGCATGTCGGTCTCGTACGAGGTTAGGGTGGACGAAGTCCGCAACATCGATGGTCATGATATCCGGTTCATCCGAGATGCCGAACTCAACGAGATCTCGTTCGTGAAGGCAGGCGCGGTTCGGGAAGCGTTCGCCGTCAAGCATTCCAGTGACGATATGCTCGATCACATTATGCGAAACGGCAGCTTGCTCAGTGATGGCGCCGCCGCAGGGTTCAAGCGTGCCTTCCACAAGTTCGAAGACGATGTTCTCGCGATGGTGCGGAGATGACTGTGCCCCCTGTGGTGGCGATCGGAATTGTGTCGGACCGTGGAGGGATCGGCCGACGCAGCCGGCGTGCCAGCCCTTGTTCCTCGGGCTGGCCGCCGGCCTTGTTCAAAGGGGGGCGGGGGTCAAAAGTCTGGCAGAATCGCCTGGGGACCGCGGTGGGAGCCACTCGGAGAGTTTTTTCTCGGTAGGTGAGATTTTCGGGATGTCGGCGCAGCTTCTCCTATTCGAAAACCTCGATGAAATGGGCATTTCTCGCGAAAGTCAGTCGCCGAACGAGCGAGTATTTTACATTTCTGAGCCGAAGCTTGTTTTCCAGTCAGCGCGCCTTCCATGTGCCCATTGCGGCCGAATTTTTACAAGGCACCTGGGAAATCGCGGCCGGCCCATCGTGACGTGCTCGGCGGAATGCCAGCACGCCCGCGCGGTAAGGCAGCGTCGAGAGTGGAGTCACCGCCATCCCAAAAGCCGAAGCAATGACTGACGCCGAGATCAACGATCTGCTGGAGCGCATCGAACTGCGGATGCGCGAACGCGCGTCGGATGCACATTGCGCGCTCCTTAAGGCCATCGGCACGGCGCCCTTGTCAAAAGAGGAGCTTGAACGAGCGCTCGATGGTCTCGAGCAGCATCGCGTCGAGATGCAGGACGTGATCCGCGGCGCCATTGCCGAGATGCGGACGATGCTGACAACGGGCAGCACGGAGGTGCACTGACATGGTTGATATAGCCCGCCTGGCTATCGGAGTTGATTCCAGACAACTCCGCGATGCCAATGCCGAACTCATCAAATTCCGCCAGGTAGGAACCCAAGCGGAAGTCGCAGCAGCAAAGCTGTCGCGTCAAATTGCAAACGATAATGCCCGGCAGACGCGCGAATTCGTCAATGCGGCGCGTGATCTCAACCCTGTGCTCGGTCAGATGGCCGGTGCATTCACAGCGCTGCGGACGCCGGCAGGTGCTGCAGCGCTGGGCATTGCCGGTGTCACCACGGGACTCGCTGCTCTATCTGCATTGGCGGTCAGGTCGATCCAGGAGTTCTCACAACTCGAACAAGAGCAAGCCCGCTATACCGCGGTGCTTCGTGCGACTGGCTACGCGGCTGGCAAAACTGCCGACGATATTGACGACCTCGGTGCCAGGATCAGCAAGGCCAGTACGCTCACCGGCGGCGAAATCACGGATGCTGCAGCACAGTTGCTGACGTTCCGCAGCGTCGCGCGGGACACGTTTGACGATGCCTTGCAGGCGGCGGCTGATCTATCAGCAACCGGCTTCGGCACTGTGGCTAGCGCCGCGGTTATGATGGGCAAAGCCATTGAGAACCCTGTCCAGGGCCTGACGGCGCTGCGGCGGGTTGGTGTGTCGTTTGGTGAAACGCAGGAGCGGCAGATCATCAAGTGGGCGGAGGCCGGCCAGAAGATGCAGGCCGCGCGGGCCATCATCAAGGGTGTTCAAGATCAGGTCGGCGGCGCCGCAGCGGCGCAAGGCAATACGCTCGCCGGGGCGTGGAACTCGCTCACCGAGGCTCAAAACAACTGGTTTGAACGCACCGGCGCCCATCTCGCACGGATGACAAATCTCCAGGGGGTTATCCGTGGCACGGCGGGCGCCCTGAATGATCTTGGCGAAACCGCATTCCCCTCGGAGCGCGGCAAGCTCAATCAACTGCTTGAAATGAAAAAGTCAGGGGCGGACCGGAGCAATCCGTTGCCGCAGTCTTTCGATCCCCTGGGCCTCTCGAAATACATTCCCCAGTTGCAACTGCTCGATCAGATTCAGAAGCGGATATTCCCTGGGCGAAATCTCGAGCGTGAAATTGATGAGCAGTCCTCGATCGTGGAGGAGATGGACCGCGGTGCCGATATGCGCAAGCTGATGGCGGAGGCCGGCGCGGCGCAGGCGGAACAGCAGCGCAAAGCTGATGATCTCGCCGCAGCAATCAACAAGGTCACCGACGCACAGGAAAAATATGTCGGTCAAGCGCGTCTCGAAATCGATATCGTCGGCAAAAGCGCAGCTGAGCAAATGCGGCTGCGCACAGAATATGAACTCACCAAGGACGTCACCGACAGGTCGATCCTTTCCAGCCAGCAGTTTGCAGAAACAGTCCGGAAGGCTGCGGTTGAGCGTGCCGCATGGGCAGAGGCCGGGGTGCGGCGCGGGCTCCAGGAGGAGATCCAGTTTCAGCAGCAGTTGATCGGATTGACTGACCAGCAGGTGCGGATTGTCGAGAGACTTCGGGACCTCTACGGCAACGATATCCCGGCGGCCCTGAAAAGCACCGAGGCGGCGCAGCTTCGCCAGATCGACCAGTTGAAGACCGGGACCGAGGCCCTTGCCGGCGCGTTTTCCGGTATCTCCCGCGACATCCGGACATCGAGCAATCTGGGCGAAGCGCTGATGAACCGGACGCTCTCACTCGGGGACAGGATTGTCGATGCGCAGATTGAAGGCTTCATCAAGAATGCCAGCGCGCCAGGCGGGATGCTCAATCCACTCGCAAGCCTGCTGGGCGGAGCGCTGACGCCGCAGACGACGGCCACGATGAACGTCAATGCCGGCATCGTGAATGTCGGGGGTGGCATGACCGGCTCCGGTGTGCCGTTCCTGGGTGGTCCGATGGGCGGCGGGACGCCGTTCTCGATGCCGTCGTCGGCTGTGGGTGGCTCAACATCTTGGCCAACAGTGTCAGCGCCGACTCCGACTGTCAGCGTCGGCGGTGTGCCGTATCTCACCGGCCCTGGGGGCGGGGTCAGTGTTGCCGGCGGTGCGCCATGGTGGCAGCAGTTCCGAAGCGGTCCTATGGCCGGTCCGAACGGAATGCCGTGGTCGGGAACGCCCGTTGTTGGCATGTCGGCATCGACGTTCGGCGGCCCCACGATGCCGGGATACATCGTTCCCCGGACGCAGGTCGTCGATTACATCCAGCAGGCTGCGGCATTGCGTGGAATCGATCCGAACGTCGCTCTCCGCGTCGCGCAGTCCGAAGGTCTCAATTCTTGGCGGTCGGCTATCCCGGGAGAGAATTCGTTCGGTCCCTATCAGCTTTATACTGGCGGCGGCTTGGGCAACACCTTCCAGCGGCAGACCGGGCTTGATCCTTCGAATCCGGCCGTGTGGCGGCAGAGTGTCGATTTCTCGCTGGATCAGGCTGCAACGGGTGGTTGGGGGCCGTTCCATGGCGCGGCAAACACCGGCATCTCCAGATGGCAGGGCTTGCAGGGTGCCCGCCCGATGGGCGTGACACCGTTCAATTCCAGCGCCATGCAGCAGGAAACATCGGCCCTCAATCAGATGTCCACTGCGACGACCCAGGCATCGACCGCGATGCAGGCGGCCGGCACCGGCGCAACGGATATGTCGGCCGGCCTCGGCAGCGCGACACAAGGTCTCGGCAGCTTCCAGAGTCTCTTGTCCTCATTCGGAAGCGGCGGAGGTGGTGGAGGCGGTCTGTTCTCTGGCCTGGGTGGCTTGTTCGGCAGTCCCGCCGGCGGGCAGTTCACGAACAACATCCCGATGCACACGGGTGGCATCGTCGGGAGCGGCACGTCACGCGGCTACATCCACGCTGCGGTGTTCGCAGATGCGGCGCGCTTCCACTCCGGAGGGATTACCGGCTTCCGGCCGGATGAGGTCCCGATCATTGCCCAGCGGGGCGAGGAGGTGCTGACCGAGGCAGATCCCCGGCATCGGCGCAATCGCGGCCGCCGCGCCAGCGAAAGCGAGATCGTCGACGGTCAGCCCCGGGGCATCAACGTCGCCCTGAGTGTCCAAACACCGGATGCGGAGTCCATCCTGCGCAGCCGCGGCATGATCGAGCGCCAGGCGGCCCAGGCCTTCGCCCGGGCGCGATCTCGGCATATGTGAGAAAAGGTAGCGCTCAATGCAAACCGGATATGTTGCCGAGGTAAATGACGACATCGGAATCATCGCGGTCCCCGGAACATGGTCGACGACGTTCAAGACACGTGAATGGCCGCCCGGAGCGCCCAAGCCGTGCCGGGGGGCAAAGGTCTCGTTCGTAGGTGGCGGCAGGCCGCGCGGTGAGGGCTTTGCAACGATCCTGGCGGTGCTCTGATGGTCGACACACCGAACCTTGGCCTGCCCGAAATTGCCGCCGATCAGGCAATGAAGCACATCACCCACAATGAAGCGCTGGCCGTTCTGGATGCTATTGTGCAGTTGACCGCGAAGTCACGCAGCGCGTTGGAGCCTCCGCCCTCGCCGGAGCCTGTTGATGGTGACCGCTATTTGATCCCGTCGGGAGTGTCGCCGGAGCCATCGGGCGATTTCGAGGATGAGGGCGGCAAGGTGGCATCCCTGCAGGATGGCGTCTGGCAATTCCGAACTCCAAAGATCGGATGGATTGCCTATGTCGAAGATGAGGACGTTGTTGTTCGGTACGACGGTTCGGCCTGGGTCGACCTCCTGCCGGCGGCGCAGGTCAACAGCATTGCCGGCATAGAGACCGGGACCTTCACGCCGACCTTCACTTTCGTGACGCCCGGGACTCTCTCGGTCACCTACACGACGCAGGCCGGATATTATTATCGGCTTGGGAAGGCGTACTTCTTCCAGTTCCGGCTAGCGTTCAGCCTCAATGCCTACACTGGGGCGTCCGGCAACGCTCGGGTGCTATTGGGGACGCTTCCTGCACCTATTGGCGGTATCACCCGCCAGTCAGTGAGCCTGGGCAGTACGGCCAACGTGGTCTTCGATGCCACCAAGCGACATTTTGGGGCGATGACGCAGAACACGAACGCCTTCCAAATGTATGCGCAGGCGCCATCGGCAATGCCGACAAATTGGTCGACAACGGAGTTTCCGGCTTCGGCAAGCTCGGTCGCTATCGAAGGTGGCGGATGGTATTTGGCCAACTAGGAGCAAGCAAAGTGAAGACAGGCACCGTGAAGTTCTGGAAAGAAGACAAAGGTTACGGCTTCACCGCCGGCAAGGTGGCTGGGTAAGATAGATAGCGCACCGAGGTGCCCTACATTGTGCATAGTCGACGTAGGCTCTATACCCCTATAGCACATTGGGGGATGGGGTTATGACCATAGAGATACACAGCGCGAAGAAGGCCGCAATTTTCGACGATTTAGTGGCGCGCCTGCCCGAGATGCAAGTTACAAATAACAAGTATTTAGATCTAAAGTCAGCGATCAATCTGTTTCTTATTGATCAGCGCCTGCCAAAAAAGACCAGAGAGTCTGCTGCTGACCTGATAGATGAACATCCGCTTTTCGAATTCATAACCGAATATATCAGCAGCGATCTTTGTGACCTAAATGAATGGTCAGACGTACCATCAAAGCCCCTGATTGATATTTCTCACTTTTCTGATGTCGAGAAATACTCGTCATTGTTAATAGACAGCTTTCAAAGCCTTCCTTGGTCATACACGTTGTCACTCGAAATGCCTGATGTGTTTCTGACCGCACTGACAGATGGAGAGAATGCGTTAGTTCTCTCAAACCGCATGCGGCTGATTAAAGTCTCGGACACTTTCGATAACGAATTTCCTCTGAAATCACCATTCCCGGCTAGAGAAAGAAACATGAGCCCCTTATCGCTTTTGTTCATGCCTTCGGAGCCAAAATGGACCGTTGGATCAATAATTTTACAACAGCAATGTAGCGGGTTTATTGGAGAGTTCAGTAGGACGGCAACTCTCCGAAAGGGAGATCTCGCTCTGCGCTCCTTTCTTGGTATCCTGATTGGACTACGAGCGATAACGATCAAGCCTGGTTATTCACTCAATGTACCTCACCGCGATTTGATCATTCATCAAAATTTCGCATCCGGTTGGCGCGTGAAGCGGCGGCTCGAATTGGATTACGAGTTTAGCCGGGCCATACCGGGGATTTTGGTCGATGATTTAGACGGCAGAGTCCCAGAAGATTCGAGAGGCCCATGGCTAAGATACAATTTGATACGGTTGATGCCAGCCCTCGATGAAAGCGAGGAAGCTCAGCGTATCCGGCTCGCCGCAAGGTGGTTATTTGACAGTGTCTCAAATAGTCAGAGGTTACTTTCGTTCGTGCAAGCAATGGTCTGCCTCGAAATATTGCTGGGCGAAACTGACGTTCGTGACCCACTCGGATTGGGGGCGACGATCAGAAATCGTTGCGCTTATCTAATTGCGGGAAGTTATGAGGAGCGCGAGAAAATCTCCGCCGAGCTTCGCGAAATCTACGAGGTGCGATCAAAGATACTTCACCGAGGACAGGACGATCTGAGCTCCAAAGAAACCAGTATGTTACTTAGGCTAAGGCACATCTGTGGACGCGTCATCGGGAAGGAACTTGAGCTATTAAAAGATCAATTTGATCGAAACGTCCAAGCAGAACAAGTGAATAAAGCGGCAGCCGTTGAGGAAACATCAAGTGGTATGGCGGTGCCGCCGGTCTAAAGCAACATCGTAAAGTTTGCGGGGAGAGGGAGGGAAGAAAATGCGTGCGATTTTGGTGTGGGCGATGTTTTTGGCATTGCCCAACGGGGCGTTGGCCGCCGGCTATGTTTCCGATGGTCATATCTACGATCTGCGTTGCAACAAAGATGGTTACGTACTCACGTCCCGCTACCCGATCGTGCGCATCATTGGTGTTGGCGCCGGGTCACAACAGGTCGCGGGCCGCGAAACTGTATTCCTGGGACGCTCTTGCGATGCAGGTCACAAGCTATTCGGGCAGGGAAGTTGGTGCTGGGCAAACGGTGGCTTCGTCGTCCGCTTTGCAGGGCACTCATTTGGATTTCCGCGGCAGGAGTTGACTTGCCAGCCGGACCCAGAATCCAATCTGAATTGTAGGTGCTAGGGGGCCGTCTGTGCGTGTGTCGTTGTTCGCAGTATTGCTTTGGGTGCTTTCGGCCGGAGTCACTTCGATCTCCGCGGCTGAATGTGTATGCTCGGAATGGAACAACTGGTGCAGGGCGGGCTGCACGCCGCAGAGGCCAGTCAAGAAGTTTACACCCGCCGCCATCGCCTGGTGCAACGCGAATCTTCCAGGCGCCTCACGTGCGGGCTTCAAAGCCTGCGCAACAGACGTCACTCGTTACGGTCCGCCGCCGTTTCCATGGCAGCGAACCAAATAGCAAAGCCCCGCACCAAATATTTGACGCGGGGCTTCTGAGCCTTGCCGGTTCATCCGCGGTCAAGGCTTAACGTGTCAGGCGGCACCTAGCCTGTGCGTGTCAGGAAACACTGAGCCGGTCTGCGGACGACTTGCCTGTCCGACGATCTGCAACGACCTCAAATGAAACCTTCTGTCCCTCGTTCAGGCTGTACATCCCGGCGCGCTCGACGGCGCTGATATGTACGAAGACGTCCTTGCTGCCGTCATCCGGCTGAATGAAGCCAAAGCCTTTTTGGCCGTTGAACCACTTAACGGTTCCGTTTGCCATGATAGTTCCTTGTATGCGTGTTTATATCTAGGCTCCCATGAGTGATGGGTAGCCAATACACCGATGTTGGAAAGAAGATCAGACTGGCGCACGTTGTGCGGCAAGGCCAAGCTTTCGGCCGAAATCGACAAGTTGAATATGGACGCTTTTCGTTCTCATTGCAATGGGCTTCATGGATATTCTTGAAAAAGGTAATTCGGCTTTGGAGGCTTCTACTCGTTCATCTCATTTTAGCTTTGACTCACTTGGCTCCAAGAATTCTGCTGGCCCCATGGTCAGCCCATCAATTGCCGAGGGCGGCATCCCGCAGATCTAGAATCCGCTCCGCGATCTCATGCCGGGCCAGAAGCAGACGTCCGATTTCGGTCTTCTTCAGGCGCTCATCGTGAGCTTGCCATTCCTCGATCGTGTCGTGGTCGGTCAAGGCTACTTCGTGTTCCTCGATTATTGCCTCCACCTCTTCATCGAGATGACGACGCGCCACTGAATCGAGGTCGTTAATGACACCGAGATTGAGAGATGTTGCAACTATTTGAGTGATCTCTTCTGTCTTCGCTCGGAGAGCGTCCAGGAGTGATTTTTCGTCCACTACAGCCTCCGCTTTTTTGTGAGCCTTACGTCTTAGCTTTCCTAATTTCTCGCAACGGCGCCGGCCCTTCGATCAGGCGCTGCTTCCTGGTCGCCCGTTCCTCGGGAGAGGCGGATTTGTCTTCCATCCGATCGAGCTGTTCGCCAGCCATCTCCTTGGCTCGAGCACGGGTTTCGGGTTTGTGTCCCGGCAGAGCTAGGGCATCTTCCAACAGCGATCGCACTGCCTCCGGACGGGTCAGGGGTTCGGGTTGATGTAATACCCATTCGTCCAGCGCACCTAGAAGGTCGGGTTGCAACCGAACGCCAACAAGCGTGCCCTTCCCGGTAGCGGGAGGGCCTCGCTTTTTCCGTGTTAACACAGTTTGCTTTTTCATATTAACCGTGTTATCACAATTGCGAGCCGAGGGGAAGTTGGCGCTTCCCGCCCGGCCCTAACCCTGACCATGAGGTAAGTCATGCCCAAGGCTGGTCGCGTGCATAGCACGCCACAACGAATTGCGTCCAAATCTCCTCCGATCCGCGAAACTGCTGCCGTACCGGATGCCGAGCTGATCCGGACCTGCATCACCTATGTCCAATCCGCCGTGGCCTGGAATATCGGCTTCGATGTCGATGAGACAGGCGATAATGAATTCGCCCAGGAAGTAGGCGACAAGTATCGGCGGGCGCGCAATCGCGCGGCCATCGATGCGACCGAATTGACGCCTCAGACATGGTTCGGGTTGTTTGCAAAGGCCCGCCTAGCAAGTGTCCTGCTTGACGATGTTGTCAACAGCAGGAACGCCATCAACGCCCATGAGGTTTCATATCTGGTTGCCTTCGCTCGGGATGTTGAACGTCTGACCAAAGACGCAATCCGGGCTGGCTGGGAAGCCGAAAAAGCGAGGGACGCAGCATGAGCAAGGGTCTGTCCCGCCGGTGCGTCATTGGCGCCGCGGCCGCTCTTGCGGCCGGCACGGCTGCGAACGCTGTTGGCATCGCGTCCGCGTCTTCTGATGATATCGATCCGATCTTTGCGGCGATTGAACGTGAACGCGTGGCCTACGCGAAGCACTATCAAAGCATCGCGCTCACGGATGCCGCCATGGATGAAGATGAGGCGGCCGATCTCCACGATCGCCAGATGGAGGACTGTGACGCCTGGATCGAGGCTGTTACCGACTTCTGCATGACGGTACCGGGGAGCTTCCCGGGAGTGTTGGCAATGCTGGCCCATGTGGAAGAACGGACCACGCCAAACCTTGGGGAGCTCTTCTATGACAATGACGAGCAAATCCCGCTGCTTCTGGCATCCGTCGCCACAGCCATCCGCAACCTGACGGGAGGCGGGGTATGAGCACCAACCCTGGCGATCCAACCCTGCATGGCCTCCATGAGGAAGCGTGTCGGCTCCGGGACTTCGTGCAGGCTGCCCACATGGCGGCGATCGGTATGGAATCAGTCGAAGAGCACGCCGCCCTCCGCGAACTCCTGATGCGGCTTCACATCGCGGCCCAGGATCTCGCTTTCAACATCAAGGCGGCGAAAGAGGAAGCGCTGCATCAGGCTGTCGGATCGGCCCGGACCTGACCATAAGCCGGACCCGCAAGGTCCGGCTTTCTGCCTTATCCTGAACAATCATCCCGCCATTGGCAGGATGATCGATCTGGTACCCCTACGGTACCCCGAGCCCTCTTCGCGATAAATGTGTTGGAGCTAAGCTATTGAAATTGTTGGCTCCCCGGGCCGGATTCGAACCAGCGACCAACCGGTTAACAGCCGGTTGCTCTACCACTGAGCTACCGGGGAATGCGGCGTTGCCAGCGAGGCCACGCCTATAACAAAGCCGCGCCGC
>Ga0180223_1002306_pt1 | contig 11836 bp, 9 predicted proteins | sample eDN5th30CKraftOP_FD_151337 | JGI IMG/M metagenome (GOLD analysis project Ga0180223, IMG submission 151337) | Enriched Organic Plus compost microbial communities from Emeryville, California, USA - eDNA 5th pass 30_C Kraft OP (version 2) (version 2) ...
GCCCGACGCGACCGCCAGGTGCCAGAGCGCGCGGAAGGCGCCGGTGGCGTTGCTGTACTGCGCCGTCCAGGTCGTCACCGAATTGCAGCCCTCCCAGTTGACCGTGAAGCTGAGCGCGCCGCCGGCCCCGGCGGCATAGTACCAGCCGGTCATCGGCTGCGCCTTCTTGGCGCCGCAGCCCACCTGCGACGTCATCGTGCCGGTCAGTTGCCCGTTCGCCCCGATGGCGGTGATCGCCAGCACTGTGCCATCCTCATTCACCCAGGACTGCCCGGCGGCGAGTTTGGTCTCGGCCGCCTGCGCCTGGGCTGCATTGAACGTCGCCGCGGCCAGCACCGCACCGAGCGCCAGTCGTCCGATGCCTTTCATCAACACGAGCCGCCTCCTCTCGTTGGTCGAGCCACGGTAGAAATTCCTGCTTATTCAAACACTTATGGTAGTACACAGGTAACGCCGCGCGAAAATTTCAGGCCTCGGGACAAGTCGATGGCGCCGGTATCGGCCGCGTGCGACCTTGAGAAATATGGATGTGCGCCCGCGCTCTGATCATGATGCTCAAGCGTTAGGCACTGAACGGCCGGCAAAAGGGCTGCCGGCACGGTTTTGCCGGTTGGCGCGAACTTTGCTCCTAAAAGGGGCACGATGAGGCCCGTGGGCAGGAAGCTGGGGGACGTATGGGTCTGGCCTTCGATGAGATGAGAGGCCACGACGGCAAGGCCGTCCGGCCGGCCTATGGCGAACTCGACCGCTGGCTCAAGGAAGTGCCTCCGGACGTCCTCGACTACCGTCGCCGTGAGGCCGAGCTGATCTTCCGCCGCATCGGCATCACCTTCGCCGTCTATGGCGAGGCCGACGCCACCGAGCGCCTCATCCCCTTCGACGTCATCCCGCGCATCATGTCGGGCAGTGAATGGCGGCAACTGGAGAAGGGCCTGACCCAGCGCGTCAACGCCCTCAACATGTTCATCAAGGACATCTACAGCGGCCGCGAGGTCCTGCGCGCGGGTGTCATCCCCGAAGACATGATCTTCCGCAATCCGGCGTTCCGCCCGGAGATGAACGGCCAGAGCGTGCCGCACGACATCTATGTCCACATCGCCGGCATCGACATCATCCGCGTCGACGCCGACACCTTCTATGTGCTCGAGGACAATGCCCGCACGCCCTCCGGCGTCTCCTACATGCTGGAGAACCGCGAGATCATGATGCGGCTGTTCCCCGAATTGTTCTCGCGCCATCGCATCGCGCCGGTCGAGAACTATCCGGATGAACTGCTCGCCACCCTCAAGTCGGTGGCGCCGCTATCAACGCCGAAGGAGCCGAACGTCGTGCTGCTGACGCCCGGCGTCTACAACTCCGCCTATTACGAGCACTCGTTCCTCGCCGACAAGCTCGGTGTCGAACTGGTCGAGGGCCGCGACCTCTTCGTCAAGGACGAGGTCGTCTACATGCGCACGACGCAGGGGCCGCAGCGCGTCGATGTCATCTATCGCCGCGTCGATGACGACTTCATCGATCCGCTTGCCTTCCGCCCCGACTCGATCCTCGGCGTGCCCGGCCTGATGTCGGCCTATGCCGCCGGCAATGTCACGCTCGCCAACGCGGTCGGCACCGGCATTGCCGACGACAAGGCGATCTATTCCTTCATGCCGGACATCGTGAAGTTCTATCTCGGCGAAGAGCCGCTGTTGAAGAACGTGCCGACCTGGCGCTGCCGCGAACCGGAGCATCTTTCCTACGTGCTCGATCATCTGCCCGAACTGGTGGTCAAGGAAGTGCACGGCTCCGGCGGCTACGGCATGTTGATCGGCCCCTCCGCCAGCAAGATCGCGATCGAGCAGTTCCGCGCCAAACTGAAAACCGCGCCGGACAATTTCATCGCCCAGCCGACGCTCGCGCTGTCGACGTCGCCGACCTGCGTCGAATCGGGCGTCGCGCCGCGCCATGTCGATTTGCGGCCTTTCGTGCTCACGGGCCGCAAGGGCGTACGCATCGTGCCCGGCGGCCTCACCCGCGTCGCGCTCAAGGAAGGCTCGCTGGTGGTCAATTCGAGCCAGGGCGGCGGCACGAAAGATACGTGGGTGCTGGATGGTTGAGAACTCCATTGTCATTCTGGGGCGCCGCAAAGCGGCGAACCCGGAATCCAGCCATTCACACACGCCTCTGGATTCCGGGGTCGCGCCTGCGGCGCGCCCCGGAATGACGATCTGCATGGAACGCTGACACATGCTCTCACGCACCGCCGATAACCTGTTCTGGCTTTCGCGCTATGTCGAACGCGCCGAGTATCTGGCGCGCATTCTCGACGCCACTCAGCGTCTGTCCGCGCTGCCGCTCGCTTATGTCGGCACGGGCAATGAGTGGGAATCCGCCGTGCTCACTGCCGGCTGCGCCAACAGCTTCTTCAAGCATTACGAAACCGCGACCGAGGAGAACGTCACCGACTATCTCGCCTTCTCCACCGCCAACCCGTCGTCGATCCGCAACTGTTTCGAGATGGCGCGCGGCAATGCGCGCGCGGTGCGCACCGCGCTGACCGGCGAGATGTGGGACGCCATCAACGGCACCTGGCTCGAGCTCAAGCGCTTCGGCAACGGCCCGGCCTCGCGCGAGGAGACCTCGCGCTTCCTGCGCTGGGTCCAGGAATCCTCGCTGCGCTACGATGGCTCGGCCTACCGCACCATGCTGCGCAACGACGCCTACTGGTTCTCGCGGCTTGGCGTCTACATGGAGCGCGCCGACAACACCGCGCGCATTCTCGACGTGAAGTATCATTTGCTGTTGCCGGAGCATGAGCGCGTCGGCGGGCCGCTCGATTACTTCCAGTGGGCGGCAATCCTGCGCTCGGTATCAGCGCTCACCGCCTATCACTGGGTCTATCGCGAAAGCCTCAAGCCGTGGCTGGTCGCCGACCTGCTGATCCTGAAAGAAGAGATGCCGCGCTCTCTTGCCTCCTGCTACGAGGCCATCGTGCGCAACCTCGACGCCATCGGTTCCACCTACGGCCGTCAGGGCCCGGCGCAGCGCCATGCCCGCGGCATCCGCACCCGCCTTCAGAACAGCAAAATGGACGGTATCTTCCAGCGCGGCCTGCACGAATTCATCGGCGAATTCATTACTGAAAACAACCGCTTGGGCGTGAACATCACCGAGCAGTTCCTGCAGTGAGCCAGCCCCTTGCTTCTCCCGCCGCCGTGCTAGGGTAGCCTCCAGAACACCTGCTCGCCACGCCAGGCTTCATGCGAATCCGGATCGCCCACACCACCACTTACACCTACGATGCGCCGCCCAAGAGCGTGACGCAGGTGCTGCGCCTTACGCCGCGCAATCATGACGGCCAGTATGTAGTGAACTGGCGCATCGACCTGTCGCGCGATTGCCAGTTGCACCAGCGCGAAGGCGCCTTCGGCAACATCAGCCACGTCTTCACCGCCGACGGTCCGTTCAACGATCTCACCGTCACCGTCGAAGGCGAAGTCGATACCCAGGATACCAGTGGGGTCATCCGCGGTACCATCGAGCGCTTTCCGCCGGCGCTGTATTTGCGCGACACACCGCTGACCGAAGCCGATCCCGCTATTATCGCCTTCGCCGAAGACATCCGCGACAAGGCCGGCTCGAACGCGGACACCCTCACCGTGCTGCACGCGTTGCTCGGCGCGCTCAACGAAGGCTTCACCTTCGACACCGAGCCGACTCATGTGGGCACCACGGCGGCCGAGGCATTCAAGCTGAAGCGCGGTGTCTGTCAGGACGGCACCCATATCTTCATCGCCGCCGCGCGCCATCTCGGAATCCCGGCGCGCTATATCGGCGGTCATTATTGCCGCACCGACGAAACGGCGCCACAGGAAGCCGGCCACGCTTGGGCCGAAGCCTATATCGACAAGCTCGGCTGGGTTGGTTTCGACCCGACCCACGGCCTGTCACCGACCGAAGCGCATGTCCGCGTTGCCGTTGGCCTCGATTATCTCGGCGCCGCGCCGGTGCGCGGCTCGCGTATCGGCGGCGGCAGCGAAACCATGGCGGTCGCCGTCCAGGTCGCTCCGGCGAACTGGCAGACGCAGGGCGGCAACTGGCAGACGCAATCGCAGCAGTGACGGCCTTGCATTTATAGTCCCTGTCCGAACAGACCACGCCTCAAAAAAGAACCTGCCGAAAAGACCTGACCCATGACCTATTGCTGCGGAATTCTCGTGCGCGACGGCCTCGTCATGATCGCCGACACGCGCACCAATGCCGGCCTCGACAACGTCTCGACGTTCCGCAAGCTGCATGTCTACAGCACGCCCGGCGAACGCATCATGGCGCTCGCCTCCTCCGGCAACCTGTCGCTGTCGCAGACCGTGCGCTCGATGCTGACCGAAGGCATCGAAAATCCCGAGACCGGCGAACTGGAAACGCTGATGAATGCGCCGACCATGTTCAAGGCGGCGCAGCGCATCGGCATGGCGGTCCGCCTCGTGCAGGGCATCGACGGCAAGGCGCTGGCCGAAGCCGCCATCGATCACGACGTCGCCTTCCTGTTCGGCGGCCAGGTCAAGGGCGGCAAGCTCCGCCTGTTCATGATCTACTCGGCCGGCAACTTCATCGAGTGCACCACCGACACGCCTTACCTGCAGATCGGCGAGCATAAATACGGCAAGCCGGTGCTCGATCGCGCCATCTCCTACGACACGGATGTCTACGACGCGCTCAAGATCGGCCTGATCTCGATGGACTCCACCATGCGCTCCAATCTCGGCGTCGGCCTGCCGATCGATCTGATGGTGGCGCGGCGCGACGAGCTCAACGCCGAGGTCAACTACCGCATCGAGCCGGGTGAGCCCTATTTCCAGGACCTGCGCGAGCAATGGTCGAGTGCGCTGCGCGCCGCCCATATCGCCATCCCCCGGCCGCCTTACGGCACCGGCCGGTAGGCGCTCGGACGCCGCCCGTTTCGCACCGCAACCGGAACTGGCAGCGGCGCCACGCCTTTACCTTCGGTTAACGGCGCTTGACGATTTGTCGTGGTAATAGGTTCCCGTGGCCCGAAAGCAGCCCGGTGAAAGCCATTGGCAAGCTTTAACCCCTACCGTCGCGCCGGATTGTCCAATCGTCAGGACGCTTTAGGGGAAGCTCCTTGCTGTCGCCGGCCACCTCGAAAAACCCCGACGACCCGCAATACACCAACTGGGATCGCGCGCGGTTGAGCGTTGTGGTGCCGGTGGGCGTCATCGTCGCCGTGGCCATCGTCTGCATCGTCGTCGCCGTGCTGTCCTCGGCCCAGCGCGCCGACGAAGTGGCGGTGGCGCAGGAGCGTCAGCTGCTTTCCAAAGCGCTGCAATATGTCGGCCGCCGCGTGCTGCGTGAAACCGACAGCGTCGCCTCCTCGCAGGGCGCCTATGAGCATATCCGCCGGGACTTCGATCCCGCCTGGGTCGAGGAACAGGCCGGCGCCTGGCTCGCCACCTATTTCCAGCACGACCTGGTTCTGATCTTCGACAAGACCGACCGGCCGGTTTATTCGCGGCTCGGCCGCTTCGCGGCCGACCCCAACGCGGCCGACTTCCGCCCGCCCGAGATCATCGCTGTCCTCGACACCATGCGCGGCCGCAACGGCGGCAAATCCAACGCGATCCGGCTCTCCGATCCGCCGGCCGCCGACGCTGCCGCCCAGCCGCATGTCCTCGAGTTCAGGACGATCCTGGGCCAGCCGGCCGTGGTGGCCGCGGTGGCCATCGGCGACGGTCGCGTCGCCGCCGCCTACGACACCGAAGCGCCGGTCCTGGTATCGGTGAAGTTCATCGGTCCCGAAGTCGTCAACGCCATCAGCGCGCAGCTCGGCCTCAACAATCTGCGCATCGTCGACCGTGGCAGCGCGACGCCGGACGGCGACTACGTCTATCAGCTCTCGACACCGGACAACTCGCGCATCGTCGACCTGGCGTGGACGCCGAAACAGCCGGGCGCCGAGATCGTCCGCAACGTCGTGCCGTTTATCGCCGTGGCGCTCGCCGGCTTTGCATTGCTCGGCGCTTTCGTGCTGCGCTACATGCGCCGCACGGCGGTCGCCATCGCCGCCGGCGAAAATCGGCTGCGTCACCTGGCCCTGCACGATCCGCTGTGCGGCCTGCCGAACCGCATCTTCTTCTCGGAGCGGCTGGAGGCCGTGATCGAGGAAGTCGCCATCACCGGCATGCCGGCGGCGCTGTTCTATATCGACCTCGACCACTTCAAGGACGTCAACGACACGCTCGGCCATCCGGTCGGCGATGAGCTGATCCGCAATGTGACCTTGCGCCTGTCGCACACTTTGCGCGGCGGCGACCTGGTGGCGCGGCTCGGCGGCGACGAGTTCGCGGTCATCTCCTCGATCGGCGGCGACAGCGCCATGCTGATGGCCCTCGGCCAGCGCCTCATCAGCACCATCTGCGCGCCTTACGGCATCGCCGGGCAGAATATTGTCATCGGCGCCTCGATCGGCATCGCCGTCATCGACCGCAACTGCGCCGGCGCGCCCGACGTCATGCGCTACGCGGACATGGCGCTCTATCGCGCCAAGAACGAAGGCCGCAACCGCGCCTGCATCTACGACAATGCGATGGACGCCGACCTGTCGAACCGCAAGCTGCTCGAAGGCGACCTGCGCGAGGCGATCCAGAACAATCAACTCCGCCTGCTCTACCAGCCGATCGTCGACAAGAGCGGCAACACCATGCTCGGCGTCGAGGCGCTGTGCCGCTGGACGCATCCGACGCGCGGCGAAATATCGCCGGCCGAATTCATCCCGCTCGCCGAGAATTCCGGGCTCATCGTCGAGCTCGGTGCCTGGGTGCTGCGCAAGGCGATGATGGATGGCCTCGCCTGGCCGGACCTCACCGTCGCGGTCAACGTGTCGCCGCTGCAGTTCCGCCGCGCCGATTTCGGCGATCTGGTCGAGCGCACCCTCGCCGAAACCGGCTTCGACCCCGCGCGGCTCGAACTCGAGATCACCGAGAGCGTGCTGATCGGCAATTTCGACACCGCCGAGGCCAGCATGCTGCGGCTGAAAGCGCTCGGCGTGCAGCTGGCGCTCGACGATTTCGGCACCGGCTATTCGTCGCTGCTCTATCTGCGCCGCTTCCCGTTCGACAAGCTCAAGATCGATCGCAGCTTCGTGCTGTCGATCGAGAAGGCCGCCGACGCCGCGGCCATCGTCCACGCCGTGGTCTCGCTCGGCCGTGGCCTCGGCATGAAGGTCACCGCCGAAGGCGTCGAGACCGCCGACCAGCACCTGTTCCTGCGTGCCGCCGGCGTGCACCAGATGCAGGGCTATCGCTTCGGCCGCGCCATGACGCCGGACAAGATCACGGCCCGGCTGAACGCGCCCGACGCGTTTCATGAAGCAGACGAGCGCCGCGCCTCGCTCGCGGGCTGAAGCCCACCGCACGCGCCGATTTCGCATCGCCGCAATGCATATCCCGCGCGCGCCTTGCCCCCTGTGGCATCGATAGTCTTTGTGCTAGGCAGGCCGCACAAGAAAACGCACCCATCGGGGAGGACTGCCTATGACTGCCAAGATCGCGCTGGTGACCGGCGCTGGTACAGGTGTCGGCCGCGCCGTGGCGCTCGCGCTGGCGAAGGCCGGTTACGATGTCGCGCTGGCGGGGCGGCGCAAGGAGCCGCTCGAAGCGGTCGCCGCCGAGATCAAGACCATCGGCCAGAAGGGACTGCCCATCCCGACCGATGTGTCGCAGCGCCAGTCCATCCTCGACCTCTTCGCCAAGACCAAGGCCAGCTTCGGCCGCCTCGATGTGCTGTTCAACAATGCCGGCATCGGCGCGCCGCCGGTGCCGCTCGAGGATCTGCCGTTCGAGACCTGGCAGAACGTCGTCAATACCAACCTGACCGGCATGTTCCTGTGCACGCAGGAAGCCATCAAGATCATGAAGGACCAGAACCCGCGCGGCGGCCGCATCATCAATAACGGCTCGATCTCGGCGCATGCGCCGCGGCCGTTCTCGGTCGCCTACACCGCGACCAAGCATGCGGTCACGGGCCTGACCAAGTCGACCTCGCTCGATACCCGCAAGTACAACATCTGCTGCGGCCAGGTGGATATCGGCAACGCCATCACGCCGATGACCGCGCGCATGGTGGAGGGCGAAGGCGTGCCGCAGGCCAACGGCACCATGATGGTCGAGCCGCGCATGAACGCCGACAATGTCGGTGCCGCGGTCGTCTACATGGCGAGCCTGCCGCTCGACGCCAACGTCTTGTTCATGACGGTGATGGCCAACACCATGCCGTTCGTCGGCCGCGGCTAGTCCTCGGGCCGGATCCTCGCGACAAGCCGAGAGGCCTCCCAGATTTCGATGGGGAGGTCTCGGACCACGCGCCGGGCGTGCTTCACCGCGCGGTCATCGCTGGTGAAGGCGTAGGTTTGGGCCGGGCACGGGATGTGGCCGTCGGGGCCGATCGTATAGAAGCGGTATTCCGTCGTCACGTCGCTCACGATCGGCGGGCCCGATTGGCTTGCAGCGCGAATGTCTTCAGGTGGCTACAGACGAAGCAGAAGTACGTTCGCTTTTCCATGAGCGGATTGATGCGACACGGCGCCGCCGCGACAAACATCATCACGCTGCCGCATGTCGTGCAGTCCGAGCGTTCGTCATCCGTGGTTTCAACATTCGGCATTTGGAAGCCGCGAGGTTTACGCGCTGGCTTCGAATCCCCGGCCGGCGGGGGTTATCGGGGGGCGACGGCCGGGGATCTACCCATACGCACCTTGGCCAAGTGCTTATGAGGTAGTTGTATTCGTTGCAACTCACAACCCTATAGTCTTACCTTGCGTCAGCATCGCTGACGCAAGGAGGAACTTGATGTGGGGAGAGAACCGGCGGCGCATGATAGCCAGCGCAATTCCGTGCAGCGTGCGCCGCTAATTGGCGGCGGTGACCTGGCGCACCTTGGCGAAGCGGACCACGCGCTGCGCGGCGCCGGCGTCGAGCGCGAGATACTGCGCCCGCGTCGGCGGCGTCCGGTACTCGTACTGCGCGGCCTTGGCCTCACGCAGTTTGAGAAACGCTTCAGCCACCGGCCATGACAATGTGGCGGCGCGCATCAGCAGCAATGCGGATTGCAGATTGCTGCCGGCCAATACGCCGAATGTGTAATCGCGGTCGAGCGACAGCACCGACGCCAGCACGGTCGCCGCGTCGCAGAGCCGCCCTTGAGCTAACAGGCCGCGCAGCACATCGCCGGCGTTGAGATCGCCCTTGCGGATCCCGGCGATATAGGCATCGGTCCGTTCGGCATTCTTCTTCCGCTCGGCGAGCCATTCGGCCAGATACTTTTTCACCGCGGCATTGTTCGCCCGGGCCGCGTTGGCGCACAGCCGCCGCGCCAGTTCCTCGTTGATCATCGGCAGCAGATCCTCGACCGCGGTCAGCGAGAGATCCTTGCGATCGACCAGCAGAGCCTGCAGATGGCGGTCTTCCCTGGCTTTGCCGACCAGGCGGCGCATGCCGGCGTCGGAGAACTGCGCGCCGTTGTTGGCGGCGAGAATGCCGACAACGGTGTCGTCGCCGCGCTCCACCACGACATCCGTCACCGGTGGCGTCACTTGGTCGCGGGCGGCAATGACACGCAGATGTTCCTGGGAGCCGGTGCGGGCGATATCGACCAGAATGGGCTCCGGCATGGCCTTGTAATCGCGGATCATCGGCTGCGCCACGGCGATGTCGGCATCGCTCGCCAGCGAGCGCACCAAATCGTCGGGCAGGTTCTTCATCGCAGCGAGCGTGTCCGACGCGATGACGCGATGCGAACCGCGGAGCTTGTCGACCAGCTTGGAGATGACCTCGTTGAAGAGATAACGCTCCGTCGCCACGGGCGGCTCGGCGTGCGTCGCGTAGGCCTCCGCGATCCGTCTGAGCAGTTCGACTCGCTTGTCCGATGAACGTTCGGCGGCGAGACTCGCCAGGTCGTCGGCGAGCGTGAATGATGGGTCGTTCAGCGACGCAGTTTCGTACGGCATGACGGTTGTTTCCTCGAACCGCCATATGAGCGCAGAGCTCTTAAATCACGCTGAAACGATGTGCGAAGTATTCGGCATTTGATTTAGATGTTGCTTACCGCGTGGGATGCCAGCGCGGTAATTCAATAGGGCGAATGGTATCCTTATCGCCCCAATAGATCACGATACCGGTGCACGCGCGGCGCGATCGCGCGTCGACGCCCAGATGACGATCGCCATGGCAACGAAGAGCACACCGACCATGCCGAGCTCACGCAACAAGCCGGCGCTATACATGGCAGCGCCGAGGCCGGAGCCGATGGCCTGGCCGACATAGACACTGCTGGTATTGAGCGCGACCGACGCGCTGGCCAACTCGGGCGCCGCCTGCACCAGCCGCGCCTGCTGAATCGAATTGCTGGCGGAAAAGCCGAGCCCGAGAAAAAACATGCCCGCCGCCATCAGCGCCAGCACACCGGCGCCGGCACTCCACAAAATGAGGCCGAGAAGATTGCAGCTCAGGAAGATCACCGACGTCTTCCAGCCGCCGAGCCGGCCGACGACCCTCGTCGCGACAATGTTGCCGACGAAACCCATCACGCCATACAGCGCGAACATCACGCCGATGGTTTCATGACTGGCGCCGGCCAATTGGCTGAGCAGCGGCCCGAGATAGACGAACACCATGAACTGCCCGCCGATGAACAGAATGGTGATGGCGAGCAGCATCGGGATCTTGGCGTTGCGCATCAGCAGCGCGAAGCTACCGAGCGACAACGGCGGGCCGATCAGGCGGCGCGGCAGCGCGATGGCCAGCATGATGCACGGCACCAGTGAGGCGAAGGCCGAGAAGGCGAAGGCGCCGCGCCATCCGGCATAAGCCGCGATCCAGGTAATGAGCGGCAGGCCGGCGGCAACCGCCAGCGACCAGCCGAGGAAGATGAAGGTGATGGCGCCGGGACGGGCGCGGTCGGACACCATCAATCCGATGGCGCTCGCTGCCTGCGGCGTAAACACCGCCGCCACCGCCAGCATCGCCAGCCGCAGTGCCAGCACGGTGCCGTAGTTCGGCGCCAGCGCCATCGCCGCCTGCCCGACCGCCATCACGGCCAGCGTGGTAACAAGGAGCGTGCGCCGGTCGATCCGCGTCGTCAGCCAGGCCACCACCGGCGAGCCGATGCACAGGACGATGGCGCCGAAGGTCACCAGCAGCCCGGCGTCGCGGATGCCGACATTGAGGCCATCAGCCAGGATCGCCAGCATGCCGGCCGGCGCCAGCACCGACAGGCCGGTGGCGAAATTGCCGAGCAGCAGCCCGTAGCGGGAGAGTTGATCGTGGACGGGCATGGCGCGCTGGGCTCGATGGCGGGACAGGTCACATGGCAATGGGCGCGGGTTCGGGCAAGCCTGATTGGCACATGGCGGGCGCACATTTGCGAATGGCGTCGATAACGGTTGGTGATGGGAGTGCTGCCACTGCTGTCAGGGGTCAGAAAAGAAACCGCGCCGTGATTTTATCCCTTGACCTAAATTCCTACTAGCCCTATATTCCCATCCATCCCGCCCCATCTAGCGAGGGGTGTCTGATCAGCGTCTCCAGACGCTGGGGCGGGGAGCGGTGGCCGGGTTGGGGCGTCGGAGATGCGGCGCAGTTTTACCTCCCGGCGGTCCAAGCCGCATCGGTCCTGGCGCGCTAAACCGCGCGCAACGGGGAGTGTAACTGGGCATGAGGTGACGGGAGGTTGCCTCGCGTCCTGAAGAAATCCCACAGCGGTGGATAGGCTGCCCCGACGTAAGAAGGGCCCGCCTGAAAGGTCGTGAGTCCACCGGGGGCCATGCGGAGCAAACCTATAAACA
>Ga0180223_1002311_pt1 | contig 11812 bp, 9 predicted proteins | sample eDN5th30CKraftOP_FD_151337 | JGI IMG/M metagenome (GOLD analysis project Ga0180223, IMG submission 151337) | Enriched Organic Plus compost microbial communities from Emeryville, California, USA - eDNA 5th pass 30_C Kraft OP (version 2) (version 2) ...
CGCGCTTCATCCAGCGCCTTTGACCCTGCCGCCCACTGCCACGGTTGCCGGGCGACGTGCTCCTTACCGAGGTTCGGATATTGCCGCGTCTGTTTGGCCGCGAGGCGCAGCAGCATACGGGCGTCGCGGGGTGAAATCTTCAATTCGCGCGCGAGCTGGTCGAGCGTGACCGTGGAGGACGTGGTTTCGATTGCCGGGCTCGCGGTGTCGGGTTTCGTGGTTGAGGTCGTGGTCATGTCGGTCATCTCCTTTGGTTGGGACCGACATTTCCATTAAGATGGGTTCGGAAGGCGTGTCAGGAGAAATCCTAGAAATCCCAGTCGATTTCCATGAGCGGGATCGAGAAGAACGCTTTTCCGTCAGTGAAGGCATATTCGTCATCATCGCTCCCGATCTCGAACGTGTATCGATGCCCGTCCACATCGATATGGATGATCTCGTCGGGCGTATGGATCACTTCGATCACCGCACCGGGGAATAGCGCCTGCGCATGAGATAACAGGTGTGACCGGTCGAGCGGTTCGTCGTAGGACATGATGGCCTCCTTTCGTTGACCATCACCCCATTAAGATCACGGGCTGAGCCGTGTCAGGAGGAATCCCAAAAGCTAAGAAGGAAATCTGCATTTTCCTTCGAATTAGGGGAATGCGGGCCGCACTCGATACGGACCCGGACGTCTAATCGTGGTTCATCCAACGGCTGCGCCTTATCTTCAGCGCTTCGACGCAGCAATCCCAAGCACTGCCATGCCACATGGCAGGCCGAGCATCATCCGGCCACAATGACATCGCAGCCTCTATATCGGTAGTGAACTTTGGCATAATATCGTGCGAATATTCTAGCCGGATCAAATTGAAATCTCTTTCGTTTCGTCCAGCTTCGTAGCGCTCCATTATCTCCCAAATCTTATAGTGTTCGAGATCGAATGCGTCGTGTGGGCCGTGATGGCTCATATGTTGGATGACGCGTTGGTACAGCTTTCGCGCAGAAATTACTTGGCGATTGATCCGAACGCGGTCGTGCCATGCCTCGATTGCGCCCAGTTCGCCAAGCGATACCAGCCACTCGGTGTGACGGTGAAGAGGGATCGCCCGAATGACCGCTCGTCGCGCTTTATCAGTCCCGTCATACCATTCGCCAATCAAATTATGTTTACGGAGCATTCGATGTGCGAACGGCTCGCGCCATCCTTCTCGTTCCCTTATCGCTACAGGAATTACTTCACAAAGATCGTCGCGTGCAATGCGGCGGAAGCGAGCTTTAGTATCGCCTGCGCGACCGATCTTCAGCAAGCCGAGATGATTTTGAATTACGTATAAATGGTCATCCGTCATTACGACGATATAACAAGCCGGCGTTTAGAAAGGCTTTCTTTCGGTTCGATTGGACCCGCTGATTCAAAATGAGGGACTGGATATCCGCATGGACCGCGCCTTTCCGCGATCTCGGACGATCAGCGCCTATCGCTGGGTATCCGTCGGGAACCAGACCGATCGGCAAGGTCGCGCAGGCGGTCGAGATATAGCGTCTTCGCCTCAAACTCGGCGTCATGCAGCCGCTCTACCATGTCAATGCGGCGGGGACCACGCGGGCGAGGGAGGTTGCCTGAGCCATGTAGGCGGCTACGCAGCTTGGCCGCTTTGTGGCGGACGCGGGACAGGTCGTTCATACCCTGCACCGCATAGCTCAACCTCTGTGCCTCACGGGACGCGAACCGCGCTCCAGTATAATAGAGCACCTCGCAGCGCCGGGCGGTCACTGGGCAGATGAAATAGCAGCGCCAGCCGCCCAGCGACGAGGGCACACCCTCAATGGCGATGCGCTGTTTGATGGTGCCACCCGGCATGTCTCCGGTGACCATCATCATGCCGCCGCGCTCGATGTCGCTTAGATCGACGCGCAGGCGTGCGCTGGAGGCGCTTAGGCCGCCAATCGACCAGCGCACCGTGTCACACACGCGTTCACCGGCTTGAACGACGCCCAGGCGCTTCAGCGCGCGTATATCGAGCGTCAGCGCATCCTCGACAATACCGATGTTCGCTGAACGCCGTGCCCCAGAGCCTATGCCGCCCACTGCCACCTCCATGATCGATGCCGACATTATACATCCGTAGACGCTACGTCTCAGGCCCAGCCTCCGACCCTGCGGACAAGCAGCCCCGGTCTGCAGACCCAGCCTCTGTGACGCTGGAGCTGGCTCTTCTCCGAAATCCTGCGCCTTGGGGCAGGTTGCCATTGAGTAAGAGCGGCAAAAATCCCATACAGGCGGCAGGGGCCGCCACGCACGGCTTTTAGGCACCGGAGACGGTGCCGGGGATTAGTAACCCTGAACCGAACGGTTGGTGCTGACCGTGACAGCACCAGCACACCTTGACCTATGGTCGGGGTGCCCATGGCGCATGTCCAGGGCTCCCGCCTAAAGGTCATGGGGCCGATTCGGTTCGGTTTACTAACACCCCGATCACCAGGGTTCATGGTGTGAAGTCGAATAGCGGGGGCGTACCGCGATCGACTTCCGGGGAGAAAGGGAATGCCGAGAGGCACCCGACACAACCTTACGGGAACATTGCGATGGACACGCCTCGGCTACGCGCTGGAAATGGATGGTGGTGGCGTCTGGAGGTTGGATCTCGGTATTATGTGGCGAGTGGGACGATACGTCGATCAACGGGTTACTGTTGAGGGCATCCGCTCAGGTTTCGACTTACTTGATGTCCACGCGCTTAAACATGCTAAATAACAAGATGTAGTTTTTAACGGTTATCAGTATTCCTACCGGAGCCGGGTAATCGGGTAAGGCTTAGCTCCTTGTTTTCTGCGCATAGACTCCCTTCGTCGTACGCCACATCAGCAGGCCTTCCCGCTCTTAGGGTGTGATAAAGCCGGTCGTGAATGCGTTTGCCTCGTCGTCGTCTGTCTCATCCATCGTACCCACAACAACGAGTGCAAAAGGTTCGTCAATTTTTCCACTGCATGGCAGGACTTACGGTCTTGCCGCGTAAGCAGCCCGCAGACCTCTACGACGTGCAGGAGGGTAGCTTCGTTGCTTCATGAGAGATTGGCATCCTGATAGATGAATCGCGTCATTTTGAAGTGGTCGAGTCGCATCGGCTCCACGTCGCTTGCGACGCTTTTGGATCCAGCGTTCGGCCGAATGCCGGTCCAGTACGGCGTCATCTGAAAGGGGAGGGATGAAAAGCGAGCGGTTCGATAAATGGATATCAGATGCACGCAGGGGAAAGATGGACGACGGCGACATCGCGCGCCTGGCCGAATTTCTAGCGTCCTCCGGTGAGCGCCTGCCTTTTCTCGCCGGTAGTGCCGATCTTGCTTCGACAGGCGGACCAGGCTCGATATCTACCCTCTGGGCGCCTGCAACGCTGGTTGCAATGGGTGCCACAGTGGCGAAGCTTGGAGTTCCCGGTCGGCCGGCCGGTGGCGTTGACGTTCTGATGCAATTGCAAGGGTACAGGACGGATTTCGACGCCGCAGAGGCTGGCGCGATCCTTCAGCGCTGCGGCTATGTCCATCTACTTGCGGGAACCCAGTTTGCTCCAGCCGATGCCGCATTGTTTTCATACCGTCAGAAAATCGGGGCGCAGGATATCCCCGCGCTGGCCATAGCGAGCCTGTTATCGAAGAAGCTTTCCACCGGCACCGCTTTCGCAGGTCTCGAGGTGCGCATCGCTCTTCACGGAAACTTCGGCCCAGATCGAGCAAGCGCTGCTCATAATGCCCTGCGCTACTGCAACGTCGCTCGAATGTTGGGGATCACCGGCACTTGTTTTCTGACGGATGGAACCACGCCGCAGCAGCCTTATCTCGGCCGGGGAGAAGCGCTATTGGCCGTGTCCCGCCTTCTAACGGGAGCCGAATGTGGCTGGCTGGGCGCTCACGCGAACAACTGCGAGGCATGGAGCGCGCGGTTGACAGGTCAACGCATCCCTACACGGGAAGCAACGTGCAACGCCTTCATTGAAAATGTGTCCGCTCAAGGCGGCAGCATAGCCGAACTTCATGAAAGAGCGGTGGGCGTGGCGGCGGAACATATACGCATTGTGACGGCGTGTGTCGCTGGCGTGGTCCGCTACGATCTAGGGATGCTACGTCAGGCAATTCTCTCGGCACGTCGTGCAGATCAGATACCAATCTTTGATGACAGTGCCGGGCTTGTGTTGCTTGTACGTCCGGGGGCGATGGTTGGTGCCGGCGAACCCTTGGTCTCGGTTAGATGTACTGATGAAGCTTGGGACAGTCTGCACCGTGCCGTTGCGGCGGCCGTTAAGATAGGTCAAAACGAGAACGACGGCAGCGAAAGCACCGCTGAGGTGGAGATTATAAGTGTCTGAAATCGGTAAGTTTTGCTGCTTCAATTGCCCGGATTATGGGCAGGATTTGAAGCGTCTCAGCGATCAATGCCCGGAATGTGGAAGCGAGTATGGCTTTCCGCTGAAAGCCACGCCGACATCGATCGGAGATTTTGACGTTGAGCGTCCTCTAGGTCGTGGTTTTTACGCCGTAACCTTTGTTGCTAGACCACGAAGCGGTCTTAACCGTGCGCTGCGAGTTCTGAAGGTCTCTCCGGTCGCAATGTATGAGAAGTTCGGAAAAGACTTCGCTGCGGAAGCGCAATGCCATGCCGAGGTCGCCGAAGGTGCAGATCATGTGGTGACGGTTGATGATATTTTTGACGCCGACGTCGATTTCGCAGGACAGATTCTGAAATGTCATGTCGCAGTCTTGCAGTTTGTCGACGGGGATACTCTCGCCAAATACCTCTCGGGAGGGCGTCCGCTAACGGCTGCGGAAGCAGCACAAATCGCCTGCGACCTATTCCGAATGAAGGAAGAATTTGAGCGGCTCCGAGTAAATCACAATGATCTCCATGCCGCTAATATTATTATCGAGACCCTGCCGACCGGACGTCGGCGGGCAGATGCCATTGAGCCTGCCATCCGCGCTGTGGCAATTGACCTCGGCTCTGTTGCCGCTGACCGAAGGTCGGGAGACGGCTACACTGGTGATCTGCATTGGATTGGACATCATGTTCACGCCATGGCAGATCGACTGCTCGCCGGAGGGGATGCGGCTCCTGATCTGGACAAGCGCATAGGGCTGCAGCTGCATGGAATCGCCCAAGGTCTCGCCGCCGCGACAGAAAATCAGCGAACGCCTTCCGCTTCCGATATAATTACCGGAATCCGAGAGCAGTACCATCGCACCGCTGAGGCGTGGCGCCCATGGCGCAATCAAACCGTGCTGCGGACTTTCGACCAATCCTACAATGCACAGACTTTGGATGCTTGGTATGTGCCGCAGCTGATCGTCGATCCAAATGGAGCCTGGCTGAGGAAGGTCAGCTCACCTGGTCCGCTAGTGATGACTGGAATGCGTGGCTGTGGAAAGACGATGCTCCTGCATTCGCTGCAGTTCCATGCTCGCGCAGCCGTTCTTCCAAAGGAGGAAGACGCGGATGCTTTGAAGCGCGTGAAGGAGGACGGCTATGTCGGCCTCTTCGTTTCCGCCCAGAGGTTAATCCCGGTTGATCCGCGAGCAGATCGACCGTCGACCGAAGAGCTTTTCGCGCGGCTGCTTGTGGCTTACGCCGCGCAAGCTGCTAGAGCGATGGCTCACTTGGAGGATCTTGCCAACGATGCCCTGGCCTTCGATGCCAGCATCAGGCTTCTCCATGCCGTCTCTGAATCATTGACGCCACGCCCAGAACTCGAACAGCCTACGACAATTGAGCAGTTGGAGCGGTGTCTCAGCGACCTGCTTATCCGCGTAAGCCGCAGTGACTCTGGACTCAGGTTGGCCACGAACCCAAACACGGCTTTTCCGCTACTCGCCGATGCAATCCGCAAGGCCGCTGCGATCTGGCACGATGCACAAATCCTTTTCCTCCTCGATGACGTATCGACCCGTTATCTGGATGCCGATCGCATTGAGGACCTGCTATCAGCACTTCTTTTTCAGCATGCTCATTGCGCCTTTAAGTTGACCTCTGAAGCTCAAACAATTTTCCTAAGTCTCAAGTCTCCGGGAAGGGTTCATCCTGCGGCGGCCGGACGCGATTTCACCACCTTTGATCTGGGAGCAGAAGTGCAGACTCGGTTAAAGGACAGAAGTGGGAAAACTTTCGTCACGGAAATTTTGGATGCACGCGCCCGACTATTCCCCGGCCATCCCGGCCAAAGCTCCGCCAGCGTGCTTGGAGATACTGATCTTGAAGCGATAGCGAGGACCATTGCCGAAACGCAGACCCGCTCGCGCGAGCGCAAGCGCCTCTATCACGGACTACGAGCGCTCGCTGGTGTCTGCGTTGGCGATATCGGCGCAGTTATCCAGATCTATCAAGAGATCCTGACCGGCAGCAGGAATACACTCCCGGTACAGCCGGAGCGCCAGCACGAGGTTTTCCAAGATTTCTGCGCTCGCCATCTTTACAGCTTAGACCGAAGAGGAAGCGACCTTAAGATGGTGGCGCTGCAATTTGCCGAAGCTTCCCATCAACTCTTGATGGAATCCGGGCGCGGGAAGCCTACCGGTAGAATCAGGCAATACACCTCTCTTTACGTCCGAGTTACATCTGGTGATATCCAGGAGCAAATGACGAGACTTCGGGATCTTGTTGATGCTGGTGTGTTTGTCTTTACTGGAGGAACCGCCCGCACTAAGACACATGATTCCGATCCCGTCCAGCAGTTCAAACTAACCTTTCGTAAAATATACGGATTGGCAAATTTTATTGGTCTATCAGACCGAGACAGATTTGAACTATCAGGCGATGATCTCGAACGTTGGTTAAAGGATCCTACTGCAGGAAAAGAAATCTTGCTCCGTAATCTGTCGACTGCCGTTCCCGATGGGGAGAACGAGACGCAGACGGATGATGAGGATCAGCGGCCATTCGAACCCGCCCCGCGCGCTACCGCTGCCAGCCCAGGTGTGCAAATGGACCTGCTGGCGAAGCTCGATGTTTCCACCGAAGCGCCAAGTGAGGAAGGTCTGCCCTTGGTTTTTCCATCGGCTCCTGCTGTGACCGAAGTCATATCAGAAGGACTGGCGGGCCGAGCGGTGGATGATCTCATTATCGGTCTGGGATTCGAGGACAGAACACCAGAATCTCTGTCGCGAATACTGGCATCGCTGACCCCCGCCAGAGTCATTGCCGTAAAATACGACAACCCTGGTCACAGCGATTCCATGCGCAAGCTGATTACGGAACGCGGGATTACGCTGGATGAAGTCGATTACGCGAATTTCCTTTCGGGCATGGGTCCAACCCCTGAAGGTCGCACCATGGTTGACATCACGGGCTTAGCTAAGCCGGCGCTTTTCGGCGCGGTCCGTGCAGGCCTTTGCACATCCGAAGAGCTAGTTCTCGCATATACAGGCGCAGCCGAATACTACCCGCTTGAAGAGGACTTACGGAAGGTCTTAGAGGCTTATGGGGCGTCGGATCATCACCTCTTGCTGACTGCGCTCCGCGATGTGCTGACCGGAGAGAGTGGCCCTTATGAGTCCGTTCCCCTTCTCGCTGCGGAAACCGATGGAACAAGGCTACGCGCATTGTCAGCGTTTGCTTCTTCCCGTCATGAACGTCTATTGCATCTTGCAGCAGCTCGTGAATATGACGCCGTGCAAATCATCACGGATATAGCTGACACGTCGCGAGCGCGGGTGGGTGCGATCGCGGCGCGGGTCGCGCTCGAAGACACGCCTGGCGGCATGATTGCATCCGCAGATGCCGATAATCTCAGTGAATTGGTGGAAAGCCTTGCACGGCAGCATGAGCAGTGGTTCATTCGAGGGGGTCTTGACTACGAGATTGGTCTCACTGGCAACAAGATGCAGGCTGCGGCGGCAGCGATCCTCGCCGCTACCCTGCCGGTAAGCCAGGTATGGTATGTGAAGCCGGAGGCCTTCGACCAACCGAGATTCACGAGAGGAGTCGCAGATTCCCGCTACTTCGCCATTAGCCGCAGCCGAGCATACAGCGGCGAGCCATAGGCTATCGACAACTTGACACTCACTCCGTTAATGTCCCTCGCTTTGCCGCCAGTGTTACGGATCGGCAATGGGGGGTAGACCGATTGTAACTAGAAACCTTTCCGTGCCGAGGTGCGTAGACTTGTTTGCCGGTGCTGGGGGATTCTCCCTGGCCGCCCGGCAAGCTGGTTTCGAGGTATCCCTTGCCGTCGAGCATGATCGACATGCAGCAGCAACCTACCGCCAAAACCTCGTGCGGGGCAAGCGACCTACACGACTGCTGGAAGCCGATATCCGGGAACTGGCCCCTGACAGGTTGGCAAGCGAGACCATGCGCAGGCGTGGGCAAATTCATCTGATACTCGGCGGGCCGCCCTGCCAGGGCTTCTCCAGCCACCGACTCAATGATTCGGGGGTCAGCGATCGCCGCAATGATCTCATCCACGTATATTTCGACTTCGTTCGCGCGTTCGCTCCATGCGCTTTCCTGATGGAAAACGTACCAGGAATGTTGTGGCCGCGACATAGCGCGGCACTCACACGTTTCTATGATGAGGGTCGGGCAGCAGGATACACGGTGTTTCAGCCGATTGTGCTTGACGCGCGCAACTATGGCATTCCTCAACGTCGGCGTCGCGTTTTCATTCTTGGTGTTCGGCCCGCATCACTCCAGGATGACATCATCTGGCCGCCTTTACCCACTCACAGTGAGGACGGGACTGACGGGCTCCTGCCGTGGGCTAACTGCAGCGAGGCGTTCCTGCCAACCTCAAGCGATGATCCGAATGACCTCCATATGCATCACAGTGATGAACTGGTGGCGGCTTTCGCTCGCACACCGGCAAATGGAGGTAGTCGGCACCAGTCTGGTCGAACGCTAAAATGCCACGAAGAGCACGACGGACACAATGATGTCTATGGGCGGATCGATTCAGGTAAGCCAGCGCCCACGATGACAACCGCGTGCATTAACCCGTCAAAGGGCCGGTTCGTCCATCCTATCTTCAACCACGGCATTACCTTACGGCAAGCTGCTAGAATACAGACATTTCCAGACAGCTTCCGTTTCACTGGGGGTCTGATGGCTGCGGGAAGCCAGATCGGTAATGCTGTTCCCGTCGCCTTGGGAAGGATGCTACTCAGCCATCTCCGAAACCATATCCAATTTGATGAGCGGGAGCTTGCGCCGTCTGGCGAAACGGCATCAAACATAAATCCTACAGCGATTAAAATGCCACGGGATGAACGATCGGCGGCAACGGTTGCGCGCGCCGCTTGAACTTCTTGTATCATCGGCATCTCAGACATACTGACGAGTATGAGCAGCTGAACATCGTCCCAAATCACAGCCCGGCTTGTCGTCGCACTGGTCCGTAAGTGACGAAAGACGATTTCTTGACCGCCTAGGCGGCATAACAGATAGTTCCCTCAAGCCATCGAGTTGGGGGTCTATGCCAGACGCAAGTGACAAGAGAGAAGACATCGAAGAGGCGATCGCAGCGCTGCGGTCGCTCACACCGATTCAGGTCGAGGTCTTGACAAGTATCATCACCAAATTTGCAGAGGAACAATCCGGAGAGCATATCAGGAAAGATTTCCTCGATGATGATGCTTTCGACTATTTCTCTACCCGATTGGCCGCTCACCATGCATCAAGCGGTGTCGCGCTCAAGAAAGAGAATTTTGAGCACATCCTCGAACAATCCTTCAAGCGTGCCGGTCATGACGCAAGACGCACCGATAGCATGGTGCACAGAGGTGCGGATTTGGAGGTGGACGGACGCTTCTACTCCCTCAAAACAGAAGCAGCGAAGGGCCTGAACCCGAAGTCGATCACTATTTCCAAGCTTATGGAAGCCAGGTGGATAAGGGACCTCAGGGGCATCGAGGATGCGCCGGGCCAAGTACGAGAACGTATCCTCTCGCACTTGGAAGAGTACGAGCGAATTTTCATATTGAGAAGCTATGGCGATGAAACGCGTGTAAGATATGATCTAAGAGAAATTCCCAAGGATGTTCTGGCCGCAGTTGCTGGCCTGCAAGCCCAGGATTTTGGCAGGATCACCAAGGCTGGTGGAACGAGTGCCAACGTACATATTAATGGTCGCAAAGCATTCAGGCTGGTTCTGGACGGCAGTGTGGAAAAGATTACAATTTCCGCGCTCGACATCGATTTCTGCCCCCTACATGCTTGGTGGGAGCTCGGCCGCCCCGGCTAGACCGCCATTCGCATCTGGTTCGGCTTTGCGCCTCTCCCAGCATAATCCTCAGATATGGCATCGGCGATCATAGAAGCAATCATTGGCGGGACCGCATCTCCAATTTGCCGATACTTGAAGGATAGCGTTCCTTCAAAGAAGTATTCGGGCGGGAACCCTTGCAACAAAGCCATTTCTCGGACGGAAAGGAGGCGATCCTGCTCCGGATGACTGTAGCGTCCGTTACCAGGATGACTGCATTCTCGCGTGATCGTCGGTGCAGGCTTGTCCCAGGCAAGACGGCCATAGACATCGGGGAATGAGCCGGGCTTCTCCACATTCATGCTCGGAATGCGCAGATGGGCTTGATCTTCGGTTAAGTCGGTCCAACTTCCGCCATCTGGAGGAATCGCTTTCATCCTAGCGAGTGAGTGCTCACCGAGACGCGGGCATGTGTGCATGGGGTCATCGGGATGCGTCTCTCCTGCGGCGATTGCCGGAAGATGCCCTATTGTATCACGCACGGTTCGGCGGCTTTCAATCTTCGGCAGATCGATATGCAACGCCCCCCCGAGCTTGGCCACGATCAGTGATCGAATGCGGCTTTGTGGCAGCCCGAAATCCTTAAGGTCATGTATCTCGGCAAAGACATCGTACCCCAGCGCGGTCAGGCTACGATGAAGACCCTGGAAGTGGTGCTTGTGGCGACCTCGCAAGAGCTCCTTGACGTTTTCGATAACGATATAGCGAGGGCGCCACGCCTCAGCAAAAACGGCTGCCCGCTCAACGAGCCTGTTTCGTCCATCGTCTTGAACATGATTACGACTCTGTTTTTGGCTAAACCCCGTACAAGGCGCGCAGGAGATTAGGACATCCACATCGTTTGCGACAAAGCCGAAGTAAGAGGCAACCTCATCCGGCTCGGTCACCGCTAGATCTGCCGACATGGGTCGGAGCCCGAGGTTTCGCTCATAGGTATCATTGCAGAAAGTGGCGCCAACTCCATGGCTCGGCTTGGCCACTTCAAGGTCCACGGCACCGATGGTGTGAAATCCGCGACTTACGAAACCCGTGGACATTCCGCCGCCGCAAGAGAACAAATCAACAAAGTTTAGGCTCATCTGCGAGACATTTCGTGTTTGGTGAGCATTCGTCGCATGCTTAACGATTTCAGCACAGAACGGGAACAGGAAATTTGGCGGACGTTTTTGACAAAGAAAAGCGTAGCGAAGTCATGGGGAGGGTGAGAAGCAGGGACACCAAGCCCGAGCTGCTCGTCCGCCGATTCCTGCACTCAAAGGGCTTGCGCTTTCGGTTGCATCGAAAGGAGCTGCCGGGTCGGCCAGACCTTGTATTCCCCTCACGTAGAATCGTGGTGTTTGTGCACGGCTGCTTCTGGCATCAACATCCCGGCTGCCGCAAGGCGAAACTACCGGAGACTCGAGCGGCATTCTGGCGGGAAAAACTCCTATCCAATGTCCAACGAGATCAAAAGGTGCAACAGGCGCTCGAAGCCGCAGGCTGGCACCCATTGATTGTCTGGGAATGCGAGTTGACCTCATCCCGATTGGATGCCTTGGCCGATATGATCCGCAGGGCCGGCCCCGATGAGCCAAGCAGCC
>Ga0180223_1002313_pt1 | contig 11801 bp, 12 predicted proteins | sample eDN5th30CKraftOP_FD_151337 | JGI IMG/M metagenome (GOLD analysis project Ga0180223, IMG submission 151337) | Enriched Organic Plus compost microbial communities from Emeryville, California, USA - eDNA 5th pass 30_C Kraft OP (version 2) (version 2) ...
CGCGCCGAGGATGTGCCGGTCGCGCAGATCATGGACGAGATCGTCAAGCAGATTCCGTTCGGCCTCGGACGCAAGAGTGCCAAGCGGCCGGATCACCCCGTCCTGGACAGGATCCGCGACGCAGCTTTCGCCCCGCAGCGCGAGCTGCTGGACAACGCCGCGCAGAACCTCGGCTCGGTCGGCTCCGGAAACCATTTCGTGGATCTGCTCGTGGAGGAAGGCGGCGAGCATGACGGTCAGCTGTGCATCGCCGCGCATTTCGGCTCCCGCGGCTTCGGGCACAAGACCGCGACCGGCTTCCTGGCCATGTACTACGAGGATCAGCGCCGCAAGGGGCTGCTCTCCCCCGAGCATCGCCGCAAGAACGCCCGCGAGAAGGAAGGCTGGTCGCTGGAGCAGTTCTTCTTCGACAAGCCCCAGGTCGGCGAGAAGATCGACGGGCCGCCCGTGCTGCTAGACACCACAAAAGGTCTCGGAGAGGCCTACGTGGAAGCGATGAACCTGGCCGGCGAGTACGCGTACGCCGGACGGGACATGGTGCTTGACCGTGTGCTGGGCATCCTCGGCGCGCAGGGCACCTTCGAGGTCCACAACAACCACAACCTGGCCTGGAAGCAGCGCGTCGGCGGCGAGGACTGCTGGGTGGTCCGCAAGGGCGCCACCCCGGCCGCCCCTGGGGAGATGGGATTCGTCGGCGGCAGCATGGGCGACGTCTGCGTCGTCGTCCAAGGCGTGGAAAGCGACGCGTCAAAGCAGGCGCTGTACTCGACCGTCCATGGGGCCGGGCGGCAGATGTCGCGTGCGGAGGCGGCGGGCCCGCAGAAGAAGCAGTGGGCGTGCAAGCACCCGGGCTGCCGTCAGCTGCTGGGCCGCACCCACGTCGACCACCAGCCTCAGCAGCCGCTGGCCTGTTCCAAGCACCCCGAAGCCGGCGCCAAGAAGGTTCTGGCGCGGATGACCGGCCAGGCGAAGATCAACTGGCACGAGGTCAAGGCGGACCTGGCCGCCAAGGGCGTCGAGGTTCGCGGCGCCGCCGCCGACGAGGCCCCGGGCGCCTACAAGCAGCTGGACTCGGTGATCGCCGCCCATGAGGGGCAGATCAACGTGGTGACGCGGATGCGTCCGATCGGGGTGGCGATGGCCGCACCCGACGAGTTCGACCCCTTCAAGGGCGACTGACCGCCCGCCCGGGATGACGAGCAGGACTGACGCCTCGGCGAAGGTCGCCGAGGCGTCAGTCCCAGGATGATCGCGTCTGACAGATCAGAAGCGATCCATCATGTCCATCTCGCGGGCTTCCATGTTGCGGATGACCTTGTCCTCGTAGTCGGGGCCGCTGGAGCCGTAGTCGCTGTCCTTCCAGCCGCTCCAACGCACAACGGGCTTGTCGCTCGTCGAACGGTTGGTCGCTGCCGTCGGGCGTTCGATGGTGGTGTTGAGCATGAGTGGTAGCTCGCTTGTCTTCCCGCCGTGACCGGTCGCCCCCGCTGGGCTCCGGACGGACGAGATCGATGACATCTCAACCTTCACCTATCACGCAGCGAATTGCGCGCGTCGCCACCGGTTGTCGAGGAAAGAGCAGCAGCCCGCCACTCAGGACCCTGCCTCTCCCGCCCCTGAGCCGCAGCTCGCGGCGGCCGGGGCGTCTCTTTGTGGTGGGTGCAGGTGTCTAGGAGTTCAGCAGCGCGGTGATCTGCTCGTCGATGAGCGCGCGCGCCTGCTGCTCGTTGATCGCGCCGGATTCGGCCTGGCTGACGGCGTCGCAGATCAGGTCATGGCAGCGCACCTGCGCCGGGTCGTTGAAGTCGATGCGGCGTAGCGGCACGTGCTGCATGTAGGCCTGGGTGTAGCGGATTCGCCGGCCGGTCCTTGATCCTTTGACCCGGTACCAGTTGTTGATGGCGCTGCTGTTCAGCCAGCCGAGCAGGTAGCGGTCATCCTCGGGCAGGTCGGGGCGGGCGATGATGGCCAGCACGTCCCCGCCGGCGAGTAGACCCGGTTGGGATCGGGCGGCGCGGATCACCGGGCTTCGGTCGATGCACGGCACCCAGATGACGCTGCGTTGCGCGTCGCGGACGACGTCGAGGTTGCGGACGGTCGCCCACTGCCACCACTGCTTGCCGGCCGACAGGTACCGTCCCTCCAAAGCCTCGCGGTGGCCGGACAGGTGGGCGTGCAGCGCCGGTAGTTGGCGGCGCAGCATGTCCTCGTCGGTGATGTGATCGGCGAAGATCATCGGCTGGGTGGCGTCGACCGCGAACGGCCGCAGCGACTTAGCTTTGACGAACTGGGCGATCGCCGCGCGCTCCTGCTCGTTGTGGGAGCTGTCGGGCTGGGTCAGGTAGGCGCTGTCGCGGCCGGAGACCATGCCTACGGCGATCTGCGCGGCCCCGGCGAGGGTTTGGCGCTCGCAGGCGGCTTCGAGGCGGTCGATCCGGTCGCGTGTGGCGTCGGAGGCGAGATACCACAGCTCCCCCGCCTGGGGTTGCGGCTGGGTGAACGCTGACCACAGGCCGTCTGTGTGCTGGTAGCCGGCGGCGTTGGTGCGCAGCGCGTAGAGGTCCGCGAGCTGGTCGATGACCGGCTGCACGGGGCCTTTGGCGCCGTCGTATTCGACGACGAACGGCCGGGTCGGCTGTGCGCCTTTGCGCCAGGAGAAGATGAGGCAGTTGGGGTAGCAGTCGGCGAACAGCTTGAACTCGCCGAAGTGGATCAAATCCTCGAACTGGCCCTCTTTGGCGAGATGGTCGCGCAGCGTGGCGGCGTAGGTGCTGTTGAACCAGTTGAACGGGACGATGTAGATCAGCTGCCCGCCGGGGCGTAGCTGCTGGGCGGCCCAGATGATGAACGCATACAGCAGATCCCATTGCCCGTTGCTCAGCGGCTTCCAGAACGGGTCGTCAAGCAGCCGTCGGCGGGTGCGGTCGTCCAGGTTGCCCCAGGCGACGTAAGGCGGGTTGCCGATGACCAGGTCGTAGTCGCCGGCGGCGACCACGTCGAGGAAGTCGCTGTGCTTGACCTGCGCGGCGGCGCCGAAACGCTGCTGAGCGGCTTGGACGTTGCCTTCGTCGAGGTCATAGCCGTCGGGCTGCTTGAACCCGGCGTCCAGGAGCGCGTCCAGGAACACTCCGGCGCCGATGCCTGGTTCCAGAGCCCGAGTGGAAGAGGTCGGGGTGTCGGCCAGCCCGACCATGAAATCTGCGATGGGTCGGGACGTGTAGAACTGCCCGAGCTGCACCTTCCGGCTCGCCATAACTTGACGTTAGGCGTCAGATGCATGGCGGGTGCGGTTCTCGCCCTACATGTCAGGCGCGGTTCAGCAGGCTGTCAGGACGCCGCTGGCGAGCGTCTCGTAAGCGTGCAGGCGGCCGGTCAGCTTCGCTGCGTAGCGTTTGGCTGATGCGGCGGTCACGTCCAGGTCGGGTTTGATCAGCTCGTGGGTCTGGTCGTAGCTGACGGTCGCGCTCAGCTGCGCGACGGCGTCCCGGCAGGCGCGGGTTGTCTGCGCCTGGCCGCCGAGCTGCTGCGCTTGGGCGCTGGCCCTGACCGCCCATTCGTTAGCCGGCTCGGACGCCTCATACAGGCAGACCTGCGATCGGCAGCGACGGGCTTTGAGCGTCATCTCGTAGGCGAGGGTCGCCGGGTCTGAACGCATCGCCAGCAGGCTGTAGTAGGCGGTCGGTTTCACCGGCACGTCGCTGCTGTTGTCGGCAGGCGGGGGCGGGGTGGTGACCGCGCGGCTGCTGTGCTCGGTGCGGGATGCGAGGACGAGCGCGACGATGAACGCGGCGAGCACGAGCGTGGCGGCGGCGTAGGCGATGTGCCGGGTGGACGGCCGCATGTCAGTCGCCGAGGACCTTCTGATGGAGGAGGCGGTCGTACAACGTCAGGCGGCCCGGGCTGATCAGCGCGGCGGCGGTCATGACCACCAGCCAGGCGAACGCGACATAGGTGAGCAGCTCGAACTGGCCGAAGACGATCAGCGGCCCCCACTGCACCAGCTGCCGCACCGCGGCGTCGACGACGGTCAGCGGTTCACCGTCGGCGCGGACGACATGGATGCGCAGCAGCTGCTTGCCGAGCGTCTTACCGTTGCGCAGTCCGGGGCGGCTGAGCGTCAGCGTGTTGTAGGTCATCCACATGACGCCCAGCAGCACGCTGATGAGATGCGCCATCAGCGAGTCGTCGATGTCGGCCTGGCCGACCGTCACGCCGGCGACGACGCCGGCGCTTCCGGCGACGATCAACGCGTCGATGGCCCAGGCGGCCAGGCGACGCCACAGCGAGGCTGGCGAGAACAGCTCCATCCTCTGAAGCTGCCATCAGCTAGGCGATCGCGCCTAGCTTTCGCTACCCGGCTAAGGCTGCGCGGATCACGCGCCCGGGATCTTCGCCGGCGCTCATCCCAAGCAGGCGCAGCGCGACGCGCAGATCGCGGTCGACCGCCGCGAGGCTGACGGTCACGCACAGACTCTCGTCGGCGAGCGCGGCCAGCGCGTTGCGGTCGCGGATCCAGAATACGTCCCAGTCGCTGGTGGTCAGGTAGGCGCCGGTCCATCCGCCGGCGCGGACCTTGTCCAGCTCCCGGGCGGCGGAGCGAGCCATCTCGATGTTGGTGGCGGTGTCGTTGTGCAGCAGCCGGATGACGCGCAGCTTGAGGAGGTCGAAGAACGTGTAGCGCACGCTGGATCCGCGGCCGGCGGCCGGCCGCGCGCTGGGAGCGACGACGTGGCGGGCGGCGTAGTAGCGCAGCTGCTCGATCGTCAGCCCGGCCGCCTGCGCGGATGCCGCTCGGGTGAACTCGCCGGAGGTCATCGCGGCGGCGATGTTACCGGCCGCCGCGGACCGTCCCACGGTCAGTTGGCGGCCATCTCGATGCGTTCGGCGAGCAGCAGCGCGTCGGCACGGGCGGCGAGCATCCCCTCGTTGCCCGCCCAGATCGCCAGCTCGCGCAGCTCCACGGGCGTGACATTGTTCTCGGCGGCGGACTCGTCGGTTGGCGCGTATGGCTGACTGAGCAGCAGGCGCACCGTGTGCATCTGCCCCATGCGCATCGCGTGCACCTCAGCGACCACGTCGCGATGGTCAGCCAGAAACCGCGACTGCGCGCGCCGGTCGCGTAGGCGGCGGTGGGTTTCGCGCAGGCCTGGTAGGCGGATTCGGCCGGTCAGGCACCACACCAGCGCCACGCCGACGTTCGCTGCGATCGCGGCCGACCAGCCAATACCCAGCCCGGCCTCCATGAACGCCAGAGTAACAAGCGTGGATAGACCGATCCACCATGCGACCGCGGCCGCCTGTTCCCGGCGGATCTGCGCCCGCCCAATCTCCTTCTCAGCCATGATGACAGCAACTTATCCGCCGCGGCGGGCAGTGGGATGGCGACTTGCGCGGCTGGGCGACGTCTCGCTCATGGGCCGGCGAGTTCGAGACGGTCGGCGATGCGGAGCGCTTCGTCGCTCACCTCGCCGAGGTACTCGTTTCTGGCCCAGATCGCCAGTTCGCGGAGATCTTCCGCGGTGAGCGGCGTCCAGCCGCAGAGGGCCTCCTCGACGTCCTCGTCGGGGTGTTGGAGGGTCAACCTGAGCTGGAGTATCTGATAGAGGCGCTTGGCGCGGGTGTCGGCCAGTTCCACCTGGTAGCGGACGCGGAACTTATAGTCGCCACGCTCGGCGTGCAGATACCCGGCAGGCCGGGAAGCGTCACCAGCTGCGTCATGACGCGCAGCGCGACCGTCGCAGCGACGAACCCCGCGGCCGCCGCGGGCGGCCATGGCAGGCCCGCAAGCGCGCACGCCGCTGCGATCCTGCGACGGTGAGCGCAGCCAGCCAGATGATGAACGCCGGTTCTTCCCCGGCTACGGGCACCCGCAGCTTCTGTTGGTGTGTCATCCGCGTGCACCGTACGCCGCCCCGAACGGCGAACCGGTCGCTGGAAGAAGATGGCGGGATTTCCGGCATCCAGGCGGCCGGCGTCGGCGTCAGTAGCCGGCGGACTCCATGTCGGCGGCGACCACCAGGGCGCCCTCCCGAACGTTCTGCAGGTCGTTGGCGTTAGCCCAGACCGCCAGCTCGCGCAGATCCTGTGGGGTGAGCTGGAACTTGCGGGCTGCGTGCCGGCTGGGAACCGCGCCCTCGGCGATCAGCAGCATGAGCTGATGCATCTGACAGGCGCGCAGATCCCGGATCTCCGCTCGCAGATCCAACTCCCGGACCTCCGCGCTGTCCGTCTGGGAGAGCTGACCGATCAGGCCGACGATCAGCTTCAACCCGGCCCACATGAGGATGACCGACAGGACCAGCCCGATCGCCAAGGACGCCCCGACGTTGAGCCCGAGCGCGACGCCGGCGCAGGTGATCGGCGCGGCGATCCACGCCAGCCCGACGAACAGGATGATCGGAGCCGCCACATGAATGCGGTCGACGATCAGCTTCTGGTACAGGTTAGCCAACATGGATGCACGTTATCACCCGTGCGGTTCATTCCGCGGGCGCGTCGGTGAATAGTGACTCGGGTGGCTCGTTGTCGGGCAGCTGCATCGTCCAGGCGCCTTGGAAGCCGCTGTTTGAGGCGATCACGCCCAGCTCCGCCCGGGCGCGCTTGAGGGTTCGGTCGCTGATGCCTTCCATCCGGGCGCGTTCCTTGACCTCGGTAGCGCGCATCGGCCCGCCGGCGAGCATCTGTTGAAGGAACGCGATCGCGTCCTCAAGCGGCTCTCCGCGGCGGGCGCGCATCTCCCGGGTCAGATCGTCGGCGGTCAGGTCGCTGACGCCGACCCGGCGGATGCGGGCGGTCTGGATCTCCTCCCCGCGCTCATCGACGCCCATGGAGACGGATTCCAGCGCCCAGCGGGTGGTCTGCTGGATCTGGCCGAGGTTGCACTTGGCGTGAGCGAGCAGTCGTAGCCCGTCCTCGGGAGAGGCGGCCTGCGGGTCGGCGCCGAAGATCAACACCGAGCGGGGCGCAGCGGTGAAGCCGGTGCTGCCCATGACCGCGTCCAGCGCTTCGGCGTAGCCCTTGCGGCGGTGCATGACCAGCAGCACCGCGACGCGTTCGCGAGCAGCGAGGCTGGCCAGAGGGGCGAGCGCGGCGCGCACGTCGCTGTCGCGGTGGGAGTTGATCTCCCCGGCGAGCGCCGCGCCGACCGGGTCGATGATCAGCAGCTTGATCTCAAAGCGGCGGATCACCTGGCCGATCAGCTCCACGTCGGCGGGCAGGGTCAGCGGGCCGCGGCCGCTGAGGTGCGCGCCGTCGAGCAGATGCACGCGGGAGAGGTCCGCGCCGGCCGCTTGCAGACGCGGGCGCAGCGTGGCGTCCAGGCTGTCCTCGTAGGTGATCATGAACGTGTTGGCGGCCGGGCGGCCCAGCGCGCCGACTGACAGCTGAGCGGCCAGGTCGCACGTCCAGATCGACTTCCCCAGGCCCTGGCGGCCGGCCAGCGCGGCCAGCGACCCGATCGGGATCAGCCCGTCCAATAGCCATTCGGTGGCGATCGACGGGACATCGGAGGCGACGCGCACGTCGAGGAGATCGAGCGCGCTGGACGGTTGGTCCATCCCGACGCGTTGCGCGCCGCCGATCAGCGCGTCCATGCTCGCCTGCTTGACCGCAGGATCCCCGCCCCAGGCAGCGCGCTGCGCGAGGATCCAATCGGTCAGATCGGTTCCGTCGTCGCGCGACTCGTCGACGTCGGCGACCCGAACCTCGCGCGCATGCTCCACGAGCAGGCCGGCGGTGTTGCGCGCCCACGCGCGTCCTTGAGGGTCGCAATCGCCGATGACCAGCACTCGCAGCCCCTCGAACCGCGCCGCCCAGTCCGACTCCCACTTGTCGATCCCGGGGACCGCGACGCACGGGAACCCGTAGGACAGCGCGCACAGCGCGTCCGGCTCGCCTTCGCAGAGGATCAGCCATTCGTCGGCATCAACGCTCAGCGCTTCCGGCGGCGGGGTCAGATCTCGCCGCCCGGTCGCCTTCAGCTTCGGGTTGTCGCGGTTTCGCCGGGCCGTATCGGGCTGGTAGCACGCCAAGCCGATCAGTTCGCCGTCGCGGTTACGCACCGGAACGGAGATGCGGCGGTCCGAATGCGCGCAGGTCCCTCGAAGCGGCGGATGAACGCCGACGTCGAACCGGGCGAGCGTGTCGGGAGACCAGCCGCGATGCTCGGCCAGCCAGTCAAGCGTGCGCTGATCCTCCTGGAGCGCGTCCGCCCAAGTCCTTACCGCCAGCGCGGACGGCGGGCGCAGCTGCGCCCGAGCGGGCTTGGCCGGCCGCGGCTCCGGGGCCTGGTTGCCAGCGAGGCGGCCAAGCTCGTCGAACGCGTCGGCGAGCCGGAGGCCGTCGGCGTAAACGAGCAGATCGACGGCGGTCCCGCCGACCCCGCAGGCGAAACAGTGCCACAGCTCGGGGCGGTCGCCGTCTGCGGGGGTGTAGCTGGCCGACGGGTCGCGGTCCTCATGGTCGGGCAGCGGGCAGCGGCAGCGCTGGCCGTTGGGTTCGCATCCGCGGTCGCGGAGCATCGCGTACAGCGAGACCCGGCTCAGCAGTTCTTCGCGGCTGAGTTTCGTTGAGGCCACCGAGGCGGCTCAGTCAGGCGGCGATCGGCTGGGGGACGGCCACGCCGGCGATTCCGGCGGCTCTGCGGACTTCCGCTTCGACGGTGGCGAGGTTGACGGCGACGAGGACGGTCTGGAAGCCGCGGAGGATGTCGATCAGCGCGGTCTCCCCGTCCTGGGACAAGTCCGCCCACAGCACCTCGCCGTCCTTGACCAGCAGCGTGCAGGTCAGCAGCGGCCGGTCGGTGATCTGGCGCAGCGCATCGACGACCTTGCGGACCTTCGCGATCGACGCGTGATCGTCGCCTTCGATGAGGTGACTGATCGCTCGAAGCTCCACCAGGTTCTGAAAGGAGTAGTAGCGGCGGCGTCCTCCTGGACGGGCGACGGGCGTGACCAGCCGCTTCTCGGCGAGGTACTGGATACGCCCGCGAGTCATTCCTGTCAGCGCGGCCGCCTCCACGGTGGTGTAGCCGAATTGCAGGGAGTCCTCGGTCATGGCGGGGACCGTACGAACGCTCCCGGACGGAAATGCAGAATCGTCTGCGAATAGAACGTCTGTTCGCCGTTCGATCGAAGTGCGGACGAGTCTGCACATCACGGATGCCAGACCACCCCTTTCGAGCAGGTCGCGAGCGTGTGACCCATGCCGGCGTTCCAGCGTGCGAAGTGGCCCACTCTGGACATACAGAGACTGGGCCATCCGGACAAACTGGCCCACTCTGATCCACGCTGGCAGTCTGGGCCACTTCCAGGCGCTGGCCTCCTCTCACCCCCCGGAGCAGGAAATACGGGACTCGTCCCGTCACACCACGCTCCGATGACGGGACTGGTCACGTCATCGTGCGGGTTCCGTCACTTCTGGTGGCGGGACCTGTCCCATCGCCCGTGGCGGCTGGGAGCGTTCAGGCGAAACCGGCCGGCTGCGCTCGCAGCGCCCGCTGGTGGCGCGTACGGTGGGGCATGGCCGAGCCGCGCTTTCGCTCCACCTCCCTGCGGGTGACGATCAGCGACACCCCCTCGACGCGCACCCGCCAGCGCAAGGTCGCTGGCAGCGCCGCCCATAGCGAAGCGGAGGCCGAGCAGCTGCGAGCGATCGCCGCTCGCGCCCAAGAGGACCTCGCCGCCGTCCGCAAACGCGCGGCTCGCGAGGCGACGACCGCGGAGCTGACGATCACCGCCAAGCTCGTCATGGAGCTGGTGCCGGTCATGGACGACCTGGAACGCGCCCTGGCCGCCAGCAGCATCCAACCCGACGAACGCCCCGCCGACGATCACCCGTTCCTCGGCGTGTATCTGATCTACCGGCAGATGCTGCGGGTCCTCGCCGGCTTCGGAGTCGAGGACTACGTCGCCGACGGCGAGCCGTTTGACCCGCATCTGCACGACGCCATCAACGCGATCGACGCCGCGTCCCTGCACGTCTCCTCCGGCACTGTCGTTGACACCCACACCCGCGGTTACCGCATCGAAACCAGGGTGCTGCGCCCCGCACGGGTCACCGTCGCCCGCTGACCTCCAACGCCCAGCCGATCGTTCGCCTCGCCCAGGCGGTAGGTTCACCCATGAACTGGCGAAGCCTGATCACGGCCGGCGCGTGCGCGGCTGCAGCGGCCGGCATCGGTGTCGGCGGGTACGCGCTCGGACACCGCGACGCCTCCCCTGCCCAGACCGACACGTCCGGGCAGCCGACGGTCCCCGTCGTCGCGACCGGGCCCATCTACGAGCAGCCCGCCGGGTCGGTTGTGAAGCCGGCAGCCCTGCGCAAGCGGGTTTCGTTTGACCCGGTGTGGCTCGGAGCGGCGTTCCGCGGCGAGCCGGCCCGGGAGCCGGCGATCCCGATGCCCAAGGGCACCTACGCGATCTCATACGGCAAGACGACGCAGATGACGATCTCGATCTCTGGCTCCCCCAGCCCCCAGCTGATCAGCAACCCGGCCAACGCGCAGCGGATCGTCACCCCTGTCGGAGCCGCCTACAAGATGCCACCCGTCAAAGGCAGCGATCTGCAAGGCTGGCGGATCCAGCTGGAAGGACGCGATCACCCCGTGCTCCTGATCACGCTGCCCGCCGCAACGGACCCCGACAGCGTTCTCAGCCACCTGACGACGATCGCCGCCAGCTGACTCGGCGAGTCTTGGCTGTAGAGCAGCCCTGAGATGTAGCATCACGTTATGCGTCGTTTGCGGGATATCGATGGCAGCGTGATCGTCTTCGCGCTCGTCGCGCTGGTCGTCGTCGGCGTGATCGCCGGCTACACCCTCACCCGCACCACCGACAACGAACGCCGCACCGGCAACGAGCGGGTCTACAGCTCCGCCGACGCCGCCGTCGAAGCCGGACTGGCCTCGGCGATCGCCCGCGTGCAACGTGTCGGCTCCTCCAACGGCGCCACGTTCGAGAGCAACGACTCGGTACTGGACATCGACGACTGGCAGCCGGTTGACGGCGTCGCCGACGCTGACGGCATGTCTGGCGGCTCCGACGCTGCCGACATGGACACCAACGGCCGCTACCAGATGCAGGTCCGCGCCGGCGTCGAAGGCTGCTCGCGCAAACGTCAGCGGCTGATCACCGTCACCGGCACCTACCAAGGCACCGAACGCCGCCGGTTCCTGTGCGTCACCGTGATCCCCCGCATCCTGCGCTACGCCCTCTACACCGGTGGGGTCCCGGACGTCGGCGACAGCGACAGCGGCGACTCGACCGCGCTCAAGGTCACCGGGCGCGGCAACCTGCTGCTGCCGCCCTACTACAAAGCCCAGTCAGGCGTGCGCGGCGGCGACATCGGCTCCAACGGCACCGTCGAATTCGACGAGAACGCCACCGTCAACGACCGGGCCGCCGACAACGCCCTCTACGACCAGCTGTTCCCGTCGGAGGCCTCCTCGTTCAGCCTCGGCGCGCTGTTCCGCGGCGCCGGCAGCGCCGGCGTCTCCGACGCCCCGATCGTGCAGAGCGTCCCCGCCGGCTCCCACGCCCTGGCCCCGATCACCTCCTTCCCCGACAGCACCGGCAAGCTGAACCTCAACGGGGACGTGATCACTCTCGCCACCCGCACCCGCTTCCCCGACGTCAGCCAGCTGATCCCGATCTGGCGAGCCAGCGCAGTCGACAACCCCAACAACGACGCCGTCTTCGACGCCCTGCCCGAACATGACGACACCGGATCGCTGATCAGCCGCGACGACTTCGCGAGTCTGGTCTCCGGAGGAGCGAACGTCAACCTGTACGGCGTCACCTACG
>Ga0180223_1002317_pt1 | contig 11785 bp, 11 predicted proteins | sample eDN5th30CKraftOP_FD_151337 | JGI IMG/M metagenome (GOLD analysis project Ga0180223, IMG submission 151337) | Enriched Organic Plus compost microbial communities from Emeryville, California, USA - eDNA 5th pass 30_C Kraft OP (version 2) (version 2) ...
GGTCAGGCCCACCGCGGACAAGGCGCGCTCGATATCGCCCCGGACTTTCGCGCCGATGCCGCCGAACAGCCCGGTGCGCCGCCACAGCCCCATCGCCACCATGTCGAACACGCTGATCGGGAATGTGCGGTCGATTTCCGCCGCCTGCGGCAGATAGGCGATGTCATGGGCTGCAATGCCCTGCCGCTCGATGCCGCCGGACAGCGGCTTGAGCAGGCCGACCACGCCCTTGAACAAGGTGGACTTGCCGGCGCCGTTGGGGCCAACCACCGCAACCAGCGCCCCGCTCTCCACCACGCCGGAGAGATGATGCACCGCCGGGTGGCGGTCATAGCCGAGGGTCAGGTTGCGAAAAGCCAGGGGGGCGGACATATCCGGCGGACCTCAGGCCGTGGCCCAGTAGACCAGCAGCCACATCACGGCCAGCAGCCCGCCGGCGATCGCCAGCCGGCTCGCCGCGGACATCCGCAGGATCGACGGCGCAACCGTCGCCGGGGGGTGGGCATGGCCCGGGGGATGATGGTGGCGGTGGTCGTGGTTTGGCATGGCAGCCTCTCAGGGGCGGAAGTTGTTACATTGTAACATATACCTTGTCCAGCCGAACCGGTAGCATTCCGTCCCAACGAGATTTCCGGAGAAGGCGGCCCGCGTGACAGACAAGAAGCCAGCCATCGTCTGCGTCGGCGAAGCCATGATCGAGCTCACCCGCGGTCCTGACGGCCGGCTGGCGCAATCCTGCGGCGGCGATGTTTTCAATACGGCGGTCTATCTCGCCCGCGGCGGAGCCAATGCGGCCTTCGCCAGCGTGCTTGGTGACGACCCTTATTCCGACGGCATCGCCGCGCTGGCCGGAGTGGAAGGCGTCGCCACCGACCTGATCCTCCGGACCCCCGGCCGGCTGCCCGGGCTCGCCATCGTCGAGACCGACCCGCGCAGCGCGCGATCTGTCCACTTCTGGAACGACACGGCGCCGGCCCGCGACCTGTTCGAACTGCCCGACTGGGGGGTGGTGGCGGAAGGGCTGGTCTCCGCCGGGATGGTCTATTTCTCCGGCATCACCCTGTCGCTCTATTCCAATATCGGCCTCGGCCGTTTCCTCGCGACCATCGAAATGGCGCGCAAGGGCGGAACCCGGATCGTGTTCGACGGCAACTTCCGGCCGCATGGCTGGCGCGGCGATCTGGGACGGGCGCGCGCCGTGTTCATCGAGGCACTGAAGCGCACCGATATCGCGCTGCCGACCTACGACGACGAGGCGGTGCTGTGGGGCGATCCCTCGCCGGAGGCCACTGTCGAACGGATGCAGGCCTTCGGCATCGGCGAAGTCGTCGTGAAGAACGGCCCGAACAGCGCGCTGGTGATGGCCGGAGGGCAGCGGGAATTCGTGCCGGTGCCAGAAGTCGTCGCGCCGGTGGATGCCACCGCCGCGGGCGACAGCTTCAACGCCGGTTATCTCGCAGCCCGCCTGAAGGGCGACACGGTGATCCCCGCCGCGGGCGCGGCCCATGCGCTGGCCTCACAGGTGATCCGCCACCGCGGCGGCATCATGCCGCGCGCCAATGCGGCGATGCATTGAGCACGATCCGATAAGGTGGAGACCCGGTTTTCCGACGGGATCCCGCTCAAAACGATCCTGATTCAACAGGTCGATCGGACGTCACGGACGGCCGATCAGCATCGCGCCAATGGCGGCGAGGAACGGCAGCGGCAGGGACGCGGCGACACGCAGCCAGACCACCCGCGCCTCCACCGTCGGCAGCTCCCAGACGACCACCCGCTGGATGGCGAACAACGCCCACGCCGTCGCATAGGCGATGATCTGCGGCGCGCCTCCACCGCTTCTCAGCGCCGTTGCGGCGATGGCGAATCCGACCACCGCGCCGCCGGGCGTGACCGCACCCAACACCGTCGCGATCAGCACGCCGAGCATCCCTGACTCGGGCCCGATCGACCTCACCACAAGATCCTGCGGGATGACCTCCGCCAGAAATCCCGACCCGACGACACCGAGAAAAATCCGCGGCAGGGTCCGCAGGAAATCCATCGTGCCGTCGCGCGTCGCCTCCCGGAACAGGATCTTTCCGCGCGCCAGCGCCAGCACGGCCAGCCCCACGACGACCACCCACAGAAACGCCTCGACGAAGAAGGTGAGGCTCATGTCCATCACTTCACCTCGCCGGACGAGGCCACAGCATTCGCCAGCATGCGGGCGAACAGGCCGACGAGGATCGGCAGCGGAATGGAAATGATCACCCGCCAGAACACGAAGTCGCCGCCCATGAACGGCAGCTCCCACACCAACGCGCGGTTGAAACCGAGCAGCGACCAGGCCGTGATGAAAGCGGTGATCGCACCGACATCCGCCCCCAGCCCCACCAGCGCCGCCGTCACCGGATAGATCGCAAAAGGCCCGCCAGGCAGGCAGATCCCCACCAGCATCGCGATGATGATCCCGATGACGCCGGATTCGCCGCCGACCCAGCGCGCCACCACCTCGCGCGGCAGCAGCATGGTGACGAAGGCTCCGATCAGGCAGCCGGCGAGGATCTTCGGCAGCAGTTCGAGGAACATCAGGAAGTCGTGGGAAATGACTTCGGTGAACTTGCCCGCGCCCTGCCGGATCAGGACCGTGACCGCCGCGGCGATCACAAGGCACCCGATCACGGCTGTGGACATATCGAATGCAGAGCGACGACGTCGGCGTGGCGGGGACATATTTGTGGCATGCACGATCCGCATTGGACGCGCAACGGCCTGCATGCCATCGTCACCGCATGAGTTGGTTGCTGGTTTTCATAGGCGGCGGATTGGGTGCGGCCCTGCGGCATGGGATCAACATGCTGGGGCTGCGCTGGGGCGGACCGAATTTTCCCTACGCGACGATGGTCATCAACATCAGCGGCTCCCTCATCATGGGCGCGGTGGCGGGCTGGTTCGCCTTCCGCGGCGACGCCTCGCAGCATTGGCGGCTGTTCCTGACCACCGGCATTCTCGGCGGCTATACGACCTTCTCGACCTTCTCGCTCGACGCCGCGCTGCTCTGGGAGCGGGGCGAGGCGACGCTCGCCGCCGTCTACGTGGTAGGCTCGGTGGTCCTGTCGCTTGTCGGGATATTCGGCGGACTGTGGCTGGTGCGCCAGTTCGCCTGACGCGGTTCCTCGGCCCCATGATGCCCGATTGGCATGCGGATTCATCATCGGATAAAAGCGCCTGGAATCAGTATCCGATGTCAGAAGGCCTGCGCCCATGTCCGACGATCCGACCGACAGCCCGCCCGACCGCCTCTCCACCGACCCGAACAGCCCGTATTTCAATGCCGACGTGCTCGCACGCGATGTCGGCATCCGCTTCAAGGGCGTCGAGAAGACCAACGTGGAGGAGTATTGCGTCAGCGAGGGCTGGATCCGCGTCGCCGCCGGCAACGCCAAGGACCGCTACGGCAATCCGCTGACGATCAAGCTCACAGGCACGGTCGAGCCGTACTTCCGGGACAAGGCGGAGTGACAGTTACAGCGAGCGGGCAAGCTGCGCCCAGACTTTCAGGATATCCATTTTCAAGCGGAAGATTGTGATTGAATCTCGTTTGACGCAGCGAGATCGTTCAGTCCAAGCAACATACTCCGCTTCGTGTCCCGGGCGCAGGTGCGGGACAAAGGTCCTGCACTGCAGACCCGGGACCTACACTTTGGGCGTGGATGAGGAAGAATGGGTCCCAGCTCTGCGACGCAGCGCATGCAAGTCGAATGTTTTCGACTTGCGGCTTGAATTGGAAAGTCGGGAACACCCGACTTTCCATGCTGCATCGCGTCCGGGACACGAGGCCGTGCGGATTGGACACGCCTGACGCGTACAGATGCGTCCCAAAAAAGAAACCACCGGGACGGGGCCCGGTGGTTCGGTTCGAAATAGCCTTTCAGATGCTGCTCAGAACAACCCGACGATCCGGCCATCCGGGCCGATATCGATCGCGTTCGCCGACGGCACTTTCGGCAGGCCCGGCATCGTCATGATGTCACCGCACACCGCGACGACGAACTCGGCACCGGCCGAGAGCCGCACCTCACGAACGTTGAGGGTGTGGTTGACCGGCGCACCCTTGGCATCCGGGTTGGTCGAGAATGAGTACTGGGTCTTGGCGATGCAGACCGGCAGCTTGCCGTAACCCATCTCTTCCCACTGCTTGAGCTGGTCCTTCACCGACTTGTCGGCCGTGACCTCCTCGGCCCGGTAGATCTCCGTGGCGATGGTCTTGATCTTGTCGAACAGCGGCATGTCGTCGGGATAGAGATACTTGAGCTTGGCTGCACCGCTGTCGATGACCTTCACCACCGCGCGGGCGACATCGGCTGCACCCTCGCCGCCCATCGCCCAGTGATCGGCGGTGAGCGCCTCGACGCCGAGCTTCTTGCAGGCGTCGCGGACCAGCGCCATTTCGGCGTCGGTGTCGGCGCTGAAGCGGTTGATCGAAACCACCGCCGGGATGCCGAACTTCTGCAGGTTCTCGATGTGCCGCTGCAGGTTGGCCATGCCGGCCGCCAGCGCCTCGAGATTCTCCTTCTTGAGGTCTTCCTTCTTGACGCCGCCGTGCATCTTGAGCGCGCGGATGGTGGCGACCACCACGGCGCAGTCGGGCTGCAGGCCGGTCTTGCGCATCTTGATGTCGAGGAACTTCTCGCCGCCGAGGTCGGCGCCGAAGCCGGCTTCCGTCACCACATAGTCGGCAAGCTTCAGTGCGGTCGTCGTCGCCAGCACCGAGTTGCAGCCATGGGCGATGTTGGCGAACGGACCGCCATGGATGAAGGCCGGGGTGCCTTCCAGGGTCTGTACCAGGTTCGGCGCGACCGCTTCCTTCAGCAGCACGGCCATCGCACCGTTGGCCTTGAGGTCGCGGGCGCGGATCGGCTTACGGTCACGGGTATAGGCCACGATGATGTTGCCAAGCCGCTCCTTGAGATCCTCAAGATCCTTGGCCAGGCAGAAGATCGCCATCACTTCCGACGCCACCGTGATGTCGAAGCCGGCTTCCCGCGGATAGCCGTTGGCGACGCCGCCGAGGGAGCAGACGATCTCGCGCAGCGCGCGGTCGTTCATGTCCATCACCCGGCGCCAGGAGACGCGGCGGCTGTCGATGCCGAGCTCGTTGCCCCAGTAGATGTGGTTGTCGATCATCGCCGAGAGCAGGTTGTGCGCGGCGGTGATGGCGTGGAAGTCGCCGGTGAAGTGGAGGTTGATGTCCTCCATCGGTACCACCTGGGCGTAGCCGCCACCGGCCGCGCCGCCCTTCATGCCGAAGGACGGGCCGAGCGAGGGCTCGCGCAGGCAGATCATCGCCTTCTTGCCGATATGGTTGAGCGCATCGGTGAGGCCGACCGTGGTGGTGGTCTTGCCCTCGCCGGCCGGCGTCGGCGTGATCGCCGTCACCAGGATGAGCTTGCCGTTCGGCTTGCTCTGCAGCGACTTCACATAGTCCATCGACACCTTGGCCTTGTAGTGGCCATACGGCTGCAAGTTCTCCGGCGCGATGCCGAGCTTCTCGCGGGCGATGTCGACGATCGGCCGCATGGTGGCGGCCTGGGCAATCTCGATGTCGGATTTCGGGTTCTGATGTTGCGAGGCGGGCATCGCGGTGTTCCTACAAAGAGGCAATGGACCTAAGCGTTACTGACCTAATCTCGTGCCGGTCGCGAGCTTGGTTGCCGCGGCGAATTCGCCGCCGGTGACTTTGCCACCGTCGGCCGGCTTCACACGCAGGACCTTGATCCGGCCGTCAGCACAAGCCACGACAAAACCGTCCGCGTCAACAGCGACAACCTCGCCCATTTTCCCATGGATTCCCTTGGGATCGTGGGCAGGAAGCGGGCGGGATTCAAACACCTGGAGGGTCTGTCCGCCCAACGTCGTCCAGGCCCCGGGAGCCGGATTGCAGCCGCGGATCAGGTTGTGGATCTGCCGCCAGGGCTTGCCCCAGTCGATGCGGGCATTGTCCGCCGTGCAGCGGCCCTCATAGGTGGCGAGACTTTCATCCTGTTTGATGCGTGGGGCGCGGCCCGCCTTCACGAGATCGACCGACTCCAGCATCGCCTCGACGCCCATCGGAAACAGCCGGTCGAAATAGACCGAGCCGAGCGAGTCGTCGGCGCTGATCGGCGTCGTCTTCTGCAGCAGCACATCGCCGGTATCGAGGCCGTTATCCGGCCAGAAGATCGAGAGGCCGGTTTCAGTGTCGCCCTGGATGATCGGCCAATTGATCGCGCTCGGCCCGCGATACCGCGGCAGCAGCGAGGGATGATACTGGATGCTGCCGTGGGTCGGGATGTTGAGGAAGTCTTCCGGCACGAACAGCGTGACGAAGGCCATCACCTGCAGGTCCGGCTTCAGCGCGCGGAACTGCTCGGCCACTTCGGGCTTGCGATAGGAATCCGGCTGATGCACCGGCAGGCCAGCCACCATCGCCGCCTCCTTCAGCGGGTCAGGCTTCGCGCCGGGCTTCTCCGGGGCGACATACACGGCCACCACGTTGTCGCCGCGCTTGAGCAGCGCTTCGAGCACCGCCTTGCCGAAGGCCTGCTGGCCGTGAACGACGATCCGCATGAGAGTCTCCCCCAGATTCCGGCTTCGTGTCCCGGGCGCAGCGCAGCACATGGTGATGCGCTGCTGAACCGGGACCCATCAATTCCGACATGCACTGCACTTTGGGTCCCGGCTCTGCGAAGCAGCGTTACACGCTGCATCGCGTCCGGGACACGAAGCAGCACTACGCCGCCGCAGCCTTCGGCTTCTCCGGCGCAGTGATCGCCCCCGAGGCACGGATCTCCGCGATCTCGCCATCCTCGTAGCCGAGCAGTTCCGTCAGGATCTCGTCGGTGTGCTCGCCGAGCAGCGGCGAACGTTCGACTTCGGTGACCGAGTCCGACAGCTTGATCGGATTGCCGACACTCAGATACTTGCCGCGGGTCGGGTGATCGACCTCGACAACGGTGCCCGTCTCGCGCAGCGACTGATCCTCGGCGAGTTCCTTCATCGACAGGATGGGACCACAGGGGATGTCGTACTGGTTGAGGATCTCCATGGCCTCGAACTTGGTCTTGGTCATGGTCCACGCTTCGATGGTATCGAAGATATGCTTGAGCCGCGGCAGCCGCGCCTGCGGCTTGGCGTAGTCCGGATCGGTCTTCCATTCCGGCTTGCCGATCACGTCACAGATCGCCTCCCACACCGGCGCCTGGGTGATGAAATAGATATAGGCGTTCGGGTCGGTCTCGTAGCCCTTGGTCTTGAGGATCCAGCCCGGCTGGCCGCCGCCGGAGTCGTTGCCCGCGCGCGGCACGGCTTCGCCGAACGGCAAGCCCTGGCCATGCTGGCTGTATTCGGTGAGCGGCCCATGGGCGAGACGCTGCTGGTCGCGCAGCTTGACGCGGCAGAGGTTGAGCACGCCGTCCTGCATCGCGCACAGCACCTTCTGGCCGCGGCCGGTGCGGTTGCGCTGATACAGCGCCGACACGATGCCGAGCGCGAGGTGCAGGCCGGTACCGGAGTCGCCGATCTGCGCGCCGGTGACCAGCGGCGGGCCGTCGCGGAAGCCGGTCGTCGAGGCCGAGCCGCCGGTGCACTGGGCGACGTTCTCGTAGACCTTGCAGTCCTCATAAGGACCGGGCCCAAAGCCCTTCACCGAAGCGACGATCATGCGCGGGTTGAGGGAATGGATATGCTCCCAGGTCAGGCCCATGCGGTCGAGCGCGCCGGGGGCGAAATTCTCCACCAGCACGTCGCACTGCTTGATCAGACGGTTGAGGATCTCCTTGCCCTTGGGATTCTTGGAGTCGATCGTGATCGACCGCTTGTTGTGGTTCAGCATCGTGAAATAGAGGCTGTCCGCGCCCGGCACGTCGCGGAGCTGGCCACGGGTGATGTCGCCAACGCCGGGACGCTCGACCTTGATCACATCGGCGCCGAACCAGGCCAGCAATTGCGTGCAGGTCGGGCCCGACTGGACATGGGTGAAGTCGAGAATGCGCACGCCATCGAGCGCCTTGCCGTCGCCGCCCCAGGGGGCGGTGGACGGGGCCATCATCGCCTGGCTGAAGCCCATCGCCGGGTCGAGATTGCGGACCGCCGCCGCGACGCCCGCCGTGCTGGCCGCGAGCCGCTGACGCCGGCGCTGCGGCTTCGTCTGCTGCGCCAACTTCTTTTCACGCGCCTGTGCCCGCTTCGCCTGTTTCACCGCCTTGACCGCACGGCGGACAGCGCGTTCCGCGCGCTTCGCGGTCGTCTTGGCGGCGCGCTTTGCGCCGGCGAGTTTCTTCTTCGCCGCCCCGCGGGGCTTGGCGACCGCAGTGCTGCCACTCGCCGTCCTGCCCTTGCCTTTTGCCTTGCCGGTCGCCCGTGTCGCCGCGGGCGGGATGATGGTGACTTTCGACTTTTTCTTCGTGCTCTTGGCCATGGAAGGTCTCTCGATTCACAGGTCCTGCGATACGCCAGCGCGTATCTATCACTTGGTCTGGTTGTTGATACCGGCGCGGGTTGGACGCTTTACGACGCTCCGTTATTTCTTGCGCAACGCGCTTTGCGGGTTGAGGTTGCCGATGCGGCCGCTCTCGCTGCCGGCCCCCGGGTCGATCACCGCGTTGATCAGGGTGGGCTTGCCGCTGTCCATCGCCTCGTTCACGGCGCGCTTCAATTCGTCGGGCGTGGTTGCGTTGATGCCGACGCCGCCAAACGCCTCGATGATCTTATCGTAGCGCGCGCCCTTGACGAACACGGTCGTCGCCGGGTCAGCCCCCGCAGCATTGACATCGGTGCCGCGATAGATGCCGTCATTGTTGAGGATGACGACGCAGACCGGCAGCTTGTAGCGGCAGATGGTTTCGACCTCCATGCCGGAGAAGCCGAACGCCGAGTCGCCCTCGATGGCGAGCACCGGCTTGCCGGTCTCGACCGCCGCGGCGATGGCATAGCCCATGCCGATACCCATGATGCCCCAGGTGCCGACGTCAATGCGCTTGCGCGGCTGGTACATGTCGATGATGCCGCGCGTCAGGTCGAGGGCGTTGGCGCCTTCGTTGACCAGGATCGCGTCCGGCCGCTCCTTGATGATGGTGCGCAGCACGCCAAGCGCGCCGTGGTAATCCATCGGCACGTTGTTGTTCATCAGCCGCGGCGCCATCTTGGCGACGTTCTCATCGCGCTTCCTGGTGACGGTGGCGATCCAGTCGGCCGGAGGCGCGGGCCAGCCGGCGCCCATGCCGGCCAGCAGCGCCGCGACGCATGAACCGATGTCGCCGACCACCGGCGCGGCGATCTCGACATTCGAATCCATCTCCCTCGGTTCGATGTCGATCTGAATGAACTTCTTCGGCGCCTCGCCCCAGGCCTTGCCCTTGCCGTGCGAAAGCAGCCAGTTGAGACGGGCGCCGATCAGCATCACGACATCGGAATCCTTGAGCACGGTCGAGCGCGCCGCGCCCGCGCATTGCGGATGCGTGTCGGGCAGCAGGCCCTTGGCCATGCTCATCGGCAGGAACGGCATGCCGCTCTTTTCCACCAGCGCCCGGATCGCATCGTCAGCCTGGGCATAGGCGGCGCCCTTGCCGAGGATGATCAGCGGCTTCTTCGCGGACTTGAGCACATCGAGCGCACGCTTGATCGCATCAGGCGCCGGGATCTGCGCCGGCGCGGCGTCGATCACCTTGACCAGCGACTTGCGCCCGGCCTCCGCATCGATCACCTGGCCGAACAGCTTCGCCGGCAGGTCGAGATAGACGCCGCCGGGACGGCCGGACACCGCGGCGCGGATCGCGCGGGCGAAGCCGATGCCGATATCCTGCGCATGCAGCACGCGGAACGCCGCCTTGCAGAGCGGCTTTGCGACCGCGAGCTGGTCCATTTCCTCGTAGTCGCCCTGCTGCAGGTCGACGATCTCGCGCTCGGACGAGCCGGAGATCAGGATCATCGGGAAGCAGTTGGTGGTGGCGTGGGCGAGCGCGGTCAGGCCGTTGAGGAAGCCCGGCGCCGACACGGTGAGGCAGACGCCCGGCTTCCTGGTCAGGAAGCCGGCGATCGACGCCGCATAGCCGGCATTCTGCTCGTGGCGGAACGACAGCACGCGGATGCCCGCGGCCTGGCACATCCGGCCGAGATCCGTGATCGGGATGCCGGGCACGCCGTAGATCGTGTCGATGCCGTTAAGCTTGAGCGCATCGATGACGAGATGGAAGCCGTCGGTCAGCTCCCGCTCGGCGTCCGCCGCGTCCGGCTTTGTTTTCACTGCAGCATCCGTCATGGAGAGAAAGCCTCGCTGAAACTCTGTTGTTATTCGAGATAGTCGGCATAGCGCCGCACGTGGTCGGCAAGCCCGAGCGCATGCTCGCGCACCAGCGTCCCGGCCTGTTCCGGGTCCCGCGCTTCCAGCGCCTCGATGATGTGCATGTGGTCGTGGATCGACCGGATCACGCGGTCCTGCTCGCCGATGGTCTTGCGGCGGATCATCCGCATATGGGTGAACAGATTCTCCGCCAGATCGATCAGCACGGTGTTGCCGCTCATGCGGATGATGGTCTGGTGGAATTCGATATTCACCTCGGAATATTCGTCGAGCTTGGCGCGCACCGTGCCATCCTCGAAGGTCGCAAACATCCGCCGCAGCGCCGCGATCTCCTCGTCGCTCGCCCGCTCGGTGATCAGCCGCGCGGCCATGCTTTCCAGCGCCGCCCAGGCCGTGATCATTTCGATCACCTCCTGCCGGGTCTTGCGCACCACATAGATGCCGCGGCGCGGCACGGCGCGGACGAAGCCCTCGCGTTCGAGCTGCACCATCGCTTCACGCACCGGCGTGCGGCTGATGCCGAGGTCCTGGGCGAGCTGCCGCTCGTCCAGCCGGACGTCATGAGGATGTGCGTAAATGTCCAGGGACAGGATCACATCTTTCAGCGCTGAATAGGCCCGGTCGGCAAAGGTGGACGTGTCATCGAGTGGGGCGACGACGATGCGGGACGCATCGTCCGCCGGGGCGGAGGACGAAACTGGGCTCATTGGGCGTTCAACTCCCTCTGTTGCCTATAATACATTATACCAGTCCCAACACCAGCCATTCCGATGGGCATCGGCACGGATTCTTGGCGCCTGCACCGGTGGGCACAGGCACCAAGGTATCAGAGCGCAGGCTTCGGCCGCCGGATCTGGAGCAGCGGCCAGAACAGGGCGATCAGCCCAAGCGCCATGATCGTTCCCACCAGCCCGTTGGACCAGAAGATGCCGAAATTGCCCTGGGACGCCAGCAGGGACTGCCGGAAGGCCTCCTCCGCCATGTCGCCCAGCACCAGAGCCAGCACCAGCGGCGCGAGCGGATAGTTGCACTTCTTCAGCACATAGCCGGCCACGCCGAACACCAGCATCATCACCACGTCGAAGGTCGAGTTGTGCACCGTATAGGCGCCGATGGCGCAGAATACGAGGATGACCGGCGCGATGATGCTGAACGGGATCCGCAGAATCGCGGCGAGCAGCGGCACGCAGGTGAGCACCACGATCAGGCCGACGACGTTGCCCAGATACATGCTGGCGATCAGGCCCCAGACGAACTCCTTCTGTTCGACGAACAGCATCGGCCCCGGCTGCAGCCCCCAGATCAGCAGACCGCCGAGCAGCACCGCTGCCGTGGGCGAGCCGGGCACGCCGAGGGAGAGCATCGGCAGCAGCGCCGAGGTGCCGGCGGCATGGGCCGCGGTCTCCGGCGCCACCACGCCTTCGATCTCGCCATTGCCGAAGTTGCGTCCGCGCCGCGACAGCC
>Ga0180223_1002318_pt1 | contig 11782 bp, 16 predicted proteins | sample eDN5th30CKraftOP_FD_151337 | JGI IMG/M metagenome (GOLD analysis project Ga0180223, IMG submission 151337) | Enriched Organic Plus compost microbial communities from Emeryville, California, USA - eDNA 5th pass 30_C Kraft OP (version 2) (version 2) ...
TCGGCCGCCATCTGCTGGACGCTGTGATAGATGCCGAAGACGTAGCCATAGCCCATGATGCCGAGCAGCAGCAGCAACAGCACCGGCGCGACGAAGGCGAACTCGATCGCGCTGGTGCCGGCCTGGTCCTTGAGCCAACGTTCTGGCAAGGAGAGCATCGGGAAAGCTCCAGTGAAATGCATACTCATGGTTGCATTTCACTGATTTATGAAACTTTAACGTGCTATCCTCTTTGCTCGGTCGCTTTCTGAAGAGTTGATGCGATCACAAGGAATGTAGAGGTCGCCATCTCTGAAGCGCTCGCATATCTCTCAGGCGAGGAAGCCCTCGACATCCGCATGAGACTCAAGCGGCCCCAAGGTCGCTCTCGGCTCGGCTGTCAGAAAAGACGTCTCAACTGGCCGAATCCCGAGGAGATTTCCGCCACTTGCGTCTCCAGCGAACATATACACCACCTCGATCTTCCGATCTGACTTTGAAGCCCTGATCAGTGGATCGCCTCTCTGGGGCCAGGGGGCGAGCCAAGCCTCACCGATGATGAAAAAGCACTTGGTTCCCGCATCGCGGGCCAAATTCTTGACCTTTTTAAAAGCAAGCGTCTTGCTCGCGTCATCGTGCCACTCGATCGGATATTCAGAAAAGCTGTCATCTCTGACGAGCATCGCTCGTTGGCGAACTCCGCCCGAACGATTAAACTCTTCACAGACCAGGCGGTCGACGGCCAGCAACATCATTTGGAGTGTAGGTTTGGACGACAAGGCTAGGCCCCCATCGCTAAGCCGCAACCAAAGATTGCACTGACGAAAAATTTCGTCAATTGATAGAGTTGCTTTTATCTGGGAGCGCCTTGGCGCCGAGAGTGCCTACCGCCAGAAGGACAGTAACACCATCACGTAGTAGAGCCCGAACAGTAGGGCGCCCAGGAACCAATATTTTCGGCGCCTGCGCTTCTGGCCGTAGAGTTCCGGATCTGGGAGATGCCTCATCGCCAAGCCCCGCTCCACAGGCCCCATGCTGCAACAGAAATCAGGATCGCGATCAGCAGGAGCATATGGGCATCGCGGGGCTGGCGCATTTGGTTTTGGTCAGCCGTTTCCGCCTTCGCCGCCAGCAACGGTGGCGGACTGGCTTTCCGCTGCGTGGTCCAAGCAACGAGCCATGTCAGACGTGCCCCATTTGAATTTCGAGCACTGCGCCGTGCCAATCGTATAATCGACAGGCGCACGGCTCGCTTGAGGAGCGCTGTTAGTACACCCGGTCAGGGCCAAAGCAAAAATGGCGAACGCCAAGCGCATCGGGGTCCTCCTTTCTGTGGATCCCAATTTATTGGCGGCCAGACCGAGCAGTTCAACCCTCTGAATCCCCCTGCGCCCGGATGGCTGCGGCGATGGCAGTGCCCAGTTCGAAGCGGAAAGCATCCTTCGCATACATCCGCTCGGCAATCTGAGCGCATCTCTCCCTCTCCGCAGCGAGCGCGGCTTCTGCGGCTAGGGCGCGGTTGAATTGCGTGTCGGCATATTCGAGGGAGCGCGCCTTCGCATCCTCCAGCCGCGCCAGGATTGGGGAGAAGAGGGAGATGACTGCTCGGGCCATGGGATAGACGCGCAGGTCAACCCACACTCCACCGTAATAGGCCGCAACGCTGGTTTTCGCTTCGTCCTCATCGATCGTCACAAAGCCGGTGTTCTCGACGAAATACGCGATCAGCGCCCGCGCTACGTCCTCCTCGCTCGGCATCGCGGCAGGGGCTGGGCTAGCGGTCATGGCCACAACTCCGCATGTTTCTGTCGTCCCTTGGGGGTGAACCGGAAGCGGTACGTCTCTGGATCGCCGGTGTCATCCAACTCAATCAGACCCTGCTTGGCGGCGGCGCGAATTTCCGCGAGGCTATGCATTGGGTCCCAGTCATCGCGGTATTTCCAGGGCTCATCCCAAGCTGGGCACTCGTCCGCAAGGTCGCGCAGAAACTCCGCAACCGTGGCGCGTTCGATCCTACTCATCGCGCCCTCCCGCCGCAGCGAGCATGGCGCGGGCCGAAGACCGCGCGACTTCATACGACGCCATGCCTCCGTACCCATGTCCTTCGATACTATCGAGGAACGTCACAACGTCGCGCCACCCCTCAGCCTCTCCGGTAGAGCCGGAGCGGAGGGCTTGGAGGTAAGCGGTGATGGCTCGAGAGAGCCGACCTCGATCCGGTAGGCCCTGAGTCTGCGGGCTGTATGCTTCCATCGCGCACTGAAGCGCCTTCTCATCGAGCGTCATGCTTCCTCCAGTGCGCGGCGGCCTTTTGGCGTCAGTTGAAACATCACGCCGTCTTTCGATTGCGCGTACCCTTTGAGCGATAGGGACACTGCGTCGTTCCCCTGTAGGGCCCGAGCGATCTTGCCGCCGATCGTTCGCAGCGCGATTGTCTCCGCAGCCGTCAGCTTCTCAGCCATTGCTTTCCTCCAGTGCGCGGATGCCGGCGGGGGTGAGTTCGCCATGCCCGGACAGATATCCAGCATCAAACGCAGCGACTGCCTCGTCAGATGGGGCGATGATATGGATGCGACCGTCATCGCCAACCTTGCGGAAGACGCCGGCAACTCGATTGGACGGCCAAACAACTGTATGCGGTTCGGACGCGGCTTCGAGCAATACCCGCAGCGCATGTGTCAGCTTCTCAGCCATGGCCTTCGTTCTCCTGTTAAAATCCGCTCAGACGAGCGGTTCGCGCTTCATCGAGGCTCCTTACGGCTCCTCTCGACGCAGGCTGTTCTCCAGCCCGTAAGATGTTCAGAGCGGCATTTGTGTCAGCGTGCGCGACATGGCCGCAGTCGCCGCACTCGAACACCGCTTGGCTCTTGCGGTGCTTTTTGGAGATGGACCCGCATTCTGTGCAGGCCCGAGACGTGTAGGCAGGATCAACCCTGATAAGGCTGCCGCCGGCAGCATCGAGCTTGTACGAAAGCAACTGCTCGAACTGTCGCCATCCATGTTCCAGGATGGAGCGGTTCAAGCCCGCTTTTTGCCGAACATTCCGGCCAGGTGCTTCAACCGTGCCCCGAGCCGACCTCGTCATCTTGGCGGTTTCAAGAGCTTCAATGACCACAACCCCATACATCGAAGCGAGGTTGGTGGACTGCTCGTGGTTCCAGTGCTTCCGCGCCCGCGCAGCTTTGGCGGTGGTTTTGGCAAGCAGACGCTTTGTGGCCGCCCGCCTATTGGAGCCACGCCGCTGGCGTGCCAGCTGCTTCTGATGCCTCCGAGCCCGTTTCTCCAAGGCCCTCAGAGCGGCGAGCGGCTGGGATCGGAAGGAACCATCGCTCAATGCGAGGGTGTTCGCTACACCACGATCGATGCCGACAGTCGACGCAAGGGCAACGGATACTGGCGCTGGCCGTTGCAGGCTAAAGCAAATATGCCACCCCACGGGGTCCAAGATGACCGTTGCTTCCCGCAGCTTGTATTCGGCAGGCAGAGGGCGCGAAAGGCGCAGTTTGCACCAACCGAGTTTGGGCAACCTGACATGGGCTACACCCGACTGCGGGGAAACTCGCATCTGCGAGTAGAATTCCTTCCCCGGAATTCGGAAGCTTTCGTTCTCTCCCTTCTTCCGCGGCTTGGGGTAGCCACTTTCTCCGCGGAAGAACCTCTGGAACGCGGTATCCAAATCTTTCAGGGCCTGAACCTGGGCGCACTGCGGAACAGCATCGATCCAATCGGCAGAGGCTCTGAGATCCTTGAGCTCCAGGCATTGGCTGTAAAAGCTAATGCCCTTTCCCGTCGTCGCCTTGAAGTTCCTGAGCCAATCACGCCGCTGCTCTAAGGCGATGTTGTAGACGAGCCGACACACCCCAACGAAGCGCGAAAGGGTGACCGCCTGCTCCTCAGTTGGGTAGAGCCGATACCGGTACGTTCGAACAATCATTGACCGCCCCCCTCCTTATCGGTGGCGAGGGAGGCTTCCAGTTTGTCGATGACGGTATCGACCCCGGCCCCGCGGAACCGCCCGAGGAAATCGACGGCGTCGCTGATCGCATTCTCCAGCGCCTTCACCCTCTGCCCGTCCGCAGAGGGAGTGGGGCGGAGGTAGTCCAAGTGCATGCTGGTGGTGTGCGAAGACACGGCGCTTGCTGCGTCGGCGGCGGCCTCTGCACCTTCCTGCGTACGCTTGCGGTAGAGGCCGCGCGCTACGGCGCCGATACCGACCTCGATCACGTCATCTGCCGGCCAGCCTTCGAAAGCTTCGCGGAGATACTCGTCAACTTCTGCCTGCGTCTTCATCCCCGCCCCTCCGCATCCGATCCCGCATCCGAGAGGTTTGCGGCGTTGCGCTGTGCTCGCCATTCTAGTTGCGCAATGCGGTCCAGCTCGTCCAAGCAGCTGGTGCATTTCCAGTTCTGGCAGAGCGCGATCACGTCATCGACGCGCATCCCGTCCATCATGTCGCCAGGATCACCCGCATCTTGAAAGCAGCGGGTGCAGGTCATGTGACCGAAGGGGATTGGGTTCCTCACGACCCATCCTCCTGCGCTGGTGCAGAAGAGAGGGCTCGGATCGATGCTTTGATGTACCAAGCCGGCACGTTGACCATGCCGTCATCGTCTTCGCGGGAGAGGCATCCGTTCAGATGGACCAGCAGGCTATCCACCCCATCCTGCAAGGCTTCTGCCTCGGCAGGGGATGACGACGCGGGAGAGGACAGGGCGGCAAGCATGGCCGCTCGGCGCTTTTCGATGAACTCTTTCGAGACGTAGTGCTTGCTGCTGTCGCGGGCGCAGCCGTATCCGTGCTCAAAGCCGAGAAGAGCCGCCTCCCGCACCCCGCCGCCCGCAGGCTCCGAGGCAGGCTTGGCGAGGGCGGCGTTGAGCGCAGAGGCTATGAACTCAGCCCACGCCTTCCATTCGTCCCGCTCTTCATCGAGAAGGTCTTTTCGATCAAGCGGAAGCTGGGTGTGCGTGTTGTAAGTCTCGACACGGCCATTGGCGTCGCAGAGATGGACTTCATCATCCTTGTCGACTTTGACCGAGAACGGTCCTTCAAATCCGAATGGCAACTCCCTTACCGCCCCGCTCGTCTGGGAAGGCAAGGCTTCTGCCGGGGAGGCGGAAATCATGGCGCGATAGGCATCATAGTCTGAGGTCTCATCACCCCAAGAACCCAATTCCTGCGTGCCAGTGTTCTTCTGCCGCCAGAAAGCAGCGATCATCTCCGGCGTCGGCTCGACAGGCACGAGCTTCCATTTCACGGGCTCAGTCATGGCGAGCCTCCCTGTCGAGGCGGCGGAGTTCATCACGATCTTCCCGTGCATAGTCGGAGTCGCGCTCGCGCTCATCGGCAAGCTGATCTTCCCAAGGGCACGAGCAGCCCGGCATTTCCTCTTCCAGTTCGCATTGGCGCGTTGAATACGCCCCGCAGAACGGGCAAAGCGTGTCAGCCATTGGAAGCCTCCTTCTCTCGGGAAAGGACGGTGCGAGCGCAGAAATCTCTATCGCGGGATGAAGAAGGAGAACGGCATCGACGAGGGCCGCTTCATCGACATGCTGCGCGACGCTCACGCCTTCTGGTCGCACATGCAGATCTGCCCGGTCGAGTTCGCCGCATGGGAGAATCCGGTGATGCTCGGCTATGCCCAGATGATGATCGGCAAGCCAGATCAGACGGTGCAGCCGTGGTGGTTCGGCACCGATCCTGCCGGGGCCGACAATGTGAAGAAGGCCACCTGCTGGTGGACCAAGGGCGGTCTGCCCAGGCTCAAGCCAACCGGGCTGCTCGACGGCTCCACGGCCCGAGACGAGGTCTTCCAGATGGCCCCTACCAAGGACCCGGAAGAGCGTCGCATGGCGCGGTCCAGATTCACCCCCGGCCACGCTGCCGCGATTGCGGACCAGTGGGGCGCATACGTCATGGCTCGGAAGGCCGAACGTCACAATTCCTGCGTCTCGAATGCTTCGCACCCAGACTTTGTGACACTTCGGAGGTCAGCAGCATGATGGCGCCCCTAGACACCGCAGGGTTGGCGGTCAAGCAACTGGAGTGGAACGAATACGAGAGCGAAGGCGAGCCCGACCGCTGGGACGCGCGCTGCTGCATGGGCTCGTACTACGAGATCGGGATCAATAGCCGGGGCTATATTGTCTCGCACGACTACGAGAACTTGAGCGGCGCTCATCAATCCCCCGACGAAGCCAAAGCCGCGGCCCAAGCTCACTACGACGCCTGTATTCTATCGGCACTGGAGGGCCGTCCTGTAGCGCTCGCGGATGCCATCCCAAAAGACACCGCCAAGGATAGCGAGCTGGCGGAGGCAAGGGCGGCGTTGAGGTGCGTCCAGCAGCAATGCGAGACGGCCGTCTACAACATCACCCAACGCGAGCATGACGAAGCGGTCGTTCGCTCGTTCCAGAGCATCGCTGATGCTTGGCACCCGAGTTTGCCATGTAGGTGCAGGTGCGGTGGAAAATGGCCAGGTCCCAGCCATCGCCCTCGATATCAGCCCAGTCTCCGCGATAGTGCGGACCGGGCGCTGTGGTCGCGGAGAAGTCGCACGACATGGCGTCGTGGCCGCGAGCAATAAAAGCGTCGCGGATCGTGCCGCTGTATTCGCCGCCGATCAGGACGCGCAGTGGAGTGAAGACCTCACCCATCGACGGCCTCCCCGGAAGCGAGAGAGAGGGCGGCGTCGATGTTCCGCTGCTCGACGGTGAAGGTGTAGGCTGCGACCCAGGGGTTGGCGTCCCACGATCCGGCGCCGTTGATGGCCTCCCAGACATCGCGATACTGGCGGATGCGGTAGGCGTTCCAGCGTCTTGCGGCTTCATGGTTGCGCTCAGCCTCGCGCCGATACATCTCGACATCGGGGCCGCCGATCGAAATGCCTTCGGCCTGCGCATCGTTGCCGCTGATCTCCTGAAGCCGCTGCACGCGGACATCGGTGACGGTCAGCGTCAGGCGGGAGGCCCAGCGGGGCATGTGGATGGACGGGCGCAGCTTGACGTGCCGGCGCCAGACATTTTCCGAGATGCGGCCCGCAAGCCGCTCCATGGTCTTGTTGTGCTCACGGACCGCCTCTTCATCGGCGGCGTAGACGGCGCGCTCGAAATGGCCATCGTCCGTTAGGTAATGCGCCTCGCGCACCCACAGGCGGTCGCCTACGGCAGCCTTGAGCATCTTCAGAGTGACGACGTTGCCAATCGTCACGCGCGGCAGCGTCTCACCTTCGATATGCAGACAGGAGACAGGCGCTTCCGACCCGTCATCTCGACGAAACACGTCAAATTGGCCGAGCAAGCGCCGCGTCTGCGTCTTGGTGCCAGACAGCAAAGCCCGCACCATCGGCGCGCTAAATAGGATGGGCCGCTCCCGCCCCCTCGTGTGCGCACCCTCAGACATGGGGGCACCGGGGTAGGGTGCGGGCGTTGCGCGAAATTACCCTTTCGCCGCAATGGGGTCTTTCCCGCCCGCACCTGGAGCTAAGTGCTTGTTCTAGGCCATTTCTGCCACAACGGCCCGGCCCACCATTCCGTTCCAGATTGCTCTAACTCGCGCAGAAGCTGGCTCAGCGCCGGAAAGGTCATCCCGGCCCGGCAACGATTCTGCGCTTCCAGAGGGGGCCCGAGCGTCCGGTCGTGCGCCACTTCCTCGGCATCGATCCGGCGCGGCTTCAGCCCGGTCCGGCCGAAGGCTGAGCCGACGCCGGCGCGTCGGCTGCGGCCCGGCGGGAGCGGCCGAGCCGGCTCATCCAGAGATAGATGATCGGCGTGGTGTAGAGCGTCAGGATCTGGCTGAGGATCAGGCCGCCGACGATGGTGATGCCGAGCGGGCGGCGCAGCTCCGCGCCGGGCCCGGTCGCGATCATCAGCGGGACGGCGCCCAGCATGGCCGAGAGCGTCGTCATCAGGATCGGCCGGAAGCGTTCGAGGCAGGCCTCGAAGATCGCCTCGCGCGAGGGGAGCGCGCGCTGGCGTTCGGCGCTGATGGCGAAGTCGACCAGCATGATGCCGTTCTTCTTGACGATGCCGATCAGCAGGATGATGCCGATGAAGGCGATGATGGTGAGATCGGTACCCGCGATCCGGAGGGCGATCAGCGCGCCGAGACCGGCCGAGGGCAGGGTCGAGAGGATCGTCACCGGGTGGATCAGGCTCTCGTAGAGCACGCCGAGGATGATGTAGACCGCCAGGATCGCGACCAGGATCATCATGCCCTGGCTGCTGGCGCCCTGGGTGAAGGCCTTGGCGTCGCCAGCGAACTCGGCGCGCAGCGAGGCCGGCAGGTGCAGCCCCTCCACGGCGGCGACGAGGGCGTCGCTCGCCTCCTGGATGCCGACGCCGGGCGCAAGATCGTAGGTGATCGTCACCGCCGGGAACTGGCCCTGATGGTTGATGACCAGCGGGGCCGTGCCGCGCTCGACGGTGACGAGGCTGCGCAGCGGCACCTGCGCGCCGTTGCGGCCGGGCACGTAGAGGTCGAGGATGTCGTTCGGGTCGCGGCTGCGCGCGGGCGCGACCTCCAGCACGACCCGGTACTGGTTGCGCGCGCCGTAGATCGTCGAGATCTGGCGCTGGCTGAAGGCGTCGGAGAGGACGTTGTCGATGTCCTGGATCGCGACGCCGAGCTGCGAGGCCTTGTTGCGGTCGATCACGACATTGGCCTGCAGGCCGCCCTGCTCGCGATCGGTCGAGACGTCGACCAGCTCCGGCAGGCCGCGCAGGCGTTCGAGGACCTTGGGCACCCATTCCTCGAGCTCGGGCAGGTTCGGGTCCCAGAGCGTGAACTGGTATTGCGAGCGGCCCTGCCGCCCGCCGGCGCGCACGTCCTGCACCGGCGTCAGGAAGATGCGCAGGCCGGGAATCGAGCCGAGGCGCCCGCGCAAACGGTTGACCACCTGGGCGGAACTCAGGCCGCGTTCCTCCAGCGGCTTCAGGCTGACGAAGAAACGTCCGGTATTCACCGAGCCGCTGCCGCCGCCGATGAAGGAGGCGACGCCGAGGACCGCCGGGTCGCTCGAGACGATGGCGGCGCCGCGCTGCTGGAGCTGCGCCATCGCCGGGAAGGAGATGTCGGTCGAGGCCTGGGTGAAACCGATGACGAGGCCGGTATCGTCCTGCGGGAAATAGCCCTTCGGGGCGCTGCGGAACATCTGCACGGTCAGCGCCACGGTCGCGATCATCACGGCGAGCATGAACCAGTTGTGCCGGAGCACGAGCCCGAGCGTGCGGGCGTAGAAGCCCGTCATCGCCGACAGCACGCGCTCGACGGCGCGGTCGAAGCGGCTGGGCGCATGCGGCCCGCTCTTGAGGAAATGGGCGCAGACCATCGGCGTCACGCTGAGCGAGACCGCCGTCGAGACCAGGATGGCGAAGGTCAGCGTCAGGGTGAACTCGCGGAAGAAGCGGCCCGCCACCCCGTCCATGAAGAAGAGCGGGATGAAGGCGGCGATCAGCGACAGGCTGATCGAGACGACCGTGAAACCGATCTGGCCGGCGCCGAGCAGGGCGGCGCGCAGCGGCGAGAGGCCCCGGGCGACGTTGCGCTCGATGTTCTCGATCATGACGATGGCGTCGTCGACGACGAAGCCGACCGAGATCGTCACCGCCATCAGCGAGAGATTGTCGAGGGTGAAGCCGGCCACCCACATCGCGGCGAAGGTGCCGGCGATCGAGAGCGGCACGGTGACGCCGGCGGCGACAGTCAGCGTCGTGCGGCGCAGGAACAGGAAGACGACCAGCATCACCAGGGCGATGGAGATCAGCAGCGTATGCTGGATATCGGCGATCGAGGCGCGGATCGTGACGGTGCGGTCCGACATGATCGAGAACTGGATTCCGGCCGGCACCCAGCGCTGGATCTCGGGCAGAAGCGCCTTCACCCGGTCGACCGTGTCGATGACGTTGGCGTCGGCCTGCTTGGTGATGGTGATCAGGATCGCCGGCTTGCCGTTGTACCAGCCGGCGGCGCGGCTGTTGCGCACGCCGCGCTCGACGGTCGCGACATCGGCGAGCCTCACCACAGTGCCCTTGGCCGAGCGCACGACGATGTTGCCGTAGTCTTCCGGCTGACGGATCTGGTTGTTGGCCGAGAGCGTCTCGCCCAGCCTGTCGCCGTCGAAGGAGCCGACGGCCGAGACGGTGTTGGCATTGACGATGGCGGTGCGGATGGTGTCGAGGCTCAGGCCCATGGCGGCGAGCTGGGCCGGGTCGACGCGCACGCGGATGGCCGGCTGCTCGGCGCCGGCGACCGTGACCTCGCCGACCCCTTCGATCTGGGAGATGCGCTGGGCGACGACGGTGTCGGCCGCGTCGTACATCGCGCTCGGCGTCATCGTGTCCGAGGTCAGGGCCAGGATCAGGATCGGCGCGGCGTTGGGATTGGCCTTGCGGAACTGCGGCAGGGTCGGCAGGTCGCCGGGCAGGTCGGTCGCGGCGGCGTTGAGCGCGGCCTGGACGTCGCGGGCGGCGCTGTCGGTGTTCCGCGTCATGTCGAACTGCAGCACGATCGAGGTCGAGCCGAGCGAGCTCGTCGAGGTGATCTCGGTGACCCCGGGGATCGAGCCGAGCCGGCGCTCGAGCGGTGCCGCGACGCTGGCCGCCATCGTCGCCGGGTCGGCGCCCGGCCGGCTGGCGGAGACGCGGATCGTCGGGAAGTCGACGCTCGGCAGGCTCGCCACGGGCAGGAACATGTAGGCGACCATGCCGACGAGGAAGAGGCCGACCGCCATCAGCGTCGTGCCGACGGGGCGCAGGATGAAGGCGTCGGAGAGGCCGCGGACCGTCTTCCAGCCCCTGTCCTCGTCGTTCCGGCCCGGGGCGTCGCTCATTCGGCGGCCTCCGGATCGGGGTAGGGCACGACGCCGTCGGGGCCGCCGCCGAGGCGCCGGCGGATATTCTCGAGCGCCAGATAGATCACCGGCGTGGTGTAGAGCGTCAGCAACTGGCTGAGCAGCAGGCCGCCGACGATCGTGATGCCGAGCGGCTGGCGCAGTTCGCTGCCGGTGCCGGTCGCCAGGGCCAGCGGCAGGGCGCCGAACAGGGCGGCCAGCGTCGTCATCATGATCGGCCGGAAGCGCAGCAGGCAGGCCTTGACGATGGCCTCCTCCGGCGAGAGGCGCTCATGCCGCTCCGCCTCCAGGGCGAAGTCGATCATCATGATCGCGTTCTTCTTGACGATGCCCATCAGCAGGATGATGCCGATCAGCGCCACGATCGAGAGTTCGCGTCCGGTCAGGACCAGGGCGAGGAGGGCGCCTACGCCGGCGGAAGGAAGCGTCGTCAGGATCGTAAAGGGGTGGACATAGCTCTCGTAGAGGATGCCGAGGACGAGATAGATCGTCACCACCGCGGCGAGGATCAGCCAGGGCTGGTTGGCGAGCGAATGGTTGAACTCCGCCGCATCGGCGCTGAAGGAGCCGGAGATCGAACTCGGCATGCCGATCTCGCGCTCGACCGCCGCGATCATCATCACCGCGTCGCCGAGCGCCTCGCCGGGTGCGAGATCGAAGGAGACGGTCGCGGCCGGGAACTGCTCCTGATGCGCGATCGAGAGCGGCGCCGTCTCGCGGATCAGCCGGGTGAAGGAGGAGAGCGGCACCTGCACGCTGTTCTGCGTCACGGTGGTGTTGCCGGCGGAATTGGTCTGGCCCTGCGTGTTGGTGTTGCCGGTGACGTAGAGCTTCGACAGCGCGGAGGGGTCGCGCAGATATTGCGGCGCCGCTTCCAGGATGACGCGATACTGGTTCGACTGCTCGTAGATCGTGGCGATCTGGCGCTGGCCGAAGGCGTCGTAGAGCGTGTCGTCG
>Ga0180223_1002325_pt1 | contig 11731 bp, 10 predicted proteins | sample eDN5th30CKraftOP_FD_151337 | JGI IMG/M metagenome (GOLD analysis project Ga0180223, IMG submission 151337) | Enriched Organic Plus compost microbial communities from Emeryville, California, USA - eDNA 5th pass 30_C Kraft OP (version 2) (version 2) ...
GTGCCCGCGGTCGTCAGCTTCCTGGTGCAGGTGCCCGCGGCGATCGCGATCGCGATCGCGGAGAGCGCCGCACCGGGTGCGTTCGCTCTGCAAGTGGCGCTCGCCGTCGCCGGGCCGCTGACCCTGCTCGCCGCGCGGCGGCTGCCCGGCCCGACCGTCGCGGTGGTGACCGCGCTCGCGCTCGCCGACCTCCTGCTCACGCCAGATGTCGGCCCGCCGTACGTGGCGCTCGCCTTCGCGGCGATCGCGGGTGTCGCGCGCGGCGCGCTCATCTGGACCGGTGTGTCGCTCGGAGCGGGCTGGGTCGCGGCGATCGTCCTCGGTGGCGTGATCGGGCTCGACTGGCATCCGTTCCGGATCGCCGTGACGACGGCGGCGCTCGCGGCGTGCGTGGGCATCGGCTGGGCGCTGCGCGCTCGGAGCGCGCGGCTCGTCGCCGCGCGGATCGAGGCGATCGAGCGTCGCCAACGCGCGGAACAGCAGGAACGGGTCCGCATCGCCCGCGAGCTGCATGATGTGATCGGCCACGCGCTGTCCCAGATCCACGTGCAGGCGAGCGTGGGTCTGCACCTCATGGACCGAGACCCCGAACAGGCGAGGACAGCCCTGAGCGTGATCAAGGACAGTTCCAGATCCGCGCTCGAAGAGGTGCGCGGCGTGCTGGGCGTGATCCGTGACGGTGACGCCCCCCTCGCCCCGCAGGCGGAGCTCGCCCAGCTGCCGCGCCTCGTGGAGGGTGCGCGCGCGCCCGGCCTCGAGGTCGAGCTCGACGACCGGCTCGTCGGCCTGCCCGCTCGCGCGGTGCAGTTCGCGGCGTACCGCATCGCGCAGGAGGCGCTGACGAACATCGTGCGGCACGCGGCGGCTGCGCACGCCGCGGTCCGAATCGAACGCGTGGATGACCGGTTGGTGCTCACCGTTGAGGACGACGGGCGTGGCGCCGGCGGCGCGGACGCGGGAACCGGCCTGCTCGGCATGCGCGAGCGTGCCGCGCTGCTCGGCGGCTCCGTCGAGCTCGGCGAACGCGAGGGCGGGGGCACCCGCGTGGTCGCCTCCCTGCCGTGGGGGCATCGATGACGGCGCCGATCACCGCGCACCCGTCGGACATCCGCGTGGCGCTCGCCGATGATCAGCACCTCGTGCGCGCGGGCTTCCGTGCACTGCTCGACGCCGAACCCGGGGTGCGCGTGACGATCGAGGCCGCGACCGGTATGGAGCTCCTCGAGCGCCTGCGCGCCGACCCGGTCGACGTCGTGCTCATGGACATCCGGATGCCAGATGGCGACGGCCTCTGGGCCACCGAGCAGATCGCGGCGGACCCGCGGTTGGCGGGCATCGGCGTGGTCGTGGTCACCACCTTCGAACTGGACGAGTACGTCGCCAGGGCGGTGCGTGCCGGGGCGAGCGGATTCCTCGTCAAAGACACCGAGCCGGAGGATCTCGTGCGCGCCGTGCGCGCGGTGGCTGCGGGCGAGGGACTGCTCTCGCCCGGGGTGACCAGGCGGCTCCTCGATCGGCTGGCCATCGGCCTTCGCGAGGCGCCCGACACCCGGCTGCTCGACGTCCTGACGGAGCGTGAGCGCGAGGTGCTCCGGCTCGTGGGTCAGGGGTTCAGCAACGAGGAGATCGCGCGCGAGCTGGTGCTCAGCCCGCTCACGGCGAAGACGCACGTCTCGCGGATCATGGCGAAGCTCGGCGCACGGGACCGCGTGCGGCTCGTGGTTCTGGCCTACGAGACGGGCCTCGTCCAGCCCGGCTGGCGCTAGCTGGACCCGGTCAGCAGGGCGTGCCCGTGCTCCGCGAGGAGCATCCGCACTGTCTCCCGTGGGGGGATTCGACGCGGCCGCGTGATCGCGAGGCTGTGATGCGACGGCCGGCTCGGCCGCAGGAATCGAAAGGCACGCCTCATGTTCACCGCACTGATGACGTCGACACTGGCCGCACCGGCACTGACGTCTCCGACGATCTCGGCCGGCATGCTGCCCGGCCACGCCGTCGCCGGCCCGTGGGCCGCCGGCTGGGGATGGGTGTTCGTCCTCATCCCGCTGCTCTGGATCGCGTTCTTCACCCTGCTGTTCTTCGTCATCGGCCGCCGCTGGCGGCGAGCCGCTTGGGCGGGCGACGGATCGTATGGTCCGCCGTGGGCGCGTGCCGCGAGTGCCGAACAGACGCTCGCGGAACGCTTCGCCAAGGGCGACATCGACGAGGTCGAGTACCGAGCCAGACTCGAGGTGCTGCGCGCGAACCGGCCGAACTCCTGAACCGGAGCGGGGCGCGACGGCGCTGGCGCTCCGCTCCGGTCAGCGCGAGAGGAGCAGCGCCTCGCCCTGGCCGCCGCCGCCGCACAGCGCGACCGCGGCACGGCCGCCACCGCGTCGCGAGAGTTCGAGTGCGGCGTGCAGCGCGAGACGGGCGCCGGAGGCGCCGATCGGGTGTCCGAGGGCGATGGCTCCACCGTGCACGTTCACGCGATCGGCGGAGAGGTCGAGGTCACGCATCGACTGCAGCGACACCGCGGCGAACGCCTCGTTGATCTCGACGAGGTCGAGGTCGCTCGCCTGCCAACCCTCGCGCGCGAGCGCCGCGGCGATCGCGTTCGAGGGCTGCGAGTGCAGCGAGTTATCGGGCCCGGCGACCTGACCGGATGCGCCGATCAGGGCGAGCCACGGAAGGCCGCGTTCCTCGGCCCAGGCTCGGCTGGCGACCACCACGGCGGCGGCACCGTCGGACAGCGGTGACGAGTTCCCGGCCGTGATCGAGCCATCGGCCGCGAACGCCGGACGCAGCTTCGCGAGCACGTCGACCGTCGAATCGGGCCGCACGCCCTGATCGGCGTCGACGACGACGGGGTCGCCCTTCCGCTGCGGGATCTCGACGGGCACGATCTCGTCGTCGAAGACCCCGGCGGACTGGGCTGCGCCGGCGCGCACGTGCGATCCAGCGGCGATCTCGTCCTGCTCGGCCCGCTCGATGCCGTAGCGCCCGTTGAACCGCTCGGTCGAGGCGCCCATGGAGTCGTGGTCGAACGCATCGGTGAGGCCGTCGTGTGCGGCGTGGTCGAGCAGCTCGACCGATCCGTACGGGTATCCGCGCCGCGAGCCGGGAAGCAGGTGCGGCGCGTTCGTCATGGATTCCTGACCGCCCGCGACGACCACGTCGGCCTCGCCGAGCCCGATCAGCCGCGCGGCGTCGGTGATGGCCACGAGTCCGGAGAGGCAGACCTTGTTGACCGTCGTGGCCGGGACCCTCCACGGGATGCCGGCGGCGACGGCCGACTGCTTCGCAGGATTCTGGCCGGCGCCCGCCTGGAGTACCTGGCCCATGAGGACCGCGTCGACGTCGTCGGGGGAGATGCCCGCGCGCTCGATCGCTCCGCGGATCGCAATGGTGCCGAGCTCGACGGCGGAGCGTGCGGCGAGGTTGCCGCTGATGCGCGCGAACGGTGTGCGGGCGCCGGCGATGATGACGACATCGGTGGTGGGCATGGAGGATCGGACTCCTTCGTCGGGGGGAACGCGTTCGTCTTGTGCGTCCGCCCATTCTACGGTTCAGTTAAGCCTGATTCACCGGGTTCACGACATCCGGTCATCGGGACGAGGAGGTCGCGACATGACCCTGGACAAGACGCTCGAGACGGCTGACGAGGCGATCGCTGATGTTCCGCCCGGCGCCACGCTCGCGGTCGGCGGTTTCGGCCTGTGCGGCGTGCCGATGGTGCTCATCACTGCGCTGCTCGAACGGCGTGTCGGCGGCCTGTCGGTCGTGTCGAACAATTGCGGGGTCGACGACTGGGGGCTCGGGGTCCTGCTCGCAGCCGGCCTGATCCGCAAGATGACGTCCTCCTACGTCGGCGAGAACAAGGAGTTCGAGCGGCGCTACCTGTCCGGTGAGCTCGAACTCGAGCTCACTCCGCAGGGCACGCTCGCCGAGAAGCTCCGCGCCGGCGGCGCGGGCATCGCGGCGTTCTACACGCAGACCGGCGTCGGCACGCAGGTCGCTGAAGGCGGCCTGCCGCAGCGCTACGGACCGGATGGCTCGATCGTCGTGGCGAGCCGACCGAAATCCGTGCGCACCTTCGACGTGCGCGGCGAGCCTCGCGAGTTCGTGTTGGAGGAGGCGATCACCACCGACTTCGCGCTCGTGCACGCGCGCCGCGGTGATCGGCACGGCAACCTCGTCTTCGACAAGTCCGCTCGGAACTTCTCGCCGCTCGCCGCGATGGCCGGCGCGGTGTGCATCGCCGAGGTCGAGGAGCTCGTCGAGCCGGGCGCGATCGATCCCGACGATGTGCATCTGCCGGGCATCTTCGTGGACCGGGTCGTCGAGGTGGGCACCGAGATCGAGAAACGCATCGAACGCCGGACCGTGCGGGAGGGGATCTGACCATGGCGCTCACGAGGCTCGAGATGGCCGCGCGCGCCGCGCGCGAGCTTCCCGACGGCGCATACGTCAATCTGGGCATCGGTCTGCCCACGCTGGTGCCGAACTTTGTGCCGGACGGCGTCACCGTCGTGCTGCAGTCCGAGAACGGCATCCTCGGTGTCGGGCCGTACCCCACCGAGGACCAGGTCGACCCGGACCTCATCAACGCCGGGAAGGAGACCGTGACCGTGCTGCCTGGCGCAGCCTTCTTCGACTCGGCCATGAGTTTCGGCATGATCCGGGGCGGCAAGGTCGACGCCGCGATCCTCGGGGCCATGCAGGTGTCGGCGAACGGCGACCTCGCGAACTGGATGATCCCCGGGAAGATGGTCAAGGGTCCCGGCGGTGCGATGGACCTCGTGCACGGCGCGCGCCGCCGCATCGTGCTCATGGAGCACGTCGCGAAGGACGGCAGCCCGAAGATCGTGGACCGGTGCTCGCTGCCGCTCACCGGTCGCGGCGTGGTCGACCGGATCATCACCGACCTCGCGGTCATCGATGTGGCGCCGGGCGGGCTGCGTCTCGTCGAACTCGCACCCGGCGTGACCGTCGAGGAGGTCGTGGCGAAGACCGAACCGCGACTCGACACCCGGGCGCTGGACCGGGCGGCGGCACGGTGAACACGGCGGCACGGTGAACACGGCGGCACGGTGAACACGGCGGCACGGTGAAGACGGCGGCACTGTAAAGCAGTCGTCGCAGCCGCGCCAGCCCCTGCCGGCGGCCGTCTGAGGCGACCGAGGATGGTCCTTCCTGAACCTGAGGAGGCGACCATGGCGAGCAACCGCCAGGGCGACACATCCGCTCGAGGCGCCGACACCAAGCCGGGCGCACCCGACCCGGACGATCCGCGCAAGCCGGAAAGCCCGCCGCAGCTCACCAAGCGCTCGTGGCTCTACGTCGCCCGGAAGAGCTTCCGTGAATTCCTCGACGACCAGTGCACGGATTCGGCCGCCGCCCTGACCTACTTCGGCGTGCTGGCGCTGTTCCCCGGGCTGCTCGCCTTCGCGTCACTGCTCGCGCTCGTCGGCCAGGGCGGCCGCGCGATCGATGCGCTGCTCGACATGCTCGGCCAGGTGGCCCCGGCCGAGACCGTGGACACGATCCGTGAGCCGCTCGAGCAGTTCAGCTCCTCGCCGGCCGCGGGGCTCGGCTTCTTCACTGGGCTCGTGATCGCGATCTGGTCGGCGTCAGGCTATGTCGGGGCGTTCGGCCGGGCGATGAACCGCATTTACGAGATCGACGAAGGCCGGCCCTTCTGGAAGCTGCGTCCCGTGCAGCTGCTCGTGACGGTGATCGCGCTGATCCTGCTGGTGCTCATCGCCGTGCTGCTCGTCGTCTCCGGACCGGTCACGGATGCCATCGGAGGCGCGCTGGGCTTGGGGGAGGCGTTCCAGCTCGTCTGGGAGATCGCGAAGTGGCCGGTGCTGGCCATCGCGATCGTGCTGATCATCGCGATCCTGTACCACTCCACGCCGAACGCCAAGCAGCCGAAGTTCAGGTGGATCAGTGTCGGCGCGGTCATCGCGATCCTCGTGCTCGTGATCGCGTCGGCAGGCTTCGCGCTCTACGTCGCGAACTTCTCCAACTACGACCGCACGTACGGCTCGTTCGCGGGCGTGATCGTGTTCCTGCTGTGGCTCTGGATCGCGAACTGTGCACTGCTGTTCGGCGCCGAGGTCGAGGCCGAGCTCGAGCGGGGCCGTGAGCTCCAGGCGGGGATCGCGGCCGAGGAGCAGATCCAGCTGCCGCCGAGGGACACCCGCAAGATCGACAAGGCGGCGAAGCAGGAGCAGAAGGACGTCGAGGAGGGTCGGCGCATCCGCGACGCACACGCGGCCGAGGCGGAGCGGAAGGAATCATCCGATACGGATTCGTGATCGGGCACTCGGCTGTGTCAGAGCGTGTGGGCCAGGGCTGCGCCTGACCGCGAGACCGCCGTCGAAGCATCCGTCGATCGCAGCCCTCGCCCAGCGCCGCGGAAGTAGACTCGTCATGTGCCCGCTGTGAATCTCGGAATGCCGAACGTCCCCGAAGTCCTGGCCCCGCGACGCAAGTCCCGCCAGATCAAGGTGGGCAAGGTGCTCGTGGGGGGTGACGCTCCCGTCAGCGTGCAGTCGATGACGACGACGCCGACGACGAACATCAACGCGACCCTGCAGCAGATCGCCGAGCTCACGGCCTCGGGCTGCGACATCGTGCGCGTCGCCGTGCCGAGTCGTGACGATGCCGAAGCTCTGCCGATCATCGCCAAGAAGAGCCAGATTCCGGTCATCGCGGACATCCACTTCCAGCCGAACTACGTCTTCGCCGCCATCGACGCGGGATGTGCCGCGGTGCGGGTGAACCCCGGCAACATCCGCAAGTTCGACGACCGCGTCGGCGAGATCGCCGCGCGTGCGAAGGCAGCGGGCGTCAGCCTGCGCATCGGTGTGAACGCGGGCTCCCTCGACCCCCGCCTGCTGCAGAAGTACGGCAAGGCGACGCCCGAGGCGCTCGTCGAGTCGGCCGTCTGGGAGGCGAGCCTGTTCGAGGAGCACGACTTCCACGACTTCAAGATCTCCGTCAAGCACAACGACCCGATCGTCATGGTGAAGGCGTACCGACTGCTCGCCGAGCGGGGCGACTGGCCGCTGCACCTCGGTGTGACCGAAGCCGGCCCCGAGTTCCAGGGCACCATCAAGAGCGCGACCGCGTTCGGCATCCTACTCAGTGAGGGCATCGGGGACACCATCCGGGTGTCGCTGTCGGCACCGCCCGCACAGGAGGTCAAGGTCGGGCTGCAGATCCTGCAATCCCTGAACCTTCGCGAGCGCAAGCTCGAGATCGTGTCCTGCCCGTCGTGTGGTCGTGCCCAGGTCGACGTGTACAAGCTCGCGAACGACGTCACGGCGGGACTCGAAGGTATGACGGTGCCCCTGCGCGTCGCCGTGATGGGATGCGTCGTGAATGGGCCGGGCGAGGCCCGCGAGGCGGACCTCGGCGTGGCCTCCGGCAACGGCAAGGGGCAGATCTTCGTCAAGGGCGAGGTCATCAAGACCGTCCCGGAGGCGGAGATCGTCGAGACCCTGATCGCCGAGGCGAACCGCATCGCCGACGAGATGGGTGCCGACGCGCCCCTCGGCAGCCCGGAGGTCATCACGACCTGACCCGGCTCACGTGCAGCGCCGGGAGAGCCCCGGTGCCGGGACACGACCAGTGAAGGAGCCATCATGAGCGACGACAGGTACGAATACCCGGACGAGGCCGGGTATCCCGACGGCACCGGCACGCTCGACGAGGGCACCGGTGCTGCGCGGCACGGCGTACCCGGCGGCGACGACGCCGAGGCGGACGCCGCCGAGGCTGAGCTGGGCGAGTTCGCCATGCAAGACGAAGAGGACGTCGAGGGCGTCTGATCGAGGCATCCCGGTCGGTTCTGAGCGAGGCATCGCGGCCTTTGTAGAATCGTCTGGTGCCCACACGCCTGACGAACTTCTTTCTCCGTACGCTCCGCGAGGACCCCGCCGACGCCGAGGTGGCGAGCCACAAGCTGCTCGTCCGTGCCGGCTACATCCGGCGCCAGGCGCCGGGTGTCTTCGCGTGGCTGCCGCTCGGCCTGCGGGTGAAGGGCAAGATCGAGCAGATCATCCGCGAAGAGATGACGGCGGCGGGCGCGCACGAGGTGCACTTCCCGGCCTTGCTCCCACGTGAGCCCTACGAGATCACGAACCGCTGGACGGAGTACGGTGACGCCCTGTTCCGCCTGCAGGACCGCAAGGGGGCCGACTACCTCCTCGCGCCCACGCATGAGGAGGCGTTCACGCTCCTCGTGAAAGACCTGTACTCCTCGTACAAGGACCTGCCGCTCACGATTTACCAGATCCAGGACAAGTACCGCGACGAGGCGCGTCCGCGCGCCGGCCTCCTGCGCGGTCGCGAGTTCACGATGAAGGACGCCTACTCGTTCGACGTCTCCGATGAGGGGCTGGATGCCTCCTATCAGGCCCAGCGTGACGCCTACGAGCGGATCTTCACCCGGCTGGGACTGGAGTACGTCATCGTCCAGGCCGATGCGGGCGCGATGGGCGGTTCGAAGTCCGAGGAGTTCCTGCACCCGACGCCGGTCGGTGAGGACACCTTTGTGCGGTCGGCCGGTGGCTACGCCGCCAACGTCGAGGCGTTCACGACGGTGGCTCCCGAGCCGGTGCCGTTCGACGGACTCCCCGCCCCGGTCGTGTTCGACTCCCCGAACACCCCGACGATCGCCACCCTCGTCGACCTCGCGAACGCCGAGGTCCCGCGTCCGGACGGCCGCCCCTGGACCGCGGCCGACACGCTCAAGAACGTGGTGCTCGCGCTCACCCATCTCGATGAGACCCGAGAGCTGGTCGTCGTCGGCCTGCCCGGCGATCGCGAGGTCGAGATGAAGCGCGTCGAGGTGGCGTTCGCCCCCGCAGAGGTCGCGCCGGCCACGGACGAGGACTTCGCGGCGCACCCGGGACTCGTCAAGGGGTACATCGGTCCGTGGTCACCCGAGGGCGCGGTGCTCGGCGCCGAATCGACGACCGGCATTCGGTACTTCGTCGACCCTCGCGTGGTCGACGGCACCGAGTGGATCACGGGCGCCAACATCGACCAGAAGCACGTGTTCGGCCTCGTCGCGGGTCGCGACTTCGTGGCCGACGGCACGGTCGAGGCCGCCGAGGTGCGTGCCGGCGACCCCGCGCCCGACGGCTCGGGCCCGGTCGAACTCGCGCGCGGCATGGAGATCGGCCACGTGTTCCAGCTCGGCCGCAAGTACGCCGAGGCGCTCGGCCTCAAGGTCCTCGACGAGAACGGGAAGCTCGCGACCGTCACCATGGGCTCGTACGGCATCGGCGTGACCCGGATCCTCGCGATCATCGCCGAGCTGCACAATGACGAGAAGGGCCTCATCTGGCCCGCCGCCGTCGCGCCGTTCGACGTGCACGTCCTCGCGACCGGGAAGGATCCGGCGGCGTTCGACGCCGCGGAGCGGATTGTCGCGGACCTCGAGGCCGCTGGGCTCGAGGTGCTCTTCGACGACCGGCCGAAGCTCTCACCCGGTGTGAAGTTCGCCGACGCCGAGCTCATCGGCGTGCCGAAGATCGTGATTGCGGGTCGCGGCGTCGCCGACGGCCTCGTCGAGGTCTGGGATCGAGCGACCGGGGAGCGGACGCAGGTCGCCATCGACGACGTGCGGTCCGTGCTCGGCGCCTGATCGGCTACCGTAGACAGGTGCCGCATGATCGACGGCGGCATGAGAGCTGAATAAAGGAGGCCGGGGATGGATATCGACCTCAGCGTGCTGCGGATGATGGAGCGCGAGAAGGAGATCCCGTTCGACGAGTTGGTGCGGATCATCGAGCAGGCCATCCTCATGGCCTACCTCAAGCACACCAACCCCGGCCAGCACGGCCACGCGAACCCGAACGGCGCGCGGGCGCACCTCGACCGGAAGACCGGCCACGTCTCGGTCTACGTGGCAGAGCTCGACGAGAACGGCGAGGTGATCGGCGAGGTCGAGGACAGCCCGAGCGACTTCGGCCGTATCGCGGCGTTCGCCGCCAAGCAGGTCATCAACCAGCGACTCCGCGACCTCGCCGATGACGCGGTGCTCGGTGAGTTCCGTGGTCGCGAGGGCGACATCGTCGCCGGGGTCATCCAGCAGGGGCCGAATCCGCGGATGGTGCACATCGACCTCGGCACCGTCGAGGCGATCCTGCCGCCCGAGGAGCAGGTGCCCGGCGAAGAGTACCCGCACGGTCAGCGCATCCGCGTCTACGTCACGAGCGTCGCCAAAGGCCCGAAGGGCCCGTCGATCACGGTGTCGCGGACGCACCCCGCACTGGTCAGGAAGCTCTTCGCGCTCGAGGTGCCCGAGATCGCCTCCGGGGTCGTCGAGATCGTCTCGCTCGCTCGCGAGGCCGGCCACCGCACCAAGATCGCGGTGCGCGCCAACCAGCCGGGCGTCAACGCCAAGGGCGCGTGTATCGGCGAGCTCGGTCAGCGGGTCCGCGCGGTCACGTCGGAGCTCGGCAGCGAGAAGATCGACATCGTCGACTGGAACGACGATCTGGCGACGTTCGTCGCATCCGCCCTCTCGCCCGCGAAGGTGACCAGCGCGTTCGTGATCGACGAGTCGATCAAGGCGGTCAGGGCGCTCGTGCCGGACTACCAGCTGTCGCTCGCGATCGGCAAGGAGGGCCAGAACGCCCGCCTTGCAGCGAAGCTCACAGGCGCCAAGATCGACATCCAGCCCGATTCCGTGCTCGACGAGGCCTGAGCCCCGGCGTGAGCTCGGGAGCGGGCGCGGATCCCGGGCGTGTCCCGGAGCGCCCGTGACGGAGGTGTAGGATGGAACCCGTCAGAACGTGCATCGGTTGCCGAGCGCGTGCCCCACGATCCACACTCTTGCGGGTCGTGATCCGAGAATCCCGTGTCGTCACCGATGTGTCGGCCGTGCTTCCTGGTCGTGGCGCGTGGTTGCATCCGGCGCTCGAGTGCTTCCGGCTCGCTGATCGGAGACGCGCCTTCGGGCGGGCGCTCCGTGTCCACGGCGAGCTGGACATCCATGAAGTAGAGGACAGGCTGAACGGCTAATGGACCACTCATGAGCGGCTCGAAATGAGACCCGACTAACTACGGTCTGCCCCTGTCCGGGCGCAGACCCGGAACAGGAGAGAAGTGGCTGCGAAACCACGCGTACACGAGATCGCGAGCGAACTCGGGGTTGACAGCAAGATCGCCCTCGAGAAGCTCAAGGAAATGGGCGAATACGTCAAGGGCCCGTCGTCCTCGATCGAACCCCCCGTCGCTCGCCGGCTGAAGGCCGCGCTCGAGGCGTCAGGGGCGAAGACTCAGGCGGCCCCGGCCGCCAAGCCCGGCGCAAGCCGGCCGACCGCACCGAAGCCCGGCCCGAAGCCAGGCCCCCAGGCACCCGCCGAGGCCGCACCCGCGGCTGACGCGCCGATGTCGGTTGCCGAGCGCCAGGCGCAGGCCGAGCGTGCGCTCGCCGAGAAGGCACAGGCCGAGAAGGCGCAAGCCGAGAAGGCCCAGGCTGAGCAAGCACAGGCCGAGCAGGCCAAGGGCGACCAGGCGGAAGCCGAGAAGCCTGGTCCCGACGCCGCGCCCGCGGCCGACGCCGTGAAGCCGGCGACGCCGAAGCCGGCCGGTGCGCCGCGCCCGGGCCCGAAGCCCGGTGGTTCACGCCCCGGCAACAACCCGTTCGCGAGCTCGCAGGGCATGGGTCAGCGCCCGGCGCAGCCGCGCCCCGGCAATAACCCGTTCGCAAGCTCGCAGGGCATGG
>Ga0180223_1002331_pt1 | contig 11691 bp, 12 predicted proteins | sample eDN5th30CKraftOP_FD_151337 | JGI IMG/M metagenome (GOLD analysis project Ga0180223, IMG submission 151337) | Enriched Organic Plus compost microbial communities from Emeryville, California, USA - eDNA 5th pass 30_C Kraft OP (version 2) (version 2) ...
CTTCGCCGCCGTCCTGGTCCTCGGCCAGCCGCGTGATGGCGTCCACCGCGCCCATGATGGACTGCAGGGCGGCCGGCGGCACGCCGCCCGGATCAATGGTCACTTCGGGCTGGGCCAGCGCCTGTCTGGCCAGGCCCAGCGTCAGGGCGATGGAAACGGCGGCCAGACGCATCGACACGCTTACTTTCGCGCGACGACCGACGGTATCTTGCCCGAGTAGTCGCGCGGCAACGCGGCAACCTGCAGGGCCAGATTGTGTGCGATGTCGTGGTAGAGCCTGGCGTTGGCCCCTTGGGGTTCAGCTATCACAGTCGGCATGCCCGAATCGGTTTGAGTGCGGATGTCCATGGCCAGCGGCAGCACCCCAAGCCATGGGAGATTGAATTCGGCGGCCATTTCCCGGCCGCCGTGCTGGCCGAAAATGGGTTCGGCGTGGCCGCATTGGGAGCATACATGGACCGACATGTTCTCGACAATGCCCAGTACCGGCACATCTACTTTTTGAAACATCCGTAACCCTTTGCGCGCATCGGCCAGCGCCAGGTCCTGCGGCGTGGTGACGATGACGGCGCCGGCCAGCGGCACTTTCTGTGAAAGGGTAAGCGCGATGTCACCCGTGCCGGGCGGCATGTCGACAATGAGGTAGTCCAGGTCGCGCCAGTTGGTCTGGTTCAGCAGTTGCTCCAGCGCCTGGCTGACCATGGGGCCGCGCCAGATGGCCGGCGCGTCCTGGTCGATGAGAAAGCCGATGGAGTTGGCCTGCAGGCCATGGCCTTCCAGGGGCTCCATGGACTTGCCGTCCAGGCTTTTGGGCTTGCCCGACAGGCCCAGCATGATGGGGACGCTGGGACCGTAGATGTCGGCGTCCAGCAGGCCCACCCTGGCCCCCTGGGCGTGCAGCGCCAGCGCGATGTTGACCGAGGTAGTGCTTTTGCCGACCCCCCCCTTGCCCGAGGCCACGGCCACGATATTGCGCACCGACGGCAGGGGCTTGAGGCCCTTCTGGACCGCGTGCGTCTCGATGCGGGTGGTGAAATCCAGGCCGGCCAGCCGCAGCCCCAACGGGGCCAGAGCGGTTTCAAGCTGTTTCCGCAAGGCGTCGCCGCCATTGTATAAAGGATAGCCTAGCGCTACAGTAAGGCTTAGATCGCTTCCATCGAGCCGCATCACACTGTTCTTGATGGCCGCAAGGCCCAGTTTCCTGTTGGTGGCGGGGTCGACGACATCGGCCAGGACGGCGCCGATCTGTTCAGTAGTGAAGCTCATATCAATGCCTTGTGCAAAACAACGGTTTCCCAAGCCTCAAGGATAGCGGATCGGGGAATTATTTTCTGCACGGGCTGTCTATCTAGCACGATGAATACATTCTCTCAATTGCTCCGCGGCGTACTTTTCTTCGTTCTGGCCATTTTCGGCATGCTGATGGCCTTTGTCTTCATGGTCTCCACGGCCATCGCCATCGGCGTCCTGTACGTGGTGGCCAAGATCAAGGGGCGCCCGTTCGGCGTGCGCGCCTACTGGGACGAACGCCGCCCCGCCCGCCCCTCGGGACGCGCCTTCAACAAAAAAGACGTCGTCGACGTCGAAATGCGCGAAATCCCGTAGCCTGTTGCCGGCCCCGGGCCGCCGCCACGCCTGCACATTTCCTGCCGGCCGGTCCTCGTCGGCCGCATTGCAGGCTGCGCGGCCTAGCTGGCGCCCCCGGCGCGACGGCCATTCCTTCATTACAATACCTGCTGCCCACGCGCCTGCGGCGCGCGGGCATGCTCCCGTTCCCCGGGGAGCCGCCCAGCCACCCGCCGTCCACGCGCCCGCGGGGCGCGGGGCGCGCCGGGCCGCCTGTCCACACTTTTTATGCTTGACTCATGACGCGCACGATATTCGTCACCACCGCCCTGCCCTATGCCAATGGCTCTTTCCACATCGGCCACATCATGGAATACATCCAGGCCGACATCTGGGTGCGCTCGATGCGCATGGCGGGCCATACCGTGCATTTCGTGGGCGCGGACGACGCCCACGGCGCCCCCATCATGCTCAAGGCCGAGGCCGAGGGCATCACGCCCCGCGAACTGGTGGCCCGCTACGCCGGCGAACGCCCGCGCTACCTGGACGGCTTCCACATCCGCTTCGACCACTGGCACTCGACCGACACGCCCGAAAACGTCGCGCTGTCGCAGGAAATCTACAAAAGCCTCAAGGCCGCCGGCCTGATCGAGACCCGCTCCATCGAGCAGTTCTACGATCCGGTCAAGGGCATGTTCCTGCCCGACCGCTACATCAAGGGCGAATGCCCCGTCTGTCACGCCAAAGACCAGTACGGCGACTCCTGCGAGTCCTGCGGCGCGGTGTACGCGCCGACCGAGCTCATCGAGCCCTATTCCGCGCTGACCAAGGCCACGCCGGTGCTCAAGACCTCCGAGCACTTCTTCTTCAAGCTGTCCGACCCGCGGTGCGTGGCCTTCCTGCAGGACTGGACCACCGGCGCCAACGCGCAAGGGGCCAAGCGCCTGCAGGCCGAGATCCTGGCCAAGACCCGCGAATGGCTGGGCGGCGGCAAGGACGGCGGCGAGGCCTCGCTGAACGACTGGGACATCTCGCGCGATGCGCCCTACTTCGGCATAGAGATCCCCGACGCGCCGGGCAAGTACTTTTATGTCTGGCTGGACGCGCCGGTGGGCTATCTGGCCTCGCTCATGGCCTATTGCCAAAAGCAGGGCCTGGATTTCGACGCCCTGCTGGACCCCCGGGGCAGCACCGAACAGGTGCACTTCATCGGCAAGGACATCGTGTATTTCCATGCCCTGTTCTGGCCCGCCATGCTGAAATTCTCGGGCCGCAAGACGCCCGACAGCCTGAACGTGCACGGCTTCATCACCGTCAGCGGCGAAAAAATGTCCAAGAGCCGCGGCACGGGCATTTCGCCCCTGCGCTATCTGGAAATCGGCATGGACGCCGAGTGGCTGCGCTACTACATCGCGGCCAAGCTCAATGCCCGCGTCGAAGACCTGGACTTCAACCCCGAAGACTTCGTGGCGCGCGTCAACAGCGACCTGGTCGGCAAATACGTCAATATCGCCAGCCGCGCCGCCAACTTCATCGGCAAGCACTTCGAGGGCCAGCTGGCCTATCAGGGCGACACCGAGGCCCTCAGCGCCGAGCAGGCGCTGGTGGCCCAGGAAGTCCGCGCCGACTTCGAGGCGCGCGAATACGGCCGCGCCATCCGCCGCATCATGGCCTATGCCGACACCCTGAACCAGGCCTTCGACGCCGCCCAGCCCTGGGTCATGGCCAAAGGCCTGGCTCAGGCCGACGACGAGACCAGGGCCAGGCTGCAGGACGTCTGCTCGCGCGCGCTGGCCGGCTTCAAGGCGCTGAGCGTCATGCTGTCGCCCGTGCTGCCCGTCCTGGCCGCCAAGGTGGCCCAGGAACTGTTCGGCGACGCGGCCTCCTATGCCTGGCGCGACGCCGCCGTCCTGCCCGCGCGCATCGGCGCCTTCCGCCACCTGATGCAGCGCGTGGACCCCAAGATGCTGGACGCCCTGTTCGAAGCGCCCGAGCCGCCGGTCCAGGCCAGGCCCGCGCCCGGCGGCGAAGCCATCGCCGACACTATCGACATCAAGGACTTCGCCAAGATAGACCTGCGCGTGGCGCGCATCGAGCAGTGCGAGGCCGTCGAGGGCTCGGACAAGCTGCTGCGCCTGTCGCTGGACGTGGGCGAAGGCCGGCTGCGGCAGGTTTTCTCCGGCATCAAGTCGGCCTACCAGCCCTCTGACCTTGTCGGCAAGCTGACCGTGGTGGTGGCCAACCTGGCCCCGCGCAAGATGCGGTTCGGCATCTCCGAAGGCATGGTGCTGGCGGCCAGCCACGCCGACGCCAAGGCCGACGCCGGCATCTACATCCTGGAACCCTGGCCCGGCGCCCAGCCCGGCATGCGCATAGGCTGATGGAAAAAGGTCCGGACCCCCTGCGATACGAGGCAGGGCGCACCAGCACCCTGGTCAGCGTGGCGGTCAACGTCGTGCTCATCGCCGTCCAGGCCGCGGTAGGGGTGCTGGCCCATTCGCAGGCCCTGGTGGCCGACGCCGTGCATTCATTCTCGGACCTGCTGTCCGACGCCGTGGTGCTGCTTGCCAACCACCAAAGCCGCAAGGCGCCGGACGCCGACCACCAGTATGGGCACCTGCGCTTCGAAACGGCCGCCTCCATGGGCCTGGGCGTGCTGCTGCTGGCCGTGGGGCTGGGCATGCTGTGGACGGCCTTCGAGCGGCTGCAGCATCCAGGCGACATTCCCCAGGTGCACGCGGCCGCGCTGGCCGTGGCCGGCCTGGCGCTGGTGTCCAAAGAAGGGCTGTTCCGCTACCTGCTGCGGGTGGGCCGGCGCGTGCGCTCAACCATGCTTGTGGCCAACGCCTGGCACGCGCGCTCGGACGCCGCCTCGTCGCTGGTGGTGGCGCTGGGCGTGGCCGCCAACATGGCGGGCTTTCCCCTGGCGGACCCGCTGGCCGCGGCGATGGTGGGCCTGATGGTGGCCCGCACGGGCTGGCGGTTCTTCTATGACGCCTTCGCCGACCTGATGGACCGCGCGGTGGATGCCGACACCGAGGCGCGCATTCGCGGGCACCTGCTGGAAACGCCCGGCGTGCTGGGCATACACAATATGAAGACGCGCAAGCTGGGCGACATGATCTGGGTGGAGGTGGACCTGGAAATGGACGCCGCGCTGACCATCGCGCAGGGCCACGCCATTGCCGAGCAGGCGCGCGCGCGGGTCATGGCCAACGAATCCGTGCTGGACGTCATGACCCACTTCGACCCGGTCGTTCCCGGCGCTCCTGTTTCTTCCTGAAGAGCTTGCCAGGACGGGGGCTACGCCCGGCGCGCGGCCTGCCCCGCCCGCGAGGACGCCTTGGGGGCCTCGCGCCTGGCCATGGCTTTGTCGGCCTCGGGCAGGTCCACCAGGTCCACCGGCCGGTCGCGGCGCGCCAGGAAGCGGTCCAGCGCCTCGTACAGGGCGCGCACATTGTCGCGGCCGATGCCGGCCTCAAGGTTGGCGTACTGCTGTTCGATGAGGGGCGCGATGTGTTCGATAAGGGCCCGGCTTTTGCGGGTCAGGGCCACCAGTATGCGGCGCTGGTCGGTATCGACGCGGGTGCGCTCCACCAGTTGCAGGTCTTCCATGCGCACCAGCACGCCCGCCAGGCTGGGGCTCAGGATGTGGCAGGTCGCGCAGATCTGCCATTGCTCCATGGGCTCGCCATGGTCGCTGATGGCGCGGATCACGCGCCACTGCTGCTCGGTCAGGCCGTAGTGGTTGAGAATGCGGCGGAAGTTGCCCATGATGCCCTCGCGCGTCTGCAGCAGCAACAGCGCCAGGTTGCGGTGTTTCAACGACTTCTCCATAGTTTTCCTTTCCAGGCCGTCCACGAACATTGACAATCTAATATATTAACAATTAATATTTTTAGAACATATTAGATAATTCAAGGACGAGACAAGGCGCCTCGCATGACGCGCCGCCTCCCGGCTGCCTACCTGGATGCAAACGTGAATCATCCCTTCACCGGCTTTACGCCCCCGGGCCGCGTCTATGGCGTCGTGCTGAACGACCTGGACTCGCTGCAGGCCCTGGCGCCCGCCTTTGCGGACGCTCCGTACAAGGCGCCTCCCAAGGCGCCCGTCATGTATATAAAACCCGCCAACACCCTGGCGCCCAGCGGCGCCACGGTCACGCTGCCGCCCGGCGCCCGCCGCGTGCAGGTCGGCGCGACACTGGGCGTGGTACTGGCCGCGCCCGCCGCCCGCCTGCGGGCGGACGACGCCATGGCCGCCGTGGCGGGCTGGCGCGCCGTGGCCGACCTGAGCCTGCCGCACGACAGCTACTACCGCCCCGCCATCCGCGAAAAATGCTTCGACGGTTCCTGCGTGCTGGCCGCCACGGTGGCCCCGGCGGGCGCACTGCGGCCCGATGCGCTGCGCGTGCAGACCTTCATCAACGGCGCGCAGGTGGACGAATGGCCGCTTTCCCGGCTGGCGCGCGGCATACCCGAACTGCTGCGCGACGTCACCGCCTTCATGACGCTGTCGCCGGGCGATCTGCTGCTGGCGGGCGTCAGGTGGCAGGCGCCCGTGGCGCAGGCCGGCGACCAGGTCGCCGTGCGCATCCACGGCGTGGGCGAACTGTCGTTCAGCCTTGCCCTTCAGGAGGGCAAGGCATGAAACGCGGCCGCATCGCCTTCAATGGCGCCATCCACGAAGTGCGCCCGGCAGGGCAGGAAGGCCTGCTGCGCCTGGCCGACGGCCGCGTGCTGCGCGAAGACGAAGCGCTTTGGCTGCCGCCCGTGCAGCCGGGCACCATTTTCGCGCTGGGCCTGAATTACGCCGACCACGCGCGCGAGCTGGCCTTCAAGGCCCCCGAACAGCCGCTGGTGTTCCTGAAAGGCCCCAATGCGCTGGTGGGCCACCGCGCCCTGACGCCCCGCCCCGCCGAAGCCGAATACATGCACTACGAGTGCGAACTGGCCGTGGTCATCGGCCGGCAGGCCAGGAATGTGGCGCGCGGCCAGGCCTACGACTACGTGGCGGGCTATACCGTGGCCAATGACTACGCCATCCGCGACTACCTGGAAAACTACTATCGCCCCAACCTGCGCGTAAAAAACCGCGACGCCTGCACACCCCTGGGGCCCTGGCTGGTGGACGCCGCCGACGTCGCCGACCCCATGAACCTGGCGCTGCGCACGCTGGTCAACGGCAGGCAGACCCAGGCCGGCAACACGCGCGACATGGTGTTCGACATCCCCTGGCTGATCGAATACCTGTCCGGCATCATGACCCTGTCGCCCGGCGACATCATCCTGACCGGCACGCCCGAAGGCCTGGTCAACGTCCAGGCCGGCGACGAGGTCGTCACCGAGATCGAGGGCATAGGCCGGCTGGTCAACACGCTCATCGAAGACAACGCAAACTGATTCTCACCAAAGGCCATCATGATCAAGCATCTCATCAACGGCAAACAGGTCGAAAGCAGCCGGACCTTCCAGACGCTGAACCCCGCCACCAATGAAGCCATCGCCGAAGTGGCGCGCGGCGGCGAACAGGAGGTGGCCGCGGCCGTGCAGGCCGCCAAGGACGCCTTCCCGGGCTGGGCCGGCAAGCCGGCCGCCGAGCGCGCCCGCCTGATGCGGCGCCTGGGCGAGCTGATCACCCAGCACGTGCCCGAGCTGTCCGAGCTGGAAAGCCGCGACACTGGCCAGGTCATAGGGCAGACGAAAAAAGCCCTGGTGCCGCGCGCCGCCGACAACTTCCATTTCTTCGCCGAAGTGGCAACGCGCATGGACGGAGAAAGCTTCCAGTCCGACACCGGCCACCTGAACTACACGCTGTGGCAGCCGGTGGGCGTGTGCGCGCTGATCTCGCCCTGGAACGTGCCTTTCATGACGGCCACCTGGAAAACCGCGCCCTGCCTGGCGCTGGGCAATACCGCCGTCATGAAGATGTCCGAGCTGTCGCCGCTGACCGCCGACCGGCTGGGCCAGCTGGTGCTGGAGGCCGGTATTCCGCCCGGTGTCTTCAACCTGGTGCACGGCTATGGCACCGAGGCCGGCGAGCCCCTGGTTCGCCACCCCGACGTGCGCGCCGTGTCGTTCACCGGCAGCACCGTCACCGGCAACCGCATCGTGCAGCAGGCCGGCCTGAAGAAATTCTCCATGGAACTCGGCGGCAAGTCGCCCTTCATCGTCTTCGACGATGCCGACTACGAACGCGCCCTGGATGCCGCCCTGTTTATGATTTTCTCCAACAACGGCGAGCGCTGCACGGCGGGTTCGCGCATCCTGGTGCAGCGGGGCATCTACGACAGGTTCGTGGCCGACTACGCGGCCCGGGCGGCCAAGCTGAAGGTGGGCGACCCCATGGACCCGGACACCATCATCGGGCCCATGATCAGCCCCGAGCACAAGCAGAAGGTCGCCCGCTACATCGAACTGGGCAAACAGGAAGGCGCGCGCGTCGTCATGGAAGGCGCGGTGCCGCAGTTCTCCGGTCCGCTGGACAAGGGCAACTGGATCGCCCCCCTCGTCTTCGCCGACGTGGACAACCGCATGAAGATCGCCCAGGACGAGATATTCGGGCCGGTGCCCTGCCTGATTCCCTTCACGGACGAAGCCCAGGCGCTGCGCATCGCCAACGACACGGTGTACGGCCTGTCGTCGTATGTCTGGACGGAAAACACCGGATGCGCCCTGCGCATGGCGCGCGGCATCGAGGCCGGCATGGTGTTCGTCAACAGCCAGAACGTGCGCGACCTGCGCCAGCCCTTCGGCGGCGTGAAGGCCTCGGGCACCGGGCGCGAGGGCAGCCACTACAGTTTCGAAGTGTTCGCCGAAGCCAAGAACGTCTGCGTCTCGTACGGCAGCCATCCCATTCCGCGCTGGGGCGTCTAGCCCCATGCACCGGCGCCGCGCGCGGCGCCCGCCACAAAGGAGACACACCATGGGCAAGCTGGCCCTGGCCGCTAAAATCACCCATGTGCCGTCCATGTATCTTTCGGAGCTGGACGGCCCGCACAAGGGCTGCCGCCAGGCGGCCATAGACGGCCACATCGAGATAGGCCGCCGCTGCCGCGAGCTGGGCGTGGACACCATCGTGGTGTTCGACGTGCACTGGCTGGTCAATTCCGAATACCACATCAATTGCGCGCCCGGCTTCAAGGGCGTGTACACCAGCAATGAACTGCCGCACTTCATCAAGAACCTGCCCTACGAGTATCCCGGCAACCCTCGGCTGGGACAGCTGATCGCCGACGCGGCCAACGAGATGGGCGTGGCCAGCCGGGCCCACAGCCAGACCACGCTGGAGCTCGAATACGGCACGCTGGTGCCCATGCGCTACATGAACGCCGACCGGCATTTCAAGGTCGTCAGCGTCGCGGGCTGGTGCATGTGGCACGATCTGGCCGAAAGCGCGCGCTTCGGCCGGGCCGTGCGCCGCGCCATCGAGCAGCGCTACGACGGCACCGTGGCGGTGTTCGCCAGCGGCTCGCTGTCGCACCATTTCGCCGACAACGGCACGGCGCCCGAGTTCATGCACAAGGTGTACAACCCCTTTCTGGAGCAGATGGACCGGCGCGTGGTGCAGATGTGGCAGGAAGGCGACTGGCCAACCTTTCTGGACATGCTGCCCATGTACAACGAAAAATGCTGGGGCGAAGGCGGCATGCACGACACCGCCATGCTGCTGGGCCTGCTGGGCGGGCGCAGCTATGACCAGGGCGTCGAGATCGTCACGCCTTACTTCGGCAGCTCGGGCACCGGGCAGCTGAACGCCGTCTTTCCCGTCACCCCGCTCGCCGAAGGATAGTCATGCCACACTTGACCCTGGAATACTCCGCCAACATCCGTCCGTCCGCCAATATGCCGGCGCTGTGCGCCAGGCTGGCCGACTGCCTGGCCGCGCAGCGCGACGGCGGCAAAGTCATCTATGCCCTGGGCGCCATACGCGTAAGGGCCCTGTCCGCCGAGGAATTCCACATCGCCGACGGCCGGCAGGACGCCGCCTTCGTGCACGCCATCCTGAAAATAGGCGCGGGCCGCGGCGAGGCCGTCAAGCAGGCCACGGGCGATGCCCTGTTCGCCGTCATGAAGGACCACTTCGCATCTCTTTACGCGTCCATGGGGCTGGCCCTGTCGCTGGAAATCTCCGAATTCAGCGAGGCCGGCACCTGGAAGCACAATAACCTGCACGCGCGGCTGCGCTGACTCCCCCGCCCAACCCCACCAGAAGAACTGCATGCTTTCACCCGACACCCTGCAAGACCTTGCCCGCCAGCTGCACCAGGCCGAAAAAGAACGGCGCCAGCTGCGCCATTTTTCCGCCACCCATCCGTCCATGACCATAGAGGATGGCTACGCCATACAGCGCGAATGGGTCAAGCTGAAGCTCGCGCAGGGCCGGCGCATCGTGGGCCGCAAAATAGGCCTGACCTCGCGCGCCATGCAGCTGTCGTCGCAGATCACCGAACCCGACTACGCCCCGCTGCTGGACGACATGTTCTTCGAGCAGGGCGGCGACATCCCCTTCGAGCGCTTCATCAAGCCGCGCGTCGAGGTCGAGTTGGCCTTCGTGCTGGGCAAGCCCCTTAAAGGCCCCGGCGTCACGCTGTTCGACGCGCTGGCCGCCACCGACTACGTCACGCCGGCGCTGGAGATCATCGATGCGCGCATCGAGCAGTTCGACCGCGAAACGGGCGCGCCGCGCAAAGTGTTCGACACCATCTCGGACTTCGCCGCCAACGCCGGCGTGGTGCCGGGCGGACGCCCCGTGCGGCCCGATGCGCTGGACCTGCGCTGGGTCGGCGCCATGCTTTACCGCAACGGCGTGCTGGAAGAAACAGGCCTGGCGGCGGGCGTGCTGAACCACCCCGCCAACGGCGTAGCCTGGCTGGCCAACAAAATAGCGCCCTACGGCGAACAGCTGCATGCCGGCGACGTGGTGCTGGGGGGCTCGTTCACCCGCCCCGTGCCGGCTTCGCAGGGAGACACCTTCCATGCCGATTACGGTAAGCTGGGCCAGATTTCCCTGCGCTTCGTCTAACCGCCACCCGGCAGGACCCCACCATGGATATGCCCCGCAATACCTTCAAGCAGGCGCTGGCCCGGCGCCAGCCCCAGTTCGGCCTGTTTCTCGGCCTGGCCAACCCCATATCGGCCGAAATCCTCGCCTCCTGCGGCTATGACTTTCTGATGATAGACGCCGAGCACGGCCCCGGCGACGTACTGGGCGTGCAGGCGCAGCTTCAGGCCATGGCGGCCTATCCCGTGCAAGGCCTGGTGCGGCCGGCCAGCCAGGACCCCGCTCTCATCAAGCGGCTGCTGGGGGTGGGGGCGCAAACCTTGCTGGTGCCCATGGTCGACACCGCCGAACAGGCCCGCGCCGTGGCCAGCGCCATGCTTTATCCGCCGCGCGGCATCCGCGGTGTGGGCACCGGCCTGGAACGCGGGGCGCGCTGGAATGCCGTGCCGGACTACTTCGAGCGCGTGCAGGACCAGACCTGCCTGATCGTGCAGATCGAGTCGCGCACCGCCCTGCGGAATCTGGACGAGATCGCCTCGGTGGACGGCGTGGACGCCGTCTTCCTGGGACCGTCCGACCTGGCCGCTTCCATGGGGCACCTGGGCAAGCCGGGCCACCCCGAGGTCAGGCAGGCCGTCGGCCAGGCCCTGGCCCGCCTCAAGGCCCTGGACAAGGCGGCCGGGGTGTTCTGCGCCGACCCGGCGCTGGCGGCGGCCTACCAGGCCGAAGGCGCGAGCTTTCTGGCGCTTGGCGCGGACACCGGCCTGCTTCGCGGCGGCGCGCTGAAGCTTCTGGACGTGGTGCGCCCGCAGGGCGGCGCGCCCGCCGGCGCGGGCTATTGACATGGCCGGGGCGTGCCCTGGCCAGGCCCTGTCATAGCCAATGCCTGCCATGGACAATGCCCGCCGGCACCACAGGGATGTGCCCTGGCTAGTATCATGGTCCACATGCCCGCCCGCACGGGCGGCGCCGGCGGCCGGGACGCCGGCATCCCCATTCACCGCAAAACTGGATATGCCATGCCACAGAACGACTTCCAACTGAAAGACCCCGCCCTGCTGCGCCAGCAATGCCATATAGACGGCCAGTGGCAGGACGCCGACGGCGGCGCGCGCATCA
>Ga0180223_1002332_pt1 | contig 11689 bp, 9 predicted proteins | sample eDN5th30CKraftOP_FD_151337 | JGI IMG/M metagenome (GOLD analysis project Ga0180223, IMG submission 151337) | Enriched Organic Plus compost microbial communities from Emeryville, California, USA - eDNA 5th pass 30_C Kraft OP (version 2) (version 2) ...
GTCACCGAGACGAGCGCCGACAGCATCACCAGTCCGAGCAGCAGGGGCATGTCGCGGGTCTTGATCGCTTGCAGGGTGATCTGGCCGATGCCGGATCGCCCGAACACAGTCTCGGTCAGGATCGAGCCGGCCAGGATTCCGGCGAAGAGCGTGCCGGTCAGGGTCGAGACCGCGAGCGCGGCATGGCGCAGAGCGTGGCGGAGACGCAGTTGCGTCTCGCTGACGCCGCGCGTCCGCACGGTCAGGGCGAAGGGTTGCAGCAGCGCCTCTTCCAGCCCGTCGCGCAGCACCTGGGTCAGCAGCGCCGCGAGTGGCAGGCTCAGCGCGATGGCGGGCAGGACGAGTGCCGGGAGGCCTTCGCCGCCGATGATCGGGAACCAGCCGAGCGAGAAGCTGAAGACCGTCAGCAGCAGCAATCCGACCCAGTAGACCGGCGTGCTCAGCACGGCCAGCTCCAGCCCGGCGAGAACGGTCCGCAGCCCCTTGCGCCGCCCGGCCGTGGCCAGCGCGCTGGCGAAAGCCAGCATGAGCGCCAGCGCCATCGCGGTTCCGGCGAGCTGGAGCGTCGGCCCCGCCGCCTCGCGCACGACCGCGGCGACCGGCTGCCGGTACTGGTAGCTCTGGCCGAAATCGCCGAGCAGAGCCTGGCCGATATAGCGCGCATATTGCACCGGCAGCGGCTGGTCGAGGCCGAATTGTCGGATCAGCGCCTCCCGCTCGGCCGTATCGACGACGTTCTCGCCCCCGGTCAGGACCGCGACGGGGTCGCCCGGGATCGCCTTGACCGCCGCGAAGGTGATCGTTGCCGCGCCCCAGAGCACGGCGAGGATCACTCCGAGGCGGCGGAGGCCGGCGGGGAGCGCGCTACGGAGCCAGCCAGGCATCATAGAAGTTCGGCTTCGCGTTCGTCGCCCAGCTGAGGCCCCGCAGCTTCTTCGAGGCGCCGAGCTGGTAGGCGGCGACATAGAGCGGTACGGCATAGGCCTGTCCGATGATCTCGGCCTGGGCCTGGCCATAGAGCCGCCGGCGTTCCTCGTCGGACGCGCCGATCGCCTTCGTCAGGATCTCGTCGAGGCTCTTGACGCGGGCGTTGTTGGCGCCGTTCGGCGGGATATAGGCGGAATGAAAGACGGTGCGCAGGATGTCCGGCTCGGCACGCACATAGTACAGCGAGGTGAGGTCGTAGTCGTTCGCGGTCGCGCGGGCCGTGTAGCCGCCGGCGTCGACCGGATCGAGCTTGAGGTCGAAGCCCGCCTTCTTGACCGAGAACTGCACCGCCTGCGCCAGCGTCAGATCCGAGGCGCCCCATGCGGCGGAGTCGTAGACGAAGCGCACGGTGAGCCGCTCGCCGTCCTTGCTGCGGATGCCTTCGGCGTCCTTCGTGCTCCAGCCGGCCTCGTCGAGCAGCGTCTCCGCCTTCTGCGGATCGAAGCCCCAGCCCGACGCGATCTTGGCGTCGTAATAGAGTGTCGACGGGCCGAGGATGTTGTCCGCCGCCTTCAGGCTGCCGAAGAAGGCCGCCTTGACCGCGGAGGGCGCGTCGACAGCGCTCTGGAAGGCCTGGCGGATGCGGGCATCGGCGAAAGGTCCGCGGCTGGTGTTGAGGAAAAGGGCGCGGTTCACGCCCGGGTTCTCCCGGGTCACGACCTGAAGCCGCCCATCCGCCTGGACGGAGCGGAAATTGGCCGGCGGCACCTCGTCGATCGCCTGAGCCTGGCCGCTGCTGAGCGCGCCGAGCCGGACGGTGGATTCCGGCAGGTAGCGGAACACGATGGCATCGAGATAGGCCGGCCCCTGATGCGCCGCATAGCCGGGGCCCCAGTTGTAGTCGCCGCGCCTGGTCAGCCGGCTGCCGCTGCCCTTGGTGAAGTTGTCGAGTAGGAAGGGGCCGGAGCCGACGACGCTGTTGGTCGTGCTCCTGGCGCTGCGCAGATAGGTCGGAGACTGGATGCCGAGATAGGGTAGGCTCAGCCCCTGCAGGAGCGGGGCGAAGGGCTGCTTGTAGCGGATCACGAGGGTCTTGGAATCGGGCGCGGCGATGCTCTCCACTGGGCCGAGCAGCGACTTCGCGTAGCTGGAGGTCGTCTTCGGGTCGAGGATGCGGTCGAAATTGAACTTCACCGCCTCGGCGTCGAGCGGAGTGCCGTCGCTGAAGGTCACGCCCTGCCGCAGATGGAAGGTGTAGACGGTGTTGTCGGCATTCGCCTCCCAGCGCTCGGCCAGCCAGGGTGTGAAGCGGTTGTCCTCGGCCTGGCCGACCAGGGAATCGACGAGATTGCGCGTGATCAGCGCCGTGATCGAATTGCCGGTGATCGAGGGATCGATGATCGCGGTGTCGCTCGCCAGGCCGACGGTCAGCGTGCCGCCGGCTCTGGGTTGGCTCGCGGGCTGATTGTCGGCGGCGAAAGTCGCGCTGCCGGCGGTCAGCAGGCAAAGCGCGGCGGCGGTCGCGCGCAGGCGGGATCCGCGCGCCGGGGCGCCGTCGCGACGGGCCGGCCGCCGCGCGCCGGCGACAAGGAGGGTTTCTGCCTGTTTCATCGGGAAGCTTTCGCGTGAGGAATGAGAGAGCGTCGCAGGCCGGGAACGGGCGCTGGCGCGCATGCCCCGGCGCGCCGGGAAACGGTGTCGGGTCACGGCGCGTCGAAGATCGGCGGTCTATTTCCCGTTGCGGCGGCGCATCTCGCCGGTGCGTGTCCAGTGCAGGAATGCCGACAGGCGCCGCAGGGCGTGAACGACGAAATTGAACGGAACGATCATGGGCCTTCCTCAAGTAAAGGAGCCCACGGCTACGCGCGTGGCGCTTTTAGCATTGGTGACGCGGTGCAAGCTGCTCCAACAAATCCCGCGATCATCACGGTTCGAGCCGAGATGATGTCAATAATCATCGTTCCACGGCGGCATCTCGTCAATCGAACGACTTTTCAAAGACGCCGGCCTGCATGCAAGGAATCCGCTTTCCTATGGCACCAGCGAGGAACGTTCTGCTTCCGGCGCCTTTCGGCTTTGCCGGGTGCGGGCGACTCCTGGCGGCCGGGATGGGTTGGAGCCCTGCAGCCGGCTCAGGCGCTGCGGGCGCTGGAGCCGGTCGCCGCCGCCCGCTCCAGCGGCGGCAATTCGAGGTTTGAGCGAAAATCGTCGCCGACATAGTCCGTGTCGATCAGCGCGCGGCGGCGGAGTTCCGGCAGGAGGCCGTTGAGCAGGAGGTCTTCCTGATCCGGATTGCCGAGGCCGTGAAGGGTGAGGACGTCGAGCGCGCCGGCCCGGAAGCGCTCCTCGATCGCATCGGCGAGCTGTTCGGGCGTTCCCGCGACGGACCAGTGGCCGGTTTCCTGCGCCTCGATGATCAGCTCGCGCAGGGTCAGGCCCTGCTTCGCGTAGCGGCTGAAGATCTCGACGCGCCCGCGCCGCCGATTGGTGCTGGTGATCTCCGGCAGCAGGCTTTCGGGCAGCGGCTTGTCGAGCGGCAGCCCCGAGAGGTCGAGATCGCCGCCGAGCATGTCGGCGAGCTTGAGGCGCCCGAGCTCGTAGTCGATGCGCTCATGCTTGTCCTTCAGGCGCCGGGCGACATCCGCATCGGAGTCCCCGATCACCGAATGGAACGAGTTCATCACGAAGGGCAGTCCGGCGCCGCGCCCGAAGCCCGCTGCGCGCCGGCGCAGTTCGGTCGCGAAGGCGATGGCGCCCTCCAGCTTCGGCTGCGAGGTGTAGACCACCTCAGCATAACGCGCGCCGACGCCGATGCCCGCCTCGGATTGCCCGGCCTGGAACTGCACCGGGCGGCCCTGCGGCAGCGGCGGCACGTTGAGCGGCCCCTGGACGGTGAAGTGCCGGCCGCGATAGTCGATCCGGTGGAATTTGGCCGGGTCGAGAGCGAGCGCGCCGGAGGCCTTGCGCGCGACGGCGTCCCTCTCATTCGCGTCGTACAGGGCGTTCACGACCTCGATGAACTCGGCGGCGCGGGCATAGCGCGCCTCCGGGCTGAGCAGCGTCTCGCCGAAGTTCTCCTCGCCGACCGAGGAGGTGACGGCGTTCCAGGCGGCGCGGCCGCCGCTGGCATGGTCCAGCGTGCCGATCAGACGCGCCAGATTGTAAGGATGGTGGAAGGTCGTCGAAATCGTCGCGACGAGGCCGATCCGCGAGGTCTCCTGGCTCAGCGCCGCGAGCGCGATCAGCGGGTCCTGCACGCCGGCCGTGCCGGCGAGCCCGGCGGGGTCGATCTGCAGCAGGTCGGCGGTGAACAGCCCGGTGATCTTCTCGGCCTCGGCCCGGCGGGCGAAGGCGGCGGCGCGTCGGGCTCCGGCTGTCGGGTCGGCGTCGTTCGACGCCGCGATCACATTGGCGGCGCCCATCAGGGTCTTGAGGCGGCGGTGGGGTTTCGACGACATGGCGGCTTCCGGGATCAGGCGGGATAAAGGGGAGGGAGGAGGGCGGGCGGTCGTGACGCCGCTCCCCTCGCTCAGGCGGCCCGCGCCGCCGGGGCCGCGGCCGCGAGCAGCTCGATCGTCTTCAGGCGCCATCCCTCCTCGGCGACGGGGCAGTCGAGGATGAACTCGTCGATGCCGAAGGCCTGGTGAAGGCGCTGCAGCTCGGCATGGACTTGCGTCGGCGCGCCGCGCAGCAAAAGGGCGCTGCGCTCCTCGATACGGTAGTTCCGCGCGCCGGTCTGGCGGACATATTCGAGCGCCTGCTCCCGGCTGGTGACGTTGACGCCCTGGCCGTTCTCGATGTCGACGCGGAAGCGGCGCGTATCGGGCGCGAGGCTGCGGGAGAGCGCCTCGGTCTCGGCCGTGACGACGCCCAGCGCCAGCAGCGCCGCGGAGCCGCCGGCCGCGCGATAGGCCGACAGCGCCTCGCCGATCGCGGCCTCGTCGCCATGGATGTGGCCGGGATAGACGAAGCCCCAGCCGAGACTGGCCGCGAGCCTCGCGCTGGCGATGCTCGCCCCGAGCAGGAACCGCTCCGCCGGCTTCTCCGGCCTGGGAAAGGCGGCGAGCCGGTTGCCCGCGTCGCTGCCGTCGTGGTGGTCGCGCAGGAAACCGTCGAGCGCGGCGAACTGGGCGTCGAAATCCGGCTTGCGGGCCGGGTCGTAGGCCCCTTGCAGGGCATGGGTGGACAGCGGCATGCCGCCGGGCGCCTTGCCGACGCCGATATCGACGCGCCCGGGCGCCAGCGCGGCCAGCAGATTGAAGTTCTCCGCCACCTTGTAGGCGCTGTAGTGCTGGAGCATCACGCCGCCGGAGCCGATCCGGATGCGCCGGGTATGCGCCAGCAGGAAGCTGATCAGGACCTCGGGCGACGAGCTCGCCAGCCTGGCCGCATTGTGGTGTTCGGCTACCCAGAAGCGGGCGAAGCCCATCTCTTCCGCCGCTTTCGCGAGGGAGAGCGTCCTTGCGAGCGCCGCGCCGGCAGTCTCGTCCGCCTGCAGGGGACTCTTGTCGAGAAAGCTCAGTTTGTAGGGCATGGAGCCTCGCCGGCGCATTGACACGCAATGATGTTCCAATAGTCTATAGAAATAATGTATTGCTTGATCAAGCGCGCGCAGACAGAACCGCGCTGCGACGACTTCGGAGGCGGTCATGGCGGAGCTCGCGGCGCGGTCGCTCCTTCCCAGCTCAGCCACGAATCCCGCGTGAAAGTGCTCGGAGCGCCGCCAAGCGAGCGAGTTGTGAGGCGTTTCGAGTCGCCGCTCGGTCCTGCACTAACCCGCGGGAGCCTTGGTGCCCGCCGGGTTCCGGCGGCGTGAGATCGACTCAGATCGGAATGGAACGATGACGCAGAAATCTACCTTGTTAATCGGCTTTGGTCTGGGTACCGAAGCCCGTGGCGACGGTGCCGACTGGCGCGGCTTCTGGGGCGGCCTGATCGGCCGGCTCGACGGCGCGGCGGATTTCCTGACCCTCGACGATCGCTTCGCCGATCCCGGTCGGGATGGTCTGGACGCGATCCTGCTGGCCAATTGGCTTGGGCCCCGCAGCAGCCGGATCGGCATCATCGCCGGGGCGCCGCTCAATTTCGTCGAGCCCTTCCATGTTTCGACGGCGATCGCCACGCTGGACTATGTGACGGAGGGCCGGGCCGGGCTGCTCGCCCATCGCCTCGACGAGGCCCGCAGCCGCGAGGCGCATCGTGCGATCGGGAAGCTGAAAGGCTTTCCCGCGATCGACGCGCCGTCCCTCGACCGCGATGCGCTTGATGCCGTCGATGTCGTCAGGCGCCTCTGGGATAGCTGGGAGGACGACGCGATCATCCGCGACACGGAGAGCCAGCGCTTCGTCGACGGCAGGAAGCTCCACTATGTCGATTTCCAGGGCGCCGATTTCCGGGTGCTGGGGCCGTCGATCACGCCGCGGCCTCCGCAGGGCCAGCCCGTCGTCGCGCTGAGCTGGACCCCGGAGACCGATCCGGCGCTGGCGCGGGCCGCCGATCTGGTCTTCGTGCCGGCGGGGGTTGATTTCGCCGAAACCCGCGCCAGGCTTGGCGAGGGCGCCGGGGGGCAGGGGCCCGCCGTCGTCGCCGATATCGCAATCGGTCCGGATGGCGCCGCCGCCGAGGGCGTGGTCGCGGTCGCCAGGGCTGCCGAGGCCGGGGGCGCCGGCGGCGTCCGCCTGGTTCTGCCCGATCCGCACCGGCAGATCGAGCACGCCATCGGCACGCTGGTGCCGGCCCTACGCGCCGGATCGGAAGCCCCGTCGCCGGGCGGAAACCTGCGCGGCCGCTTCGGCCTGCCGGCCGCCCGCAATCGCTACGCCGCGGCCGCCTGAACCGGGAGGAACGTCATGACCAGGAAGCAGATCATCCTCGGGGCGCAGTTCCCGGGCGTCAACAATTTCACGGTCTGGAGCGACCCGGCTGCCGGCAGCCAGATCGAATTCGCCTCCTTCCGGCACTTCGCCGAGACGGTCGAGCGCGGCAGGTTCGACTTCATCTTCCTGGCCGAGGGGCTGAGGGTCCGCGAGCAGAAGGGGCGCTTCCACGAGCTGGACGTCGTCGGCCGGCCGAACACGCTGGCCATCCTCACGGCCCTCGCCGCGATCACCGAGCATGTCGGGCTGATCGGCACGCTGACCACGACCTTCAACGAGCCCTACCCGCTGGCGCGGCAGCTCGCGACCTTCGACATCCTCTCGGGCGGGCGCGCGGGCTGGAACGTGGTGACATCGCCCGGCGCCTTCACCGGAGCGAATTTCCGCCGCGGCGATCACCTGCCGTTCCGCGAACGCTATGAGCGCGCCCGGGACTTCCTCGAGACGGCGCGGTCGATCTGGCGTGGCGGCGACTTCTATGCGCGCTCGCCCTATTTCGACATTGCCGGGCGCACTGATACCGGCCCCTTGCCCCAGGGCGCCCCAATCATCGCCCAGGCCGGCGATTCCGACGAGGGCAGGGAGCTCGCCGCCGGCCATGCCGACGTCATCTATTCGCGCCATGGCACGCTCGAGGAGGGGCAGGCCTTCTATGCCGACGTCAAGCGGCGGCTCGCGAAATACGGCCGCGGCCGCGAGGCGCTGAAGATCCTGCCCGGCGCCAATTTCGTTCTCGGCGAGACGCTGGAGGACGCGCTGGAAAAGCAGAAGGCCATCCGCCTCCAGCAGGTGAGCCCGAAGAACGCCATCGTCTTCCTGGAGCAGGTCTGGAACCGCGACCTCTCGGCCTATGACCCGGACGGTCCGCTGCCGGAGATCGAGCCCGATATCGCGGTCGAGCAGCTCGCCCAGGGGCGCGCGGCGCGCTACGACAACCGCCTCGAGACCGCGCGGGCCTGGCGGGCGCTGGCCGAGCGGGACAAGCTCAGCATCCGCGAGCTCATCATCAGGGTGACCGGGCGCAAGCAGTTCGTCGGGACGCCGGCGCAGGTCGCCGAGGAGATCGATCGCCATGTCCAGGAGGATGCGGCGGACGGCTTCGTCTTCGCCCCGCATCTGACTCCGGGCGGATTCGACGAGTTCGTCGAGAAGGTCGTCCCGATCCTGCAGGAGCGCAAGGTCTTCCGGCGCGACTATGCCGCGTCCACGCTGCGCGGAAACCTCGGGCTTCCCGAGGCGTGGCAGCCGGTCGCCAAGGCGGTCTGACGGGCGCTTGCCTGTTTCCGGCGCCGCTCAGAGCGGTGCCGGCGCGGCCTGCGAGGCCGGGCGCTCCTCGCGCAGCAGCGGCAGGAGCTGGCGGCCCTGCCGCTCGATCTCGGCGAGATAGGGCGTGTCGGACAGGATGAACCTGGTGATCCCGAGATCGCGGTATTTCTTCAGCGACGTCGCGACCTCCGCAGCCGAGCCGACGAGCCAGGTCGTTCCCGCGCCGCCGCCGCCGACCTTGCCCGGCGCGGTATAGAGGTTGTCGTCGAGCACCTCGCCGCGCTCGGCCAGGTCGAGCAGGCGCCGCTGGCCGACGGCGACGAAGTTCTGGTGGTCGTGCCAGCCGGCGCCATTGTTTTTCGCCATCGCCGCGACCTTGGCCTCGGCATCTGCCCAGGCCTGCTCCGTCGTGTCGCGGACGAGCGTGGTGATGCGGAGCCCGAATTCCAGCGGCCGAAGCGCGCGGCCGAGCCGGTCTCCGAGCGATTTCAGCCGCTCGATCCGCTCCGCGATCTCGCCGAGCGGCTCGCCCCAGAAGAGCTGGACGTCGGCCTCCGTCGCCGCGACCCGCTCCGCCGCCGCCGAGGCGCCGCCGAAATAGAGCTGGGGATGCAGCCTGCCGGGCCGGGGCTGGAGCCGGGGCTCGACCGTCGCGTTCGAGACCGAGAAATATTGCCCACGGTAATTCACCGCTTCCCCGGTCCAGAGCTTGCGCACGAGCTGCATGAACTCCCGGGTCCTCGCATAGCGCTGCGCCTGGTCGCCTTCCGCGTCGCCATAGGCGGCGAGGTCGTCCTGGCCGGAGACGATGTTGATCCGCACGCGGCCGCCGCTGAGATGGTCGAGCGTCGCGGCGGCGGAGGCCAGGTTGGCGGGGCGCCAATAGCCCGGGCGGATCGCGATCAGGGGCTCGAACGTCGTCGTCCGCGCCGCCAGCGAGGCCGCGACGGTGAAGGTGTCGGGCCGGCCCCAGCCCGTGCCGATCAGGGCGCCCTTCCAGCCGAACCGTTCGAGCGCCAAAGCGTGGCTGGTCAGGCTGTCGAGGCTGTTGTGGCCGGCCGTGACGGAATCGCCGCGGTGGCCGGGCCTGACATCGTTCGGGATGTACCAGAGAAATTCGCAGGATTGCGTCAAGGATTGCGTCATGGATCGCGGCTGTCGGCGTCGGGTGAGGAATGGCCCTGATTGGCGTTAGAGCCCGATTATGTTTCAGGGGACGTAGAATTAAGCTTTGAATTGGGGCGGCGGCGGGCGTGTTTTTCCTATCGCCGCGGCGGGTCCGTAGCCGGTTTCGCTTCCGGCCCGTTTCGATTGCAGCAGCCGCCCGAAGCAGAAGGCGGCGGCCGGGACGAGACGCCGCGCCTACCAGGCGGCCAGGCAGCGCCGCGCGACGTATTCGGTCGGCGTCATCTCGAAGCGCCTGGCGAAGGCGGTGGTGAAGGACGCGCTCGTCCCGAAGCCGATCTGTCGCGCCACCGCGCTGACGGGCATGCGCTGACCCGCCAGCAGCTCGAGCCCGCGCATCATCCGCGCCTCGCGCAGCAGGTCCCGCCAGGACATGCCGAGCTCGGCCCGGCACTGCCGCTGCAATGTCCGGCCGGACAGGCCCGAAGCGGCCGCGGCGCCCTCGAGCGAGGCGTCGCCGAGATGATCGCGCAGATACAGGACGACCCGCCGCATCGGCTCCGACTGGACCACCGGCAGCCACAGCATCCGCTTGTTGGCGAACCACTCGGCGCAGAGACCGGACAGGGTCCGGAAGAACATCCGCGCGGTCACCCCGTCCGCGACCTGCGCCGGCGACCAGCGCACCGCCCGCGCCAGCATCTCCCGCGCCAGCGGCGTCGCGGCCGTCGTCCAGCAGCCATGATGGATCCAGGCCGCGTCCGCGGGCTCGAGATGCGCCACCAGCAGCGTCGTGCCGGGCGCCGAACGCATCCTGAAGGCGCGGTCGGCCGGCACGAAGATCAGATGCCCGGCCACGATCAGCCAGCCGCCCGCTGCGCCCTCGACGTCGAGCTGCCCGGTCTCGACCAGGATCAGCTTGTGCATCCGGTCGCCGGGGGACGCCTCGCAGAGCTGCGCCTTCACCGTTTCGGCATAGGGAGCCGCCGCGTCCTCCGCTGCGATCAGGCGCTGCGCCGACGCTTCGGGCGCGAAAGGCCGCGTCAATCGCTCCAGCCGGTCGCGGGTGCTGACGCTCAAGAAAAATTCCTTGCCTGTTTTTTCAATTTACGACAGCCTCCTCCTAGAACGAAGCGTTCCTGACCGCAAGGACGCTCATGGGGAAACGGCTTTGATGGCTGCGTTTGCGCCAGAGGGCGCCGAAGAATCCGGGGCAAGACCGCTGTTGTCGGTCGCCGGCCTGTCGAAATCCTTCGGCGGCACGCAGGCGGTGCGCGACGTCTCGTTCGACTTGCGCGCCGGGGAGGTCCTGGCGCTGCTCGGGCAGAACGGCGCCGGCAAGTCGACCGTCATCAAGATCCTGGCCGGCGTGCACCAGCCCGATGCCGGCGCGATCCGGCTGGCCGGGGCGCTCCACGATCCGCGATCGGAGCCCGGCGGCATCGCCTTCATCCATCAGGATCTCGGCCTGCTCGACTGGATGACGGTCGGAGAGAACATCGCCATGGCGCAGGGCTATCCGCGGCGGCTGGGGCTGGTGGACTGGCGCGCGGTCGAGGAGCAGGCGCGCGCCTCGCTGGCCGGGATCGCCGACGGGATCGACCCGCGGCAGCGGGTCGGCGATCTGTCGCGCACGGAGAAGTCGCTGGTCGCCATCGCTCGCGCGGTCGGGATCAGGGCGCGCGTCCTCGTGCTCGACGAGCCGACGGCGAGCCTGCCCCAGGGGGATGTCGAGACCCTGTTTAGCGTGCTGAGGAAGCTGCGCTCGCGCGGGGTCGGGATGATCTACGTGTCCCATCGCCTCGACGAGGTCTTCGCCGTCTGCGATCGTCTCGTCGTGATGCGCGACGGCCGGGTGGTCGACCAGAGGCCGGTCTGCGACGCGCAGCCCGACAGCCTGATCGAGACCATCGTCGGGCGCCGGCCGGACAGCGTCTTCGTCCGCTCCGAGCCGCCGCCCCCCCCAGCCGATGCTGGTCTGCGAGGATCTGCGCTGCGGCGGCTCGCCGCCGCTGAGCTTCTCGGTCGGCCGCAGCGAGATCGTCGCCCTGGTGGGGCTGCGCGGGGCGGGGCAGGAGCTGGTCGGCCGTGGATTGGCCGGCGCCGCCGCCATGAGCGGAAGGGTCACGCTGGAGGGGCGGCCCGTCGCGGCGCAGTCGCCGCAGGACGCCATGCGCTCCGGCCTCGGCTTCGTCGGCGGAGACCGGCTGGCCGAAAGCGTCGCCGCCCCGCTGACCGTCCGCGAGAATCTGTTCATCAACCCGGCCGCGCTGGGGCGCGGCGGGCTGGATCTGCGGACGCCCGCCGCCGAGCGCCTGGAAGCCGTCGCCCTCGGCGACCAGGTGCGGCTGCATCCCAACGATCCCGACATGCCGATCGAGATGCTGTCGGGCGGCAATCAGCAGAAGGTGGTGGTGGCGCGCTGGATGCGCATCGGGCCGGGCCTGCTCATCCTCGAGGACCCGACGGCGGGGGTGGATGTGGGGGCCAAGGCC
>Ga0180223_1002333_pt1 | contig 11688 bp, 18 predicted proteins | sample eDN5th30CKraftOP_FD_151337 | JGI IMG/M metagenome (GOLD analysis project Ga0180223, IMG submission 151337) | Enriched Organic Plus compost microbial communities from Emeryville, California, USA - eDNA 5th pass 30_C Kraft OP (version 2) (version 2) ...
CGCGAGGGCCGTGTGCCGCTGCACACGCTCCGCGCGAACATCGACTACGGCTTCTACGAGGCCAAGACCACCTTCGGCCGCATCGGCGTGAAGGTCTGGATCTACAAGGGCGACATCACGAACAAGGAGCTCGCGCGCGAGCAGGCTTCGCAGAAGCCCTCGCGTGAGCGCAGCGACCGTCCCCGCCGCGACCGTGCCCCGAAGGCCGAGCCGGTGGCAGCAGGAGTTGAGGCATAACCATGTTGATTCCCCGTCGAGTCAAGTACCGCAAGCAGCACCACCCCGGCCGTTCCGGCCAGGCCACCGGTGGCACCAAGGTGTCGTTCGGTGAGTTCGGGATCCAGGCGCTGACCCCCGCCTACGTGACCAACCGTCAGATCGAGTCCGCTCGTATCGCGATGACGCGTCACATCAAGCGTGGCGGCAAGGTGTGGATCAACATCTACCCCGACCGTCCGCTCACGAAGAAGCCGGCTGAAACCCGAATGGGTTCCGGTAAGGGCTCGCCCGAGTGGTGGGTCGCCAACGTCAAGCCGGGTCGCGTCCTCTTCGAGGTCTCGGGCGTCTCCGAGGAACTCGCTCGTGAGGCCATGACCCGTGCCATCCACAAGCTGCCCCTCAAGGCACGCATCATCAAGCGCGAGGAGGGCGACGCGTAATGGCTGTCGGAACCAAGGAGCTCAGCTCGACTGAGCTCGACACCTTCGAGGACGAGCGCCTCGTCGACGAGCTGAAGAAGGCCAAGGAAGAGCTGTTCAACCTGCGCTTCCAGGCGGCCACCGGCCAGCTCGAGAGCCACGGCCGTCTGCGTGCGGTCAAGAAGGACATCGCTCGCATCTACACCGTGATCCGCGAGCGTGAGCTCGGGATCCGGGCCACCCCGGCTCCGGTCGAGGTGCCCGCCGCGGAGAAGAAGAGCAAGAAGAAGGCCAAGGCCGAGGCGGAAGCTCCGGCCGAGGCTGACGAGACGAAGGAGGCCTGATCATGGCTGAGACCAAGAAGGCTGCTGCAGCCGAGGTCGCCGAGACGGCCTCGCACCGCCCGTACCGCAAGGTGCGTCGTGGCTACGTCGTCAGCGACAAGATGGACAAGACCATCGTCGTCGAGGTCGAGGACCGCGTGAAGCACCCCCTCTACGGCAAGGTCATCCGCCGCACCTCCAAGGTGAAGGCGCACGACGAGCAGAACACCGCCGGCATCGGCGACCTGGTCGTCATCGCCGAGACCCGTCCGCTGAGTGCCACGAAGCGCTGGCGCCTCGTCGAGATCGCCGAGAAGGCCAAGTAAGCCTCGCGCTTGCTTGAGAGAAGGAGTTCACAGTGCTTCAGCAGGAATCACGACTCAAGGTCGCCGACAACACCGGCGCCAAGGAGCTGCTCACGATCCGCGTTCTCGGTGGTTCGAAGCGCCGGTACGCCGGCCTCGGTGACACGATCGTCGCGACGGTCAAGGACGCCATCCCCGGCGGCAACGTCAAGAAGGGCGATGTGGTCAAGGCCGTCATCGTCCGCACCAAGAAGGAGACCCGTCGTCCCGACGGCTCCTACATCAAGTTCGATGAGAACGCCGCGGTGATCCTCAAGAACGACGGTGACCCTCGCGGCACCCGCATCTTCGGCCCGGTGGGCCGCGAGCTGCGCGACAAGAAGTTCATGAAGATCGTCTCGCTGGCGCCGGAGGTTATCTAAGCCATGGCCAAGATCAAGAAGGGTGACCTCGTGCAGGTCATCTCGGGCCGCAGCCAGGCTCGCGGCGGCGACCGCGGCAAGCAGGGCAAGGTGCTCGAGGTGCTCGTCGAGCAGAACCGCGTCGTGGTCGAGGGCGTGAACTACGTCACGAAGCACGTCCGCGTCGGTCAGACGCAGCGCGGCTCGAAGACGGGTGGCATCGAGACGCACGAGGCGCCGATCCACGTGTCGAACGTCGCCATCGTCGACCCCGAGTCGAAGAAGCCGACCCGCGTCGGTTTCCGCAACGAGACCGTCACCAAGGACGGCGTCACCAAGACGGTCCGCGTCCGCTACGCCAAGAAGTCAGGTAAGGACCTGTAATGACTGACACTGCATCTGCTGCGCCGGCTGGCACCATCCAGCCGCGCCTCAAGCAGAAGTACCGTACCGAGATCACCAAGACGCTCACCGAGGCCAACGGCTACACGAACCCGCACCAGGTGCCGGGCCTCGTGAAGATCGTGGTCAACATGGGCGTCGGCGAGGCGGCGCGTGATGGCAAGGTCATCGACGGCGCCATCGCCGATCTCACGAAGATCACCGGTCAGAAGCCGCAGGTCACCAAGGCCCGCAAGTCGATCGCCCAGTTCAAGCTTCGTGAGGGCCAGCCCATCGGCGCCCACGTGACGCTTCGCGGCGACCGCATGTGGGAGTTCCTGGACCGCCTGCTCTCGCTCGCACTGCCCCGTATCCGCGACTTCCGCGGCCTCTCGGACCAGCAGTTCGACGGCACCGGCAACTACACCTTCGGCCTCACGGAGCAGAGCGTGTTCCACGAGATCGACCAGGACAAGATCGACCGGGTCCGCGGCATGGACATCACCGTGGTCACCACCGCGAAGTCCGATGACGAGGGCCGTGCCCTGCTGAAGGCGCTCGGCTTCCCGTTCAAGTCGAACGAGACCGCGTAGTAGACTCGATGAGTTTGTGTTCGTCGCCGGCCGGCTCCTGCGCGTGTCGCAGGGTCGGCCGGTGGCGGGCATTCGGTGGTCCGCACCCGCGGATCACCACCACCACAGGTCAGTCCCCGTGTAACGGGTCCTGAAACCTGGTGAACGTTAGGAAACAATCGTCATGACGATGACCGACCCGGTCGCTGACATGCTGACCCGTCTGCGGAACGCCAACTCGGCGCACCACGACACCGTCTCGATGCCGAACTCGAAGCTGAAGGCGCACATCGCCGACATCCTGAAGAACGAGGGCTACATCGCCGACTACGAGGTGACCGACGCCCGCGTCGGCAAGACCCTCACGATGACGCTGAAGTTCGGCCCCAACCGCGAGCGTTCGATCGCGGGCATCAAGCGGGTCTCGAAGCCCGGCCTCCGCGTGTACGCGAAGTCGACCGAGCTTCCCAAGGTGCTCGGTGGCCTCGGCGTCGCGATCCTGTCCACTTCCAGCGGTCTGCTCACCGACCGTCAGGCCGAGAAGAAGGGCGTGGGTGGGGAAGTCCTCGCCTACGTGTGGTAGTTCCATGTCACGAATCGGACGACTCCCCATCGACATCCCCGCCGGTGTCGACGTGAAGATCGACGGCTCGGCCGTCACCGTCAAGGGCCCCAAGGGCGAGCTCTCGCTCGACGTCGCGAGCCCCATCGAGGTCAAGCTCGAAGACAACCAGGTCCTCGTCAGCCGCCCCGACGACGAGCGTCTCTCGCGGTCGCTGCACGGCCTGACCCGCACGCTCATCGCGAACAACATCGTCGGGGTCACGCAGGGCTACTCGAAGGGTCTCGAGATCGTCGGGACCGGCTACCGCGTCGCGCAGAAGGGCTCCTCGGTCGAGTTCGCGCTCGGTTTCTCGCACCCCGTCACGGTCGAGGCCCCCGCGGGCATCACGTTCACGGTCGAGGGCAACAACAAGCTCACCGTGTCCGGCATCGACAAGCAGGCCGTCGGCGAGACCGCTGCCAACATCCGCAAGATCAAGAAGCCTGAGCCCTACAAGGGCAAGGGCATCCGCTACGCCGGCGAGGTCGTGCGTCGCAAGGCCGGAAAGTCAGGTAAGTAATCATGGCTGTGAAGACCAAGACAGCGGCGCGTTCGCGCCGTCACACCCGCCTTCGCAAGAAGATCGTCGGCACCGAGCTGCGTCCGCGCCTCGTCGTTACCCGCTCGGCCCGGCACGTGTTCGTGCAGGTCGTCGACGACAGCAAGGGCCGCACCGTGGCATCCGCTTCCACCATGGAAGCCGACCTGCGCGCATTCGAAGGTGACAAGACCGCCAAGGCCCGCAAGGTCGGCGAGCTGGTCGCTGAGCGGGCCAAGTCCGCAGGCATCGACGCGGTCGTCTTCGACCGCGGCGGCAACAAGTACGCGGGACGCGTCGCGGCGATCGCCGAAGGCGCCCGAGAGGCAGGGCTGAACCTGTGAGCGACAACATGAAGGAGACCGAGGTGACCACCGCAGAGGCACAGGCACCGGTCGAGACGGCCGCATCGTCAGCACCGCCGCGCAACGAGCGCGATGGTCGGCGCGGCGGTGGCCGCGACCGCGGCCAGGGCGGTCGCGACCGTGGTGGTCGTGACGCTGACAAGAGCCAGTTCCTCGAGCGCGTCGTGACCATCAACCGCGTGTCGAAGGTCGTCAAGGGCGGTCGTCGCTTCAGCTTCACGGCGCTCGTCGTCGTGGGTGACGGCAACGGACTCGTCGGCGTCGGCTACGGCAAGGCGCGCGAGGTCCCGACGGCGATCTCGAAGGGCGTCGAGGAGGCGAAGAAGAACTTCTTCCGCGTTCCGCGTGTCGCGGCGACCATCCCGCACCCCGTCCAGGGTGAGGCCGCCGCGGGTGTCGTCCTGCTGCGTCCCGCTTCGCCCGGTACCGGTGTTATCGCCGGTGGTCCGGTGCGCGCGGTGCTCGAGTGCGCCGGCATCCACGACGTGCTGAGCAAGTCGCTCGGCTCGTCCAACACCATCAACATCGTGCACGCCACGGTCGAGGCGCTCCAGCAGCTCGAGGAGCCCCGTGCCGTCGCCGCCCGTCGTGGTCTCGACTACGACGAGGTTGCGCCGGCCCGTCTGGTGCGCGCCGAGGCCCAGGCGGCTGAGGCCGCTGCGGCAGCGAAGGCAGGTTCCTGATGGCCAAGCAGCTGAAGGTGACCCAGATCAAGTCCAAGGTGAGCGAGAAGCAGTACCAGCGCGACACGCTGCGCAGCCTCGGACTCAAGCGCATCGGGGCGTCCGTCGTCCGTGAGGACACGCCGCAGAACCGCGGCTACATCAACACGGTCGCCCACCTGGTGAAGGTTGAGGAGATTGACTAATGGCTGACGAGAAGAACGTCGCCGAAGAGGTCGCCCCGAAGAAGGCGCCCGCGAAGAAGACTGCCGCGAAGTCGGCCGCCGCTGACTCGGCCTCGGCCGAGAAGGCGCCGGCCAAGAAGGCTGCGGCGAAGAAGGCTCCGGCCAAGGACGTTGCCGCTCCTCGCGAGCAGGTTCTGAAGGTGCACCACCTGCGCCCCGCGCCCGGTGCCAAGAAGGACAAGACCCGCGTCGGTCGCGGTGAGGGCTCCAAGGGCAAGACCGCAGGCCGTGGCACCAAGGGCTCGAAGGCCCGGACCACGGTGCGCCCCGGCTTCGAGGGTGGCCAGCTTCCGTACCACATGCGTGCGCCGAAGCTGCGCGGCTTCAAGAACCCGTTCCGCGTCGAGTACCAGGTGGTCAACCTGGACAAGCTCGTCGAGCTCTACCCCAACGGTGGCGACGTGACCGTCGCAGACCTGGTGGCGAAGGGCGCGGTCCGCAAGAATGAGCGCGTGAAGGTTCTCGGCAACGGTGACCTCCAGGTGAAGCTCAACGTCTCGGTCGACAAGGTCTCGGGTTCCGCCGAGCAGAAGATCGTGGCCGCGGGCGGCTCGGTCAACTAACCGAGCGGTACATCGGATTCGAGCCTGTCGGGACACCTCGCGTATGATGCACGGGGGTCTCGACAGGCTCGAGCCGCTTACGGACTGACTCCACGACGGAGCAAAACTGACTCCACGACGGAGTTACAGGAGGACGAGTGTTCAACGCCATCGGGCGCATCTTCCGCACCCCCGATCTTCGACGCAAGCTCGGCTTCACGCTGGCGATCGTCGCTCTGTTCCGCCTGGGGTCATTCATCCCCGCGCCGTTCGTCGACTTCACGAACGTGCAAGCGTGCTTGGCGTCGACCTCGGCCGACGCGTCAGGCCTGTACGAGCTGGTCAACGTGTTCTCGGGCGGCGCGTTGCTGCAGCTGTCGATCTTCGCGCTGGGCATCATGCCCTACATCACCGCGTCGATCATCGTGCAGCTGCTGCGCGTGGTCATCCCGCACTTCGAGACGCTGTACAAAGAGGGCCAGGCCGGTCAGAGCAAGCTCACGCAGTACACGCGCTACCTGACCATCGCCCTCGCGGTGCTGCAGTCGACGACGCTGATCACCGTCGCCCGAAGCGGCGCGCTGTTCAGCGGGGCGACCGCCACGGAGTGCCAGCAGCTCATCAGCAACGACGCCTGGTACGCGATCATGCTCATGGTCATCACCATGACGGCCGGTACCGGCCTCATCATGTGGTTCGGCGAGCTGATCACCGAGCGCGGCATCGGCAACGGCATGTCGCTGCTCATCTTCACCTCGATCGCCGCGACGTTCCCCGGCTCGCTGTGGAACATCGCCATGTCGCGCGGGTTCGACACCTTCGCGATCGTGATCGCCATCGGCCTCGTCATCGTCGTCGCGGTCGTGTTCGTCGAGCAGTCTCAGCGCCGCATCCCGGTGCAGTACGCCAAGCGCATGGTGGGTCGGCGCACCTACGGCGGCAACAACACCTACATCCCGATCAAGGTGAACATGGCGGGCGTGGTGCCGGTCATCTTCGCCTCCTCGCTGCTCTACCTCCCCGCGCTCATCGCGCAGTTCAACCAGCCGGCCGCCGGCGAAGAGCCGCAGGCCTGGGTCGTCTGGATCCAGAACTACCTGACACAGGGCAGCCACCCGCTGTACATGCTCCTGTACTTCCTGCTGATCGTCGGCTTCACGTACTTCTACGTGGCGATCACGTTCAACCCCGACGAGGTCGCGGAGAACATGAAGAAGTACGGCGGCTTCATCCCCGGCATCCGGGCCGGCCGTCCCACGGCCGAGTACCTCGACTACGTGCTCACCCGAATCACGTTCCCCGGCTCGCTCTACCTCGGCCTCGTGGCACTGATCCCGCTGATCGCGTTCGCGCTGGTCGGTGCCGACCAGAACTTCCCGTTCGGCGGCGCGTCGATCCTCATCATCGTCGGGGTCGGCCTCGAGACCGTGAAGCAGATCGACGCCCAACTTCAGCAGCGACACTATGAAGGACTTCTCCGATGATGCCTCCCGCAACGCCCGCCCGTCTGCTCATCGTCGGCCCCCAGGGGTCGGGCAAAGGCACACAGGGCGTCGTCGTCGCACGGGCCTTCGGCGTGCCGCAGGTTGCTACGGGTGACATCTTCCGCGCCAACGTCGCGGGCGGCACCGCGCTCGGCAAACGTGTGCAGGCCATCATCGAGGCCGGCGACCTCGTCCCCGACGAGCTCACCAGCGAGCTCGTGCGCGACCGCCTGAGCCAGCCTGATGCGGCGAACGGCTTCCTCCTCGACGGCTACCCCCGCAACCGTGGCCAGGTCGCCGACCTCGACGCATTCCTCGCGAGCCGCGACGAGGAGCTCGATGCCGTGATCGAGCTCGCCGTGCCGCGCGCGGAGTCCATCGCGCGCCTGGTGCAGCGCGCCGAGGAGCAGGGCCGCAGCGACGACACCGAAGAGGTCATCTCGAACCGCCTCGCCATCTACGAGCGCGAGACCGCCCCGATCCTCGACGACTACCGCGCACGCGGGCTCGTCGCGCGCATCGACGGTGTCGGCACGCTCGCCGACGTCACCGAACGCATCTTCGCGGCGCTGGCGTCGCGCGGCCTGGTCGCCGCGCACCCCGGCGCGGCCTGACGCACGTTCGTGTTCGGCCGGTCGATCTACAAGTCCCGATCCGAGTTGCGCGCGATGCGCGCGGCCGGAGCGGCCACGGCTGCGGCACTGGCCGAAGCGCGACGCCTGCTGACCGTCGGTGCCACCCCGCTGGAACTCGACGCCGCGGCCGAGCGGGTCATTCTCGAGCTGGGCGGGCGATCCAACTTCAAGCTCGTCCCGGGCTACCGGCACACGCTCTGCGTGTCCGTCGACGATGACGTCGTGCACGGCATCCCGGGGGAGCGGCCCTTCCGCCCGGGCGACATCGTCTCGGTCGACGGCGGAGCCGAGGTCGACGGCTGGAACGGCGACGCGGCGTTCACGGTCGTGCTCCCGGATCCGGAGCGCCCCGAGGTCGTGGCCGCGAGACGCGAGCTCGCCCGGGTGACCGAACACGCCCTCTGGACGGGTGTTGCGACCCTCGCGACGGCGCGGCAGCTCAACGAGGTCGGCGCGGCGATCGAGGACGCGGTGCGGGCTGAGGGGGAGTACGGCATCCTCACCGACTACGTCGGGCACGGGGTCGGACGGCAGATGCACGAGGAGCCGCCGGTCTTCAACTACCGCGTCGAGCGGCGGAGCCCCACGGTCAAACCCGGACTCGTCGTCGCGATCGAGCCCATGATCGTCGCGGGGGCCATCGACACGTTCGTGCGCGATGACGACTGGACCGTGACGACGTCCGACGGTGCCGATGCCGCGCACGTCGAGCACACGGTCGCGGTGCACGACGGCGGCATCTGGGTCCTGACCGCCGACGACGGCGGCGCCGCCGCGCTTGCTCCGTACGGCGTGACCCCGACCCCGATCGCCTGACCCGGGCACCCGACGGCGAACGCGAACGCGCGCCAGCGCCCTTGCCGCCCTCCCCCGCCGCCTGCTCGCGCCTGCCGAGCGCGTCGGCGCGCGCCATCGCTCAGCGTGCCGCCTCCATGAGCCGCGCGAGTTCCGACACGAGACCGGCGTAGTCCGTCGCGCCACGGACGAGTCGCAGCACGTTGTCGCGCTCCGAGAACGCCTCCACGAACTGGTCGAACACCTCCTGGAACTCCGCACGCCCGCTGTCGGCGAACGCGATCAGCGCGACGACGTGCACGGGGGTCCCGGCCCAATCGATCGCGGTCTCGTCGATCGCGATCGCGATGGCGGTGCGGCGCGCGCTCATGGTCATGGCGTGCGGCACCGCGAGGTGGTCGGAGAACGCGGTGGACGACATCCGCTCCCGCTCGACCGCGCCGTCGACGTAGGACGCGTCGACCGCGCCCGCGGTGATGAGCCGCGATCCGAGCATCCGGATGACGCCCTCGGGGTCGAGTCCGCGCATCCCGCGGACGAAGAAGGTGGGCTCGATCGCGTCGGCGAGACGGGTGGCGAGCCGGGCGGTGCGCCGGGCTCGCCGGAGCGCGGTGACCTCGGCCCGTACCCGCTCGAGGTCCTCATCCGTGGGCAGCGGCGCGACCAGCACGAGGCGCGACGCGGGGGCGGCGGGCGGCGCGACCGCGACGATGAGGTCGGCCGGAGCCGCATCCGCCTCGCCCGCGAGCCGGACCGCCACGCCCTCACCGGCGGTCGCGGTGACGCGGGCGGCGAGGGCGTCCCTGAGGTCGTGGTACGCGGGCACATCGATGACGATCCGTACCGTGTCGGCCTGCCGGCGTCGGTCGAGGTGGGCCCCCAGGTGCATCGCGAGGTACGCGATCTCGTCCTCGTTCACCCGGATGTCGTCGGCCCGCATGAGCTCACTGGCGACGTACACGGCGAGTTCGTAGATGAGCGGGTAGGCCGCCTTGATCTGCGCGGTCAGCGGGTTGCGCGAGAACGAGCGGTCGGCGGATCGCTCGGCGAGGTTGTCGACGTGCAGCGCGAGCCGGTCGATGAAGGCGTCGTCGGTCAGGTCGAGGAGGTATTCGGATGCGGCACGCTGCACGATGCCGTGGACGAGCGCCCGACGCGGCGAGGTGCGGGTGCCGGGCGCGCTGCGTCGGGTGGCGGCACGCGTGCGGATCAATCGGGCGAGATGCCGCAGGTCGGGGGCGGGGAGCCGCACACCGAGGTGGGCGCTGACGAGGGGCTCGAGGAGCCCGTCGAGCCGATCCTGGTCGTCGTCGGTCGACACACGTGCCGCGGAGCGGGACCGCTCGGGCGGCCCGTCCGCGCCGAGCGTGCGGTCGCGCGTGACGCGATCGACCGCGATCGAGACGTGCAGCAGCACGTCGTCGATCGCGTACTCGTTCGGCGCGTACCCGGCCTGCTCGAGCCCTGAGATCAGCGCGTCGCGGAACTCGGGGAGCGCGGGGAACCGACGGCGCAGCACGTCGAACGCGGCCCGGCCACGTGCGGACTCGGCGCGGAAGAGGTCGCCGAGCAGGCGCCGGCGGGCGGCTTCGGGGCCGCTCATCCGTACTCGCGCCCCGTGACGTTCGAGCGCGAGCCCGGTTCCGGTCAGTCGTTCCCGGATCCGAGTCAGGTCCGTCTCGACCGTGGACTCGCTGAGATGGAGCTCGGCGGCCGTGTCGAAGACGTCGATGCCGGCGTCGGTGTCGACGAGCCGTCGGATGAGCTGCGCCTGTCGTGCCTCGGGACGGATCGCGTCGCCCGACACCACGTCGTCGACGCGGGATGCGAACGCCGCGTGGTCGAGGCGGTACCCGTCCGGACCCGAGCGGATCACGGCCGGGTCGGCTGCGGCGTTCGCGGCGGCCACCCAGGCGCGGACCGTCCGCGTGGTGACCCCGAGCCGGTCCGCGAGCTCGGCAGAGGTCGTCCAACCGTCGACGCGCATGAGCTCGTCGAGGAGTCGCTGCCAGCGCTCACCCATGCTGCCAGTCAACCATCGGGTGCGGTCGGCCGGGGCATCCTGCGCGCGTCGTTTCCGGGGGTGCGGAAAGGATTCGGGTGGCGGATGCCTCTGGCGAGTCGGCAGGATCGAATCGGATCGCGGTATGGACACCGCGCAACGACGCGGCGGTGAGGAGGTACTCGATGCGGATCATCGTCGTCTGCGGCGCCGGCGCCTCGAGCACCTTCGTGGCGCACCGGATTCGCCGGTCGGCAGCCGCCCGTGGCCTGACGATCGAGGCCCGGCCGACGAGCACGTCCCAGCTCGCGACCGATCTCGTCGACGCCGATGTGCTGCTCGTGGGAGCGCACCTTGCCGGGCAGCTGGATGAGCTGCGGCGTCTCGCTGCTGCGGCGTCCGTCCCGATCGCGATCCTGCCTGAGACCGCGGCCACCGGCGACGGCGGGGCCGCGCTCGACCTCGCGTTCGCGTCGGTCGGAGCGGCGCCGTGATCGGCGTCGTGAGCGGCGTCTCACGCTGCGGCGGGGAGCCTGCCTCCCGCGAGAGCGGAGCGGCGGGCTATGGTGAACGAGGGAACGGATGCCAACGACGGGAACCGGAAACATGGTGGAACGCACAGTTCGGATCGGATCGACCCACGGCCTGCACGCCAGGCCGGCGAAGCTCTTCACCCAGGCGGCAGCGGCGTCCGGCGCTTCCGTCACGATCGCGAAGAACGGCAGCGCACCCGTCAACGCGGCGAGCATCCTCGCCGTCATCTCGCAGGGCATCGACCACGGCGACGAGGTCACTCTCGCCGTCGAGGGCGGCGACGAGCAGCGCGTCCTCGACGAGCTCATCGAGCTGCTCAGCACCGATCACGACGAATAACACGGGTCGGTTCGCCGACACCACCGGGAGGTCAGCGTGAACGAGATCCAGGGCATCGGCATCGGTCAGGGGGTCGCGCTCGGCCCCGTGGCGCGAATGGCGGATCCACTGCCGGAGCCGGTGGACCGGCCGAGCCACCTCGATCCCGAACGCGAGGAAGCCAGGGCGAGGGCCTCCCTCTCGGTGGTCGCGGACGACCTCCAGCGCCGGGGCACGCGCGCCGGCGGTGCCGCGAAGGACGTGCTCGAGGCGCAGGCCATGATGGCCACCGACCCGACGCTCATGGACGACATCGTGAAGCGGCTCGCCGAAGGCAAGACGGC
>Ga0180223_1002334_pt1 | contig 11683 bp, 12 predicted proteins | sample eDN5th30CKraftOP_FD_151337 | JGI IMG/M metagenome (GOLD analysis project Ga0180223, IMG submission 151337) | Enriched Organic Plus compost microbial communities from Emeryville, California, USA - eDNA 5th pass 30_C Kraft OP (version 2) (version 2) ...
AACAACCGCCATCTTGTCGCCGTCGTGTTCGGCGGCCCCAGCGCCCGGGCGCGCGACGCCGTGGTGCGGAGCCTGATCGACAAGACCTACAAGGTCGCTTCGGCCAGGCGCACGGCGCCGCCGATCGCCGAAGGCACGGCCGTTGCCGAGATCAAGATGCCGGCGAAGCCGCCAACGCCGGTCGCCGACCCGCGTCCCGAGGAAGTTACCGCGGTCGACAGTCCCGAAGTCGGATCGTCGGCACCGATCAAGCCGAATGCGGTGAAGACCGTGCTGGTTCGTCCCGGCAAGATGCAGTTGGCGGCGCTGTCCGAACTGCCGCCGGCTGGCCGCACCCTCATGCCGCCGCATCCCAGGATGACGACCGTCAGCACCATCGCCACCGTGAAGAGCGATCTGCCCCCGCCGTCGGCCGACCCTGAGCCCACCATTCTGGGCACGCTCCCAGCCAAGCCGGCGTCCGCGCAACAGGTCGCTTCGGTCGGCGCCGCCGTTCCGGTCCCGGCACCCGCGCCGGTTCAGGACACGCTGGGCTCGGCCAAGCCGCGCAGCGGCTGGATGATCCAGGTCGGCGCTTTCCCGGAAGAACAGGCCGCCAAGGAGCGCCTCGAAGCCGCTCAGAGCAAGGCAAAAGCCCAACTCGGCCACGCCGAGCCCTTCACCGAGAAGGTCGCCAAGGGTGATCGCTCGCTGTTCCGCGCCCGCTTCGCCGGCCTCGAGAAGAACCAGGCCGAAGCCGCCTGCAAGAACCTTAAGCGCAGCGAAATTCCTTGCCTGCTAATGAAGAACTAACCCGTCGGTATTAGACGGGAACCCATAACAAGCTGGACGACGGCGGATTGCGCCGATCGTGACGGCAAAAACAGGAAGCATCGAACGACAGGAGCCGCTGGTGATGTTGCGTGTGGAGAGCATCAGCGATGTCGGCGAAGCAGCGTTTCCTTGGCCTCGTTAATCCGGGCCGCGAGATACGTCGATCCCCCTTGGTCGGGATGAAATTTCTTCATCAGGGCGCGGTGCGCCCGGGTGATGTCGCGTTCGCGCGCGCCGGGTTCCAGGCCAAGGACCTGATAGGCCTCCTCGTCCGTCATTTTGGCAGTGCCCGGCGCACCCCGCCCCGTTGCCGTGTCACCTTGCGCGTGTTCACGCCAGCCGGGATCCCGGCGGTCAAGATACGGCATCAATAGCGCCCGGGTTTCGTCGTCGGCCTCGGCCAGCAACGCCAACAGCGCCTCGATCGTCAGATCGTCCAGCCCGCGGCCGGCATAGCGACCGGCCAGCACCGTGCCACTCATGGCGCCGGTGTCGTGATCCAGAGTCATCTCGACATAGGCGGTTCGGACCCGCGACACCTGCCCGCCCGACTTGCGGATGCGGTCGGTAAAGCCCGCCGGCCCGATCCAGCCGAGCAGTCCCAGGCCAAACATGCCGAGCGGAACGGCGATGAAGATCTGGCCGCGCAGTCCCAGATAAATGGCAACGCCCAGCGAGATGAGGCCGCCGGCGGCCTTAAGAACGCGGGCCGCGACCTTGGTGTCGACCCGCGACATGACGCCCAGCACCCACAGGGCGCCAACCAGAATGAGAATGCCGAAAATGAGCGTGGGCATGTCAGCCGCGCAACTGCGCGAGCAGCAGCCGTGCGCTGCCTGCCTGGCGGTTGGACAAGGCCGTGAGCGCCTTCATGCCGCCGGCGGCATAGGCGGCGACGGCGCGCAGCAGTTCGGCCAGTTGATGCGCCGCGCCGGGATCGAAGCGGCCATAGGCGCCGCGTGACAGCCGGGCGATCTCGCGGAAGGCATTTTCGGCCACCGGATCGCGGCCTTCCTGGAACATGAACACCGGCACGCCGAGCAGGCCGAGTTCGCCGGCGGCGGCGGCAAGATCGTCAACCGCCTCCTCCATGGCGTCGCCGACATAGACCAGCGCCTGCACGGGCTGCGCCTTGTGCTCCTTGCGGGTGTGGCTGAGCACCTTGCCGATCTGGGTGTGGCCGCCGCGGCAGTCGATACGCGACATCAGTTCGGCAAGCCGATCGGCATTAGCAACGAAAGCGGACGACCGGCATTCGCCCATGCCGCGGAAATAGACGAGCTGGATGTCGAGGCCGCCGATCGCCGCCGCCTCGCGGAACATGTCGGCCTGCAGCTGCTGCGCAGTGTCCCAGGTCGGCTGCCGGCTCATGGTGGCGTCGAGCGCGAACACCAGCCGGCCGCGCTTGCCGGCGGTGACGGCCGGGCCGAGCGATTTCACCTTGGTGAGGAAGGCGTCGATGTCGGCGCGCGAGGAGGTCGCGCGCGCTTGCTCGGTGCCTTTGCGGGTCGGGGTGGTCATGAAACCAAGGTTACACTGATTTGGATGGAAGCGACGACCACACATATTCACCCGTTCGCCCCCGCGAAAGCGGGGGCCCAGTGCGACAAATTGCGAATAATTGTGGGTGACTGCTGCTCTGGGTCCCCGCTTTCGCGGGGACGAACGGAGCAAGACGGACGCTCAGGCCAGCAGGTCGTGAACCTGCAGCGGCTGATCCATGACCGAATACCACTCGGCCCGGGCAGCGGCGCGGCGGCGGCCGTTTTCCGACATCGGCAGGCGCAGCGCATTGAGCAGCGCGATGACCTCCTCGCGGGCGGTCAGATGCGACATGTTCGGCCGCATGCCGAGGGTCTGCTCGTCGAGGTCGTCGAAGGCGGTCAGGCCGCGCGGGAAGAATTCGCGATAGACGACGCGCTCGGCGAAGCCATCGACGTAACGGAAGCCCATGCGCTTGGCGAGTTCCAGAATGCCCTCGCCGACCAGCTTCTTGTTGCGCGAGCCGAGCGCCGAGAGGCGGTTGCGCACCACGATCCAGTCGGTGAGCTTGCCGTCGACCAGGCGGCGCTGGCGGCGGGCCTCGCGCACCATCTCGGCATAGTGGCTTTCGCCTTTGACGGTGAAATTGGTCTGGTCGATCTTGGCCAGCACGTCGAAATCGACGAAGGAGTCGTTGAGCGGCGTCACCAAGGTGTCGGCCAGCGAATGGGCGAGCCGCATCATGTAGGTGTCGTTGCCGGGCGTGTCGATGATGACGACGTCGTGGCTGTGCTCGATCGCGGCGATGGCGCGCGAGAACGAGGCGAACTCGGCGGCTTCGTTAGCCTCGACCGAATTGCCATCGGCGCGCGGCACGCAGTAATGCGTCGGCAGTTCGAGCTTGATGCGGGCCCGCTCGGCCCAGTCCCGGCGGTTCTGGATGTAATGGGTGAAGCTCTGCTGGCGCGAGTCGAGGTCGATGGTCGCGACCTTCTGGCCGGCCTTCATCAGCGCGACGGCAATATGCAGCGCCGTCGTGGATTTGCCGGAGCCGCCCTTCTCGTTACCGAGCACGACGACATGCGCTGATTGCGGGTTCGGATTGATCGGCTGGACCAACATACAGGCGTCCCTTACTGGGGCAATACTCGATGACCGATAGGGCTTTCGTCAAGTTTGCGGCGGTTTAATCATTAACCCGAGCGGTCTTATTCACCATGGTCCGCCGTCTTAACCGTGATTGACGACAATCCGCCGACAGGGCGATAACGCCAGCCGCCACCGGGACCCTTTCAGCATGGCCGACCGACCGAAGATCCTCCGCACCGTCTCGTCGTTGCGACGGGCGCTCGAGCCCTACCGCCGCGCGCGTCAGGCCATCGCCCTGGTGCCGACCATGGGCGCCCTGCACGAAGGCCACCTCAAGCTGGTGCGCGAAGCCCGCAAGAAGGCCCGCCGCGTCGTGGTGTCGATCTTCGTCAACCCGACCCAGTTCGCACCGACCGAGGACTTCGGCAGCTATCCCCGTACCTTCGCGGCCGACGTCAAGGCGCTGGCGGCGCTCAAAGTGGACGCCGTGTGGGCGCCGACCGCAGCCGAGATGTACCCGGAAGGCTTCGCCACCCGTATCGCGCCGGAAGGCGCGGCCCTGGTCGGCCTCGAGGACAGGTTCCGCCCGCATTTCTTCGGCGGCGTCGCCACCGTGGTGACCAAGCTGTTCACGCAGGTGCGGCCTGACTTCGCGCTGTTCGGCCAGAAGGACTACCAGCAGCTCCGCGTCGTCACGCAGATGGCGAGCGACCTCGACCTCGGGGTCAAGGTGATCGGCATTCCGACCGTGCGCGAGAAGGACGGCCTCGCGCTGTCGTCGCGCAATGTTTACCTCTCGGAGAGCGAGCGCGCCGTCGCGACGGTGCTGTCGCGCGTGCTCAAAGCGAGCGCCGCGCGCATCAAGCGGGGCGAACCGATCGAGATGGTGATGGAGGAAGGCGCAGGCGACATCCGCCGCGCCGGCTTCAAGCTGGATTACCTCGAGGCGCGCCACGCGCTGACGCTCAAGCCGGTCGCCTCGGTCAAGGACGGCCCGATCCGGCTGCTGGTCGCAGCGAAGATCGGCAAGACCAGGTTGATCGATAACATGGGGGTGTGACGCTGTTCGTCGTCCCGGGCGAGCGAAGCGAGACCCGGGACCCATAGCCACCGCATCATCCGAATTGTGAGTCCGGTGGTTATGGGTCCCCGCCTGCGCGGGGACGACACCAATATGCGATTCAATTGTCAAACAGCCAACGCTCCGCTGGCCCTGTTCTTTGCGGCGCGGGTCACGCCGGCTTCCTCTTCTGCCTCCCCGAAACATTCGGGGAGTGGCGCGCCGGGCGGCGCGACCGTGGCTTTCGTGCGTGCATCGCCCGCAAACAAGTCCACGCAGTTTGCGCAGACAAGTCGGCGATGCACGGCGCCTTCCGGCGCGCCACGCGGCGATTTCCGTTCGCGGGGCCGTGCTTCCGGGTGCCGGTCAGCGATCGCGCTTCCTTGTAGAGGCAACGACCTCCGGCGGGCTTTCGCCCGCCTTCACCGAACCCCCGTCCAGCCATTCAAGGCAGAGCCCCGTAGTGGGCCCGGGCGGCTACCCGCGACCTCCCGAGTGCGTGGCTGCGAACCACGCCCGCGGGCGCCGCGCCCGATCCCATCACCAAGACGCCTCTAGATGACGTCCCCGACTGGACCGGACGATCTGAACCTATAATGTCCTAGGAATAATAGTCAAGGACTATTTTCTGCTTGTAGCCCGGGTGAAGCAAAGCGCAACCCGGGGAAAATCGCCGGCCGTCCCGGATTTCGCTGCGCTTCATCCGGGCTACGGGTCAGAGCAGCCCGAGCTGCATCAATTCCCGCCGCATCTCCTCGGGCATGCTGAGCGCGCCCTTGCTGATCTTGCCCAGATCGCGCGGCGACTCCTTGTCCTCGAGATAGCGCCAGCCCTGGAAGGCGGCGCGCGGCCGCGGCTCGACGGGAATGCATTTGGGATCGAGCACCAGCTTGCAGCGATGGATGCCGTCCTTGTCGGTGAAGGGTCGCACGTCGAGGATCGTCTCGCGGCACATGATCTGGCCCTTGATCACCCAGTAGATCGAGCCGCCGTCCTTGAGTTCGTCAGCGCGCTTGGGCACCATGCGTGTGGTGTGAATGCGCTCCGGCTTCTTCACGCCGCGTTTCTTCTGCGCCTTGATCTTGTCGTCGATCCAGCCCTGCAGATCGGCGATGGAGTCGGTTCCGACGGAGAGTTTGATGAGGTGCAGAGGCATTCAGTGCTATCCGTCTCAATCCCAAGACCAGCCCAAGACTAGCCGTCACTCCGCCAGTTCGGCGGCGACGGCCTTCTTCACGTTCGGCCGCTCGGCCATGCGGGCACGATGGTCAAGCACGCGTGGCAGCCGCGCCAGATCGGCGCCGTCACTTTCCAGCCACTGGGAAAGCGTGAACAGGTAAGGGTCGGCGATCGTATAGGTATCGCCCATGACCCACGGCCCACGCAGCATGTTCTGCTCGATCATTTCAAAGCATGCGGTGACCGATTGCGGCACCTTTTTCTGCAAGGCGACAATGGCCGCCGGATCGTCCGTCCAGCGATAGCCGCGCATGCGGTGCGCGTGCGCGACATGCACCGTCGAGCAAAGGTAGCTGTTGAACGACTGAATTTCGGCAAAAACAAACGGGTCATCCAACGGCGCCAGTCCCGCATTGGGAAATGACTGGGCGATATAGGCCAGCATTGCCGGCGTTTCGGTCAGGATACCGCGCGGTGTTACCAAGGCCGGCACGCGCGCTTTCGGATTGATCTTCAGATATTCCGGCGATTGCTGCTCGGTGGCCTTGAAACTGATCCGACGCAGATCGAAGGGCGCGCCGGAATCTTTCAAAGCGATATGCGAAGCCAGCGAGCAAGTATGCGGAGCGTAGTAAAGCGTCAGCATGCCTCAGTCCTCCGATGCTTCGATAAGAAGCACCCTAGCGCCCTCGGCGATCTGCGCGCCGGCCACGGCCGCAATGTCGGCCACCGTGCCATCGAGCGGCGCGGTGAGCGTGTGTTCCATCTTCATCGCCTCGATGATGGCGAGGCGCTGGCCGCGCACCACCGAAGCGCCCTGCTCCACCAGCACCGCCAGCACCTTGCCGTGCATCGGCGCGCGCACGAGGCCGCCACCGCTGTCGTCGGCGCCCTCCTCGAGGCTGAGATCGCGCGGCGCGAGTTTGGTCTGGCGGCCACGGCGCAGGACATAGACGGCGTCTGCCACCGCAATCGCGGTGGCGTCGCCAGCAGGCGCTGCGCCCTCGACGCTCACCTTCGCCTCGCCGCCGTCGAAGGCGACTTCCGCATTGAGCCGATGGCCCTCGGCGACCAGCGGCAGGATGAGGCGGCGCGTGCCCGATAACTGAAAGCCGTCATCGGCATCCCACGGCGAGTCGTAACCCTCGCTGCGCTCTGCGAGACGATCGCGCTCGCGCGCCACCAGGGCCTGTGCGCCGAAGGCGACGGCCTCGCGGTCGAGCGGCTGCGGCCCGGCACCGAGTTCGGACAGATGCGCGTCGATGAAGCCGGTGTCGAATTCGCCATTGCGGAAATCGGGCGCGCGCGCGAGCGCCGCCAGGAAGCTGGCATTGCTGCGGGGGCCGATGACGATGGTGGCGTCCAGCCCCTCCGCCAGACGATCGAGCGCGGCCTCGCGCGTATCGGCCTTCGCAATCAGCTTGGCGATCATCGGATCGTAGAACGGCGTCACCTCGTCGCCGCTCTCGACGCCGGTGTCGATGCGCAAATTTTCAAACTTGCCCTCACCTTTCGGAAATTCGAGCGCGATCAGCTTGCCGGTCGACGGCAGGAATGACTTTTCGGGATCCTCGGCATAAAGCCGCGCCTCGACCGCGTGGCCTTCGAGCGGCACCTGATCCTGTTTCAGCGGCAGCTTCTCGCCATGCGCAATGCGGAACTGCCATTCGACCAGATCGAGGCCGGTGACGGCTTCGGTGACCGGATGCTCGACCTGCAGCCGCGTGTTCATTTCCATGAACCAGAAGCCGCCGCTCTTGAGGCCGCCGGCGCCGTCGGCGATGAACTCGATGGTGCCGGCGCCGACATAGCCGGCGGCCTTGGCGGCGGCGACGGCGGCGGCGCCCATCTCGGCGCGCAAGGCCGCGCTCATGCCCGGCGCCGGCGCTTCCTCGATCACCTTCTGATGCCGCCGCTGCAAGGAGCAATCGCGCTCGTTGAGATGGATGGCGTTGCCGTGCGTATCGGCAAAGACCTGCATCTCGATGTGGCGCGGCGCGGTGATGTATTTCTCGATCAGCACGCGGGCGTCGCCAAAGGCGTTCTGCGCCTCGCGCATCGCGCCTTCGAGCGCATCGTCGAAATCCGCGTGCTTCTCGACGCGGCGCATGCCCTTGCCGCCGCCGCCGGCCACCGCCTTGATCAGGACCGGGTAGCCGATCTCGTAGGCTTTCTGCTTGAGGAATTTCGGGTCCTGCTTGTCGCCGTGATAGCCGGGCACCACGGGCACGCCGGCCTTCTCCATCAGCGCCTTGGCGCGATCCTTCAGTCCCATCGCCTCGATCGCCGAAGGCGGCGGGCCGACGAAGACGATGCCGTTATCGGCGCAGGCCTTGGCGAAGGCGGTGTTCTCCGAGAGGAAGCCGTAGCCGGGATGGATGCACTCGGCCTTCGACGACTTGGCCGCGGCGATGATCTTCTCGATCACCAGATAGCTCTGCGCCGCCGGCGCCGGGCCGATGAAATGCGCCTCGTCGGCGAGCTTGACGTGCAGCGCGCGGGCGTCGGCCTGCGAGTAGACCGCGATGGTGCGCATGCCCAGGCGCTTGGCCGTGCGCATGATGCGGCAGGCGATTTCGCCGCGATTGGCGATGAGAACGGATTTGAACATGCGAGGGCCCGGCGTTTGACGACGTGACGATACTAGCGCGCCGGGGCGATGTCCGCCGGTTCGTTGGCCGCCTGTGGACGCTTCGGCGGCACCGGGGTGCGCTCCGGCTGTGGCGGCGCCGGCGGCGCGCGGTCGCCCAATGCCGCACCCTGCGCGGCGGCGGCCTGTTTGGCGTCGGCCGCCTCCTTCGACAAAGGCGGCTCGGCATTCATGATACTGACCGGCGGGATCGAGGCCGCCGACGGGAAATCGTATTTCGACGCGACCGGACGCGGCTCGGCCGCGGCGTTGATTGGCGCTGCGGCCTGCGGCGCCACAGCCGGCGGCGGCGCGGACGCCACCGGCTTCTCGGCAGCGGACTGCGCCGGCCTATTCCAGGTCGCGGCATGGCGCGAGACATACTGATCGAAAGTGCGCGCCTTGAGGTTCGAGCGCAGCATGCTGGAGTCGGTCACCAGCGCAAAGCCGGTACATTGCGCCGCCGAGCAGCCGTCGCGCTGGCTCAGCACCTGCGCGGCGATGCCGAAGCGGTCGAGCTCGATGGCGCGGCGCGTGGCGGCGAGGCGCGGTGCGAGCGCCGGCATGTCCCTGGCGTCGGCGAGCAGCGCCATGCGCGCGCCAATATAGGCGACGGCGGCGGCGGTGGCCTGCGGCGAGGCGAACACCGCGGCCTCGCAGGCGGTCTCGGTGGCATCGCCCGGCGCTGCATCGAGGCAAGCCAGCGCCGAGCCCGGCGCCATGGCGCGCGCGGTGAGTTCGTCATGGCGCGCGATGACCGCGCGCTCATGCGCGACCCGGCGATCCGACGCCATCTGGTCGGCGATGGCGAAGGCGGCCAGGCCGAGGCCCAACAGCACCGCCAGCGGGGTCGCATAGCGGGCGAACAGAACGAACAACAGCATGGACTTGGGAACGCGACCTGGCATGAAACTCTACCGACAAGGCAATGGTGGCGGCATCAAGGTCAGCGCCAAGGTCGGCATCTTGCGCACGGTCACAGCCCGCCTGGCGCGCGGAAGCCCGGAGCCACGTCGCTCGCCGCGGCGAAGGCGCCCTTGGCCTCGATCGAGGTCATGGCAACGGTGGTTTTCAGATCCGTGACGCCGGCGCTGGCGCCGGCCGCCAGCAGCGCTGCCGCCATCCGGGTATTGTCGGGCGCCTCGGCGATCAGCAGGAAGTCGTAATCGCCGAAGGTGACGTAATAGCCGATCAGCTTGCCGCCGACCTTCGCGAGCAGGCGCGACACCGCCTCGGCGCGGTCCTCGGGCTTGACCAGCATGCCCTTGATGGCCTCGCGCGTGTAGCGGCCCTGCGTGATGTAGATCGGCATTAGCGTTGGCTCTCCCCGCGACAAAACGATTCACGAGGCGCGACTATAAGGCATGGCGGCGACCGGCGCGCTGGCGCCGATCAGATGCGCTCGAGCTGGCTTTCCTTGGCGACGCGCTCGAAGGCCTCGACCGAGCTCTTGATCCGGTACTGGCGGTCCTCGCCGTCGGACGGCAGCACCTTGATCACCGTATAGGTGCCGCTGGCGGCGGCGCGGCCGAAGCTCGGCGAGGTGAAATACACCGCATCGCCGACCTGGTATTTGTGCGCGGCCTTGGCGCGCGATGCCTCCGGCGCCTCGATCGGCTGTACCGGCGGCGAGAAGGTGCGGATCATGGTGAGCGCGGTGAGCGCGCTTTCCGACAGTTCGACCTTGGCGCCCGGCTTGGGCAGGCCGGTCTTGGCGCGGATCGCTTCCTTGGCGGCGGCCTTGGCGGCGATATCGGCGGCAATTCGCGACACCTGCTTGGCGACGACCTTGGCCTCGATCTTGGCGGCAACCTTGGCCGCGGGCTTTTCGGCCGGCTTGACCGCCACGCTGACGGCCGGCTTCACCGCAGCCTTCTCGACCGGCTTTGTGACGGGCTTGGCGACGGCCTTGCTCACCGATTTGGACACGGTTTTGACGGCGGCCTTCTCAGCCACCTTGGCGACGCTCTTGTCCACCGGCTTGGTCACAGCCTTGCTGGCGGTCTTGGCGGCAGTTTTCGTGGTCTTGGAGGCGGCGCGGGACGACCGTGCCGTGGCCCGGGCGCGCGACGATTTCGCGGCGGTCCCGGCCTTCCGGGTGCTCTTGGCGGTCTTCTTGTCGGTGCGCCGGGAGGACTTTTGGGAGGCCCGTCCGGCGGCCTTGCTCGAGTGTGTACGCATGTTTCTAATATAGCAGAAAATTTGTCGCGCGGGGGACAATTTTTGATCTATTAGTACCGCAATTTCAATTACTTACGAAGTCGCATGCGCGGTCTGAATTGTTTTTACGCAAATGCCGCGGGCCGGCCATCGGACTCACCCTCCTTGGACCCCTTCACCCCCTGCTTCGCCGGCCTGGGGGAACTTTTACGGGTCCAGACCGTTCGTTACCCGGCACGCGTGAGGGGCGCGCTTTTCGGGACGGAGAACTCGTCATGCGACTTCTGTTGGGCATCATTCTTGGCGTCGCGCTCACCATAGCCGGTGCCTATATCTACGACCGCAACAACGCTGGCGTGGCCAGCAACGACGTCACCATCACCACCGAGCGGCCGATGGTGAACTGGGATGTCGTCAGCGTGAAATGGCGCGACCTGCGCGAAGGCGCCAAGCATCAGTGGGATCGCGTCACCGCCAACGTCCAGGCCGAGCGCGCCACGCGCGCCAACTGAGACAAGCGACCACCCGCACACGAAAAGCCCCGCCGGTCCGGCGGGGCTTTTTGCATGCCGTGCCACTGGCGACTCAAGAGACCATCGCCGCGACGTTTCGCGCAGCGAAAATCCGAAATGAATTCCGCGCGCGAACTTATGCAGAACGCGCGAATGGCGTGACGCTGATCGCCGCACCGATCGCGCGGCGGTCGAGCCGCGTGCCATCATCGCCTTCGATCGACAGGGCCACCCTGTCCTGCTTCTGCAGATGACGCGCCCACCACAACGCTTCATCCATCGACATGAACTCCTTGTAGAGCATGCGCTGCTTTTCGAGCGGCGACGGATCGGGCGCGCCCTTGGGGCCGCTATACACACGATAGGTCATCGATCAGGTCCTCCTTGTACGGACGCCGCCTTGCCCGGCGGCTCTTGATGTTCCGTCTGTGAAAACACCCGCGCGCTTGTCCCGGTTCCGCGATGCAGGCATGCTTCAACGCAACACGGAGGAAGCAAATGCGGGCTTGTACCTACGACGATATCGGCGCGGCGCGTGACGTTCTGCGCACCGGCGACGTGCCGACACCCGAATGCGGACCGGGCGAAGTCCGCGTCAAGCTCGCGACGTCCGGCGTCAACCCGGTCGACGTGAAGGTGCGCGCCGGCCGCAAGCAGCCTTGGCCGCGCATCATCCCGCACAGCGACGGCGCCGGCACCATCGACCAGGTCGGCGATGGCGTCGACAGGAAGCGCATCGGCGAGCGCGTCTGGGTCTGG
>Ga0180223_1002336_pt1 | contig 11666 bp, 10 predicted proteins | sample eDN5th30CKraftOP_FD_151337 | JGI IMG/M metagenome (GOLD analysis project Ga0180223, IMG submission 151337) | Enriched Organic Plus compost microbial communities from Emeryville, California, USA - eDNA 5th pass 30_C Kraft OP (version 2) (version 2) ...
CGGCGGCAGGAACTGTCCGAAGCGCGCATACCAGCTCGCCTTCTCGAAATGCAGGTCGGCGACCAGCAGCGCCCCTTGCGCGGGCCAGAACAGCGCTGCCTCGGGCAAAGCCAGAAAATGATGACCTGCGAACGAAAGGGGAACCATGGCCCGGCTATGCGCCCTCCCGCCGACGCTTTCAAGAGGGCAGCGAAACCCCTATAGGCGCGCCATGGACGAAACCGCGCCTTATACCATCGCCGCGCTCTACCGCTTCGCGGTCTTCCCCGATCCGCAGGGATTGGCGGCGGATCTGCGCGCCCTCGCGGCGGAACTGGGCACCTGCGGCACGCTGATCCTCGCGCGCGAAGGGATCAACGGCACCGTGGCGGGCAGCGCGCAGGCCGTCGCGGCCCTCGTCGCGCATATCCGCGCCCTGCCCGGCTGCGCCGGCCTCGACGTCAAATATGCCGTCGCCCCGCAAGCGCCCTTTGCCCGCATGAAGGTCAAGGTGAAGGCGGAGATCGTGACGCTGGGCGCGGGCGATCTCGACCCGGCGAACGGCGCTGGCGCTTATCTGGACCCCGCCGCGTGGAACGCGCTGATCGCCGATCCCGACACGGTCGTCATCGACACGCGCAACGCCTATGAAGTCGCCTGCGGCACGTTCGAGCGGGCGATCGATCCGGGCACCGGCGCCTTCCGCGACTTTCCCGCCTGGTTCGACGATTTCGCGCAAAAGCTGCGGGACGAAGGCCGGGCGCCGAAGATCGCGATGTTCTGCACCGGCGGCATCAGGTGCGAAAAATCGACGGCCCTCGTCAAATCGCGCGGTTTCGACGAGGTCTATCACTTGCGCGGCGGCATATTGCGCTATCTGGAGGAGATGCCCGAAGCGCAAAGCCGCTGGCAGGGCGACTGCTATGTCTTCGACGAGCGGATCGCGGTGGGCCACGGCCTCAAGCCCGGCGTCCATACCGCCTGCCGCGCCTGCGGTCAGCCCTATCCCCGCGATGCGGACCATATATGCGGGGCAGCATCGCCTGTAATGTGACGGCGGGACATGACGGAATCGGTGCCTTCCGCTGGGATGACGATATTGATGGTCCGCTCCTGGCCGATCAAAGCCCATCGGCCTCCCGGTCGTCCCGCTCTCCGCCGCATCCTTTGAGCGTGCCTTCCCCGAACGCGACCTGCACCCGGTCGGACCAGATGGCGTCGCTCATCCCGTCGCTGCACGGCCCTTCGCCGACCGTCATGGAAAAGCCCTCGCCCAGATAGCGGATCGTGCGCCGGTCTTCCCGCCGCTCCACGGCAAAGCGCATCGGCGGCTTGTCCGGCCGTTGCAGCGTGGCCGCCGACCCGTGCACCGTCACCGCCCAGAAAGGCTCGGTCCCGATGGCGCGGTATCCCTCTACCTCTTTCAACGCCGGCTCCGGAGCGGGGGCACCTGTTCCACGTGGAACCGGGGGCGCGGAATCGGAAAGCTTTTCCTTTGCCATGTCATTCGCGATTTCGGCCCTGCCGAGGATCGGCGCGCTCGCCGCCGCTGCCGTCCCGGCGGCATTGTCCGCAGCCGGAACGTCATCTTCTCCACCGCATCCCGCCAGCGCCAGCGCCAGCACCAAAGGCAGCGCGCCCTTCACGCCGCGTCCCGCCGGAAGCAGTGCGCCGCGTGATCGTTCACCAGCCCGACCGCCTGCATCCACGCATAAACGATGGTCGGCCCGACGAACTTGAAGCCGCGCTTCTTGAGGTCTTTCGACAGCGCCGCCGACAGGGGCGTCTGTGCGTGGACGGTGACGCCGTCGCCCCGGCGCGGAACGCCATCGACGAAAGACCAGGCATAAGCGGCAAAATCCTCGCCCCGGTCCCGCATCCCGCAGAAGATCCGCGCGCCCCCGATCGTCGCCTCGATCTTCGCCCGCGCCCGCACGATGCCGGGATCGGCCATCAGCCGCTCCACATCGTCCGGTCCGAACGCCGCCACTTTGTCAGGATCGAACCCGGCAAAGGCCGCGCGGAACCCCTCGCGCTTGCGCAGGATGGTGATCCAGCTCAGCCCCGCCTGAAACCCTTCCAGCATCAGCGTTTCCCAAAGCATCCGCGAATCCCGCTCCGGCACGCCCCATTCGGCGTCATGATAGGCGCGGTACAGCGGGTCCGTCCCGACCCAGCTACAGCGGGACTGCTCCGCGCCGGCCATGATCTTACACGTCCAGATTGGCGACGTTCAGCGCATTGTCCTGAATGAACTCGCGCCGCGGTTCGACCACATCGCCCATCAGCCGGGTGAAGATTTCGTCGGCCACGTCCGCCTGCTCCACCTCGACCCGCAACATCGAACGGTTGTCCGGGTCCAGCGTGGTTTCCCAAAGCTGCTCGGCATTCATTTCGCCAAGCCCTTTGTAGCGCTGGATCGCCAGCCCCTTGCGCCCGGCCGCCAGGATCGCATCGAGCAGTTCGCTCGGCCGGGTGACGATGCTCGAACCCTTGGTCGCGGCGGGCAGATCGTCCTCGCCCGCTTCTTCCGCCGCCAGCGCGGCCTTGGCCGTCACCAGACGGCTGGGCGTCAGATAGCTGCCCGATTCCTCCGCCGCGATGGCGTGAAGCCTGCGCGCCTCGGCCGATCCGATGAAGCCATGTTCGATGACATGATGGTCGGTGACGCCGCGCCACAGCCGTTCGAAGTGGAAGCCGCCCTCCTCCGCGATCCGGCCGCTCCATTTGCCTTCCTCGTCCTGCGCGCCCATCCACGCGACGCTGCTGGCCAGCCGCGCGGCCTGCTCGGCATGGGACAGTTCGGGATCGAGCGCACCATTGAGGCTCAGCGCCTCGATGATCGCGGGGTTATAACGGCGCGGCACATAGCGCATCACCGCCCGCATCCGCCGCGCATGTTCGATCAGCGACCGTAGATCCTCGCCCGTTCGCGTGCCGCCGCTGGTGTCGAGCGCCATATGCTCAACGCCATTGTCGACCAGATATTGCTCCAGCGCGGTTTCGTCCTTGAGGTAGACCTCCGACCGCCCCCGCGTCGCCTTGTAGAGCGGCGGCTGGGCGATAAAGAGATGGCCCGCCTCGATGATCTGCGGCATCTGACGATAGAAGAAGGTCAGCAGCAGCGTGCGGATATGCGCGCCGTCGACGTCGGCGTCCGTCATGATGACGATCTTGTGATAACGCAGCTTTTCCAGGTTGAAGTCGTCGCGGATGCCCGTGCCCATCGCCTGGATCAGCGTGCCGATCTCCTTGGACGAGAGCATCCGGTCGAACCGCGCGCGTTCCACGTTCAGGATCTTCCCCTTCAAGGGCAGGATCGCCTGATTGTGCCGGTTGCGGCCCTGCTTGGCCGAACCTCCCGCCGAATCGCCCTCGACCAGGAACAGTTCGGACTTGGCCGGATCGCGCTCCTGACAGTCGGCCAGCTTGCCGGGGAGGGAGGCGATGTCCATCACCCCCTTGCGGCGGGTAAGTTCGCGCGCTTTCTTCGCGGCCTCTCGGGCGGCGGCGGCGTCGATCACCTTCTGCACGATCATCCGCCCGTGCTGCGGATTTTCCTCCAGCCATTCGGCCATCTTGTCCGCCATCAGGCTTTCGAGCGGCTGGCGCACCTCGGACGACACCAGCTTGTCCTTGGTCTGGGACGAGAATTTGGGGTCGGGCAGCTTCACCGACACGATGGCGGTCAGCCCTTCGCGCATGTCCTCGCCGGTGAGGGACACCTTCTCCTTCTTCAAAAGGCCGGACTTGTCCGCATAATTGTTGAGCGTCCGGGTCAGCGCCGCGCGGAAGGCCGCGAGATGGGTGCCGCCGTCACGCTGCGGGATATTATTGGTGAAGCAGAGGACATTCTCATAATAAGAATCGTTCCATTCCAGCGCGACATCGATGGTGACATCGTCGCGGGTGCCTGAAATGGCGATCGGATCGGGCATCATCGCCGTCTTGTTGCGGTCGAGATATTTGACGAAGGCCGCGATGCCGCCCTCATAGAACAGCTCGACCTCCTTCTTCTCCTCATGCCGCGCGTCGACCAGGAACAGGCGCACGCCGGAGTTCAGAAACGCCAGTTCGCGATAGCGATGCTCCAGCTTCTCGAAGTCGAATTCCGTATGGTTCTTGAAGGTGCCGCCGTCGCCGGGCACTTTCTCGACCGAGGGGAGGAAGGTGACGCGCGTGCCCTTCTTGCCTTCGGGCGCATCGCCGATCACCTTGAGCGGGGCGACGGCATCGCCATAGGCGAAGCGCATATAATGCTCCTTGCCGTCCCGCCAGATATGGAGGTCCAGATATTCGCTGAGCGCGTTCACGACCGACACGCCCACGCCGTGCAAGCCGCCCGATACCTTATAGGCATTGTCGTTGGAGGTATTCTCGAACTTGCCGCCGGCATGGAGCTGGGTCATGATGACCTCGGCCGCCGAAACGCCTTCTTCCTTGTGGATGCCGGTGGGGATGCCGCGCCCATTATCCTCGACGCTGATAGAGCCGTCGGGGTTCAGGGTGATGAGGATGCGGTCGCAATGCCCGGCCAGCGCCTCGTCGATGGCGTTGTCGCTGACTTCGAACACCATGTGATGCAGGCCGGAGCCGTCATCGGTGTCGCCGATATACATGCCGGGGCGTTTCCGCACGGCATCCAGCCCTTTCAGGACCTTGATGCTATCGGCGCCGTAACTGTTGCCATTGGGGCTGTTCTGGGTTTCCTCGCTCATAGTCAAGCATATAGGGAATCGCCCCGCGAAACTAAAGCGAAACATGCCTTCTTCCGCTTGGGGCGAGCGCGGTCTATCACAGGGCGATGCGTGGCCTGTTTTCCCTCCTTCTTCTCCTTTCCGCCTGTTCCGACCGCAGCGACGTGCTGGAGGAGCTGCCCAACAGCTCCATCGCCGACGCGCCGCGGGAAGGCGTATCCGAAACCCGCATGGAATCGCGCCTCGCGCGGCCCGTGACCATAGGGGAGGACGGCCCGCGTCTCGATGCCTGCGGGGCGCTGGGACAGGTGGCGCGTGCTGGCGCGAAGGGACTGGCGGTGCGCGCCGCGCCCTTCGACGACGCGCGCGAAACCGGCCGCATGGCGGAAGGGGAGAGGGCCTTCATCTGCACCCGCAGCCTCGATCAGAAATGGCTGGGCGTGGTCATCCCGCCGCCCGCGCAGGATGAGGGAGCCGAACCGGCCGACTGCGGGCTGTCCTCCCCCGTGGACCGCAAGCAGCCCTATGACGGCCCCTGCCAGAGCGGCTGGGTGGCGAGCGCCTCCATCCGCCTCATCGCGGGATAAGCCCGGCGCGCGGCGCGATGGTGAAGAAGGGCAGGGCATGGTGCACGATCCACCCGATCGTCACCGCATAGAGCAGCGTCCCAATCCCCACGGTCCCGCCCAGCGCCCATCCCGCCGCGAGCACCGCGATCTCGATCCCCGTCCGCACCCATTTGACGGGCAAGCCGGTCCAACGGCAAAATCCGGTCATCAGCCCATCGCGCGGCCCCGGTCCCAATCCCGCGCCGATATAAGCTCCGCCCGCAATGCCGTTCAGCACGATGCCCGCCGCCAGCCAGCCGAAACGCATCGCGTGACCTTCGGGCGCCGGCAGCAGCATCAGGCTGATATCCACGGCGGTGCCGATCACCACGATATTGCAGACCGTGCCGATCCCCGGCTTCTGCCGCAGCGGCCACCAGAGCAGCAGGACCAGCGCCCCCACCAGATTGACTGTCATCCCGAAGCTAAGGCCAAGGCGCGGGCTAAGCCCCTGATGCAACACATCCCACGGATCGAGGCCCAGCCCGGCGCGCAGCATCAGCGCCATGGAAAAACCGTAGAGGCCAAGGCCCCAGAAAAGCTGGAAGAGGCGGCGGTGCATCATGGCCTGACCATCTAGCTATAATGGCCTTTTACAAAACAGCCATTGTTCGGTAATTGGCCTTCGATTCTTGAAGATCGGAGCTAATGGCGATGTCCATATCTTTCCTTCGGCCCCCTTCGCTGCTGCGGCTGCTGGGCGCGTGGCGCGCGGAAAACAGTCCGGAGCCTGCCTATCGCCAACTGGCGCAGGCATTGCGGATGCTGGTCCTGGACGGGCGCGTGGGCCTGAATGTCCGCCTGCCGGGGGAGCGGGAACTGGCAGGTGCGCTGGGCCTCAGCCGAACGACCGTGGCGGCCGCCTTCGACCGGCTGCGCGACGAAGGCTATCTGGAAAGCCGGCAGGGATCGGGCACGCTCACCCGCCTGCCCGCCAGCCGCATCGCGCCGGTCGCGCCGGATATCGAGATGGGCAGCGGCGGCAATCTGCTCAACTGGACCCATGCCGCCCTCCCCGCCGCGCCCGGTGTGGGGCGTGCTCTCCAGACGGCGGTGGAGATGCTGCCCGCCTTTCTGGGCGACCTGGGCTATGACCCGCTGGGCCTGCCGCCCCTGCGCCGCGCCATCGCCGCGCATTTCGAGCGGCGGGGATGTCCGACCAGCCCGGATCAGATCATCGTCACCAACGGCGCGCAGCAGGGTTTCTCGCTGCTCGTCCAATGGCTCGCGGGACCGGGCGACCGGGCGGTGATCGACCATCCCACCTATCATAATGTGATCCAGGCGTTGCAGCGCGCGCATGTCGTGCCTGTGCCGGTCGGCCTTCCCGCGCAGGGATGGGATATCGACGCGATGGAGGCGGCCTTTCGCCAGACGGCGCCGCGCTTCGCCTATGTGATCGCCGATTTCCACAACCCCACGGGCCGCAGCATGGACCCCGCCACGCGGCGGGCGCTGGCAGACGTCGCGGCCGCAACGCACACGCCGCTCATCATCGACGAGACGATGGTGGCGATGGGGTTGGACTTCGCGCCGCCACCGCCGGTCGCGGTGCATGATCCGTCGGGGCGGCAGGTCATCACCTTGGGTTCGGCGAGCAAGATCTATTGGGGCGGCCTGCGCGTCGGGTGGATTCGTGCCGATCCCCAGACGATCGCGGCGCTTGGGCGGCTGCGGACGACGATGGACATGGCCAGCCCGGTGATCGAGCAGCTCGCCGTCGCGCATCTGCTGGATGAAGGGAAGGGGCTTGGCCCGCAGGCGAAGCTGCTGCGCGACCGGCGCGATCATCTGCTGGCGCTGCTGGAGCGGCATCTGCCCCATTGGCGGATCGAATCGCCCGCGGGGGGGCTATCCCTCTGGGCGGAAATGCCCGGCGCCGAAGCGACCGCGCTCGCCGCGCTGGCGGAAAGCCATGGCGTGCGCATCGCGCCCGGCCCGCGCTTTGGCGTCAGCGGCGCGTTCGAGCGGTTCCTGCGCCTGCCCTTCACTTTGCCCAGGGAGCAACTGGCCGTGGGCGTCGAACGGCTGGCACAGGCCGACGCGCGGCTCCATGCGCGGATGCCGGTCGGCCGGGACACGTCCGCGTTGGCGCTGGAGGCTGACCGGCTGATTTGAATCATATGGAGACACGGAGCAAAGCCGGCAATGGCCCCGCGTCTCCGCGCGAATATAATATGCGACCTTCGGCGCGGAAGGTCGATCGAGTGTCGAAGAAGAGGGCCGCGCGAACTCATGTCCGCGCGGCCCTCTTTTATTGTCCTAAAAGCGGCGCGAAATGTCAGGCCGCCTTGCCGGCCTTGTAGCGCGCGATGGCCTCCAGCGTGATCTGGCGCGCGTCTTCCGCGCCGCCCCATGTGCCGACCCGCACCCACTTCTTCTTTTCCAGATCCTTGTAGTGGGTGAAGAAATGCTCGATCTGCTCCATCACGATACCGGGCAGGTCGTCCTTTTCCTCGACGTTCGAATAATAGGGGAAGACTGAATCATGCGGTACGCAGACCAGCTTTTCATCGCCGCCCGCTTCGTCTTCCAGGTTCAGCACCGCGATCGGGCGGGCGGCCACGACGGCGCCGGGAATGAAGGGCGAGCGCGCGATGACCAGCGCGTCGAGCGGATCGCCGTCGGGTGACAGCGTATGCGGCACGAAGCCGTAATTCGCGGGATAGCGCATCGGCGTGTGCAGGATGCGATCCACGAACAGCGCGCCCGATGCCTTGTCGAACTCATATTTGACAGGCTCGCCGCCGACCGGAACCTCGATGATGACGTTCAGGCTGTTGGGCGGATCGTCGCCCACCGGGATCAGTTCGATATTCATGAAATGGCCTTTTGATACGCGTTGGCGTTCGGGGTGATTATGTTTTCGGTCTGAGCAGCCGGTCGAGGCTGCCTTCACCCTCTCCTGTCTTTTCGAGGCGCGGATAGCGCAGCCCGCCTGAATAATCGAGAGACAAAGTGCGGTAATATTTGTCCTGCTTGACGATGATCTGGACCGGCTTCTGTGGGGCGGTAGCTTGCTTTATCGCCGCCTTGAAGACATCGGCCGAATATTCATTGCCGTTCACCGCGACAATGGTGGAGCCCACCGCAAGGCCCGCCTTGAAAGCGGCGCTGTCCCAGACCACGGACGCGATTTCCCCGCTGTTCTTGACTGTGAGGCCGAGGCCGAAGCTCTGGTCCACGACCTTCTGCGCGCTCTCGACGGCCTTGGTGATGCTGCCCGGCGTGTCGCCATAGGCAAGGCGATAGCCGCCCAGCGTAAAGCCGCCCTTGGGCGTTTCCCGCGTCGTGCCATCCACATGTTTCTGGAAGAAGCCCGCCCAGTCATAGGGCGCGACATCGTTCAGCGTCCTGATGACATCGCCCCGATTATAGACGACCTGTCCCCAATCGCCCGGATTGATGCCGAAGAAGGCTCGGGCGAAATCATCCAGACCTTTCTTGCCCTTCGTCTGCTGGCGGAGGATCGCATCGGCTTCCAGCCAGATCATCAGGCCTTCATTATAATAGTCCTCGGACCGCTGCCAGCTCGCCCAGCCTTTCGGACGGCGGGCGGAAATGACGGGGTCGAGCGTCGTGTCCTCCATCGGCCGCCATTCCCGGCCCTTTGCCGTGTCGAGCTTCGCCGCGATCTGGGCATAGGCGTCCAGCGTTTCCTGCTTGGAGAACAGGCCCGACCGCGCGCCCAGCACATAGCCCCAGAATTGCGTCTGCCCTTCATAGACCCACAGCAGATTGTCCTGCATCGGCGTGCGGAAATCGGGCGTCCACAGGAGGTCCGGGCGGCGGAACTTGCCGTCCCAGCTATGGGTGAACTCATGGGGCAGCAGATTGCGGTCCAGCAGCGCCTCGCCCGAATCCCAATTCTTGAAATAGCCCGGCTCGACCTGATTCTCCGAAGAGCGGTGATGCTCCAGCCCGATGCCGCCCATCTCGTCGGTGATGGCGAGCAGGAAATCATAATGGTCGAAATGCGTGCTGCCGAACAGCGCCCTGGCCTCCGCCACCAGCTTCCTGTGCTTCGCCATCTGCTCGGGTTTGTAGTCCAGCTCGTCGGCGTCGTCGGCCACGATGTTCAGCATCACATTGCCGCCAAGGTCCACCGCCTTGAAATGGGTTCCCGCAAAGACCGGCGAATCCTGCAAGGCTTCATAGTCGATCACCTCATAGGTGACGCTGTTCCCGCTCCGCCGCCCGCGCAGCGCGGTCGCGGCCTGCCAGCCGGCGGGATAGGTGACGGTCGCCTGCACCGGAATCTGCCGGGTGAAATAGCCCGCCGGATAGAGGGATACCGCCTCCCATTGGATGTTGAGCATCTTGGGCGTCACTACGACGCGGCCCTGACTGGGCGCGGTGGCGGACAGGAACTGGAATTGGGCGATGACTTCCTTCGCGCCCTGCGGCACGTCGATCTGAAAGGCGTAGACATCCAGCGGATCGCGCTTCCACGCCAGCGGCCTGCCGTTGGCGGTGAAGGTGAGGCCGGTGAGTTTTTCGATCTGCCCGCGCGGCGCGTGATTGCCCGGCAGCCATTGCGGCATCAGCAGGGTCATCGGACCGCTCGCCGCCACGGGGATGGTTTCCCTGACCCGGAAGATCCGCTGCACCGTATCGGTCGCGTCCACCTCCAGCCGGATCGTGCCGCCGGGATAGGGCACGTCCTTCGGCGCGGGCGTGGCGTCGTTGACGGGCAGGGCCGTTGGTTTGGAACGGATCGCTTCCTGCGCCTGGAGCGGGCTGGCGATGGCGGTGGAAAGGCAAAGGGCGGCAGCAAGGCTGCGGATCATGGACGTCTCCGAAAAGGACTGGCCGGTCGGCCTGATGGCGTCAGCATGGCGGCGCGAAGCGGCCTCGTCCACCCTGCAACGGCCTGACGACATTATGCGATAAAAAAGCGCGTTTCCTTGCAGCTTGTTTGCGGCTAAGGGCGCGTTCCATGGCGAAAATCGAAACGCCGCGCCCGGTGCGCGGCACGCAGGACATGCTGGGCGGCACCCCCGAAGCGTTCCAGGAGCGTTTCGCGCATGTGGTCGCGACCTTTGACCGCGTGCGCAGGCTCTATGGCTTTCAACGCGTGGAAGTGCCCGTGTTCGAAGCGACGGCGGTGTTCGCCCGCTCGCTGGGCGAAAGCACGGACGTGGTGTCGAAGGAAATGTATACGTTCGAGGATCGCGGCGGCGACAGCATCACCCTCCGCCCCGAGTTCACGGCGGGCATCTCCCGCGCGTACATCACCGAGGGCTGGCAGCAATATGCGCCGCTGAAGGTCGCGACGCATGGCCCGCTGTTCCGTTACGAGCGTCCGCAAAAGGGTCGCTTCCGTCAGTTCCACCAGCTCGACGCAGAAATCATCGGCGCGGGCGAGCCGGGCGCGGACGTGGAGCTGCTGGTCTTCGCCGATCAGTTGCTGCGGGAACTGGGCGTGTCGGATTGCGTGACGCTGACGCTCAACACGCTGGGCGATGCGGACAGCCGCGAGGCATGGCGCGCCGCGCTTATCGCCCATTTCGAGGCGCATCGCGCCCAGCTTTCGGAGGACAGCCTCGACCGCCTCCATCGCAATCCGCTGCGTATCCTCGACAGCAAGGACCCGCGCGACCGCCCGGTGGCGGACAGCGCGCCGGACATCGATGCTTATCTCACCGACGAAGCGCGCGGCTTCTTTGAAAAGGTGACGGCGGGCCTCGATGCGGCGGGCGTGGCGTGGGCGCGCAATGCCCGGCTGGTGCGCGGCCTCGATTATTATCGCCACACCGCGTTCGAGTTCATCACTGATCGTCTCGGCGCGCAGGGCACGGTGCTGGGCGGCGGCCGCTATGACGGGCTGATCGAGAATCTGGGCGGCCCCGCGACCCCGGCGGTCGGCTGGGCGGCGGGGATCGAGCGGCTGGCGATGCTGGTCGACCTGCCGGAGATCGCTCACCCGACCATCGCCGTCATCCCCATGGGCGAGGCGGCGGAAGCCAAGGCGACCGGCATCATTGCCGGCCTCCGCCGCGCGGGCATCGCCTGCGACATGGGCTATCGCGGCAATATGAAGAAGCGGATGCAGCGCGCCAATGCCAGCGGCGCGAAGTGGGCCGTAATCCTGGGCGACGATGAACTGGCGCGCGGCGAAGCAGCGGTCCGCAATCTCGGCACGGGGGAGCAGCAGGCGGTGGCGCTGGACGCGCTCATGGACATGCTGACGGCGTTCTGATGCACATTTCCGCCGAACGCATCGCGCAGATCGAGGCGCGCCGGGACGAGGTGCAGGCGTCGATGACGCGCGCCGACCTGCCGCCGGAAGAGTTCGTGCGCCTCTCCAAGGAATATGCGGAGATCGAACCGGTGGCCAGGGCCGCGCATGAAGTGCGGCGGCTGCGGCAGGAACTCCTCG
>Ga0180223_1002338_pt1 | contig 11665 bp, 8 predicted proteins | sample eDN5th30CKraftOP_FD_151337 | JGI IMG/M metagenome (GOLD analysis project Ga0180223, IMG submission 151337) | Enriched Organic Plus compost microbial communities from Emeryville, California, USA - eDNA 5th pass 30_C Kraft OP (version 2) (version 2) ...
ACGACGAGCTGGCGCAACTGGGGGCCCAGGCCATTCTGGACGCCCTGGACGCCATGCAGAAGGGCGGCCTGCAGGCCGTGCGGCAGCCGCAAGAAGGCGTCACCTATGCCGCCAAGCTGGACAAGGCCGAGGCGCCGCTGGACTTCTCGCAGCCGGCGGCCGTGCTGGCGCGCCGCATTCGCGCCTTCAACCCGGCGCCGGGCGCCACCCTGCGCCTGCCCGGCCTGGGCGAGCCGGTCAAGGCATGGAATGCGGCGGCTTTGCCAGGCCCGGCAGGCAAGGCGCCGGGCGAGGTATTGGCCGTATCGCCGGAGGGCGTGGACATCGCCACGGCGGACGGCGTGCTGCGCATCCTGGAACTGCAAAAGGCGGGCGGCAAGCGCCAGTCGGCGGCGGCCTTCGCCCAGGGCTGGCGCGTCTAGCGCATTGCGCCGGCCGGGGGCGGATGGCGCCAGACGGGCCGCGCCCGTCTGGATTGCGTAGGCGGGTTGCTCCTTTTGGAGGCCAGGACTGGACGCCTGGCGCCAGGCCTGGACCGCGTGTGGTGGGCCGTCTCAGTTCCAGCGGCCGCCGCGTCCCCCGACGCTGTAGGCGCCCGCGCCCAGGAAGGCCGCGGCCAGGCTGCCGAACAGGAACATGCCCTGCAGTTCCAGCTTCCATCCTCCCGACCCCGACAGCATGAACCACTGGCCGCCGTGCGCCAGCGCAATGGCCACGACCATGTTCACGAACACCAGCAGCGCGCCCAGGCGCGCGTAAAGCCCCAGGATCAGCAGCAGCGGGGCGATGACCTCGCCGACATAGACGCCCCAGGCAAAGAAGGCCGGCAGCCCGCGCGCGGCGACCATGGCTTCGATGCCACCCACGCCGTGGCTGAGCTTTGCGATGCCGTGAAGCAGGATGAGGACGCCGAGGGTCAGGCGCAGTATCAGTTTGCCGAGATCGTCGAGAGAGGTGGATGACACGAACAAGCCTCCGTAGCGGAATGATGAAGGGGCGGCGAACATGCGCCGCGCGGGCGGCGCCGGCCGGCAAGGCCGGTCCGCCGGGTTTGCGATTGCCCCGCAAGTGTAAACAAATTGGCGCGCGCAGGCCGAGAGGTTTGCCGGGCGGCCAGGACCAGGGCCTGTCAATACTAAACGAACACTGGTATTGGCCGGCCCGGGCCGGGCCGGCGACGTGCGGGGCAGCGTAAAGCGCCCGCTGTCGGCCCTTTACAAGGCTTGCGCGTACAGGTCGTATTCGTCCGAATCGGTCACGCGGGCGCGCAGCATGTCGCCCGGCTTGAATCCCCGGTCGCCGGACACGAACACATTGCCGTCGATCTCCGGCGCGTCCGCGCTGGATCGGCCGATGGCGCCGTCCTCGTCCACCTCGTCGATCAGCACGTCGATTTCGCGTCCCACCTTGTCGGCCAGGCGCCGCGTCGAGATGGCCTGCTGGTGGGCCATGAAGCGTTCCCAGCGGTCCTGCTTGACCTCGTCCGGCACGGCGTCGGGCAGTTCGTTGGCCTTGGCGCCCTGCACCGGCGAATACTGGAAACAGCCTACGCGGTCCAGCTGGGCTTCGCTCATCCAGTCCAGCAGATACTGGAAGTCTTCTTCGGTTTCGCCGGGAAAGCCCACGATGAAGGTCGAACGCAGCGTCAGGTCGGGACAGGCCTGGCGCCACTGCTTGATGCGCGCCAGCGTGCGGTCCTCGAAGGCGGGGCGCTTCATCAGCTTGAGAATGCGCGGACTGGCGTGCTGGAAGGGAATGTCCAGATAGGGCAGCACCTTGCCGTCCGCCATCAGGGGGATGACCTCGTCCACATGCGGATACGGATACACATAATGCAGCCGCGTCCAGACCCCGAAGCCGGCCAGCGCCTCGCACAGCTGGGTCATGTGGGTCTTGAGGGGGCGGCCGTTCCAGAAGCCGGTGCGGAACTTCACGTCCACGCCGTAGGCGCTGGTGTCCTGCGAGATGACGAGCAGCTCTTTGACGCCGGCCTTGACCAGGCGCTCGGCCTCATTCATGACCTCGCCGACGGGCCGGCTGGCCAGATCGCCCCGCAGCGAGGGGATGATACAGAAGCTGCAGCGATGGTTGCAGCCTTCGGATATCTTCAGGTAGGCATAGTGGCGCGGCGTCAGCTTGACGCCCTGCGGCGGCACCAGGTCGACATAGGGGTCGTGCCCGATGCGCGGCGGGGCGGCCTCGTGCACGGCGCGCACCACCTGTTCGTATTGCTGGGGCCCGGTCACGGCCAGCACCGAGGGGTGCACGTCCCGGATGGCCGATTCTTCCACGCCCATGCAGCCGGTGACGATGACGCGGCCGTTTTCCGCGATGGCCTCGCCTATGGCTTCCAGCGATTCGGCCTTGGCGCTGTCGATGAAGCCGCAGGTGTTGACGACCACGACATCGGCGTCGTCATAGTCGGGCGTGATGGCGTAGCCTTCGGTGCGCAGCTGCGTCAGGATGCGTTCGGAATCGACCAGCGCCTTGGGACAGCCCAGGCTGACGAAACCAACTTTTGGGGAACTCATTGGAAGACCTCGATGGGCGCCGGGGCGTTGTTCAGGAGCTTTCCCCGGCAAAGACGGGATTTTAACTTGCCGGGGCGCTCTCCGCGGCGGCGCCCGGCGTCAGACCCCGGCCGGGCCTGCTCGAGCCCGCTGCCCATTTGATGATAAAGTCCCGAAGATACTCGTTCCCTCCCGCCACATTCCAGATCCCGCCGTGCCCGCCATTGCCTCCGCGCCGCAACGCGCCGCCTTGTCCCAGATCATGCTCGCCAGCGCCCGCAACGTGCAGGCAGTGCTTTCCGGCCGTTCGTTGTCCGAGAGCCTGCCCGCCGTGCCCGCCCCGCTGCGCGCCGCCACACAGGCCGTCACCTTCCACGTCATGCGGCGTTTCGGACGGGCGGGCGAGATCAAGCGCACGCTGGTCCGGCGCACGCCGCCCAATCCCCTGCTCGACGCCCTGCTGTGCGTGGCGCTGGCCTTGCTGGACACAGCCATGCAGACCGAAAGCGGCGCCGAGACGCCGGCAGAGGCCCGCCGCGACCTGCCTGTCTATGCGGTGCACACGGTGGTCGACCAGGCGGTGCGGGCCGCTTCGGACGAGCCCAGCATGCGGCCGTACAAGGCGCTGCTGAATGCCGCGCTGCGGCGCTTCACGCGCGAACGGCCCGCCATCCTGGAACAGGTCCTGCAAAAGCCCGAGGCGCGCTGGAATCACCCCGGCTGGTGGGTCCGCCTGCTTCGGCAGGCTTATCCCGCGCAATGGGAGCCGCTGCTCGCCGCCGCCGGCCAGCCCGGGCCTTTGACCTTGCGCGTCAACCTGCGGCGGACCGGCGTGGCGGCGCTGGCGGACAGCCTGGCGCAGGCCGGCATTGCCTCGCAGCCGGTGGGCGAGGCCGGCCTGGTGCTGGCGCGGCCCCGGCCGGTGCACGACATTCCGGGCTTCGGCCAGGGTTTGTGGTCGGTGCAGGACGCCGCCGCCCAGCGGGCGGCGCAACTGCTGCGGCCCGCGCAGGGCGAGCGGGTGCTGGACGCATGCGCCGCGCCGGGCGGCAAGACCGCCCATCTGCTGGAGCTGGCAGACATCCAGCTGCTGGCCTTGGACAGCGACGCGGCCCGCCTGCAGCGGGTGGGGCAGAACCTGCGCCGCCTGGGCCTGGATTCAGATGCCGTCGCCCTGCGCTGCGCCGACGCCGCCGACCTGGATGCCTGGTGGGATGGCCGCCAGTTCGACGCCGTGCTGGCCGATGTGCCCTGCTCGGCGTCGGGCGTGGTGCGCCGCCACCCCGACATCCGCTGGCTGCGCCGCGAGGCCGACATCGCCCGCACCGCGGCCCTGCAGCGGCGCATCGTCCAGTCGCTATGGAAAACCGTGAAGCCGGGCGGGCGCATGCTGTATGCTACTTGCTCGATTTTCCCCCAGGAGGGGCAGGCCCAGGCGGCCTGGTTCCTGTCCGAACACGAGGATGCCGTGTCCATGCCCGCGCCGGGACAGCTGCTGCCGCTGCCCGAAGCCGGGGGGGCCGTCAGCCTGGGCGATGGTTTTTTCTACGCCTTGTTTGCCAAGCGGGCGTAAGCCGTCAACAATAATGCCTTGTCCGTGCTTCATTTGTCCACACTACGTCTGCGGTCGTAAACGATGATTCTTCGAGTCTGGCTTTCTGTCGCGCTATGCCTTGCCCTCGCCCTGGCGGCGGGCGGGGTCGCGGCCCAGGCCGGGAGCGAACACGTGGCGCGGGTCGAGCCCGTGGTGCGCGACGGCCAGCTGTACATAGATGCCGACGTCGAATTCGAAGTCAGCCCCGAACTGCGCACCGCCGCCGAAAAAGGCGTGCCCATTTATTTCGTGGCCGACCTGCAAATCGTTTCCAGCCGCTGGTGGTGGTTCGACAAGGTGGTGGTCGACCGGCAGCTTACCTGGCGCATCGTCTACAACGCCCTGACGCGCCAATGGCGCGCCGGCACGGGCGAACTCTCGCTGCCCGAGGCTTCGTTCGGCGACGCCATGTCTTCGGTGCACAATATCCGCGGCTGGGCGGTGGCCAATATCGACGACCTGGACACCAACGAGGAATACCAGGGCCGCATCCGCGTGCGCCTGGATACTTCGCGCCTGCCGCGGCCATTCCAGATCGATGCCTATAACAGTAGCGCCTGGACTCTGGCGACCCCATGGAAAGACTTTCTGTTTTCTATCGTAAACGCTCCCGATCCATCCTGAGATGGGGCTTGCGCATCGCGTTGATGGTGGCCGCGGTCAGCGCCGTGGCGCTGCTCGGCCTGCTGGTCTGGTCCACCGGCAATGCCTCGCGCTATGCGCAGCAGTACGACACCCTGCTGGTGCTCAACGGCATCCTGGCGGTGGCGCTTATATCATGGGTGGCGGTGCTGTCGGGCCGGCTCATGCGCCAGATCCGCCGCCGCCAGTTCGGCGCCCGGCTGACGGCGCGCTTCGCCCTGTCGTTCGCGCTCATCGGCGTGCTGCCCGGCGCGCTCATCTATGTGCTGTCGGTGCAGTTCATGTCGCGCTCCATCGAGTCCTGGTTCAACGTCCGGGTGGACAGCGCGCTCGAAGCGGGCCTGAACCTGGGCCGCGCCGCGCTGGACGCCCAGCTTGCCGACCTGAACGGCCGCGCCAAGGAAATCGTCTCCAAGCTCAGCGACACCAGCGATGCGGACATGGCGCTGGCCATTACCCGGCTGCGCGAAATCAATGGTGTGGCCGAAGCCATGATCTTCAGCGGCAACGGCAGGCTGGTGGCGTTTTCCTCTTCCGACTACGGCCAGCTGATACCCGAGGGCCCCCCTCCCCACGTGCTGAGCCAACTGCGCGTTTCGCGCTATTACGGCGCCGCCGAGGCCGACGACCCGGACGAGTCCTCGGGCGGAGAATCCGGCCTGCACCTGCGGGTGGTCGTGCCCATCCATTCACTGGACCGCGCCTCGTCGGCGCTGGGCGTGTCGCAGGACAGCCGCTGGCTGCAGGTCATGCAACCCGTGCCCGAGCAGATAGCGCGCAATGCCAACCAGGTGCAGCAGGGCTTTCGCGATTACCAGGAACTCGCGCTGTCCCGCCTGGGCCTGCGCAAACTGTATGGCATCACGCTGACGCTGGCGCTGATCCTGGCGGTGTTCGCCGCCGTGGTGGTGGCCCTGGCCCTGTCGCGCCGGCTGGTGCGTCCGCTGCTGACGCTGGCGGCGGGCACGCAGGCGGTGGGCGTGGGCGACTACCGGCCCCTGCCCGAGCCGCCAGAAAAGGACGAGGTCGGCCAGCTTACCCGCTCGTTCAACGCCATGACGCGCCAGCTGGATGAGGCGCGCCACATGGTCGAGAACAACCGCCAGCAGCTCGAGCGCTCCAATGTCTACCTGGAGTCCGTGCTCAGCAATCTGTCATCCGGCGTGCTGGTGTTCGACGAGGCGTTTCGCGTCACGCTGTTCAACCAGGGCGCGCAGACCATTCTTCAGGTCGACCTGCGCTCGGCCAAGGGCAGGCCGCTGGAGACCGTGGACGGCGCCTTCGCCTTCTCGCAGCTGATACGCCAGGCGTTTGCGGCCCACGCTGCGGTGGGCTCCGAGCGGCCCTATTGGCAGCAGCAGTTCGAGCTGGAGCTCGAGGGCGGCGGCGATAAAGACCAGAAGAAGCACGTCATCACGCTGCTGGCGCGCGGCACGCATCTTAGCGTGGATGGCCGCGCCAACGGGCATCTGGTGGTGTTCGACGACATCAGCGAGGTCATCTCGGCCAACCGCACGGTGGCGTGGGGCGAGGTGGCGCGCCGCCTGGCGCACGAAATCAAGAATCCGCTGACGCCCATACAGCTGTCCGCCGAGCGTCTGGCCATGAAGCTGGCCAAGCGGCTGGACGAGGCCGACGCGGCCATGCTGATGCGCTCGACCAATACCATCGTCAACCAGGTGGCTTCGCTCAAGCAGATGGTGGACGACTTCCGCGAATACGCGCGCACGCCGCCGGCGCAGATGCAGGACATCGACATCAACGAACTGATCGGCGACGTGCTGGCCCTGTACGGCTGGGATCCGGCGGGCGGCATGCTGCGGGACGACGGCCGAAGTGTCAAAATAGAGGCCAGCTTCGAAGCAGTGCCCATCATCGAGGGCGATCCGACCCAGCTGCGCCAGGTCATACACAACCTGCTGGCCAACGCGCGCGATGCGGCCAGCCAGGAGCGGCCGCTGGCCGATGCAAGAATCTATGTCCAGACCAAGCTGACGCAGTCGGGCATGGACGGCGGCGCACCGCAGACGGCCGTGCGCCTGACGGTCTCGGACAACGGGCCGGGCTTCGAGGCGCAGGTGCTGTCGCGGGTCTTCGAGCCCTACGTCACCACCAAGGCGACGGGCACGGGCCTGGGGCTTGCCATCGTGAAGAAGATAATCGAGGAGCACGGCGGACGCATCGACGTTGCGAATCGACGTGAAGGGGGCGCACGCATTTCCATCCTCTTGACCCGTCTCGCCAATTCGCGGTCTGATGTAGACGCAAAGGCTCAGGCGAACGATAATGCGTAATAAAACATAGGTGATGCTTTATGGCCAGAATTCTGGTTGTTGACGACGAAATCGGCATTCGTGAACTTCTGTCTGAAATCCTTTACGACGAAGGGCATACCGTCGAGCTTGCGGAAAACGCGGCGCAGGCCCGCGCCGCGCGGCTGCGCGCCCGTCCCGACCTCGTCCTGCTCGACATCTGGATGCCCGACACTGACGGCGTCAGCCTGCTCAAGGAATGGGCCTCGCAAGGCCTGCTGGACATGCCCGTCATCATGATGAGCGGCCATGCCACGGTGGATACGGCGGTCGAGGCCACGCGCATCGGCGCCGTCGACTTCCTGGAAAAACCCATCACGCTGCAGAAGCTGCTTAAAACCATCTCGGCCGGCCTGGCGCGTCCCGTCGTTTCGCCCGCCGTCGTCGGGACCACCCGCGTGCCCGAACGCCGCTACGACCAGGCCCAGCCGCTTACCACCGTGCCGGTCCCCGAACTGGCAGACCCCGCGCCCGCGTCCGAGTCCAACAACTCACTGCTGGGCGGCATTGCGCTGGACCAGCCCCTGCGCGATGCGCGCGACGAATTCGAACGCATCTACTTCGAATACCATCTGGGCCGCGAAAACCACAGCATGACGCGGGTTTCCGAAAAAACCGGCCTCGAACGCACCCACCTGTACCGCAAGCTCAAGCAGTTGGGCATCGAGGCCTCGCGCAAGAAAAGCAGCCACTAGGGCTGTTTGCATGCCCGGACAGCCGCGCTTTGGGCACGGTCAGCTCAAAGCGGTGCGCGTCAGGCAGGCCCGTTGGCACAGCGCCGCATGCCAGCCTGCATATGCGGCGTTTTGGCTTCATGGCTGAACCTTGCCTACCACTATAAAATTGTTTCAAACAGGCAAAATAGTTTCAATTTATTTGAAATGAACGGGGCAGATAAATGCGGGGACGGCAAGCGCGCGGCGGCATCGCGGAAAACGATATGGACCGCGGGGCTTTCGGCCCGCAATAGGGCAGCCCGGCCCGGCTTGCGCTGTCGGGGCATAGGCGTTGGTTCTTTAGGCGGCCGCCGGTCACAAGATATGGGTTCTTTCGATGATCAGCGGTCACAGGATATTGGCTCTTTCGACGGTCGCCAGTTACAGGGTGTTGGTTCTTGAGACGATTGTCGGTCACGGGGTATTGGTTCTTGAGGCGGTCGCCGGTCATGGGGTATTGGTTCTTGAGACGGTTTCCAGTTACAGGGTGTTGGTTCTTTAGACGATCGTGGGTCGCAAGATATTGGTTCTTTAGACGGCCGCCGGTCACAGGGTGCGGCGTCATCCGGTCGGTCGGCCGGTTCGGCGCCTGCGCGCCGAACACCGCATCGGCTTGCTCGTCTGGCGCGTACGCGCCTCCCTTCGCCTACGCCTCGCTCGTGCCTCCAACGCCCGGCTGGCGCCACCCCCTGTACCCGCCGCCCTGCGGTGGGGTTTATTGAACCGTTGCTGCCACCGGAGGGGTGCTTGGCCTTCTGGCGATTGATCGGTATGCGTTGAAAGGTCTCTTGCGCTCGCTGCGGCCGGCCCCTACGGCGGGCCGGCCTTCGCCTCGGGCTTGGGTGGGCCACGGGGTGGTGGTGGGGTGCCAAGGCCATGGGGAAGTGAATTCAGCGGCCTCTTGCCAAGGGCAATCGTTCTGATACAGGCGAGAGTGGATGGCGGCATTGCCGTTGACTGCCTGGCCGCCTCCCGCCGCATCGATGCCCCCCGGCTCGTGGCGTGTCGTCACTGAACCCACCCAGCGCAAGCCGTGGCGCCCCCGCGGCCCGACGTCGGGCCGCGCCATCGGGGCAAGGGGAGACGGCGCCGAAGTTCCACGGCAATGCCACAAGGGCCACTGACGCGGCCCGGAAACCTGTTCGGCAAGAACGATACGCCCAACCCGAGAAAGCGGCAGCCAAAGAGCCAATGCCACCCCGATGCATACCCCGATCCGATGCGAGGCCGGCCCGCCGTAGGGGCCGGCCGCAGCGAGCGCCAGAGATCTTGGCCCCCAACGCGTTACGCGGCCAAGCAGGCCAAGCACACATCACGTCCCAGGGGCGATACGCATCCCCTCAACGCAGGCCATAGGGTGTGTGGGCCGGGCAAATCCGGGCGTTGGAGGCCAGAGCGAGGCGCCCGCGAAGGGAGCGCGCAGGCGCGCACGAGCGGGACGACGCGGTGTGAGGCGCGCAGGCGCCGAACCGGCCGACCGACCGGATTTGCCCGGCCCACACACCCTGTGGCCGTGTTAGAGCAAAAAAGCATAACCACTCAGGACACCCTGTGGCCGTGTCAGAAACGAACGACACGTAACGCACTCACACCCTGTGGCCGTGTCAGAACAGGACAGCGACTACGCACCTACATTGGAACAGAACAGCGCCTAACGCGCCACACACCGCCGTGCCAGAAATGAACGACGAGCAACGAACAAAAACCCAGGCAGCGCCGGCAAGTTTTACGCCTGCGCTCCCAGCAATGCTCCGAAGGCGTCCTGCTTGGCGGGCAGTTGCTGCGGGTCGAACCCGTCTATTATCTGGCCCTGCTCCATGATGTAGAAATAATCGGCCAGAGCCGCCGGGAACTGGAAGCTGTTTTCCAGCAAGATAATGGTATAGCCCTTGTCCTTCAGCTGGCGCACCATGTGGGCCAGGCCTTGCACGATGACCGGCGCCAGGCCGTGCGCGACTTCGTCCAGCAGGATCAGATTGGCGCCGGTGCGCAGGATGCGCGCGATGCCCAACATTTGTTGTTCGCCCCCCGACAGCCTGGTGCCAGGCATGTGCCGGCGCTCGTGCAGGTTGGGAAAGAGCTCGTAGATTTCGGCCAGCGACATGCCGCCGCCCAGGGTATCTTCGGCCGGCGACGAAGGCAGCAGCAGGTTTTCTTCGCACGAAAGGCCGACGAATATGCCGGGCTCCTCGCCGCAGCAGCCTATGCCAAGATGGCTGATCTTGTCCAGGGGCAGATGGATGGATTCCGTGCCATGAATACGCACCGAGCCCGAGCGCGAGCCCGTCAGGCCCATGATGGCGCGCAGCATGGTGCTGCGCCCCGAGCCATTGCGGCCGAGCAGCGCCACGACCTGGCCCTGCGCGATATGGAGGTTGACGCCTTGGAGCACGTGAGCATCGCCATACCAGGCATGCAAATCGGTAAGCTCCAGGGCGGGCGTGCCTTGGACGTCCCCTGGGCGGTATTGAGGCATAGTGCGATTGAAGGAAGGACGCCGCCCGTGCGGGCCTGCCGACGGAAAGGCGCGTGGTCAAGTATGTAAAGTATGGAAGCTTATCGACAAAAATGACATGGGGGTTTGTCATAGGTCTATGGAAAACCCCAGGCTGGCGCCCGATGCCTCAGGCCGGGCGCGGCGGTGTCTTGTGCTTGTACTCGCAAAGATCGGCAATGCCGCATTGCGGACACTTGGGTGTGCGCGCCACACAGACATAGCGGCCGTGCAGTATCAGCCAGTGATGGGCGTCCAGCCGGAACTCGGGAGGCACGGTTTTTTCCAGTTTGCGTTCGACTTCCAGCACTGTCTTGCCCGGCGCCAGGCCGGTGCGGTTGGCAACGCGGAAAATGTGGGTGTCGACCGCGATGGTGGCATGGCCGAATGCCGTGTTCAGCACGACGTTGGCGGTCTTGCGGCCCACGCCGGGCAGGGACTCCAGGGCGGCGCGGTCTTCGGGCACCTCGCCGCCGTACTGCGCCAGCAGTATTTCGCAGGTGCGCAGCACGTTCTTGGCCTTGGTACGGTACAGGCCTATGGTCTTGATGTAGTCGCTGAGCCGTTCCAGCCCAAGGTCCAGCAGACCCTGCGGGGTGCCGTGCCCGGGAAAGAACTTGGCCGTGGCCAGGTTGACGGACTTGTCCGTCGCCTGGGCCGACAGGATGACGGCGATCAGCAGCTGGAAGGTGCTGCCATAGTGCAGCTCGGTGGTGGGGGACGGGTTGGCCGCCTGCAGGCGGGCGAATATCTGGCGGCGCTTTTCTTTGTTCATGGGAGAGTCTTGCGGCGCCGGTCGCGGGCGCGGGCCAGCGCCTGGGCGATGATTCTTTGCTTTGCGTCGGCGTCATTGCCGGCTGCGGGGCTTAGCGCGGCCTTGTTGGCCAGCGTGCGGGCCGCCAGGGAGGAGCTTTCGTGGTGGTGCCGGGTTTGCAGGCGGGCTTGCCGGCGGCGGTACTGAAGGCGCGCCGCCGCGGCATGCTCGGCCGTCCATTCATGCGCGGCGGGCAGCATGTCGATACAGTCCACGGGGCAGGACGGCACGCACAGGTCGCAGCCGGTGCACAGGTCGGCCACCACGGTATGCATGCGCTTGTTGGCGCCGACGATGGCATCCACCGGACAGGCCTGGATGCACAGCGTGCAGCCGATGCAGTGCGCTTCGTCGATGACGGCGACGGTCAGCGGCCCATGGCGGCCGCGCGTGGTGTCCAGCGGCATCTCCGGACGGTCCAGCAGCGCCGCCAGCTTGCGTATGCCGGCCTGGCCGCCGGGCGGGCAGCGGTTGATGGCTTCGCCCTGCGCAATGGCCTGCGCATAGGGAAGACAGCCCTCGTAGCCGCACTTGGTGCACTGCGTCTGGGGAAGCAGGGCGTCGATGCGGTCGATGAGCGAGC
>Ga0180223_1002340_pt1 | contig 11655 bp, 12 predicted proteins | sample eDN5th30CKraftOP_FD_151337 | JGI IMG/M metagenome (GOLD analysis project Ga0180223, IMG submission 151337) | Enriched Organic Plus compost microbial communities from Emeryville, California, USA - eDNA 5th pass 30_C Kraft OP (version 2) (version 2) ...
TGCAGGATCTGGAACTGGCGGCGTGGCGCAGGCTGATGGCGCTCAACGTGGACAGCGTGTTCCTCGGCACCAAGACCTTCCAGCCGCTGCTGGCGCGCACCGGCGCGGGCACGCCCTACGGGTCCAGCATCGTCAACATCAGCTCGATCATGGGGCTGGTCGGCATGGGCGAGGTGTCGGCCTATAATGCGTCCAAGGGGGCGGTGCGGCTGTTCACCAAGTCCAACGCGCTGGAATTCGCCGATGCGGGCGTGCCGATCCGCGTCAACAGCGTGCATCCCGGCTTCGTCGAAACCCCGCTGCTGTGGCAGGGGATGGAGCGCTGGTCGCGGCGCGACGGCACGCTGACCGCGCAGCAACTGGTCGATGCGATGGCGCAGACCACGCCGGTCAAGCGGCTCGCCCAGCCGGTCGAGATCGGCAAGGTCGTCGCCTTTCTCGCCAGCGACGACGCCAGCTACATGACCGGCAGCGAGGTGGTCGTCGATGGCGGCTGGACGGCGCGCTAGGATGGGCGGAGGTTCAGCCCATGCGGGCCTGCGAACCGCGATATCCTGCGCTTTGGTGCTCACGGACCTTGAAGTCCGCTGCGCTCCGATGCTCGGATATCACGCTTCTCGGCTCCACCTGAACTGAACCTCCACCCGTCCTGGTCCTTCAAGATATGGGAGAGAAACAGGATATGAGCATATTCGATCTGACCGGCGCCGTCGCGCTGGTGACGGGCGCGCAGGGCGGCATCGGGTCCGCCACGGTGCGGGCGCTGACGCAGGCCGGCGCGCGCGTTATCGCCACCGACATGGCGGACGAGGCGCAGGTGGCGGGCGCGGACGGCTATCGCCGGCTCGACGTGACCGACGAGGCGGCATGGGCCGATCTCGCCGCCCATATCGACGACTGCTATGGCAGGCTCGACATAGTGGTGAACAATGCGGGCATTTCCGTCACCAACAGCATCGCGGGCACGCCGCTGGCCGAGTTCCGCAAATGCTTCGCGATCAACGTCGAGGGCGTGTTCCTCGGCACGAAAGCGATGGAACCGCTGCTCGCGCGCAGCGGCGCGGACCGGCAGGGCGGCTCCTCGATCGTCAACCTGTCCTCGGTCGGGGGCCTGCGCGGCGCGCCGTTCATGTCGGCCTATTGCGCCAGCAAGGGCGCGGTGAAGCTGTTCACCAAGTCCACCGCGCTCGAATATGCGGCGCTGAAGCTGCCGATCCGCGCGAACAGCGTGCATCCGGGCGGCATCGACACCAATATGATGGACACCATCTATGCCCGCTATGTCGAAACCGGCCTGTTCGCGGACGAGGCAACGGCGCGCGCGACCGTGTCGGCGGGTCATGCGATAGGGCGCATGGGCACGGCGGACGAGATCGCCGGCGGCATCGTCTATCTCTGCTCCCCGGCGGCGAGCTTCGTCACCGGGTCGGAACTGGTGATCGACGGCGGCATGACAGCGAAATGACCGCAAAGAACCCGGCCGTTCCGACGACCGGGTTCTCTTCCCGCCCTATGGAGAGAATGCGGGCGGGAAAGCGGGTAAGGGGGTGTTTCTATTCTGGTGATCCAGAGATAGGCTGAGTCAGCCTCCCCACCTCCGTTCGCCCTGAGCTTGTCGACCCGAAGGGCGGGCGAAGCCCAACGGCTGTACTTCTTTTCTGCGTTGGAGAAAGAAGAAGGACAGGGCTTCGACAGGCTCAGCCCGAACGGATTTCTTGTTTCTGGAAATGGCTGTCGACACATCCTGTCCGCCAGCGCCACACCCCTACATCTTCCGCGTGCCGCTCACCTGATGGATGTTGACGTCGTTGCGGAACTTGCCCTCGAAATCGGAGAGCAGCTTCGCGATCGCGGGCAGCGAGAGGTGCCGGTTGAGCGCCTCCTCGCTCTCCCAAGCCTCGGCGGCGAGGATCACGCCGTTTTCCGGGTCTTCCTCCGCCATGTGATAGAAGATGCAGCCTTCCTCCGCGCGCGACGGCTCCACCAGCTCGCGCAGCCGCGCGATCAGCGCGGGGTAGGTTTCCCTGTCGGTGAAGATCTGGCCGGTGATGACGATCATATATGTCCGTTCCTTGTGAATGCGGGAAAGCGCGGGCGGTGGCAGGCGGGCCGGTCAGGTCTGGTGGATGATCTGGAACACGCGGGTCTGGAAGAACCATTTGCCGTCGCGCTTCACCAGCCTGTCATTGTAGCAGGCGCGGGCGCGCTTGTCCTTGCCGGTGCCCGGCTCCTCATAGACTTCCGAGAAATAGGCGCGCGCCTCGGCGGTGTCGCCGTCCACCCGGATCAGGCCGGGGCTGACGATGAAGCTGAGCTTGGGATAATGCGGCATCGCGCTCGCCCACAGATCGACCACCGCCTGCTTGCCGGACACCACGCCGAGTTCGGGATAGTGCGACAGGTCCCAATGGCTGTCCTCCACCCAGAGCGAGGCCCACAATTCCTTGTCGTTGCGGTTCACCGCATCGGCATAGGTTTCCAGCAATTCGCGGATGGCGAGCCTGTCCTCGATCGGGCCTGAATAATTGGCGGTCAATGCCACTCTCCTCGCTGTTTCTGTCTCTGATTAAGGATGCTACTGCGCCCCGCCGGGCGGCGAACCTGCCGAAAAGCGCAGGTGGGCCGCATGTCAGCCATAGTCCTCGCGCAGCAGGCGGCGCAGCACCTTGCCGGAAGGATTGCGCGGCAGGTCGGCGCGAAAATCCACCGATTTGGGCGCCTTATAGGCGGCGATCCGCTCCCGCGCCCAGGCGATGAGCGCGGCCGGATCGGGGCTGGCCCCTGCTGCCGGCACGACGATCGCCTTCACCGCCTCGCCCCATTTCGGGTCCGGCACGCCGATCACCGCGACATCGGCGACATCGGGATGGCTGTAGAGCGCGTTCTCGACCTCGGCGGGGTAGACATTCTCGCCGCCGGTGATGATCATGTCCTTGATCCGGTCGGCGAGGTAGAGATAGCCGTCCGCGTCCATCCAGCCCGCATCGCCGGTGCGCAGCCAGCCTTCGGCATCGACCGTTTCCGCCGTCGCCTCGGGCCGGTCGAAATAGCCGATCATATTGGCCTGCGACGCGACGACGATCTCGCCCACTTCTCCGGCGGGCAGGTCCCGCCCTTCCGCATCGACGATGCGCACCCTGACGCCCGGCAGCGGGATGCCGATGCCGCGCATGCGCGGGCTGCCTTCCGGGTCGTGATCTTCCGGCGGCAGGCCGACGATGGTGCCCGCCGTCTCGGTCATCCCGTACATCTGCGCGAAGCCGCAGCCGATCACCGCGATCGCCTGGCGCAGCAGGTCGAGCGGGATCGCCGAGCCGCCGTAGCAGATGGTCTTGAGGAAGCTGAAATCCGTCTCCGCCGCCGCCGGATGATCGCACAGTATGCGCAGCGCTGTGGGCACCAGCATGATCTTGGTGATATGATGGGCGACCAGCAGGTCGAGCACGCGTTCCGGGTCGAATTCGCGCACGACGATGCCCCTGGCGCCATGCTGGAGCGTCCACACCCCCCAGCCCGATCCGCTGATGTGGAACACCGGCATGGCGATCAGCGACACGTCCTTGGCGCTCCACCGGTACCATTCGGGCAACTCTTCGGCTGGAACCGACGCGCGCACGCCCAGCAGGCTGCGGTTGGAAAGCATCGCCCCCTTGGGATTGCCGGTGGTGCCGGAGGTGTAGAGCTGAAGCACCGCCCCGTCATAGCCGGCATCGCGATGCGGGTCCGTATCCGGCTGCGCGTCGCGCCACGGGGTAAAGACGGGATGATCCCCCGCCGGATCGGTGACGAGGATCAGCGCGTCGATGCCCGTCACCCGGTCGAGGAACTCCGGCTCGCACAGGATCACGCGCGGGCGGCAGTCGTTCAGGATATAGGCGACCTCCGGCGGGGCGAGGCGCCAGTTGACCGGCACCGTCACCAGCCCCGCCTTCACCGCGCCGATCCAATATTCGAAATAGATATCCCGGTTCTTGCCGAGATAGGCGACGCGATCGCCCGGCCGGCACCCGGCCGCGATCAATGCATTGGCGACGCGGCTGGCGTTGCGGTCGAACGCGCCATAGCTGGTTTCCCGCCCCTCGAAGATGAGGGCGATCGCGTCGGGCCGGCTGCGGGCATGGTCGCGAATACGTTCCGCAAGGCCGTTCGTGCTGCTTTCCACCTGTTCCTCTCTCCGTCCCCTGATCGATACAAGTTGACCGATATAAACCGATAAAATGGGGTCAAAGCTCAATGCCCGGCCCTTGTGGCCTGTCGATACTATTAAGGCGCGTCCGCCCCCTATCGCGCCACTGACGGAATCGCCAGTGCAGCGCGCGGGCAATGTGGGTACATAGTGGCGCGGAACAGACGCTTCGGGAAAGGACGCCGCTCATGGATATTGGATTGAAGGGCCGCAAGGCCATTTTGGCCGGGGCCAATGCGGGCATCGGCCGTCAGGTGGCGAAGGTGCTCGCCGCCGAAGGATGCGACGTCGCGCTGTGCGGCCGCACGCAGTCCAAGGTCGATGCCGTCGTGGCGGAGGTCGAGGCGCTGGGCGCGCGCGGCTTCGGCGCGTCGGTCGACGTGACCGACGCCGAGGCCTTCCCCCGCTGGGTCGAGCAGGCGGCAGAGCGACTGGGCGGCGCGGACATCTTCATTCCCTTCGTTTCGGTGAACCCCGGCGTCGACAGCCCGGAAGGCTGGACCACGGTGTTCAACGGCGACATATTGCCGCTGGTGCGGGGCATCCATGCCGCGCTGCCCTTCCTCGAAAAGTCGGACGCGGGCGCGATCATCACCATTTCCTCGACCGGCGCGCTGGAGGAGTTCATGGGGCCGCAGCCCTATAATGCGCTCAAGGCCGCGATCATCAACTACAGCGCCGCGCTGGCGCAGAAATATGCGCCGCAGGGGTTGCGCGTGAACTGCATCTCGCCCGGCCCGGTATTCACCGAGGACGGCCCCTGGGCCTATATCAAGGAAAATATGCGGGAATTCCACGATTCCATCCTGCAACAGATTCCGATGGGCCGCATGGGCACCGGCGAGGAGCTGGCCCGCGCCATCGCCTTCATCGCCTCGCCCGCCTGCCGCTACATGACCGGCGCCAATGTGCTGATCGACGGCGGCATCACCAAGGGTGTGCAATATTGACCGTCCGGCGGCGGAGGAAGCAAGGAGAGGCAAGGCGATGACGGAAGAACGCCCCGCGCGCATCAATTGCGTGCTGATCGTCGGCGGTCTGTATCATGACATGGACTTCGCCCGGCTGGAGCTGCTGAAGCTGCTGGCCGAGGACCAGCGCGTCCGCACCCGCGTGTTCGAGGATTACGGCAACGCCGAGGCGATCAGGGAAGCCGATTTTCTCATCACCTATACCTGCGACGTGGTGCCGCCGCTCGCCACGCAGGAAATGCTGCGCCAGTGGGTGCGCGACGGCGGGCGCTGGTATGCGCTGCACGGCACCAATTCGGTGCTGCGCCTGTTCGACAACGGCCTCTATGGCAGCCCGCGCTGGGCGCCGCTGATGATGGAGACGCTGGGCAGCCAGTTCATCGCCCACCCGCCGATCGCGCCCTACAGGGTCGAGGTGGCGGATGCCGATCATCCGCTGACGCGCGGGATCGAGCCGTTCGAGACGACGGACGAGCTCTATCTGATGGAACGGCACGGCGACCTGCATGTGCTGCTCGACACCGAGTTCGAGGGCGAGGCGACCGGATTCGACGAGGACCAATGGGCGCAGGCCCGCCACCCGGTGATGTACATCAAGGCGCAGGGCGAGGGTGCGGTGCTCTACAACACGCTGGGGCATTGCCGCGGGCATTACGACATGCAGCCCTGGCTCGACTGGTGGCCGACCGTGGACCGTTGCGCCTGGGATCTGCCGGTGTTCCACGACCTGCTGCGCCGGGGGATCGGGTGGTGCAAGGAGGGCAAGCGGGATTGAGCGGCCTCTCCGGTACGTCCCCAGCGCAGGCTGGGGTCGGTGGCCATGTCGCGCAACGCCTCCTGAGATGCCAGCCTGCGCTGGCATGACGAGGGGGAATGGTTGCCTTATCAACACCAAACCCGTTCGCCCTGAGCCTGTCGAAGGGCTGTTCTTCTTCTTCCGCGGTAGAAAAAAGAAAGTGCAGGGCTTCGACAAGCTCAGCCCGAACGGAGGCGGGAAATTCGCTTTCTATCCCTCCATCACCCCAGCGGCTTGACCGGCAGATGCTCCGCCCCCGGCGCCTCGTCGGGCACCGCCACCTCGATCCAGCCATCCTCGGTCTCGCGGCATTCGAATTTCTTCAGTGGCTTGTAATTGGCCCCGCCGATGCATTCGCCGGTATCCAGCCTGAAGCGCGCGCCGTGCAGCGGGCACATCACCGCGCCGCGCCGCACCCGTCCGCCCGGCGCGAATTCGGCCGCCGCATGGGTGCAGCGGTTGATGATCGCGTAGATCGTGCCCTCGTCGCGGCAGAGGAACAGCGGCCAGCCGTTGACGATGAAAGGCAGCATCGCCTTTTCCTCGACCTCGGCGGCCTCGATAACGCGATGAAAATTTTCCGACATTGATCCTCTTGTTCCCGTTCCTGATGTGCCGACGATCGTTCCCGCGCCGTCAGTTCATGACCGACGCTACTTCGGACACGGTGAAAGTCAAAGTCGCCGCGCGATCGAATAGCCGCTCCTCATCCTCCGCGATCTCGGCCGCGGCCTCCGGCTCGGCCAGCCGCCGCATCAGCGCCTCGAACCGCGCCCGGTCGGGCAGCCAGATCTCCATGATCACGTCATGGTCCGGCTCTCCCCCGCCCGGCAGCGGCTCGACATAGCGGCGGACATAATGATCGGCAAACCCCGCGAGATATTTTTCCCCGATCAGGCGGTGGCGGCTCTCATAATGATCGCGGAACGCTTCCCGCGTCATGCCGGGGCGCCGTTTCAGCAGCGTTATCAGCTTGAACATGCGCCCCCTTTCCTTCGATCCGTCAGGCCGTCAGCGCGACATAGCTGTCGATTTCCGCCTCGGCGTCGCCCAGCAGGTTCGCCAGCGCCACGACGCGCTTGAACGCCTGCCCGACCAGCAGCTCGTCGGTGACGCCGATGCCGCCGTGCAGCTGCACCGCTTCCTCGCCCACATGCATCGCGCTTTCGGAGATATAGGCCTTGGCGGCGCTGATCGCCGCGCGGCGCGCGCCTGCCTCCTCCCCTTCCGCGCCGGCGGCGCGATAGAGTTGCGAGCGGCTCAGCTCCAGCCGCGCATAGCAATCGGCCATGCGGTGCTGCAGCACCTGGAAGGAGCCGAGCGGCTGGCCGAACTGCTTGCGCATCTTGAGATAGTCGAGCGTCTGGTGGAACATCGTCTCCATCAGGCCCAGCAATTCCGCGCAGATGCCGAGCCGCGCCTGCGCCAGCACCCGGTCGAGCGCCTCCTGCCCGCCCGCCCCCTGCCCACCTGTCATCGCCTGCGCGGGCACGGCGGCGAAATCGATGTCGCTCGCCGCCATGCCGTCGACCATGCGATAGTCGCGCCGCACGATCCCCGGCGCGCTGCCGTCGACCAGATAGAGGCCGGGCGCGCCATCCGCGCCGCCACGGGCGAGGACGACCACATGATCGGCGAAGCCGCCGCCCAGCACCATCTGCTTGGCGCCGCTGAGGCGGAACGCCCCTCCGTCCGGCTCGGCCCGCGTCGCCGGATGGGCAAGGCCGAAGCGGCTTTGATGCTCGAACAGAGCGAGCGCCGCGAACTGCGTGCCCGCGACGATGCCGGGCAGCAGTGCCTCCTTCTGCACCTCCGTCGCGGCCGCGTTCACCGCCCCCGCGCCGAGCAGGATCGAGGCCAGCAGCGGCTCCACCCCGACGAAGCGGCCGAACGCCTCCATCACGGTGATGATATCGGTATCCGATCCGCCGAAGCCACCCGCCTCCACCGGCAGCGCGAAGGCGAGCAATCCGGTCTCCGCCATCATCGCCCAGTTGGCGGCGGTAAAGCCGCGCGGTTCGCGCAGATAGGCAAGCCGCTTGACCGGATCATAATGGTCCGCGCCGAATCTGGCGACCAGATCCCGCAGCATCGCCTGCTCTTCATTTACATCGAAATCCAAACCATCTTCCTCTGGAATCGATGGCGTCCGCATCGGGCCGCCGGTATTTTCAACGGAAGGCGGTTATGCCCCCGGTTCCGGCCGCCAGTTGACTGCTTTTTCCGCTAGTTCATCGCCATTCGTCGCATCCGGCCCCGGCCTCACCTAGCGTTTCCGATAGGTTTTGATGCTTGCCGCCTACCCTGCTCGGGCATAGGATGCGGTTATGGAGAGAACAGGTGACACGCTCGCCGCTTGCAAGGCCGGAATCGGTGAAAAAATCATAGAATCCGATATTCGTGCGGGCAGGCAGATACCAATCAGCATCCGGTCGGCGGCCGATATAAGGCCCGCTGCGGAGGCCCTGAGGGACATTGCCAGGGAACTGGGCAATTTCCGCGTGGCCGCGTGCGCGAACATCGCGTCGAAAACGCCGATGCGGGATGCGGAGGGAGAGATTCTCGCCAGTTCCATCTTCGGCTGGCCCGGTTCCAAGGACCAGTGGTGGAAGAAGCCGCTGCTCGCGCTCAGCTCCCCCCTCACCTTCGCCTGCCGGTACGAGAACGAACCTTTCTGGGCCAATTCGGCCGGCATCTACACCCGCGCGCCCAATCCGCTGCTCGATCAGATCGACCTGTCGCTGTTCGATGACGAGGTGAACGCGAAGGCGGTCATCGTCGTTCCCGTTCACATGGCCTTCGGCCAGATCGCGGCCGTCAGCTTTTCGCCGATGAACGATTGCCGCGACAATCTGGCCAAGGAATTCGAGGCCTATAGCGACCAGCTGGAATATCATTCCCGCCGATTCGTGAACGGCTATACCCGCGTCACCAGCCAGCGCCCGTGGATTCCGAAGAATTGCCGCCTGTCCAAGCGCGAGGTGGAGTGCCTGCGCTGGGCGGCGGTCGGCAAGACCGACGTGGAAATCGCGCTGATCCTCAGCCGCAGCTGCGCCACCGTGCGCTTCCACATCCATAATGCGGCGATCAAGCTGGAGGCGGTCAACCGCAGCCAGGCCGTGTTCAAGGCGACGCAGCTCGGCTATCTCGGCAATGTCGCCGCGACGACCGCCGCGCCGCCGCCCGAAAGCGAAATGCCCTCGGCCGCCCGATAGGCGCGGCTAGTCCGATCAACGGCTCCAGAGCCGGCCGGGGCGACTCGGCCGGCTTGTTTTTGGGGGTGCGACCGGCGTTGCGGAAGGGCGGATTTTGGAAAGCGGACATAGCACTACATCCGTTCGCCCTGAGCTTGTCGAAGGGCTGCTTTTCTCTTCTCCGCCGCGCAAAGAAGAAGGACAGGGCTTCGACAGGCTCAGCCCGAACGGTTCTGGTGTCTGATGCCCAAATCCGAAACTGATTCTGATGGCCGCACCTGGCTACACCCGCTTCGCTCTCGCGTCCCGCCGCAAAATTCCGCCCGTCACCCCCTTACCTATGCTTTCTTACAGAAGAATTCGCCGCCCCGCTTTCCCATAGTGACGATCGAAGCATTGACGCGAAGAGGTCAGGATGATGGACGGCATAGCGATTGCGGAAGGGATATTCCGCGCAACGCCCCAGCCCACGCTGATAGGCGGGCGGGACCGGGCGAGCGAACGGGTGGTCTTTCCCTGCCCGGCCGATCCGGATCGCTGGGAGCCGGTGGACCTGCCCCGGCGCGGCACGCTGTGGTCGTGGACGGTGCAGCGGTTCCGGCCCAAATCCCCGCCCTATGCCGGGCCGGAGGCGTTCGAGCCGTTCGCGCTCGGCTATGTCGAACTGCCCGGCGCGGTCATCGTGGAAAGCCGCCTCGCCGGCATAGACGATTTCGGCCAGCTGCGCATCGGCATGGAGATGGAGCTGCGCCTCGTCCCCTTCGCGCGGAACGCACAGGGCGAGGACATCCTGATCTACGCGTTCGCGCCGGTGCGGGAGGTCTGATTCGATGCAGGACGTTTTCATCATCGGCATCGGCATCCACCCCTTCGGCCGCACCGACGCGCGTTCCGGCCTGCAACAGGGCGCCTATGCGACGCGGCAGGCGCTGGCCGACGCGGGGCTGGACTGGCGGGACATGCAATTCGGCTTCGGCGGCTCCGACGCGGCGGGCAATGCCGACAGCATCGTCAACGAGCTGGGCCTGACCGGCCTGCCCTTCATCAATGTGAAAAATGGCTGCGCGACGGGCGGATCGGCGCTGATCGGCGCGTGGCAGGCGATCGCGTCGGGCCAATATGATGTCGGCGTCGCCATCGGCTTCGACAAGCATCCGCGCGGCGCGTTCAACGCGCTGCCCGCCGAATATGGCCTGCCCGACTGGTATGGCGAGGCAGGCTTCATGGTGACGACGCAGTTTTTCGCGATCAAGCTGCAACGCTATATGGCGCTGCACGGCATCACCCCGGCGACGCTGGGCCGCGTGGCGGAAAAGTCGTTCCGCAACGCCGTCCATGCCGATCATGCATGGCGGCGGTCGCCGGTCGATCTCGACACCATCCTCAACAGCCAGATGATCAGCGACCCGCTGACCAAATATATGTTCTGCTCGCCCGCCGAGGGCGGCGTCGCGCTGATCCTCGCCAGCGCGAAGAAGGCGCGGGAGCTGGGCCGGGACCGGGTGCGGATCAGGTCCGCCGTGGTGCGCACCCGACCGCCCGGCTCGTTCGAGGTGTTCGCGCCCTGCATCGACATAGAGCGCGGCGGCGCACCGACGCTGCTCGCCAGCAAGGCGGCATTCGAAATGGCGGGCATCGGCCCGGAGGATATCGACCTTGCCCAGTTGCAGGACACCGAATCGGGCGCGGAGGTCATGCACATGGCCGAGAACGGCTTCTGCAAGGATGGCGAGCAGGAGGAATGGCTCGCCAATGGCTGGACCGATATCGGCGGCAGGCTGCCGGTCAACACCGATGGCGGCTGCATCGCCTGCGGCGAGCCGATCGGCGCCTCCGGTCTGCGTCAGGTTTACGAAAACGCGCTGCAACTGCGCGGGCTGGGCGGCGGGCGGCAGGTGCCGGGCGATCCGCGCACGGCCTATTCCCATGTCTACGGCGCGCCGGGCATTTCCGGCGTCACGATTTTGGAACGATAAGATGGATCTCGACTTCTCCCCGGAGGATACGGCTTTCCGCAAGGAAGTCCGCCGTTTCCTCGACGAAAACCTGCCGGAGCATCTGCGCGAGGGCGCGCGCGCGACCCCCGGCGTGTTCGTGGAGCCGGATATCGGCAGCGAATGGCAGGCGATCCTCCACCGCAAGGGCTGGCTCGCCTATAACTGGCCGGTCGAGTGCGGCGGCACCGGCTGGACGCCGATCCAGCGCTATATCTTCGAGAAGGAATGCGCGCTGGCCGATGCGCCCAGCCTGCCGGTGCTCAGCCTCAAGCTGCTCGGCCCGGTCATCTGCCGCTTCGGCACGGCGGAGCAGAAGGCGCATATATTGCCGCGCATCCTCGACGGTACCGATTTCTGGTGCCAGGGCTTTTCCGAGCCGGGCAGCGGCTCCGACCTCGCCAGCCTCAAGACCCGCGCGGAACGACAGGGCGACCATTATGTGATCAACGGCCAGAAGATCTGGACCACCCACGCCCATCATGCGAACCGCATCTTCTGCCTCGTCAAGACG
>Ga0180223_1002341_pt1 | contig 11647 bp, 6 predicted proteins | sample eDN5th30CKraftOP_FD_151337 | JGI IMG/M metagenome (GOLD analysis project Ga0180223, IMG submission 151337) | Enriched Organic Plus compost microbial communities from Emeryville, California, USA - eDNA 5th pass 30_C Kraft OP (version 2) (version 2) ...
AGTGGCCTATGTCGGCGCGGAACCGACCCGCCGGACCGTCTCCATCCCGGCCGAGGGGCGGGTGACGGAGGACTTCTCGATCGCGGCGGTCGGCGGCAACGACATCCTCGTCGTCGGCCTCGCCGCCAACCAGGCCAGCGCGCTGACCCGCCAGCGCGCGGCGGACGGCGTGTCGAGCGTGCTGACGCGTGACGCCATCGGCCAGTTTCCGGACCAGAATGTCGCGGAATCGCTGCGCCGCCTGCCGGGCGTCAACATATTGAACGATCAGGGCGAGGGCCGCTTCGTTTCGGTGCGCGGCCTCGATCCGGAACTGAACAGCACGTCGCTCAACGGCGTGCGCCTGCCCGCGCCGGAAAGCGACGTGCGCTCGGTCGCGCTCGACGTCATCTCCTCGGACATCATCGAATCGATCGAGGTGAAGAAGTCGCTGACGCCGGACATGGACGCCGACACCATCGGCGCGTCGATCGAGATCAACACGACCAGCGCCTTCGACCGCAAGAAGGATTATTATTCGGCCAATATCGAGGGCAGCTACAACGACTATGCCGACGCGGTGACGCCCAAGGGTGGCTTCGATTTCTCCACCCGCCTGACCGACGATTTCGGCGTCGCGGGCGGCGTCAGCTATTACAAGCGCAAGTTCGAGACGGACAATATCGAAACCGGCGGCTGGACCACCGGCGACAACGGCGTCGATTATGTCGAGGAGATGGAATATCGCGACTATGACGTGACGCGCGAGCGCCTGTCCGGCTCCCTGTCGTTCGACTATCGCGCTTCGGACAGCACGGCGCTCTATCTGCGCGGCAATTACAGCCAGTTCGATGATCAGGAATATCGCCGCCGCACCACCTTCCTCTTCGATGGGGAGCCGCGCTCCGGCACCGCCGACGGCGCGTCCTTCTCCGACGCCGACGACCGCATCGAGGTGCGCCGCGACCTCAAGGACCGGTTCGAGCGCCAGCGCATCCGCACCATATCGGCGGGCGGCGATACCGATACCGGCGAATGGAAATTCAGCTGGCAGGGCAGCTGGGCGAAATCGACCGAGCGGGAGAATTTCTCCATCGACCCCGCCCGTTTCCGCGCGCGCTTCAGCGACCGGGGCGTCGGCATCGACTGGGATTATTCCGACGATCGCGTGCCCATCTACACCATCACCAGCGGCGCGAGCCTGGTCGACGATCCGGCCAATTACCAGTTCAACCGCATCGAGCTGACCACCCTGTCCGACAGCCGGGACGAGGAATGGGCGGCGAAGGCCGACCTGTCCCGCATCTTCGCGATGGACGGCGGCGCCTTCACCGTGCAGGGCGGCGTCAAGTCGCGCTGGCGGAAGAAGAGCTACGACTTCAACATGACCTATTATGAGGATTATGACGGCACGCTCACCCTGGCCGACATGCTGGGCGAGCAGACCTATCGCCTGACCGGCATGGGGCTGGTGATGGACAAGACCGCCATGGGCAGCTTCCTGCGCGCCAATCAGGGCAGTTTCGAGATCGACGATTATGAGACGGCGCTCAATTCCGCCACCTCGGATTATTCGGTGAAGGAGGATGTGCTGGCCAGCTATCTGCTCGGCCGCTGGGACAGCGACACGCTGCGCGTGATCGGCGGCGTGCGCATGGAGCGGACGTGGAACGAACTGAACGGCAGCCTCGTCAGCGATGACGGCGACGACGTGCTGGTGACGCCGGTGCGCTACGAACGCCATTATACCGACTGGCTGCCCAGCCTGACGCTGCGCTTTTCCCCGCGCAACGACATGGTGTTCCGCATGGCGGGCTATAAGAGCCTCGTCCGCCCGAAGCTCTCCAAGCTGGCGCCGCGCTTCATCGTCAATGAGGATGACGAGGCGGAGTTCGGCAACCCGGATCTCAAGCCCTATGAAGCGTGGAATTTCGACGCGGGCTGGGAATATTATTTCTCCGGCAACGGCGCGGTCTCGGTCGGCGGCTTCTACAAGACGATCGACAATTTCATTGTCGACGCGACCTATTATGACTACACCCACGAAGGTGTGACCTATGAATCCTTCGCCACGCCGATCAACGGCGGCAAGGCGCAGGTTCTGGGGCTGGAGGCCAGCTATTCGCAACTGCTCGACTTCCTGCCCGCGCCGCTCGACGGGCTGCTGGTGCAGGCGAACTATACCTACACCTATTCCAGGGGCAGGGTGCTGGACGAGGATATGAGGGAGCGCACCATCGCGCTGCCGTCCAATTCCCGCAACACCTTCAACATCGTGCTGGGCTATGAAAAGGGGCCGGTCAGCATCCGCGCGGCGGGCACCTATCGCGACAAATATCTGGATGAGGTCGGCGGCAGCGCGGAGGAGGACCGCTATGTCGACAATCATTTCCAGCTCGACCTGTCGGCGAAATACAAGGTGGCGGAGAATGTCCGGCTGTTCGCAGAATGGGTGAACGTCAACAATGCCAAATATTTCGCCTATCAGAATTATAATGGCCGCCAGCGGCTGTTGCAGTTCGAGAAATATGGCCCCACCATCAAGTTCGGCGCGAAGGTGAGCTTCTGATGCGGGCGATCATGCGGAAAACGGCTCTGTTCCCCCTGCTGGCGCTGGCGATGCTCCCCGCCTGCGCTGGGCAGGGGATGGACGGGGTGGCCTCGGCCCCGCTGCGCCTGCCCGCGCAGGAGGTGCGCGCGAAGGGCGAGACCGCGCCGGTCGGCTCGGTCGACCAGGACGCGGCGGACGATCCGGCGGTCTGGCGCAACGCAGCCGACCCCGCGCAAAGCCTGATCGTCGGCACCGACAAGAAGGCGGGCCTCTATGTCTATGGCCTCGACGGCGCGATCCGCGCCTTCGACGCGGCGGGCCTGCTCAACAATGTCGATCTGGCGGGCGGCGCGGACAGCGCGCTGGTGGTCGCCAGCGACCGTTCGGACAAGCGGCAATCGAAGCTGGCGCTGTTCGCGCTGCGGCGGGAGGGCGCGGCGCTGGAGCGGCTGGGCACGATCAGCAGCGGGCCGGGCGAGGCCTATGGCATCTGCCTGCAACGCAAGGGCATGGGCGGCGATTTCGTGGGCCTGCCGCAAAGCGTCACCGCCTATGCGGCGATCAAGGACGGCACCGTGCGCGAGATCGTGCTGAGCCGGGGCGCGGACGGCCGCTATACCGGGCGCATTGCGCGCAGCTGGAAGCTCGCGACCCAGATCGAGGGCTGCGTCACCTCGCCGCGCACCGGCGACCTTTATGTGGGCGAGGAGGATGCGGGCATCTGGCGCATCCGCACCGCGCAGGCCGACGCGCAGCCGGAGCAATTCGCGGCCGTGGGCGAGGCGGGCGGCCTCGTCGCCGATGTCGAGGGGCTGGCCTATGCGATGAATGCGGACGGGCGCGATTATCTGGTCGCCTCCAGCCAGGGCGACAGCGCCTATGCGCTGTTCGACGCGGAGGGCGGCGCGCTGCTCGGCCGCTTCCGCATCGCCGACGGCACGGTGGACGGGGTGAGCGAAACCGACGGCATCGAGCTGGCGCTGGGCGGTTTCGGGCCGGACTATCCGGGCGGCCTGTTCGTCGCGCAGGACGGCAACAATCCCGGCGGCGCGCAGAATTTCAAGCTGGTCGACTGGGGCGATGTGCTGCGGGCGTTGGGCCTGCCTCGAAAATAGCAAGGCAAAGGCCGGATTTCGGTCCGAATGACGGGCGGCGCGCGATCTTTCTCTTCCCCTCGCGCGCCTCTCTTCCTATACACTCGGCATGAGTGAAGAACCGCAAAATCCCGCACCCAATGGTAATGATTATGGCGCCGACAGCATCAAGGTGCTGAAGGGCCTGGATGCCGTGCGCAAGCGCCCCGGCATGTACATCGGCGACACCGACGACGGATCGGGCCTGCACCACATGGTGTTCGAGGTTTCCGACAATGCGATCGACGAGGCGCTGGCCGGGCATTGCGACCGCATCGTCATCCAGTTGAATTCGGACGGCTCCGTCTCCGTCGAGGATAATGGCCGCGGCATCCCGACCGATATCCACAAGGAAGAAGGCGTGTCCGCCGCCGAGGTCATCATGACCCAGCTGCACGCGGGCGGGAAGTTCGAGAACACCTCGGACGACAATGCCTATAAGGTGTCGGGCGGCCTGCACGGCGTCGGCGTGTCGGTGGTGAATGCGCTGTCCGAATTCCTCGACCTCACCATCTGGCGCGACGGGAAGGAGCATTATATGCGCTTCCGCCATGGCGACGCCACCGCGCCGCTCAAGGTGGTGGGCGATGCGCCGGTCGTCGACGGCAAGCCCAAGAAGGGCACGCGCGTCACCTTCCTGCCCAGCCCGGCGACCTTCAAGATAACCGAGTTCGATTTCGACAAGCTGGAGCATCGCTATCGCGAACTGGCGTTCCTCAATTCGGGCGTGCGCCTGTTCCTCGTCGATGCGCGGCATGAGGAGCGCAAGGAAGTGGAGCTGTTCTACGAGGGCGGCATCGCGGCCTTCGTTTCGTGGCTCGACCGCAACAAGACGCCGCTGATGCCCGCGCCGATCGCGATCACCGGCAGCCGCGACAATATCGGCATCGACGTCGCGCTGGAGTGGAACGACAGCTATTACGAAAACGTCCTCTGCTTCACCAACAACATCCCGCAGCGCGACGGCGGCACGCACCTCGCCGCGTTTCGCGCGGCGCTGACCCGCACGCTCAACAGCTATGCCGAGAAATCGGGGCAGTTGAAGAAGGAGAAGGTGAACCTCACCGGCGAGGACATGCGCGAAGGGCTGACCGCGATCGTCTCGGTCAAGCTGCCCGATCCCAAGTTCAGTAGCCAGACCAAGGACAAGCTGGTGTCCTCCGAGGTGCGCCAGCCGCTCGAAAGCCTGATGGCCGACAAGATGGCCGAATGGCTGGAGGAGAACCCCGGCCACGCCAAGACCATCGTCGCCAAGGTGATCGACGCCGCCGCCGCGCGCGAGGCGGCGCGCAAGGCGCGCGAGCTGACCCGGCGCAAGGGGGTGATGGACATCGCCTCGCTGCCCGGCAAGCTGGCCGACTGTCAGGAACGCGATCCGGCCAAGTCCGAGCTGTTTCTGGTCGAGGGCGATTCGGCGGGCGGATCCGCCAAGCAGGGCCGCGATCGGCATTTCCAGGCGATCCTGCCCCTGCGCGGCAAGATTTTGAACGTGGAGCGCGCGCGCTTCGACCGCATGCTCTCCAGCCGCGAAATCGGCACGCTCATCCAGGCGATGGGCACCGGCATCCGCGACGATTTCGATCTGGCGAAGCTGCGCTATCACAAGATCGTCATCATGACCGACGCGGACGTCGACGGCGCGCATATCCGCACGCTGCTGCTGACCTTCTTCTACCGCCAGATGCCGCAGATCATCGAGGCGGGGCATCTCTACATCGCCCAGCCGCCGCTCTACAAGGCGGCGCGCGGCCGGTCCGAAGTGTACCTCAAGGACGACGCGGCGATGGAGCAATATCTGGTCGACAACGGCGTCGACACGATGGCGCTGGAAACGGCCGAGGGCATGCGCAGCGGCGACGACCTGCGCGCGCTGATCGACCATGCACGGCGCATCCAGACGGTGATGCGCTATGTGCCGCGCCGCTACGACCCGCGCATGATCGAGGCGCTGGCGCTGAACGGTGCGCTCGATATCGAGCTCAGCGACGAGGCGCGGGCGGGCAAGCTGGCCGACACGGTGCGCTGGATCGACGGCCATGACGCGGAGGGCGACTGGTCGGCGGCGATGACGCCGGAAGGCGGCTTCCACTTCCAGCGCCACTGGCGTGGCGTCACCGATCATATGATGATCGAGGGTGCGTTCGTCGGCAGCGCCGAAGCGCGCAAGCTGCACGGCATCGTCGCCGAGCAGGCGGACAGCTATCGCCAGGCGAGCCGCCTCGTCCCGCTCAAGGCCGCTGCCGCCGCCGAAGCCGCGGAGGAGGGCGACGATGCTCCCGCCGCCGCCAGCACGCGCGGCACAACGGTGATCTCGCGGCCGAGCGAACTGCTCGACGCGGTGCTGGCCGCCGGGCGCAAGGGTCTGGCGATCCAGCGCTACAAGGGGCTAGGCGAGATGAACGCCGAGCAGCTGTGGGAAACCACGCTCGATCCCAACGCCCGCTCGATGCTGCGCGTCGAGATCGAGCAGGCGGACATCGCCGACGAAATCTTCACCCGCCTGATGGGCGACGTGGTCGAACCACGCCGCGAGTTCATCCAGGACAATGCGCTGAACGTGGCCAACCTCGATATTTGATCCGGATACGTCGATGCAAAAGGGGGTGGGCCGGTTGCGGCTCATCCCCTTTTATTTTCGATTGTTCACGCGGGGGGGCGCGGAGACGCGGAGACGCGGAGACGCGGAGGCGCAGAGACGGGGAGAGAATGTCTCGAAGCATATTTTCTCATGCTGGCAGCGGGAGCTGGAGCAGTGTGAGTCCAAGGAGCCTGCGGCTCAAACCCTCTCTCCGCGTCTCTGCGCCTCCGCGTGCTCCAATCCTTCGCTTCGAACGCACACCGATTTTACAGAAAAGCGGTTTTCACTCCTGCGCCTGATGTTCTAGCCTTGTTGCCGGCGGAAGCGGAAGGGGCCGGGATGTGAGGACATTGGTGGATTGCAGCAGCGCGCTGGCGCAGGGACTGGCCGACATCCGCCTGCGCTTTCAGGTGCCCGACGGCTTTCCTGCGCCGGTGCTGGCCGCCGCCGAGGCCGCATCGCGCCGCGCGCCCACGGAGCATCGCGACCGCACCGACCGGCCCTTCGTCACGCTCGATCCCGCCACATCGACCGATCTCGATCAGGCGTTCGCGATCGAGCGGGCGGGCGAGGACCTGCTGCTGCATTATGCGATCGCCGATGTCGGCTGGTTCGTCGTCGATGGCGACCCGATGGACGAGGAAGCGTGGCGGCGCGGCACCAGCCAATATCTGCCGGATGGCAAGGCCCCGCTCTACCCGCCCGCGCTGAGCGAGGCGGCGGCGAGCCTGCTGCCCGACGGCCCGCGCCCGGCGGTGATCTTCACCGTGCGCATCGACGCGCAGGGGCAGGTGAAACTGGAAGGGGCGGAGCGGGCGATCATCCGCAGCCGCGCCAAGCTCGCTTATGACAGCGTGCGCGCCGCCGACCTGCCGCCCGATTTCGGGGAGCTGGCCGCGCGCATCCGCCTTGCCGAGGACCGGCGCGGCGCAGCGCGCGTCGATCCGCCGGAGCAGGAGGTCGCGGCGATGATCTGGGGCGGCTATGCGCTGGCCTTCCGCCCGCGCCTGCAATCGGAAACCGACAATGCGGCGCTGTCGCTGGCCGCCAATCTCGCCATTGCCGATGCGCTGCTGGCGCACCGGACCGGCCTGTTCCGCGTGATGCCCGCGCCGGACGAGAAGGCGGTGCAGCGCCTGCGCCAGACCGCGCGCGCCTTCGGCCTGCAATGGCCGGAGATGGAGACGCTCGACCAGTTCGAGCGCGGCCTGCGCCCTGAGGATCCGAAGGAGGCGGCCTTCATGCTCGCCATCCGCCGCGCGGGCGAGCGGGCGGCCTATGTGCCGTGGCGCGAGGGGCAGTTGCCGTGGCATGCCGCGATGGCGGCGACCTACGCCCATGCGACCGCGCCGCTGCGCCGCCTCGCCGACCGCTATGTCGTGGAAGCGACGCTCGCCATCGCCAACGGGCGGCCGGTGCCGGACAGCGCGAGCCGGGCGTTCGAGCGGCTGCCGCGGGTGATGGCGGCGGCGGCCTCGCTCGGCGGTCAGATCGAAAGCGCGGTGATCGACCTGGCCGAGGCGGTAATGCTGAGGGGCAGGGAGGGCGAGATATTCCCTGCGATCGTCACCGATGTCGATGAGCGCGGCGCGCGCATGCAGCTGCGCGACCTGCCGATCGTCGCGCGGGTCAAGGCCAATGGCGCCGCGCCGGGCGATGCGCTGTGCGTGCGGCTGCTGTCGGCCGATCCGGCGAAGCAGAGAGTGGAGTTCGCGGCCGAGCATCAGACGGCGGCGATGCCTCCCGCTGCCGGAGCGGCGGCTGCCCGGCGTCGCTGAAGCGGGCGAGCGCCCGTCCGCCTATTCCGCCGGACGTGGGGCGGGGGCGGGCTTGCCGGGGATGATGCCCGCCTCGGTCATGATCTCCCCCAGCGCGGCGATGCTGTCGCGCAGCTGCTCGACCTTGTCGCCTGCCACCACGAGCGCGGCGATGCCGGTCATCTCCTCGCTGGTACGCTGGCCGACGCCGGCGATCAGGCCGATCAGCAGCGCCTCGTCCTCGCTCACGGTCGCGCAGCGGCACGGGGCGAAATTGAGGTCGTGCAACGCATGCATGTTGAGGGTCGCCATCATCGTCTGGAAAGGGCCGAGCGCGGGCATGATCCGCCATTTGACGAAGGCCGGGCCGATCACGCAGGCGGGGCATTGGCGATCGTGCATCGCCTGCACCCAATGCCGCATGGCCCAGATCAGGAAGCGGCCACCATGGTCGAGGCGTGCGACGGGCTGATCCAGATAGTCGTACATGCGATATCCCTCTTCATCCTGATGGCCGCCCTTCGCCGGTCATGCCGCCATGGCCAATAATGATTTCGATTCTCAATATCATATGAGCGGCAAGAAAGAAGGGCGTCAAGAGCCTTGTTCCACCTTTCGCGCGAAAAGCGGCAAGGTGCGGGAAAAAGGCGCGTGGGTGCGGCTTCCGCATATCGGGCAGGGGTGAAAAGCGGGTCGGCGATGCCCGTTTGCAAAGCTGCGGAAAGGTTCAGCCCGCCGCCTTGACGATTTCCGCCCACTCGGCCTCGTCGATCACACGGATGCCGAGTTCGGCCGCCTTCTTGAGCTTGCTGCCCGCGCCCGGCCCGGCGACGATCAGATCGGTGGAACCGCTGACCGACCCCGCCGCCCGCGCGCCCAGCCTTTCCGCCTGCGCCTTGGCCTCGTCCCGGCTCATGGTTTCGAGCTTGCCGGTGAACACGATGGTCTGGCCGGATACCGGGCTTTCCAGCGTCTCCACCACATAATCGGGCGGCGCCACCTCGGACAGCAGATCGTCCCACACTTCGCGATTATGCGCTTCGTGGAAGAAATCGGCGAGCGCATGGCCCACCGCCGCGCCGATATTCTCGATGCCGATATGGGTGGCGAGGGCAGCGTCGATGCGTTTTGCGTGCTTCGCCTCATCCTCATCGGGCAGGCGTTCGATAGAGTCGCGCAGCGCGATCAGTTCGTCGGCCAGATCGCGCACCCGCTCGATGCGGGTCAGGCGCTTGAGCAGATCGCGCGCCGTCACCGCGCCGACATGGCGGATGCCGAGGCCGAAGAGCAGCCGCGCGGCGTCCGGCTGTCGCTTGCCCTCGATCGCGGCGAGCAGATTGTCGACCGACTTCTCCTTCCAGCCCTCGCGGCCGAGCAATTCCTGCCGGCGTTTGCGCAGGCGAAAGATATCGGGCGGCCCATGGTCGAGCCAGCCGAGCGCGAAAAATTCCTCGATGCTCTTTTCGCCCAGCCCCTCGATATCGAGCGCGCCGCGCGAAACGAAATGCTTCAGCCGCTCCATCCGCTGCGCCGGGCAGATGAGGCCCGCGGTGCAGCGCACATCGACCTCACCCTCTTCCGCGACGGCTTCGGAGCCGCAGGCCGGGCAGAGATGCGGAAATGCATAGGCCGCGCGCTCCTCGTCCCGCGTCAGATTTTCGACCACCTGCGGAATGACGTCGCCCGCGCGCTGCACCACCACCCGGTCGCCGGGGCGCACGCCCAGCCGCTCTATCTCGTCGCGATTGTGCAGCGTCACATTGGAAACGACGACGCCGCCCACCGTCACCGGGGTCAGGCGGCCGACCGGGGTCAGCTTGCCGGTGCGGCCGACCTGTATGTCGATCGATTCCAGCGTCGTCTGCGCGCGTTCGGCCGGGAATTTATGCGCGATCGCCCAGCGCGGCGCCTTGGCGACGAAGCCCAGCCGATCCTGCCAGTCGAGCCGGTCCACCTTGTAGACCACGCCGTCGATATCATAGGGCAGGTCGGCGCGGGCGCGCTCTATCGCACGATATTGGGCGAGCAGCGCCTCCTGCCCCTCCAGCCGCACCAGCAGCGGGGAGAGGGGGAAGCCCCAGCGCCCGATCGCCTGCATCACGTTCCATTGCGTATTTGGCCCCTGGGTGGCGGCAGGCAGCGCGCTCACCACGCCCCAGCCATGGGCGAGGAAGCGCAGTGGGCGCGACGCGGTGACGGTCGCATCCTTCTGGCGCAGCGACCCGGCGGCGGCGTTGCGGGGGTTGGCGAACTGGCGCACGCTCGTCTCGTCGAATTCCGCGCCGCGCTGTGCGGCCTGCGCGCGCGCCTCGTCCATCAGCCGGGCATTGAGGGCGACGAAATCGGCCTTCGCCATATAGACCTCGCCGCGCACCTCGAACAGATCGGGCGCGTCGGCGGGCAGGCGCTGCGGAATGTCGGCGATGGTGCGGACATTGGCGGTCACGTCCTCGCCCACCTGTCCGTCGCCGCGCGTCGCCGCGCGCACCAGTTCGCGATTTTCGTAGCGGAGCGAGAGCGACAGGCCGTCGATCTTGTCCTCCGCCGTCATCGCCAGCGGCGCGTCGTCGGGCAGCGCGAGATAGCGCCGCACGCGGGCGATGAACTCGGCGACATCCTCATCGGCAAAGGCATTGTCGAGGGACATCATGCGCTTTTCATGCGCGACCTTGGCGAGCGCCGACCCTTCCACCGGTGCCCCGACCTGCTTGTTGGGGCTGTCGGCGCGGACGAGATGGGGGAACGCCATTTCGAGCGCATTATTTTCGCGCACCAGCGCGTCATAGTCCGCGTCGCTGATCTCCGGTGCGTCCTCGGCGTGATAGAGGCGGTTGTGATGGGCGATCTGCTTCGCCAGCCGCATCAGCCGGTTGGCGGCCTGCGCCTCGGAGAGATTTTCGAGTTCCTGCGTCATATCTTTTCCAGCAGCCGGTCGGCCTGCGCCCGCGCCTCGGCGGTGATGTCCGCGCCGGAGAGCATGCGGGCGATTTCCTCGCGCCGCCCGGCCTCGCTCAGCGGTTTCACGTCTGTGCGGGTGACGATACCGTCGGACGACTTGGCGATCAGCATATGCGCCGCGCCGCGCGCCGCCACCTGCGGGCTGTGCGTCACCACCAGCAGCTGCGTCGTTGCGGAGAGCCGCGCCAGCCGCTCGCCGATGGCCGAGGCGACCGCGCCGCCCACGCCCCGGTCGATCTCGTCGAAGATCATCGTGCCGACCGCGCCCTGCTCGGCCAGCGCAACCTTGAGCGCGAGGATGAAGCGCGACAATTCGCCCCCGGAAGCGATCTTCATCAGCGGCGCGAACGGTGCGCCGGGGTTGGTCGAGATGGTGAACTCGACCCGGTCCATGCCCTGCGGCCCCCATTGGCTTTCCGGCAGCGCCTCGACCACGGTGCGGAAGCGCGCGGCGTCGAGCTTCAGCGGCGCAAGTTCCGCCGCCACCGCCGCGTCGAGCCGCTCGGCCGCCTCGATGCGCTGTTCCGAAAGGGTGCGCGCTGCCGCCTCATAGGCCGCGCGCATTTCCCGCTCGGCGCGTTCCAGCCCGGCCAGCCCCTCGGCGCCCGCCTTGATGCGGGAAAGCCGCCCGGCCAGTTCCCCGGCCAGCGCGGCGAGATCGTCGGCCTGCACCTGATGCTTGCGGGCGAGC
>Ga0180223_1002342_pt1 | contig 11645 bp, 12 predicted proteins | sample eDN5th30CKraftOP_FD_151337 | JGI IMG/M metagenome (GOLD analysis project Ga0180223, IMG submission 151337) | Enriched Organic Plus compost microbial communities from Emeryville, California, USA - eDNA 5th pass 30_C Kraft OP (version 2) (version 2) ...
CAAACAGGAGCCATTCAAAACAACGACCCAGGGGAGCATCGACTGGCCGGCTTCAAATCGGAATGCTGGCCGGAATGAAATCGGAACAGGTGGCCGGCTTCGTTTCGGAATCAATGGCCGGCTTCATCGGAATACGCAGAGAGTAGCCAGATCTTCATGTTTGAGTTCCGGTCGGAGATACTCTTGCCGTCGCTTGTGCGGGTTAATCAGCGGATGGCGCTTAGGGATTTCGCAGTGGACCGGGCTCTGTGGGATGGGGCGCGATGAGTAATCCCACATTCGCGAGTGCTTCACTCAGCGTTTCCGGACTGGTTGCGGCGCGGAGGATGGCGATCAACTCTTGGCCCGTGAGAGTGATCCGTTCTTGGACTTGATACGGTCCGATGGGGACCTTAATCGCCCTATCCTGGAAGAATCTGACGACCTGTGGGGGCCTACTAGAAGCAGGAGGTCTGTCGCCTAGCTCTTCCAAGGGGACCATCCTTTGCTGCAGTTGTTCAGAAATTGCTTTCTTGACCATGCGTCGAATGTTGCCGCGGAAATGTGCTACAGCACCCACCGAAGGCTGAAGATCGAGGAACCTAGCTAATCCAGAAATGAGTTCTGCAGTGGCTCCCCAGCTCAAGGTGACGCCGACCATCTCGAGGGATCGATTTTCGTTCATGTCACGGATGGCCAGGAATGCCGTTTCCTGCGCGATTTGCCCCGCAGCTTCAGGTTCTCCAGAGGCGGCAAGGTAGTAGCGGCAGCGAAGCAAAAACTCCTGAAAGCTTCCATCCACTTCGTTCGCATTCAAGCACAGCGCGAGTGCTTGGATCCTGTCCCGGGTCAGACGTTCCCTTAGACCTTTCAACGCCAACTGGAGAGGACTGGGGAACCAAATGCCTTGTTTTTCTGCCTCGGTCTCAAGGCGATTACAGAATTCTCCGACGTCTTCCCGGAAATTGTTGCGGAAGAATGGCTCCTCACGGAGTAGCTCTTCTGCGCTCGGAAAATGCAGCTCCTCGTTGCTCTTGCAATCATCGTCACCGGGATTCTGTTGTAATGGGTCATTTGTGTTCATCGCCATCCACTCCCCTCAAGCATTTGACGCGGAGTGTGGGGCAGGACGCCCCAGCCGGTACCACCGAGAAAGCGTACGTGCGTAACTCCCATCTTCTGCAAGAAGCCGGAGGTCCGAGGTCGACATCAACCGATCCTTGCCATGTAATTTTGGATGTCCCGTAGAGAGGCCGATGAGACAAGGGGCTGCCCTCTCGAACAAGGCCCATCGGTCAAGAATTGGCACATCACGACTAGCCAACTCGCCAGCACCTAAACCGAGCTGAAGCATTTGCAAGTCAGTAATCAAAGCGCAAAGCCGGAGGATTTCAGCCTCTAACTCGGCACTTGGCACATCTCGTGGGTTGAAAAGCATCGGCACTCTCCGAGGTACGAAGGATTCGATTACCGTCGGATCCTGTGATTCGCTGGGACGTACGCGCAGAACATAAGACATCCGTGTACTGGCGTCCACGACGCCGCTTTCGGCGTTTCCGCCGCCTTGCATCCCCGAAGCCTTGCTTTTCAACGGCTATTGTTGAGAACGCTTTGTTTCCGGCGTACTCATGGGCTTTGGCATGGACGTACCAAACGAATTGCTCAGGGCTGCAAGGGTAGCCCTTAACGTAGGTCAGCGCGAACTCGCCAAGATTTCTGGTGTAGGCCAACGGACCATTCTGCGAATTGAGCGTAATGACCCAAGTGTTACGCTGGACTCTCGTCGACGCCTTCAGGAGGCTTTAGAGCGGGAGGGCATCACGTTCATTCCAGATGATGGTGTATCCGGACCAGGGCTTCGAATTCGTAGGGATCGTGTCCTGCAGCAGGGCCTGCGTTTTTAACTCGAACCCGTCAAACCCAGCCCTACGGCGAGAAGTTGCAATGCGGGATTATTGCAAACCTGATCTGGAGCCGCATCCCGGCTTCAGCCTCCCAAGTTTTACACTCTTTGTCCCGCGACGCGGCCGGGGGCGGCTACAGCGCAATTTGGGAGCGCGCCGCCCCCGGCCGCTTCACTCGCACTTGTCTCGGCAGCAGATATGAGTGCAGATCGGTAATTGTTGGTATCAGCTGCGCCGCCCTTAAAAGAGCATCAGATTCCTAATCTGAGGGTCACAGGTTCGAATCCTGTCGGGATCACCATATCATCACGTTGAAAAAGCTATGATTTTTGGTATTTCCGGATATACGGACACAGGTTGCCTCTGGGGAATCGGAGATTTTATACCGCAATTATACCACCCAGATGGCTGCGGGCTCCTCTTCGAAGACGCTGGCGCTGATCGGATGTTTCCGGCTGGCAGATCGCTATTCTGTAAAGAAGTTCATAACAGTCAGTGCGACTAGCCGTGGCCCACTAGCCAAATCAACGAAAAAATCGGAATACTGCAGTGGCTTGGCTCAGGGTGGAGGGCGCAGTCGCATTGAAGCAAATCGTGAAACGTCTACGGTCGTTGATCTCCCCCGTCAGCAAGCGAGAGCGCGACGACTTTCGTGATTTAATCGTTGATGCGATCGGTGAAGTAAAACGCCAGCACCTGAGGAAATCTTGGAGGGCTGGTTTTCGCAAGGGCATCCAACGAACGGCGCTTCAGCGGAAAATCGTCACGCAAGCCCGCAAGACGACTACCAAGCTCAGGCGACGAGAGCGAATCCCATTTCCGCGCCAAATTTGGCTCCTGAGAAAGTTTCGCCCATCGCCAATCTTAGACTCGGTATGGCCCCAACGAACGTCCGCATGGGTCGACCCAGCGGCCCGCATTAAGAGCAATGACTCCGCGGCACCCGCAGTAGAACTCAGGAACTTTTCCTTTCTTGATCATCCGAGAGAAACTCTCGAATCACTTCGCCAAATCGCCATCATGGAAGCGCAGGAGCGCTCCGCAAGAATAGACTTTTCGGACCTCACATGCGCAGACGTCTCTTCTTACATGATACTTGCGGAGTTCTGGCACGAGATGCTCCCCGTTTTTAATGGTGGGCGGATGGAGATCCACGTCCAAAAGGTACTTGTGTCGGTTGGTCTTGCACAGGCTCTTGGAATACGGGTCGAGGGTATACAAAACCTCGATGATGTTTGGGCATTTCCATTGATGAGGCGACGCGCTCGGGGGACCTCGTCTTCGACGGATCGCTATCGAGACCGGCAAACCAGAGAAGTCGTAAGTGATCAATTTTGCGACGCTATGAATCTCTGGCTAGGTCGCGCCGAGATCGGGCGACAGCTTAACGACGAGGGACGAGGCTGGATCAAGAACATAATAGGCGAGATTCTTGAGAATGCCGAGCGGCACTCGGACGGTGAACGGAGAGACGGCTCTTGGTCAATCGCGGGCTTCATGACCCGAGATGATAACGATGAAGGTGAGAGGAGCTTCCGGTGTCATCTTGGGTTTATAAATTTGGGTGACACCTTTTCTCGGAGTCTCGCTCGAGGCACCCCAGACACGGTCCAGAGGATCCAGTCCTACGTGCGGCGATGTCATGCACAAGGCTGTAAGCTGTCGTCAGAAACGCTGTGGACCCTTTGCGCGATTCAAGACGGCATCACCAGCGTTCGGGACGCAGATTTACAAGATCGTGGAGGCTATGGCCTTCAAGAGATGCTGGACATGGTCTCGATTTTGGGTCACAGCACGCGCGCTGCATGGAGCCCAAAGGTAACAATTTTGTCAGGATCCTCCTGCATAATGGTCCGCGAGCCATATACAAGAGGGTTAAGAGCGGCTCAGGACGAGCCAAGAACATTGTGGTTCAATGAAGAAAACACAGCAGATCTTCCGCCGGATGAAAGGTACGTTTTCGACTTGAATGTTCGATTTCCAGGATCGCTGATCAGCGTGCAGTTTGTGCTTGATCCTGAGTTCTTGCGAGGAAAGAGTGATGGCAGAGATATCGCTTGAGAAAATCACAAAAAGCGAAGTGCGCAATCTCACAGGCCACGAACGAGGACTCGCAGCCCGTGAGGACTTCAAGCTGGAAGACTTGGACGTCTCAATGGACCCCGTCCACGTGATTGTGCCAGACAACTTGGACGCGATTTCGACGTCGTTCTTCCAAGGCATGTTCGCCGCGAGCGTCAAGCGGCTTGGAGGTAAAACGGGCTTCCTTGATCATTACCACTTCCATGCGAAACCTCACCAGATGTTACAGATCGAGCGGGGTATAGATGCTGTCCAAACCCGGCGGAAGGCGGCGCTTGGATAGTGGCTAAGAGCGCGTTCTATACAGAGATCCCATTTTGGGCAGCCGTCGCAAGTCTTGTTTGGAATTTTTTCAATTTTATCTACACGAAGAGGGCGCAGACAAAACTTAGACAGGCGACCACAAATCTTGACGAGTTCCGCAGCCAGATAAGAGAGCCCATCTCAGAGGCTCTGCGGAGCTTGAAGGGCATCAAGTCCGATGCGCATGGTTTGATGTTGTCATCTTCCGCAGTATCCGAGCGTAAAGAAGAAATGATTAAAATTAATAAAGCATTCGCTCGCGACTTCGGCTTGCTCCAAGATGCATTGTCGAATGCCAATAAAAGTTCCTTTGCCTCTGGGGAGGATTGGCTCCATGGCATAGATGATCTTCAGGATGATTGTTTATCACAATTGGATCGGGCCACGTCTCCAGGTCGGCCTGATTCTGATTTCGATGCAGCAGTGAACATGTTCTGTTCGTCAATTGAAAAGATCGATAGCCACGTGAACAAGAGACTCGAGCTTGAAGTCAAGAGAATCAGGGATGGGAGTTCTGACCCGTCTTAGATAAGGCTTCGAGAAACTCGGAACGGTCGACGAGACCCCGCATAATTAGCAGGTCCGCGACCCTGACGATCTCCTTCCGGTGCTTAGTCACAAGTTCACGAGCACGATCCATAACATCGCGCAGACGGCGCTCGACCCGGCGGCGCACCTCGTAGTCGGTGCGGACGAGACGCATCAGGTCGTCGGCCTCGGCGAGCGTCAGCATGACGATATCGTCGCCCATGCCATAGCTCGCTTCCATAGCCGCCGCCTTTATGGTCGCGTGCCAGAGGTCGGTCCCTTCGTGACCGCCCGCCCCAGTGGAGACCTCGCCGAGGATCTCTGCCTCCGCCGCCATAGCCGCCAGCGTCCGGATCATCAGTCGGTCGAGGTCGGTGACGGTCGACAGGACGCGATCGCTCTCCGCGAAGACCGTGGCCCCACCGCTGATCGTCCCTCCGCCTTTGATGCACGACCTCTCGACCTTTACCCCCTCGACGTCGTAGCCGAGCATGTGTCCGATCACAGCATGCCCCGCCTCGTGGACAGCCAGACGCCGCACCTGATCGTCGGTGATGGCGATCCTCTCCGGCAGCGCGTCGAGCAGATCGCGCACCTCGATGTCGCGACGGGCGCGTCTGGCCGCTCGCTTGGCGGTGCGGACAAGCTGCTCGAGCGCGGCGCCCGATGACCCCTCGGTCAGCGCGACGACCTCGGACAGGTCCGCCGTCGGGAGCACACCGCCAAGGTGATACCGCAGTATGCCCTCTCTCGCGGCGGCATCCGGCAGCGGTATCCGGACGTGCCTGTCCAAGCGTCCGGGTCGCCGGATCGCGGAGTCGATGTCGTCGGGACTGTTGGTGGCACCGACGATAACGACTCCTTCGCGGCCGTCGATGCCGTCGATCGCCTCAAGCAGACCGTTGACAACCTGCACGCAGTAGCTCTTGTTGTCGCCTGAGAACTGCGCGCGGTCGCCCGCCGAATCCAGCTCATCGATGAACAGGATGGATGGCGCGTGCCGATTGGCCTCCTCAAATGCCTTGCGCATCGCCTTCAGCATATCGCCGAGGTGACCGTGCGCCTGCCACTTGGACAGCGATCCGGCGACGAAATGTGCGCGGCACGTCCTCGCCAACGCGGCGGCGAACGTGGTCTTGCCCGTCCCCGGAGGACCGCTGAGGAGTATGCCCCTGTCCACCTCGGCCCACGTGATCCTGCCAGCGCGCCAGTCGTCGAGGTCTCGCGCGAGGTCTCGCCCCCATTCACCCGCGTCGCCGAGGCCGTGCAGGTCATCGAGCGTCGGACCATCGCGAAGCGAGGGAGATGCCTGAGCCTCCGACCGTTGATCCTCACGCTCCAGAACAGACCGGAGCAGAGAGATGGCACGCGCCAGAGGGCGGCCCGGGCGGAAAGCCCCTCGCACCTGAGCGATGGTCGCGCGCTCGATCAGCGTGACCTCCGAGTCGAGGAGGCGGCGGCCGTATACAGAGAGTGCTGCGGCACGGATATGCTCGCGGGTCGGACGCTCGACGCGCACGACGGCGTCGACATACAGATCGGCCCCTGGCGGCAGGATGCTCTCGTCGTCGACGACGGCAGCCATGCGCGTGACCAAGCCGCCCCGCTCGCGATCCATGAGGCGCCTAGCTTCCATTGCGTCTTCATACGACACGACGGCCGTATCTCGCGGATTCCGCGCGGTGTCGTACGTCTCATAGAGTGCGTCGCGGTAGACGGTACGCATGCCCTCCGGGGCCACGAAAACCACGACGGACGGAATGCGCCGCCATACCTCGGGCACGTGTCGCGCCGCACGGCGCAGCGACATCGACAGCATCATCGACGCGAGGTCGCGCGTTGGAGTTGGAGAAGCGGATCGGTGGATCAGTGGCATCGGGTCTCTCCGGACATAGCTCCGCCGTCCGGCCGCGCGGGCAGGCGACGAAGGATTGGGGGATTGGGCGGCGCTAGACTTCTATGATCAGCGCCGGGTCGAACTGCGGGTTTTCGCCTTCATAGCCCGCCGGGTTACACAGGATGCGCGTCTCGCCGACGACGTAATCGCAGCTGTTGTGCATGTGGCCGTGCACCCAGAGCGTCGGCCGCCTCCGATCGATCATCTCGGTCAGGTCGCTCGCGAACGCGGCATTGAGGCTTGACCCGGCGTGCTCCGGCGCGATCGATCTGGGATGCGGCGCGTGATGCGTCACTACGACAGTCGGGCCGTCGAACGGCAGCGCCAGGCAGCCGTCGATCAGCGAGCGGTGCAGATGATGCTCCCGCTCGATATCGCTCGGCGACAACCGCCGCCACGGGTGCTTGCGGAGCGAGATCGCTCGGTAATCGTTGAGCAGGCTGCCAGCCGCGTGCATGTTCCACGGCTTGCCACCGCCCAAGGCGAAGTCCGTCCAGAGCGTCGCGCCGACGAAGCGGACGCCGTGCAGGACGACGGGAGCGCCTTCGAGCAGATGCACACCCGGGAGGCGGAGACGGCGCGCCTCATGGAGGGATTCGTAGAGTGACGAACGGTAGAACTCGTGGTTGCCCGGAACGAAGACGCACGGCATATGCGGAGCCACCTGCTCGGCGAGGTAGTGTAGGCTCGGCACGACGCCGCGGTTGAGGATGTCTCCGGCGCAGACGCATACGTCCGCATCGGGGACATCGAGCGGCGGAACGGCGTCGAAAAATTCGAGGTGAAGGTCCGACAGGACCCAAAGGCGGACGGGCATGGCGATCTCCTGAAGACGATGACGAGCGGTCGCGCCGGGAGGCGCGGGCGGCTGGGCGTCAAATTCGTTTCAGGGTAACCATGGCTGGGACTCCTATTCGGCACCGGGAGCGCATCCCGAGACCGGACCCCTGCAGTATAGGGATCTCGATTTGACGTCTAGCCGGTCTCGCAGGATTTTCTCGACGGATGCCGCAAAGGATCCGTCCTGGTTAACGCAAGACGATCGAAGGATTTCGCATGCGGGCGTTTTTCACCTAAGGTCGTTTAACTGAAAGAAAAAAAGTTGTTGTCTCAGGCACGCCGATAGCGCCATCATAGTGACTATGGAGACGACGGCACCAATCCTTTCAGGCACTGAACGCGCCCTTGCGGCAGCCGCGGCATTTGACGCCGCATCGGCCGCGCGCGCCCGTCGTCGTCAGCGTCAGCAGATGACATCCGGCCGCCGCCGCGAGAGCCGTCGCGAGAGCATCCGTCGTCAGGCCGCCGAGATCGCGGCGATGCCTCTCGGCCCCGAACGGACCGCTGCCGAGGAGGCTTTCAGAGCCAAGGGCGATGCCGCGAAGCGGGCCATCGAGTCCGCGAAGGCCGAGCGCATGATGATCAGAGACCGACTCCGGTACGGCTATGTGCTGTCGCGCGAGATGCGTCTCGGCGAATGCGTCGTCGAGCCGTTCGTGGAGGAAGGCCTGCGCAGCCGTCATTGGGGCATCGCCGCCAAGCTGTTCCTGCGGGGGCTGCCGAAGCGCGGCCGTCTGCGCACTTCCCGCGATAAAGCGATCATGTCCAGGCAGCACGTCGCCAAGATTCTGTCGTGCGACGAACCGTGGATCGAAGGCAACAGGTCGATGGTCTCGATGATTCGCGTAGACCTCGACGCAGTCTTCGAGTCGATGGACGACCTGAGGCGGCAGCTGTCCGACCTCGTAGCATCGGGTGATCTGCCGTGCATGCCGCATCTCGTCGCCGGTGGCGAGGATGCCATCGCCGTTGACGTCGCGGATCTGCTGTCGATGGTCGCTCGCGGCGAGCCCGAGAAGCGTCTGGTAAAGCCGCACCTGTGGTTCCTCCTGCCGGACGCGGTCGGCACCGGACGCAAGCACAAGAAGCGTCCGCAGACGCTCGTCGACTCTGTGTATCGCGGTCTGGTCAACGTGCTGCTGCCGCTGGGCGCAGACCCGAAGGCCAAGTGGAGGCTCGTGCGCGGGAAGAACCCGCTCTCCCCTCTATGGATCGGGGCCTGCTTCAACAAGGACTCGTTTCCCAGCCTGGCTGAGTATGCCGCCGTCCTCGGGACGCGCATGCGCATCACCTATGCGGAACTTGCCCGCGACGCCGCGGCACAGGCCGTCGGGAACCGCACGTTCTCCAACGCCTATTTCGACGCCGCGTCTAAGACCGCATGGTCAATCCTTCGCGGATGGCATGAGCGCGCCTATGGCCCGTACCGGAAGGCCATTGAGGAAGGCCCCGACGCTCTCCGAACGCTCTTGCGGCAGCACCTGACCGTGGCAGCCGTCGCCGACGTCGAGGCTGACGTGCACGTCCCTGAACGGGCGGAGTACGTCCTCGACCTGACCGCCGGATATGCCGCAGCGTCGTGGTCGCCGGAGCGAGCCGACGAGGTCGCGGCCCGTGCGCGCCGTGGCCGTCTCAGCCACCTGACCGCTGGGGTCACCAGCCTCAAGGAGCGTCAGGCCATCGCTGGCCGGGTGACGGCAGAAGCTCGCGCCAACGCCGCCCAGACCCGCATCATCAAGGCCATGAACGAGGCCGTCGAGTTCGATGCTCCGTTCACGGTCACCGAGATCGCGAGGCGTTCCGGCCTCCACCGCAATACCGTCAGCAAGCATTGGCGTTTCTGTGTCAGCCGCTGCACAAGACGCTGTGTAGATAAAAAGGTATCACGTTATATGGCTACATCATCACAGTCCCGTCCCGTCCCACGGACCGTCCCACGGACCGTGCGAGTGTTCTCATCGAAGCTAGCAGGGGGTACATCCGTCATCGTGAGAGGGGGGCAGACTCCGTCCGTAGAGCCTCAGGCAGTGGTAGAGCGGTCTGAGAAGGCGGTCATGGATGTCCCTGTGCCCTCACAGGTGGAGACGGCAGCGCTGCCGGAGGCAGTAGAGTCCGTATCGAGGGATGTCCTGACGGCGGAGGTGCGGTCTGAGACACCTACAGAGTCGGGCAGCCGTACGGTAGAGCCGTCCGTAGAGACCCCGCAGGACCGCCAAAATCAGGCGTATAGCGCACTGAAACCGAACCGCGTGGGGCCGAGACCGCCCGCGATCCTCTTCATGCGTGCTGGAGTGCCGCAGGACGCGCAGTCACGGGCCGACCTCGAAGCGCGCATCCGGGAGAAGATCATCCGCCGGGAGCGTGAACTCGGGCGGACGGAGGAGGAGTGATCGGGCATCGGGGTCGTCGAGAGTAAATTCCGTTTTATCGCGATAAAACGCTTGTTGCAGCCCGCCGACCGGGTGACCCTTGACCTAGGCCAATGGTGGCCCGGAGGACGACACCATGCGAGACGACATCCTGCTCAGACTCCACGACGCGCTTAAGCGGACCGGTGGTGGCTATGCGTCGCTGACCGAGGAAGAGAGGCGTGCGTATCACGCCGAGGCGAACCGGAAAGCCAGAGCTAGGGCGAAGCAGAACCGCGAGACGGGAGACCTCCGCGATACGGCCGCCGTCACCCGTAGCCTCTTGGCGGACGCCGCGATCATGATCCTGGCGACGGGCGCACCGGGGGCAGACCAGATCAGGAGCGTCCTCCAGACCGCGTATGCAGGCCGCCCGGGCATCCCGCTCCGAATCGAGCAGCGCTGCCGCAGCGGCCGCATCCGCCCCAAGCTCGCGCGTCTCGGGTGATCCCGGGCGTTGTCGCATGCATGTCCGCGCTGGATCATCACGTAGTGACGGTCGGCGGATCGGCCGTCCTATGGAGACCGTGAACATGCCAAGATACGCTGACCCTGCCAACTTTATGCATCAAGAGAGGACCCGTCGCTGGCGGGAGAAGCTCGAAAAGGGACGCATACCCGAGAGCAGTGACGTCGACGTCGCCGTGGCTGCCGCGGTGACCGCCGTCTCGGCCGCCCTCAAAAGTCGGGGCCTGATGACCGGAGAGCGCCGCGAGGTCGTCGGTATGATCCTCGACGCCGCCGTACACCTGCTCGTCGCGAAGGGGTACAACGAGGCGGCAGCCAGGCGCATCATGACGCGGCGTCTCTCAAGATGGGGGTCGCTCGACGCCCAAAAGAAGCTCATCGAGCGGGCGGGGATCAGGCTCGACGAGATGCCGAAATCCCCCGACGGGGCATAGTAATACCGTTCGAGTTTCGAACGACTTTCTTCGAGATCCGAATGGTCGCCTGCTTCGGATTCCCACCGTTACTCCTAAAAAAAGAATCCGATTCACAGAAGATCACGTAGTGACGCTGGGAGGGTCGGAGCCAACAAAAAGGCCGCCCGGAGGCGGCCTCTTGGTGTCGTCTGGACGGTCCGTCACGCGGCCCACGGCAGCCCGATCTCGGCGATTTCCCCGTTGCACCTCGTGCAGATGTAGTTGTACCGATGCTCCGGACGGAAGTGCACGCGACAGCGCATGCACGGCTTGACCGGGCGTTCGGCTTTGAGTGCGCCGCCCCGGGCGCGGACGCTGCCCTGACGACGCCGCTTGCACTGGACGGACGACAGCGAGCGGCCGAGGATGTCGGCGATCTCTTCGTCCGTATAGCCGCGCTCGGCAAGATCATGGAGACGGCGGGTCTCATCTGCCGTCCATGTGCTGCGGGGGGTCATCTGTATGCTCATGAGACCCTCCATCATGCGGCGACCGAGATCGTCAGGGACATGTCGCAGTCGAACGGGCTGGAGCTATAGGTCTCCCTGCACTCGACGCACATGCGGTTGTGAGGACCTTCTGAGACGAACTGCTGTCGGCAGGTCAGGCAGTGGCGCATCGTGCCGCCGCGTCGGGCCTGATGGAACCCCATGCGGTGATGCATGCCCCGGACGGCGCCCTTACCCGCTCCGGTAGCGCGCACCACGTCGTCAACGGACATGCCGCGCTCGAACATCCGGCGGACTTCGTCCTTGTCCAGCTTCACCTTGCGCTTGCCGTG
>Ga0180223_1002344_pt1 | contig 11635 bp, 9 predicted proteins | sample eDN5th30CKraftOP_FD_151337 | JGI IMG/M metagenome (GOLD analysis project Ga0180223, IMG submission 151337) | Enriched Organic Plus compost microbial communities from Emeryville, California, USA - eDNA 5th pass 30_C Kraft OP (version 2) (version 2) ...
GGCGCGGGCCTTCCCGACGGCACCGGCGCGACCACCGTCAACAAGGTCTGCGGCTCCGGCATGAAGGCGACGATGCTGGGCCATGATCTGCTCCTCGCCGGCTCGGCGGACATCGTCATCGCCGGCGGCATGGAGTCGATGTCCAACGCGCCGTATCTGCTGGCCAAGGCGCGCGGCGGCTATCGCATGGGCCACGACCGCATCTTCGATCACATGATGCTCGATGGACTGGAAGACGCCTATGAGGCCGGCCGCTCGATGGGCGACTTCGGCGAGGCGACGGCGCAGGCCTATCAGTTCAGCCGCGACGATCAGGATGCCTATGCGGTCGAGACGCTGACGCGGGCGCGCGCCGCGATCGAGAACGGGGCGTTTGCGAAAGAGATCGTCCCGATCGAAGTCGCCGTGAAGGGCGGCACCCGCCGCGTCGACCAGGACGAGCATCCGTTGAAAGTCTCGCCGGAGAAGATTCCGACGCTCAAGCCCGCCTTCCGCGGCGACGGCACGATCACCGCCGCCAGCGCGTCCGCGAATGCGGACGGTGCCGCCGCACTGGTGCTGATGCGCCGCTCAAGGGCCGAACAGGAGAAGCTGCCGATCCTGGCCGAGATCAGGGCGCACGCCGCGCACAGCCAGGAGCCCGCCTGGTACACCACCGCGCCGATCCCGGCGATCCGCAAGCTGCTCGGCAAGACCGGCTGGAGTGTCGATGACGTCGAGCTGTTCGAGATCAACGAGGCCTTCGCCGTTGTCGCAATGGCGGCAGCCAAGGATCTCGGCATCGACCGCGACAAGCTCAACGTCAACGGCGGCGCGTGCGCGCTGGGTCATCCGATCGGTGCGACCGGCGCCCGCCTGATCGTCACCTTGCTGCATGCGCTGGAACGCCAGAGCCTGCATCGCGGCGTCGCCGCGCTCTGCATCGGCGGCGGCGAAGCGACGGCGATTGCCATCGAGCGGCCACGCTGAGCGCGCGGCGGCAGAGAAGAAAGAAAGCCACCACATCAGGGCCATCCGGCAGAATGAATGCACTGCCCCGCGCGCAGAAATGGCATCCAAATCCAAAGCACCCGTCGTAAAATAGAGCAATGTCTGCCGGCCGATTGTGCATGGCCAGCAAAGAGAATGCTCACCTTCCGACAAGGGACTGACATGCGAAAACTTCTTCTGGGCGGCCTGATGGCGCTCGCTCTTGCCGCGCCGGCCCAGGCACAAACTCCAAGCCCCGGCCCGAACACGATCCTCAATGTGTCGTATGACATTTCCCGCGAGCTCTATGCCGCGGTGAACGAGGCTTTCATCAAGCAGTGGAAGCAGAAGACCGGCCAGGATCTCACCATCAACCAGTCGCACAACGGCTCGTCGCGGCAGGCCCGCTCGATCCTCGAGGGGCTGGAGGCCGACGTGGTCACCTTCAATCAGGTGACCGACATCCAGATCCTCCATGATCGCGGCAAGCTGATCCCGGCCAACTGGCAGCAGCGGCTGCCCAACAACTCGTCGCCCTATTATTCGCTGCCGGCCTTCCTCGTGCGCGCCGGCAACCCGAAGAACATCAAGGACTGGGATGACCTTGCGCGGCCCGACGTGAAGGTGATCTTCCCCAACCCGAAGACCTCCGGCAATGCGCGCTACACCTATCTCGCCGCCTATGCCTTCGCGAAGGAGAAATACGGCAGCGACGCCAAGGCCGATGAATTCGTCCGCAAGCTGTTCGCCAACGTCCCGGTATTCGACACCGGCGGACGCGCCGCCACCACGACCTTCGTCGAGCGCGAGACCGGCGATGCGCTGGTGACCTTCGAGGCGGAGACCAACGGCATCCGCGATCAGTATGGCGCCAACAAGTATCAGGTCGTGGTGCCATCGGTCAGTTTGCTGGCCGAGTTTCCGGTGACGGTGGTCGACAAGGTGGTCGACAAGCGCGGCTCGCGTCCGGTCTCGACCGCCTATCTGGAATTCCTCTACACCCCGGAGGGACAGGAGATCCTGGCCAGGTTCTATAACCGCGTCTACCAGCCGGACGTGGTCGCCAAATACAAGGACAAGTTCCCGCCGGTCCGTCTCGTCAAAGTCGAGGACGTATTCGGCGGCTGGGAGAAGCTGGAGAAGGAACACCTCGCCTCCGGCGCCAAGCTCGACCAGCTCTTCGGCAGCCGGTAACGTCCAGCCGCACTGACTCTCCACTCCCTCCGCCCGAAAGGGGAGGAAGTGGGGTGGGGGTTAGCTTGGTCTGAGCGAACCGTTGAGTCTGAAGCGCCGCCCCAAGGACTCTTCCTTCTCCCCTCGCGGGAGAAGGTGCCGCGTGAGCGCAGCAAGCGGGGCGGATGAGGGGGTGGTCCACTTGCTCAGAGTTTTGCCGGACGCCCCCTCACCCGGCTCGAATGTCGCTACGCTCCATCCTCGCCACCCTCTCCCGCGAGGGGAGAGGGTCACGCCGCGCAGGCGGGACCGCTCGTTTCCATCTCATTGTGTCAATCCGCGAGTCGGGTTGTGAGACGGGCGGGGCCGCGCTACACAGCGCGGCTCTTGCCATGTCATGGCTTTGTCATTTCCTTGGGAGCGTATCGGTTTGCAGCGCCGCGTCCTTCCCGGCTTCAGGTTGGCTCTCGGCATCACGCTGCTTTACCTCTGCGTGATCGTGCTGCTGCCGCTGGCTGCGCTGATCCTCAAGACCACCGACATCGGCTTCACCCAGTTCGTCCAGATCATCGGCAGCCCGCGCACGCTGGCGGCAATCCGCGTCACCTTGACCACCGCGGCGATGGCGACAGCTTTCAACGCCGTCTACGGCCTTGCGCTGGCCTGGGTGCTGGCGCGCTACACCTTTCCCGGCAAGCGCATCCTCGATGCGCTGATCGACGTGCCGTTTGCATTGCCGACCGCCGTGGCCGGCCTCGCGCTCACCGCGCTGTTTGCCAAGAACGGCTGGTTCGGCGCGCCGCTGGCGGAGGTCGGCATCAGCCTGATCTATACGCCGGTCGGCATCGCCATCGCCATGGCCTTCACCAGCCTCCCGTTCGTGGTGCGCACGGTGCAGCCGGTGATCCAGGACCTCTCGTCTGAAGTGGAGGAAGCCGCGCGCTCCCTCGGCGCCACCGACTGGCGCATCTTCCGCTCGGTGATCTTCCCGACCATCTTCCCGGCCTTCCTCGCCGGCTGCTCGCTCGCCTTCGCCCGCAGCCTCGGCGAATTCGGCGCGGTGATCTTCATTGCCGGCAACCAGCCGATGCGCACCGAGATCATGGCGCTGCTCACCTTCATCCGCCTCGAGGAATACGACTATCCGGCCGCAGCGACGATCGCAGTTACCATGCTGTTCGGCGCCTTCATCATGCTGCTGATCACCAACGCCATCCAGGCGTGGCATCTGCGCTTCGTCGGACGGGGAGATTAGCCATGGCTCCGCCCCGCAAAACCGCCCGCATGGCGGCACCTGTCGGCGGTGGCCCGCTGTTCCGGCCGGCGCTGCTCGGCATCGTGCTGGTGGCGACCCTGGGCGTGCTGGTCGCGCCGCTCGCCGTCATCTTCACCCAGGCCTTGGCGGGCGGCATCGCGGTCTATCTCCGCAACCTCGGTGATCCGGCCACGCAGCATGCGATCCTGCTCACCGTGATCACCGCCATCGTCGTGGTGCCGATCAACGTCTGCTTCGGCCTCGCGGCAGGATGGGCGATCGGCAAATTCCGCTTCCGCGGCCGCAACCTGCTGCTGACATTGATCGACCTGCCCTATTCGGTGTCCCCCATCGTTGCCGGCATCGCCTATCTGTTTGTCTACGGCGCGCAGGGATTGTTTGGCCCATGGCTGCAGGAACATGACATCAAGATCATGTTCGCGGTGCCGGCGATCTTCCTCGTCAGCCTGTTTGTCACCGCGCCGTTCGTCGCCCGCGAGATCATTCCGCTGATGGAGGTGCAGGGCACCGACGAGGAGGAAGCGGCGCTGACGCTGGGCGCGTCCGGCTTCACGACCTTCCTGCGGGTCACGCTGCCGAACGTGCGCTGGGCGCTGATCTATGGCGCGGTGCTGTGCAACGCCCGGGTGATGGGCGAGTTCGGCGCGGTCTCTGTCGTGTCCGGCAATATCCGCGGCGTGACCAATACGCTGCCGCTGCAGGTCGAGCTACTCTATCACGACTACAACGTGATCGGCGCGTTTGCGGCGGCCTCCGTGCTCACCGCCATCGCGCTCGCCACCATCGTCATCAACGTGGTGGTCGAGCGCTTCGCGGATCATGCACGCTCACCGGGCGGCGGGCATTAGGTTGAGCGTACCGAGAGGATTGGCTCCGAGCCGAACCGCAGACTCGGCGCAACCTCTCCCGCAAAAAGGGCGTTCACGCCCGTCTGCGACGGGCTATGCGGGAGAGGGGGCGCGCCGCAGTCATGGCATTGCCTCGATCCCATCTGCCGCTTTCTTACAAAGCAAACTGAGTCATCTTCAAATAAAACAACCTCACTGCTTCTCGATCTTGGCGAGTTCAACATACTCACCCCATTTCTCGAGATCGCGGACGAGCAACGCGCGCAGCGTATCCGCGTTGCCGGCCAGCGGATCCATCGCGCCGCGGGTGAGAAAGGCCTTGGTGTCCGGCATCGCCATGATCTTCTCGAACGCCACGCGCAGCTTGTCGATCACCGGCTGCGGCGTGCCGGCCGGAACATACACGCCCCACCAGGCCTCCACCGCGATATCGGGGAAGCCGGATTCCTTGAGCGTCGGCACATCCGGCAGGGCGCTGCTGCGGCTCGCGCCTGTCACCGCAAGCGCCTTCACGCGCCCCTCCTTCGCCTGGCCGACGGTCCAGAGATTGTCGGCCGAGACAAAATCAAGATCGCCATTCGCCATCGCGCCGAGCATGTCGACCGGCGTGCGGAACGACACCGGCTGCGATTTCGTCCCGATCGCGCGCAGATAAAGCTCCGACGAGACGATGCCGGTATTGGCCGCGCCACCATAGAAGCCGCGCGCATCCTTGCTCTTCAGGAAGGCCGTGAGATCGGCCATTGATCTGAACGGCTTCTTGCCGTCGACCACGATCGAGAATGACACGGTGGCGAGAGGCGTGACCGGCGCGAAATCCTTTACCGGATCATAGGAGAGCTTCTTGAAGATATGCGCCGCCATGGCAAGCGTGGACGATGCCGGCGTGATGGCGATGGTGTAGCCGTCCGGCTTCGCCCGCGCCACCGCCTCGGTGGCGATGCTGCCCTGGGCGCCGACCTTGTTCTCCACCACCACCGACTTGCCGATCACCTCCTGCAGCTTGGCGGCGAAGAACCGTACCAGGATGTCGGCGCCGGTGCCCGGCGGGAACATGCAGATCGCGTGGATCTCCTTGGTGGGATAGTCCTGCGCCGGCGCGGATGTCCCGGCGAGCATCAGGCTCACTGCACTCAACAAACCAGCCGACAGACCTCTTGCAAACGGCATTGCATTCATTGGCATGTCCTCCCATGGGTTTGCTTTCTTTCCGGCCCAGCATTGTCGCGGCTGGACTTCAGTCACGCATCGCTTGTTCCCATTTCTGCCTTGTCGCCGAAGCGGCTCACACCATAACCTCGCCGTCGTCATGCCCGCGAAGGCGGGCATCCAGTACGCCGTGTCGCTCCTGAAGAATCTCTGAGGTAACCACCGTCCTTTTTATCACGAACGCCTGCGTTTACTGGGTCCCCGCCTTCGCGGGGACGACAAACGAGAGGTTTGTACTGGCCCTCGCTCACAGCCCCGTGGCCTACTGCTTCTCGATCTTGGCGAGCTCGACATACTCGCCCCAGTTCTTGATCTCCCGGGTGAGCAGCTCGCGCAGCGTTTCCGGCGTGCCCGGCATCGGATCGTTGGCGATGCGGCCGAGGAACTCCCTGGTGTCCGGCATCGCCAGCACCTTGTCGAAAGCGGCGCGCAGCTTGTCGATCACCGGCTGCGGCGTGCCGGCCGGGACGAACGCCCCCCACCATGCGGACAGTTCGATGCCCGGCACTCCCGCCTCGGCCATCGTCGGGACATCCGGCAGCGCGGCCGAGCGTTTCGGCGTGGTCACCGCGATCGGCTTGAGGCGGCCCTGCTTGGCCTGTTCGACGACGAAGCTCGAATCGGTGAAGACGAAATCGACATGGCCGGCGGCCATGTCCTTCACCGTATCCTGCACGTTCTTGTAGTTGACCCGCTCCACCTTCACGCCGGCGATCTTCTTGTAGAGCTCGGTGGCGATGATGCCGGTGTTGGTGGATGCGCCATAGAAGCCGCCGCCCGGCTTGGCCTTGAGATATTTGGTGAGATCATCCAGCGTGTTGATCGGGCTCTTGCCATCCACCACCAGGGTGAATGACAGGCTGGAAATGGTGGTGACCGGCGCAAAGTCCTTCAACGGATCGAACGGCAGTTTCTTGAACAGGCTCACCGCCGCAGCCAGCGTCGAGCTCGCCGGCGCGATGGTGATGGTGTAGCCGTCCGGCCTGGCGCGGGCGACCGCCTCCATCGCCAGCGTGCCCTGCGCGCCGGGCTTGTTGTCGACAACCACCGTCTTGCCCAGTTGCTCGCCCAGCTTGACCGCGAAGTAGCGCACCAGGACATCCGCGCCGCTGCCCGGCGCGAACGGACAGACCGTGGTGATCTCCCGCGTCGGATAATCCTGCTGGGCCGAGGCCGGCGTGGCCATCAGCAGACAGGCGGCGCCCGCCCAGACTGCAAGCGTCGTCATCTTCATGAGACGTCTCTCCTCCCCTCGATGTTTGTTTCATGCCGCGGTGTCACCGCGGCATGCCGTCATCCTGATAGAACCTATTCAGCCGCCTGCTGCTGCCGCTTGCCGTCCGGCAACCGGTCGCGGAAGGCCGGCAGGATCTCCTGCGCGATCGCTTCCATGTTCGCCTTGGCCATGTCGTGCGGCATGGTGCCGAACTGGGTCTTGGTCAGCGAGGTGTTGAAGCCGGCAAGGTCCTGATACTCGGCGAGCTTCTCGCGCACCGTGTTCGGGCTGCCCATGATGACGACGCCGCTCTTCACCAGGTCATCGATGGTCTGCAGCTTGCCGACGATCTTGGCGCCGCGGATGCGCTTCATCGATTCGAGATTGGTATAGCCGGGCGGCAGCAGCATATCGATCGGCATCTTCAGCAGCCGGTTGGCCAGCGCCTCCATATGCGGCTTCGCTTCGCGGATCGCCTGCTCGTCGGTTTCCGCGACATAGATGGTGTTCGACCATGCCAGCTGGTCCGGCTGCGCCTCGTAGCCCGCCTTCTCCGCCTCATCGCGGTACATCTGGAAGAAACGCGCCACCGTCGCGATCGGGCTCAGCGTCTGGCAGTAGGTGTAACGCATCTTCGCCGCCCAGGAGATGGTGCTGCTCGAGCCCTGCGAGGGCACCCAGATCGGCGGATGCGGATTCTGATACGGCCGCGGCCACGGATTCACATAGCTGAAGCGATAGTGCTTGCCGGCATAGGCGAACGGGCCGGGTTCGGTCCATGCCCGGATGATCAGCTCATGCGCCTCGGCGAACCGCGCCTGCGACTCCGCCGGGTTGATGCCCATGGCGTGATATTCCGCGCCGATGCCGCGCACGAAGCCGGCGATGAAGCGGCCGCGCGTGAGATTGTCGAGCATCGCATATTCCTCCGCCACGGTGAGCGGATTGTTGAGCAGCGGCAGCGCCCGGCCAAGCACCGCGAGCTTCGCGCGCTTGACGCTGCGGGCGAGCGCACCGGCGAGCACGCCGGGGATCGGCATCATGCCGTAGGCGGTCTGATGATGTTCGTTGAGGCAGACGCCATCAAAGCCGAGACGGTCCGCCAGCTCCATCTGGTCGAGATACTCGTGATAGAGCTCGGCGCCCTTCTCCGGATCGTAGTTGGTGTTGGAGAAGGTGACCCAGGCCGAACCATTCGTCTCGATCGCATCGAGATCGACATGGCGGTACGGCATCAGATGGAAGTTGAAGATTTTCAAAGTGGCGTCCTCCTTGCGGGTCTTCCGCCCGTCGTGAGCGACAACCTAGCGGTTCGGGGCGGACTGGCAAAGGCTTGAGGCAAGGTTTTCGCCGGGAATGTGCGGGCATTTGTCGCGGCACACGCCGGCATGGCATTGAACTTGCCTAGCCCCGATCGCCGCCATCAGCCGGCGATCTGGAGACGTTCAATGTTAAATCGCAGAACCTTTGCCAAATTTCTTGGCGCCACCGCGCTTGCCGGATGCGGCTGCGCCCCGCAGGGCTTCATGGCGGAAGCCGTCGCGCAGACGGGCAGCTTCACGCCGCCGGTCGGGCGCGGGACCTATCTCATCAAGAATGGCGCGGTCATCACCGTCGATCCTGCGCTGGGCACGCTGCCGCGCGCCGACGTGCTGGTCCGCAACGGCGTGATCGAGAAGGTCGGCCCGGACCTGTCCGACGCCGGCGCGGAGGTGATCGACGCCGCCGACATGATCGTGATGCCCGGCTTCGTCGACACGCATTATCACATGTGGAGCGCGCTCGGACGGAATTACCTCGCCGACGGCGGCTTCGAGTATTTCCCCGCCAAGAACGCCACCTCCGCGCTCTACACGGCCGATGACTTCTACAACAGCGTCATGCTGGGTCTGGTCGAGCTTGCATCGAACGGCGTCACCACCGTCCACAACTGGGCGCACAATGTGCGCTCGCCGGCCCATGCCGATGCGGAGCTGCGGGCCCATCGCGAGTCGATGCTGCGGGCGCGATATGCCTATGGCCATATCGACATGCTTCCGCGCGACAAGCTGCTGGATTTCACCGACATCGACCGGGTGCGGAAGGAATGGTTCGGCGCCGCCTCGCCGTTCGAGGGACTGGTGCATCTCGGCGTCAATCTTCGCGGCATCGGGCAGGCGACCGAGGATACCTTCCACGAAGACATGAAGAACGCGATGGCGCGCAAGCTGCCGATCGCCATCCATGCCGGACAGACGCCGCCGAACCGCACCAACGCCGTCGACTATGAGAAGCGCGGATATCTCGGCCCGAATTTCCTGATCTGCCACTATCTTCCCGGCAGCGACGAGGACTATGCGGCCATGGCGCGGACGAAGACGCCGCTGAGCTTCGCGACCCATTCCGAGCACCGCCTCGGCCTGGCCGGCGACGCCCGCGAAGCCTTCATGCGCATGCGCAAGGCCGGCCTGACGATTTCGCTGTCGTTCGACGCCAGCTCCATCGCGCCGCCGAATATGCTGGAGGTGATGCGCTTCACCTGGAACATGGCGATCCCCTGGCGCGGCACGCCGTCCGAAAAGGACTCGTTCCTTGGTTTCGCCGAGGTGATCGAGATGGCGACGCTCAACGGCGCGAAGACTCTCGGCCTGGGCGACGTGACCGGCTCGCTGACGCCGGGCAAACGGGCCGACATCATCCTGATCCGCACCAACGACGTGAACACCGCGCCGCTCGCCAATATCGAGGCGACAGTCGTGATGTCGGCGACACCCGCCAATGTCGACACGGTGTTCGCCGACGGGCGCATCGTGAAGCGCGACGGCAAGCTGGTCGCCTATGACGTGCCGCGCATCGTCAAGGCGGCGAAGGAGTCGTCGCTGCGGATCCGCAAGGCGGCCGGCGGCAAACTGGCGCCACCGGCCTGCTGTGGCTGAACCGGCTACTGCACGAACTCGTTGGTGAAGACGTCCTTGTAGCTCTTGAGGGCGTCTTCCGGCTTCAGCAGCTTGGCCTCGATGCTGACCTTCTCCGAATTGGCGAGGCTCGCTTCGGTGATGCGGATGTCCTTCGCCTGGGCCTGGCGCACGGTTTCCCAGGCTGCGTCGAGCAGCTTGGGGTCCATCTTGTCGAACCGCTTGCGCAGCATGTTGAGCGCCTCGGCCGGATTGTCCTGGATGAACTTCGCGGCTGCGGCATAGGCGCGCACGATCCTGACGCATTTGTCGCGGTTCTGCTGGCAGGTCCCGGCCCGAGTCTGCACCAGGCCATAGGCGAAGGGCAGCAGGTCCGGCGCATCGGTGACGCCGCTCGCCAGCATGATGGCGTCGCCCCTGACCACCGCATCGGTGGTGAACGGCAGCGACGTGGCGAAGCCATCGACCGACTTGTTCATCATCGCCGGCAGCATGGCGGGCGGGTCCATCGGCGCGATGCGCACGTCCTTCTCGACATCGAGCCCGCCACGGGCCGCCACCAGCCGCTCCCATGCATGGACGATGCTGCCGACGCCCTGGATGGCGATGGTCTTGCCGCGCAGCGCCTTCGCGCGGTCGATGAACGGCGATTTCTCGGTGATGCCGGCCGCGGCGGCGACGTCCTTGCGCATCACCATTTCGACCAGCGGCCGGTCGATCAGGTTGGCGATGGCCAGGAGCTTCTGCCCCTGCGCCGCAGCGCGCAGGAACACCGGGCCGGTGCCGATGGTGAAATCCGCGCTGCCCGCGATCACGGCATTCACCGCCGCCACGCCGACCAGGAAGCGGTGCGTGACCTTGAGGCCTTCCTTTTTGTAGAAGCCGCCATCCTCGGCGATGAAGGCGGAACTAAACGTCAGGGTCTGCGCGGGAAGCGCGACGATCACGTCCGTTTCCTGAGCAAGGGCCGGCGTCAACGGCGCGCCCGTCGCCATCATCAAGGCCAGCGTCGCCACGCCCGCAATGCGTCCGATCATGTGATCCTCCCGATTATTCTTTATGATGAAAAGTTGTGTAACAGGCCCATGGTTGGGCTACAATGGGCACAACAGGGAGGCGCGGCATTCCGCCCGGTCGCAGCGGCCGCAATAACGCTGCGGATGGGCCATGCCAGAACCCCCGATCGGGGTGGGAATGAGCAGTCTGGACGAAAGCCGTCACAACGACGCCGGCTCATTGAATCAGAATTCCGTTGTCGGCGCGCTGAAGGCGCATCGCGATCAGATTCTGGTGTTCGTCATCCTGATCGTCATCTGGCAGCTGCTGAGCTGGCGGCTCGGCGTCTACTGGGTCAGTTCGCCGTGGGGCGTGCTGAGCCGGTTTGTCGCGGGGATCCTGGACGGCGATCTGCTCATCAACGCCGGCTACACTTTCACTGAGGCCATTTCCGGCTTTCTGCTGGGCGCCATTCCGGCCGCGCTGCTGCCGCTCGCCCTGCGCAAATATCCGATGACGACCGCCATCCTCGACCCGGTGATGGTCGGCGGCTATGGCGCGCCGAAGCTCGCGCTCGCGCCGCTGTTCATCCTCTGGTTCGGCATCGGCATCGAATCCAAGGTCGCGCTGGTCGCGATCACGGTGTTCTTCATCGTTTATTTCAGCACGCTGTCCGGCGTGCGCGCGCTGGACACGAAACTGGTGCAGATGGCGCAGGTGATGGGCGCGAACGAACGCGACGTCGCCCGCCACATCGTGTTCCCCGGTGCGGTGCCTTACATCTTCACCGGGCTGCGCATCGCCATGCCCTATTCAATCGGCGGCGCGGTGATTGCCGAACTGCTCTCCGCCAACCGCGGGCTTGGCTATCTCGTGCAGCTCGGCGCAATGAACTTCGACACCACCGGCATTTTCACCGCGCTCGCCGCCGTCACCTGCATCGTCGCGCTCGGCAACTGGGCGGTCGATATCGTGGAGCGCCGCTTGCTGCGCTGGCGGCCGGTCGCCGATGTCGCGATGCAGGCAGGAACCTGAGTCATGACCGATGCGCCGC
>Ga0180223_1002345_pt1 | contig 11635 bp, 8 predicted proteins | sample eDN5th30CKraftOP_FD_151337 | JGI IMG/M metagenome (GOLD analysis project Ga0180223, IMG submission 151337) | Enriched Organic Plus compost microbial communities from Emeryville, California, USA - eDNA 5th pass 30_C Kraft OP (version 2) (version 2) ...
CCGCCATCGCCGCGCGGTACTCGTCGGCGGCCCCGCCTGCGCGGCCGCCGCATCCGTCTCGGTGAGCGCCGCCGCGGTCGCCGAGACCGAGACGGTCACCATCTCGTACGACACCGGAGGAACGGTCGGCGCCAAGAACTGGGTCGGGATCTTCCGGCACGGCGTCAAGCCGGGAACCGGCTCACCGTCGCTCGACTGGCGATATGCGAGCGCGGTCTCCGGCTCGTGGACGTGGGGCCCCGGCGCTCGCGGCGGCTGGACCAACGAGGCCTCGAGCATCGCTCCCGGCGAGGTCGACGTCTACCTGTTCGCGAACGACGGATACAGTGTGCTCGCGGGGCCGACCGTGCTCGACATCCGCGCGGCGAGCACGCCGCGCACCAACCCGAAGCCCGCCGTCAACGGCGTGAGCGAGCTCAACGTACTCACCTTCAATCTGTGGATCGGCGGCAGCAAGGTCGCGAACGGCGCTCATCAGGTCGCCGAGGTCATGCGGCAGGCGGATGTCGATGTCGCGTTCCTGCCCGAGCGCGGGGATGCGCCGGCGAAGATCGCCGCCGAGCTCGGCTACGACCAGTTCACACCCGCCTCGACGAACACGGGCATCGTCTCGCGCTATCCGATCCTCGCCACCAGCACGGTCGGTCGGTGGACCAAGGCGATCCTCGACGTCAACGGCACCGAGGTGCCGTCTACGGTGGTCACCTCGAGTACCGCTGGTACTCGGAGTACCTGCCGCGCGGCTACGGCGCCGGCGCGGTCGGCGACTGGCCCGCGGCCTACAAGAGCTGGGATGAGCTCGACGCGCCCGTCACCGACGTCGACGTCATCCTCGAGATGAACGCGCAGTCGGCGAAGATCGGCGCCGGCCCGGCTCCACTGCGCGTGCCGGAGGGCTGGCTTCTGCTGCATCACGGGGTCTCGGGTGCGATGCCCAAGGGCTTCGAGCTCGCGCACGGATCGATCTACGCCGCGGGAGCGATGCTGTTCGACCCCGCCGATCCCCGTCGCGTCATCGCCCGCACGATGGAGCCGCTTCTCACGCCCGAGACGCCGGAGGAGACCTCGGGCACGCTCGCGAACGTGGTGTTCCCGACCGCGATCGAGGAGATCGCAGGCCGCCGGTTCGTGTTCTATGGGATGGCCGACTCCTCGATCGGCGTCGCCGAGCTCGTGCCGCAGCAATAGCGCGGCCTACGGCGTGGCGCGGAACCGGTAGCTCGCCGAACCCGGGGCCGGGAAGTCGGCGGCCGTTCCGCAGTCGAGCACCCTCGCGTTCGTCGCACTCGCGTCGTGCACCGCCGCTCGGACGGACACGTTCGCCGCGTGGTGGTTCATCGCGAGGTAGTTGTTGTCGTCCGACTTCGCGAGCACGAGAGCGGGGGTGGCTCCATCACGCGCGGCGAACGTGGTGAGGCGGTGCTCACTCGGGCCGCGAAGAGGTGGTGCTCGCTGATGCCGCCCGACGCTCGGCGTCGTGCTGGCGGAGCGCCGCGAGCACTGCGCCCTTGATGACGAAGTAGAGAACGGCGAGCACGACGATCGGTCCGGCGATCGACAGCAGGACGACGAGGAAGCCCGCGATGTTCACACGACGAGTATGGCCGAGCTTTGTTCACTCGCGCCAGGCCCCGTCGTGACGGCGTCAGGATGCCGGGAAGCTCACGCGCGCGAGCTCTTGCGACACGTGCCACATGCGGCGGGCGCCGTCGGCGTCACGCAGGGGCCGGTAGAGACGCTGCGGCCCGGGCGCGCCGCCGAGGTGGCCGGGGCCGCTCGGTCCCGTGAACGAGCCGCCTGCGGCATCCGGTGACGTCGCCGCGTAGAGGGCGGGGAGGCCCGCGCTCTCGGGCGTGCCCGTGATACCGAGCCGGGTCAGCGTCCGGATGACGCGCCGCGCGGACGTCTCGCGCTCGCGGCCGAGCTCGGGCCGGGCGGCGAGGAGGCTCGTCGGTGCGACGCCGGGATGCGAGAGGGTGCTCGTGAGGCCCCACCCGGCGGCAGCGCTGCGTCGCTCGAGCTCGAGGGCGAAGAGGCCGAGCGCGATCTTCGACTGTCGGTAGGCGCGCATGCCGTCGTAGGAGCGCTCACTGTTGAGGTCGTCCCAGGCGATGGCGCCGCGGCTCGCCGCGATGCTCAATTGCGTCGTGACGCGCGCGCGGCCCGCGCGAAGGAGGGGCAGCAGCTGGGCCACGAGCGCGACGTGGCCGAGGTGGTTGGACCCGAACTGCAGTTCGAAGCCGTCGGCGGTCGTCTGGCGCTCGGGCGGCGTCATGACGCCGGCGTTGTTGATGAGCACGTGCACGGGGCGGGCCTCCGCGCGCAGCGTCTCGCCGAGCGCGGCCACGGAGTCGAGCGACGAGAGGTCGAGATCGCGCAACGAGGCCTCGGCACCGGGGACGGCATCCCGGATGCGCGCGAGCGCCGCCTCGCCCTTCGCGCGGTTGCGTACGGGCAGCACGAGCTCGGCACCGGCGGCCGCGAGGCGGATCGCGATGCCGAGGCCGATGCCGTCGCTGCCGCCCGTGACGACGGCGCGGCGCCCGGTGAGATCGGGGATGGTCAGGTCGATGCGTGTGCGGGGCATGACTCCACGTTCGCCCGGTGCGTCGACGGCATCCAGGGATCATCGATCCCCGGATGCGGCGGCAGGGCGTGGGGCAGGGTAGAAGGGTCATGGAGGTGGCGCGATGATCGACCGAGCCGGGCTCGCGGCGTTCTTGCGCACGCGTCGCGAGGCGCTGCAGCCGGAAGACGTCGGCCTGCCTCGTGGGCCGCGCCGCCGCACGAGCGGCCTGCGGCGCGAGGAGGCCGCCGCGCTCGCCCACATGTCGACCGACTACTACACGCGACTCGAGCAGGAACGCGGTCCGCAGCCGTCGGAGCAGATGGTCGCGGCGATCGCTCAAGGGCTGCACCTCAGCCTCGCGGAACGCGATCATCTCTTCCGGCTCGCGGGGCATCATCCGCCTGTTCCGGGTTCGGCGGTCGAGCATATGAGCCCCGGCATGCTGCGCATCTTCGACCGCTTGCACGACACGCCCGCCGAGATCGTCACGGAGCTCGGCGAGACGCTGCGCCAGACGGCGCTCGGCGTCGCGCTCACGGGAGACCTGACCGGATACCGCGGCCCGGCCCGCAGCATCGGCTTCCGCTGGTTCACCGACCCCTCAGCGCGCGAGCGCTACGCGCCCGAGGATCACGACTTCCTCGGGCGACTGTGGGCGTCCGGCCTGCGCGAGGCGGTCGGGCTTCGTGGCCCGCGCTCGCGTGCCGCGCGGCTTGCGGAGCTGCTGCTCGCCGAGAGCGAGGAGTTCCGCGTTCTGTGGGATCGTCACGAGGTGGGGCTGCGCCCGCGCGAGGTCAAGCACTTCATCCACCCGGAGGTCGGCGCGCTCGAGCTCTCGTGCCAGACGCTCGTCGACCCGGCTACCTCGCACTCGCTGCTCGTCTACACGGCGGTGCCGGGCAGCGAGAGCGCCGAGAAGCTGCAGCTGCTCGCGGTCGTGGGGGCGGCGGGGCTGCGGTAGCGCGGCGTCCCTCCACGGCGCCCGCTCGGGGCGCGGCGGACGGCGGCCGCCCGCTCGACGTCAGCGGCGCTCGATCGTCGAGCCCCGGATGACGAGCCGCACGGGCAGGTACTCGACGCCCGCCGACGACGGCGTGTTGTCGAGCGCCCCGAAGATGCGCATCGCGGCGGCGCGCCCGAGCTGCTGCAGGTTCGCATCGATCGTCGTGAGCTCGGGGCGCGAGTTCGTCGAGAGGATCTCCCAGTTGTCGAAGCCGATGACCGCGACGTCTTCGGGCACGTCGCGTCCGAGGTCGCGCAGCGTGTCGAGCACGCCGCGGGCGATCTGGTCGGAGCCGCACACGAAGCCGTCGATGTCGGGGTGCTGCTTCATGAGCAAGGCCGCGGCATCCCGGCCCCACGCCTCCGACCAGTCGGAGAACATGGGTGCCGCGACGAACTCGGCGTCCACCTCGGCGATCGCGTCGAGAGCACCGCGCGTGCGATCCTGAGCGGCCGCGTAGGAGGGGTCGCCCGAGACGATCGCGAGGCGCCGTCGCCCGCAGGCGACCATGTGCTCGACGGCGATGCGGCCGCCAGAGTAGTTGTCGGGCGTGAGCGAGGTGTCGCGCGGGTCGTCGGAGGGCGCATAGGCGTAGACGACGGGAACGGGGATGTCGCGCCCGAGCGACGGGCGAGGGTCCGTCTGGCGGCCCACGACGATGATGCCGTCGACACGCCGGGTGAGCAGGGCCCGCAAGTGGTGCTGCTCGCGGATGGCGTCGCCGCGCGCGTCGCACAGGAACACGTTGATCTCGCCCGCGCCGAAGGCGTCCTCGGCGCCCATGAGGATCGGGATGACGAAGCGGCCCTCGAGGTCGCTCGTGAGCAGCCCCACCGTGCCGGTCTTGCCAGCGAGCAGCCCGCGTGCGACCTCGTTGGGCGTGAACTGCAGGCTCTTCGCCGCGGCGAGCACGCGCTGGCGCGTCGCGGCGGCGACCTGGTCGCGCCCGTTGAGCGCCTTCGACGCCGTCGCGATCGAGACGCCTGCGGCCTTCGCGACGTCGCCGAGGGTCGCCGCGCGCCCGTAGGGCGGGGGATCGCTGCTCGGCATCATCACTCCTTTTCGGAAACACTACAACCCTCGACACTTGACGGCACGTGTTCACGGTGTCATAGTGACCGAAAACCATTTCGGGTTTTCGAAACCATGCACCACCAGCGGGCCGATCGGCCCACTCAACGACGAGTGAAGGAGATCACGCGAATGACCCCCACCTTCCATCGGCGACTCCGGAAGGCCGGCACCCTGCTGGCCACCGGCGCGCTGGTCACCGCCCTTGCGGCGTGCTCCGGCGGCGACCCGGGCGGGAGCACCCCGCCCGCGGACATCCCCGCCGAGGGCGTCGACGACGGCTCGACGCTCACACTCTGGACGCGCGCCCCCCTCGAGAAGCAGGCGAAGCTGCTCGTCGAGGCCTACAACGCGAGCCACGAGAACCAGGTCGAGCTCACGGTCGTGCCGAACGACGACTACGTCGCCAAGGTCGGCGCGGCGGCGGGCTCCAACGGCCTGCCCGACCTCTTCGCGGCCGACATCGTGTACGTGCCCAACTGGGTTCAGCAGGGCCTCTTCCAGGACATCAGCGCCCAGATCGACGGCCTCGACTTCAAGGACGAGATCAACAAGGGCCACCTCGCCGCGGGGACCTACGAGGGCAAGGAGCACGTGCTGCCCTTCGTTCTCGACCTCTCGATGCTCTTCTGGAACAAGGAGCTCGCGAGCGAGGCGGGGCTCGACGCCGAGGCCGGTCCCGCCAACCTCGAGGAGTTCGCCGAGTGGGCGAAGGCCATCCAGGCCCTCGGCAAGCCGGGCGTCTACGGAACGGCGACGGGCCTCAATTGCGGCGGCTGCCTCGTGTTCACGTGGTTCCCCAGCGTGTGGGCCGACGGCGAGCAGGTCATGAACGACGACGGGACGGAGTCGCTCCTCGCCTCTGACACCGCGAATGACGTCTACGCGACCTGGAAGGAGCTGTGGGACGCGGGCGCCGTGCTGCCCTCCTCGAAGGACGAGGCCGGGCCCACATGGACGGCCGGCTTCACCGAGGGCAAGGTCGGGCTCATGTTCTACCCTGCGACGCTGCTCTCGTCGACGCCCTTCGACGTCGGCGTGGCCGGCATCCCGGGACCGAAGGGCGGCGGCTCGACCTTCGTCGGTGGCGACGGCATCGGCATCTCGAAGGACTCGAAGCTCGCGCCCCAGGCGTGGAACTTCCTGAGCTGGATGATGTCGGAGGATGCGCAGGTCGGCGTGCTCGCGAAGAACCACGACGTGGTCTCGCGCGCCGACCTCGCGAACAACGAGTTCTCGTCGGCTGACCCGCGCCTCATCACGATCAACGAGGTCGCGGGCAAGGGCGACACCCCCGTCGCGCTCAACTTCCAGCAGGCGTTCAACGCCCCCGGCAGCCCGTGGCTCACGCTCGTGCGCAACGCCGTGCTGGGAGACGGCTCGAGCGTGGATGCTGACAGCGACGAGATCACCGCGGTGCTCTCGCAGTAGTCCTCATCCATCCCGCCCGGGGCCGGTCGTCGACGACGGCGACCGGCCCCGGCATCCCGAAAGGCGAACCGTCATGAGCGTCGGAGCTCTCTCCTCACCCCCCGTCCGCGCGCGTCCTGCCCGCCGCGGCGCCCGGGAGGCGCTGAAGGGCTGGCTGTACGCCGCCCCCACGGCGATCTTCATCCTGCTGCTCTTCGTGCTGCCCCTCGTCACGGTGTTCCGGATGTCGGCATCCGATTGGCCGCTGCTCGCGGGCGATCGCGGCATCAACTTCCCCGAGAACTTCACGGACGCCGTGCGCAACCGGTTCTTCCTCGACTCGGTCGTCTTCACGCTCACCTACACCGTGCTCGCGACCGTGCTGCTCATCGTGCTGGGCCTCGGCCTCGCCCTGCTCGTGCAGGAGTCGACGCGCTGGAAGGGCGTGCTGCGCACGGCCTTCCTCGTGCCGAGCGCGCTCGGCCTCGCCTCGGCCTCCCTGCTCTTCTATGTGCTCTACTCGCCCATTGCGGGCCCCTTCGCCGAACTCATGCACTCGTGGGGCGTGAGCTTCCTCGGCACGCCCGAGGCAGCCCTCTGGTCGACGCTCTTCCTCATCGTCTGGCGGTATGCGGGCTTCTACATGCTGCTCATGCTCGTGGGGCTGCAGGGCATCCCCGACGAGGTCTACGAGGCCGCGCGCATCGACGGCGCGAGCCGCTGGCAGATCTTCAGCCGCGTGACGCTCCCGCTGCTGCGCCCGACGCTCGCCCTCACGACGGTGCTGTGCGTCACGGGCTCGCTGCTCGCGTTCGAGCAGTTCTACATCCTCACGAAGGGCGGCCCCGACAACTCGACCATCACGGTCGTGCAGCTCATCTACTCGGTCGCCTTCCAGGGGCAGAACGACCTGGGCGTCGCGGGCGCCCTCTCGGTCATCGTGCTCCTCGCCCTTGTCGTCATCAACTTCGTGCAGTTGCGCGCGTTCCGCACCACTGAGGAGAGCTGATGTCCCGCACTCCGACCACGACGCTCGGCGGCGTCGCGATCCGTACGCCCTTCTGGGTGCTCACGGGCGGGCTCGCCGTGATCTTCCTCTACCCCCTCGTCTGGACGGCCGTGTCGTCGGTCGCACCCCGCGCGGGCACGAGCCAGACCGAGGGCTGGGGCTTCGGCAACTACCTCGCCCTCGTCGACTACCAGGCGGGCGTCTGGGTCTACCTGTTCAACTCGCTCGTCGTCTCGGTGCTCACGGTGGCCATGACGCTCGTGCTCTCGCTGCTCGCGGGCTACGCGTTCGCGCGCTTCCGCTTCCCGGGCAAGAACGGGCTCTTCCTCGCCGTGCTCGGCATCCTCATGGTCCCGTACGCGACGCTCCTCATCCCGCTCTACGTGCTGCTCAACCAGGTGGGCCTCTCGAACTCGCTCCTCGGCGTCGCGCTCGTGCTCACGGTGTTCCAGCTGCCCTTCTCGATCTTCATGATGCGCATCTCGTTCGAGTCGATCCCGCGCGAGATGGACGAGGCCGCGATGGTCGACGGCTGCTCGAACTTCTCGGCGCTGTGGCGCGTGCTCATCCCCGCGGTCAAGCCGGGGCTCATCACGGTGGGCCTCTTCGCGTTCCTCGCGGCGTGGAACGACTTCTTCGCGCCGCTCATCCTCATCAACGACTCCAACCGGATGACGCTCCCGCTCGCGGTCTCGAACCTGCGCGGGCAAGTGCAGGGCGTCGTCGACTACGGCGCGACCGAGGCGGGCGTCGTCGTGCTCGCGCTGCCCTGCATCGTGCTCTTCCTGATCCTCCAACGGCACTACGTGCGCGGCTTCATGTCCGGCGCTTTCAAGGGATGACCATGACCACGACCACGACCACGACGATCGCCCCGGTCGTCCCGACGCGCGGGGCGCTTCGTCCCCTCGGCCTCGACGAGGTGCGCATCGCATCCGGGTTCTGGGCCGATCGCCAGGAGGTCAACCGCGCCGCGACGCTCCCGCACATCGAGCACTGGCTCGAGCGGGAGGGGTGGCTCGGCAACTTCGATCGCGCGGCCGCAGGCACGCTGCCCGAGGGGCGTCGAGGCCGTGAGTTCTCGGACTCCGAGGTCTACAAGTACCTCGAGGCCGTGGCGTGGGAGCTCGGCCGATCGGATTCCCCCGAGCTCGAGGAGCGGTTCCGTGCCGTCGTGCGGCGGATCGCGGCAGCGCAGGAGCCCGATGGGTATCTCAACACGCGCTTCGGGCGCCCCGGGCAGGAGCCGCGCTGGTCCGACCTCGAGTGGGGCCACGAGCTCTACTGCCTCGGGCATCTCTTCCAGGCTGCCGTCGCGCGAGCGCGCACGCGTCCGGATGCGGATGACGGCCTCATCGAGGTTGCGCGCCGCGCCGCGGACCTCGTGTGCGAGGTGTTCGGCGAGAACGGCATCCCCGCGGTGTGCGGCCACCCCGAGATCGAGGTCGGTCTCGCCGAGCTCGCGCGCGTCACGGGGGAGTCCCGCTACCTCGAGCAGGCACAGCGCTTCATCGATCGCCGCGGGCACGGGGCGCTGCATCCCATCGAATGGGGCTCCGGGTACTTCCAGGACGATGTGCCGATCCGCGAGACGGAAGCGCTGCACGGCCATGCGGTGCGCGCGAACTACCTTGCCGCCGCGGCCGTCGACGTCGCGGTCGAGACGGGTGAGGATGGGCTGCTCGACGCCCTGCGCCGCCAGTGGGACCGCACCGTCGCGCGCCGCACCTACATCACGGGCGGTCAGGGCTCGCACCACCAGGACGAGGCGTTCGGCGACGACTTCGAGTTGCCGCCCGACCGCGCCTACTCCGAGACATGCGCGGGCGTCGGCTCCGTCATGTTCAGCTGGCGCCTGCTGCTCGCGACGGGTGAGGCGCGCTACGCCGACCTCATCGAGCGCACGCTCTACAACGTCATCGCGACCTCGCCGTCGCACGACGGGCGCGCCTTCTTCTATGCGAACACGCTCCACCAGCGCGAGGTGGGCGCACCCGTCGACCCCGACGTCATCTCGTCGCGTGCCGAATCCTCCCTGCGGGCGCCGTGGTTCGAGGTGTCCTGCTGCCCGCCGAACGTGGCGCGCACGCTGGCGAGCCTCGCCGCCCTGGTGGCGACGGTCGACGACGCGGGCGTGCAACTGCACCAGTTCGCCGAGGCCGAGATCCGCACGAGCCTCGGCGACGGTCGGAGCGTCGCGCTCGCGATCGAGACGGCCTACCCCCGCGACGGCGTCGTGCGCGTGAGGGTGCTCGACGCGCCGCATGACGCGTGGACGATCGCGCTGCGCGTGCCCGCGTGGGCGACGGGCGCCGAGGCGGTGCTCGCCACCGCCGGCGGAGAGCGGATGCTCGACGCGCGCCCCGGGTACCTGACGGTCACCGAGAGCTTCGCGCCCGGCGACGTGCTCGAGCTGCGGCTGCCGGTCGAGCCGCGCGTCGTCGTCGCGGATCCGCGCATCGACGCCGTGCGCGGCTGCGTCGCGATCGAGCGCGGGCCCGAGGTGCTGTGCCTCGAGTCGCCCGACCTGCCGGAGGGCGTGCGGCTCGACGAGCTCGCGTTCGATCCGCAGGCACCTCTCGCGGATGCCGACGGCGGCGTGACGGGGGGCTTCATCGTGCGGGCGAGCGACGATCGGCCGTGGCCGTACGCGGGCGACGAAACGGTCGAGGAGCGCAGCCGCGCCCGCATCCGGCTCATCCCGTACCACGACTGGGCCGAGCGCGGGCCGGCGACGATGCGCGTGTGGATCCCGCTCGCGGACGGCGAGGGGTAGCCGCCGCGGCCGCGCGCGATTATGTGGCGGAGCCGGGTCGCCGTCAAGCCCGGGGCCGACATCCGCTCGCCCGCTCATGATGACCTCATGCAGCAGACGACGCGACCGGGGGGTGGCGGGATGCGCGTGGTCGAGACCGCGGTCTACCGGGGCCCCAATCTCCGCGGATCCCAGCCCATGGTGCGGTTGCGCATCGATCTCGGCGCGCTCGAGGAGTGGCCGAGCGACCGCATCCCGGGGTTCGTCGAGCGCCTGACCGAGCTCCTGCCGGGGCTCGCGTCGCACGGCTGCAGCCTCGGACGGCCGGGCGGCTTCCTCGAGCGCTTGCGCGATGGCACGTGGCTCGGCCACGTCGTCGAGCACGCGGCGATCGAGTTGCAGTGCATGGTGGGGTCGCGCGTGACGCGCGGCAAGACGCGCGGCGTGCCGCGCTCGCCCGGCGTCTACGACGCGCTCTACGCCTACGAGGATGCCGAGGTCGCGCTCGCGGCGGGCGCCGTCGCCGTGCGCCTCGTCTCGTCGCTCCTGCCCGAACCCCTGTGCCTCTTCGACTGCGGGCGGCTGCGGATGCCGGAGCAGACCGCCGACGACGGCCCCATCCCCGGCATGGCCGCGCTGCGCGCGCTCGCGGCGCGCCGCCGGCTCGGACCGACGACTGCGAGCCTCGTCGAGGCGGCCCGTCGGCGCGGCATCCCCGTGCACGTGCCGGGCGACGGGAGCCTCGTGCGACTCGGCTACGGCGCCAACCAGCGGCGCATCCGCGCGAGCATCACGATGCGACGTCCCATCTCGCGGTCGAGCTTGCGGGTGACAAGCAGCGCACGCGCCGCGTGCTGCAGCAGGCCGGGCTTCCCGTGCCGGCCGGTGAGGTCGTCGCGAGCGTCGAGGAGGCGGTCGCGGTCGCAGAGCGTCTCGGCGGTGCCGTCGTGCTCAAGCCGCTCGACGGCAACCACGGGCGCGGCGTCTCGGTCGGCCTCTGCGGTGCCGAGGAGGTCGCGCGAGGCTTTGAGCTCGCGCGGCGGCACGGCCCCCGCGTCATCGTCGAGCAGCTCGTCGTGGGCCGCGACTACCGCGCGCTCGTGGTCGACGGGAAGCTCGTAGCGGTCGCGGAGCGGCGTCCCGCCCGCGTCGTAGGCGACGGCGAGCACACCATCGAGCAGCTCGTCGAGCTCGCCAACGCCGACCCGCGCCGCGGCACAGGACACGCGCGCGCCCTCACGCGCATCGCCATCGACGCGGAGGCCGAGCTCGTGCTCACCGCGAACGGGCTCGATCGTATGAGCGTGCCGCATCCGGGTCGCGTCGTGCTGCTGCATCGCACCGCGAACCTCTCGACGGGAGGCGACGCGGTCGACCGCACCGACGAGGTGCATCCGCGCAACGTCGCGGCCCTCGAGCGCGCGGCGCGCACGATCGGCCTCGACATCGCGGGCATCGACATCATGTGCCCCGACCTCGCCGAGCCGCTCGACGAGGTGGGCGGGGCGATCCTCGAGATCAACGCGGCCCCGGGCTTCCGCATGCACCTCGCGCCGTCGGCCGGCACGCCGCGCGACGTCGCGAGCCCCGTCATCGACATGCTCTACCCACCCGGCTCGAGCTCGCTCATCCCCGTCATCGGGGTCACGGGCACGAACGGCAAGTCGACGACCGTGCGGATGATCGCCCACCTCCTCCAGGCATCCGGCAAGCGCGTCGGGATGACGACGACGAGCGGCATCTACATCGACGGCGAGCGCATCGCGAAGCTCGACGCGAGCGGCCCGCGCAGCGCCCAGCGGGTGCTCGACGACCCCG
>Ga0180223_1002346_pt1 | contig 11628 bp, 9 predicted proteins | sample eDN5th30CKraftOP_FD_151337 | JGI IMG/M metagenome (GOLD analysis project Ga0180223, IMG submission 151337) | Enriched Organic Plus compost microbial communities from Emeryville, California, USA - eDNA 5th pass 30_C Kraft OP (version 2) (version 2) ...
GGCGTTGGTGCCCCTGGCCGGAATCGAACCAGCACTCCTTGCGGAACTCGATTTTGAGTCGAGCGCGTCTACCAGTTCCGCCACAGGGGCGCTTGCAGCACGGGTCAGGCGCGGCGAGCGGGCGGACTATAGCCAGCGGCGTCGGCGGGTCAACCGGCTGTGATCCTTCCTCCCTCGACACTTCGGAGCGGCCACGCTAGGAGCGGTCAAACCGGGAGGCAGGCTTTGTCCGACGCTGTTTTTTCGTCCGATCGATCGGCGCAATCGCGCGCATTCTGGATGGCACTCGCGATCTGTGCGATCGCATCCGTCACCATCGCGGGGGCATGGTTTTTCCAGCTCGTGCTCGGCATCCAGCCGTGCCCGATGTGCCTCGAGCAGCGGTACGCTTATTATCTCGGCATCCCGCTCGCTGCCGTGCTGGCGATGGCGGCCGCGCGCGATGCGCCGCGCTCCCTGCTGGTGGCGGGGTTCGCCGTGCTGTTTTGCCTGACGGTGTTCAACAGTGCCTTCGGCGTCTATCACGCCGGCGTGGAATGGGGCTTCTGGCCGGGACCGACCGAGTGCACCGGCCCGGCGAGCGTCGATTTCGGCGCACCCGGCAATCTTCTGGAGAATCTCAAGACCGCCAAGGTCGTGCGCTGCGACGAGGTGCAGTGGTCTTTCCTCGGCCTGTCGCTGGCGGGTTACAATGCGTTGATTTCGGCCCTGATGGCGGCCCTCGCGGGATGGGGGCTGCTCGGCCTCGGCAACCGCCGCCCGGCATAATTATTTTCCTGCACCCATGAAAAAGCCGGCGGTGTTGCCGCCGGCTCAAGTTTCAGGGCAGGTGAGGTACTACGTCTACGCACTCAACAAAAAGCTATTTCTTCGCCGCATCGCGCTTGCACTTTGAGCGAAACTTATGACGCTCCTTGCCGTGCAAACCCTTCGCGTCGGCCTGCTTGGAGCAGTCGATCGAGACGGCCGAGCGTGGTTTCTCGGCCTTGGTTTTGGCGGCAGGCGCGGGCGCCGTTTTGGCTGCAGGCGCAGGCGCCGGAGCCTGGGCAAAGGCGGGCCCTGCAAGCAGGCAGCAAACGAATGCGGTACCGAGTGTGCGGGAGAAGAAGGTCATGATTGAGCCTCAAGTTCAGGCTCACACCTTGTCGCCGGGCGGATGAACTGCTCATGAACGGCCGAGCACTTCGGTATCGGGAGGCGATATTTTAAATCACAGTTTCGTTCCTGCGTTGAAACCCTCCGGCGCTGCGCTAGGATCGGGCGTCTTACATTCAGGAGGCAAGCGATGATTTTTCAATCGAAATTGCTATTTGCCATGGCTGCGGTGGGTTTGATCAGCGTGTCTGCTCCGAGTCCGGCAAGCGCGCTGTCGATGACCGAATGCAGCGCCAAATATAAGTCGGCGAAGGCCGACGGCTCGCTTGGCGGACAGAGCTGGAAGGATTTCCGCAAGGCGAAATGTGGTTCGGACGCTGCGGCAGCGCCGGCTGCTGCACCGGCGACGGCGTCGGCAAAACCCGCCGCCAAGCCCATGGCTGCTCCCGCGCCGATGGCCACGGGACGAGCGGTTTATCCGAGCGCGATCTCCCCGAAATATGCCTCGGAGAGCCCCGGCAAGGGCCGCATGCACACCTGCGTTGACCAGTACAATGCCAACAAGAGCAGCAATGCGAATGGCGGCATGAAATGGATTCAAAAAGGCGGCGGCTACTACAGTGAGTGCAACAAGCACCTGAAGGGCGGCTAGTCCTGCATCCCGCAGAGCGATTCTGCGGATGTTGTTATCAACGCGGCGGAAGAATGGGCGCAGGCTCGTTTCCGCCGCGATATTTTTATCTATCGTGCCGCGAGAGATCCGATGCCGCGCTGCAATGCATCACGCACTTCTTGTTCCGATCTCGAAACCTGCGAATATTGGTATACAAAATATCTGTAATTTATTTGATGGCATCGCCGGGCATTCCGGTATTTAGCGGTAGACAGTTGAATCGCGATTTTCTTTTCTGCGCATGGCCGCCCGTGGCCGCGACGTTGTTTGAGAACAACGGTCAGGTTCAGGTGAATGACGACGACTGCATGGGCTCCTCGAAGCCGGCCGGATCTTGGATTTTCGACTCTCGCCAATAGCCGCCGGGTTTTCCTGGCGCTTGCGGTGTTTGTTCTGATCGGCGCGATCGCGGTCTGGGAAATCGCATCGGCGATGTCGTCGCGCGCGCTGCGCGAGATCGAGGCCGCTGGCTTTCAGCGGATCGAGCTTTATTCAAGTACGGTCTCGAATGCGCTGGCCACCTATGCCTATCTTCCGGCAGTGCTTGCCCGCGACAGTGACATCGCGGCCGCCGTCAGCGGATCAAGTGCGGCGGTGGCGGCTGCAAACGCGAAACTGCGGCTGACCAACGAGAATGCACACAGCGCCGCGATCTATGTGATGGATACGACGGGGCTGACCCGCGCTTCGAGCAACTTCGACAGCAAGTGGTCGTTCGTCGGACAGAATTATTCGTTCCGGCCCTATTTCATCCAGGCGATGCAGGGGCAGCCGGGACACTTCTATGGCGTAGGCTCAACCACGAATCTGGCCGGCTATTTCATTTCCAGCCCGATCTATTCGGCCGGCGACATCGTCGGCGTCGTGGTCGTCAAGATTGATCTCGAACCGCTTCAGGCGGAATGGGCCAGCGGCGGCGAACGCCTGTTCGTGATGGATAGAAACAAGGTCGTGATCCTGTCGAGCTATCTCGGCTGGAAATACGGCATGCTGCATGCGCTTGGGCCCAGCGTCGCCCGAGAGTTGAAAGAGACGCAGGAATACGGCAACGCCAATCTGCGTGTTCTCGCCTTCAAGAGGCTCGGCAGCCTTGCCACGCACTCCTCGGTGGTGGAATTCGAGAAGCACCGCTATCTGATGCAGACGCGCAATTTCGGCGACGATGGCTGGACCATCGGCTATCTGAGCGACATCGCGCCGGTGAATGCCAAGTGGCGCGAGGTCATGATCTCAAGCTGCGCGGTTCTGGCGCTTCTGGTGCTGCTTGGGCTGTTCTTCTGGCAGCGGCGCTTACGGCTTCATACCGAATTGCGCGCCCGCAAGGCGATTTCCGAGGCGCTGCGGGTGGCGCACGATCAGCTTGAGCAGAAAGTGAGAGAACGGACGCTCGATCTGGAAGCGGAAATATCCGAGCGCCACAAGGCCGAGATCGAATTGCGCTCGACTCAGGAGGAATTGATCCACGCGGGCAAGATGGCGGCTCTGGGTCAGATGTCGGCGGCCATCGCCCATGAGATCAATCAGCCGCTGGCTGCGATCCAGACGTTTTCGGCCTCGACGCGCCTTCTCTACGAGAAGGACGACAAGAAAGGCGTCAGCGCCAATCTTGAAATGATCGCGGACCTGACCAAGCGTCTGGCCGGCATCACCAGCCATCTGCGGACCTTCTCGCATAAATCGGCCATGAAGCGCGATCCGGTCTCGCTGGAATATTGCGTCGATCGTGCGCTGGCGCTGCTGCAGACGACGATCGATCATGCGGAGATCGAAGTCGTCCGTGCGGTGCCGGACGATGCGGTGGTTTGCGGCAATGAAATCCGTCTCGAGCAAGTGCTCGTCAACCTGATCCGGAATGCGATCGATGCGATGCAAGGGCAGCCCGTTCGAAAACTGACGCTGCAGGCAACGCGCGAACAAAATTTCTGGATCTTGAGGGTCGGCGATACCGGCTCCGGAATAGAGCCGGAGAATCTGTCGAAGCTGTTCGAGCCGTTTTTCTCCACCAAGAACGCAGGCGTGGGATTGGGGCTCGGGCTGTCACTGTCCTATACGATCATTCGCGGGTTCGGCGGAACGGTGACGTGCGAGAACAATCCCGATGGCGGCGCTTCGTTTACCGTGAAGCTGCCGATGTTCAATGATGCCGGTGACCATGTCTGAGAAGAATCAAGTCATTTTCGTCGATGACGAAGTCGCGATGCGCGAATCCATGAAGCAATGGCTGGCGCTGGCCAATATCGACGCCACCATCCTGTCGTCCGCGGAAGAGGCGCGCACGCTCATCGACCGGCAGTTTTCCGGCGTGGTGCTGACCGACGTTCAGTTGAAGAAAATGAGCGGGCTCGACCTTCTTCAGCAATGCCTTGCGGTCGATCGCGATATTCCCGTGGTGCTCTTGACCGGCCACGGCGACGTGGCGATGGCGGTCGATGCGATGAAGCAGGGCGCTTACGATTTTCTCGAAAAGCCCTTCGATCCCGACCGTCTCATCGGCACCGTGCGGCGGGCCTGCGAGATGCGCCAGCTTGTGCTGGAGAATCGGCGCCTGCGGCTCGATGCGACGTTCGGCAGCCGCATCGAGCGCAAGCTCGTCGGCATATCGCCCGGCATCCGCCAGTTGCGCAGCGAAATCCTCGAGCTTGCGGCGACGCCGCTCAATGTCGTCATTCGCGGAGAAACCGGCACGGGCAAGGAGCTTGTCGCCAGATGCCTGCATGAGTTCGGGCCGCGCAACGAGCATCCGTTCGTGGCGGTGAATTGCGGTGCGATTCCCGAAACCATGTTCGAGAGCGAGTTCTTCGGGCATGAGCAGGGCGCCTTTACCGGGGCGGTCGGCAAGCGGATCGGACGGCTGGAATACGCACACAAGGGCACGTTGTTTCTTGACGAGATCGAGAGCATGCCGCCGGCCTTGCAGGTCAAGGTGCTGCGCGCATTTCAGGAGAAGGCGTTCGAGCGGCTCGGCTCCCACAAAACGATCCCGTTCGACGCGCGCATTGTCGTTGCGGCCAAGGTCGATCTGTCCGAGGCGGTGAAGGAGGGAAGTTTCCGCGAGGACCTCTATTACCGCCTCAATGTATCCGAGCTGACGATTCCGCCGCTGCGGGCGCGTCTGCAGGACATCGGCCTGTTGTTCGAGCATTTCGTCGCAGAAACCGCGGCCTCGCAGAACCGCGAGGGACGTGAGATCACGGCCATCGATCTGACGAGCCTGTTGAATCATAATTGGCCCGGCAATGTGCGCGAGTTGAAGAACGTCGCGGAGCGGTTTGCGCTCGGCCTGAACGTCAACGGAAAATTCGCGGCGGGCGTCGCTGCGGGCAATCAGGCGCTGACGCAGTCGCTGGCCGAGATCGTCGCGGAATTCGAGCGCGGTGTCATTGAGAAGGCGCTGCTCGCCTGCGAAGGCAATGTCGCGAAAGTTCTGGAGATGCTCGATATTCCGCGCCGCACGTTGAACGAGAAGATGACGCGCTACGCGATCGAGCGGAAGGATTATTGCCGCCCCTGATGCGGTAAGGCGGAATCCTGCTTATTGGCGGGTTTTGATCGGCGATAAACTGCCGACATTCGATCCGCATTATCAGTCTGCTCCCATCTTTCATTGAAATGGCTGCGCTTTTTGCGTTGGCACCGTTCTTGCGATCCTTACGGCAAAAGGCGGCAAACGCCTTGGCGTCTGGGAGGGCGCCGCCGTTGCAGGCTTGAACCGGCAACTTTCTCATTCCTTCCAAAACGATCAATCCGCGCCGGTTCACCGGCGGGAAGAGCTTTGTCCTGTGAGGAGACGTTTATGAAATTTCGCATTGCAATTCTGTCTGTCGCCATGGCTCTGGGCATCCAGTCCGCCCATGCCGAAGATGTTGTCCATCTGGGCAATCTGAAATTCGCTCACTATGGCGCCGTCTCCTACATGAAGGAGATCGCACCGGAGTTCGGCCTGAAGGTCGAAGAGCGGATTTTCGCCAAGGGTCTCGACATCATGCCGGCCATTCTCGCCGGTGAGATCGATGTGGCCGCGAGCGCGCTTGACGCGGCGATTGCCGGCCGGTCCGGCGGCGCGCCAATCTACGTGGTCGCGGGATTTGCGAAGGGTGGCGTGCGTATCGTCGCGTCGAAGAAGAGCGGCATTCATTCGGTTGCCGACTTCAAGGGCAAGAAGATCGGCGTCGCCCGTGGCGGTGCGCAGGAGCTTCTGCTTCTGGCGGAATTGTCGAAGGCCGGCCTGACCTGGTCGGACAAGCCCGGCAAGGACGTCCAGATCTATTATCTGGCCTTCGCCGACCTCAACCAGGCGCTGATCGGCGGTCAGATCGATGCGATCTGCCAGTCCGAGCCGCAGGCGGCCCAGGTCATCAACAAGGGCGCGGGCGTCGAAATCCTCAAGCCGTACGACACGGAAATGGGTGAGCCGATTCGTGCGCTCGTCATGACCGAGAAGATGTACAAGGAGCGCCCCGACGTTGCGAAGCGTTTCATGAAGCTGTTCGTGAAGGCGACGCAGACGTTCAAGAACGACCCGGCACTGGCCGAGAAGTATGTGCGCACCAGCCTGTTCAAGGGTCAGCTGAGCGAGCAGGACTACCGCGATGCGATGTCGAATGCGCAGTTCACCTACGACATCAACCTGCATCACGTTCAGGTCACCACCGACATGATGCAGAAGTTCGGCGTCGGCCGCATGGCGGTGCCTCCGAAGGCGACGGACTGGACCAAGCTCGATCTCCTGAAGGCCGCGAAGGCCGATCTGAAGATCAACTAAGGGGCATGTGATGTCCAAGCGTACTCTAACAGAGAAAGGTGGTCGCCTGTTTCGGGCGACCATCATTCCCATCACGGTGCTCGTGGTGTGGCAGGCGTTTTCCTCGGCTCACATCCTGAGCCCGATCATCCTGCCGGGCCCGCTCGCCGTGATCCAGAAGTGGTGGGCCTATCTGCTGCCGCCGCTTCCGCGCAATCCGTTGACGGATAGCTGGCTGTCTTGGGCCCTGTCGGGCGAGCTTCCGCTCGATGCCTTTGCCAGCTTCCAGCGTGTCATCGTCGGGTTTCTGATCGGCGCCGGTCTTGCGTTGCCGCTCGGCCTGTTGATGGGTGCGAACGACAAGATCTACCGGCTGTTCAATCCGCTGATCGAAGTCCTGCGCCCGATTCCGCCGATCGCCTATATTCCTCTCGCGATCCTGTGGTTCGGCCTCGGCAACCCGCCGGCCTATTTTCTTATCAGCATCGGGGCGTTCTTTCCCATGCTGCTGAACACCATCGCCGGCGTGCGCCATGTGGACGGCATTTATATCCGCGCGGCACGCAATCTCGGCGTGAACCAATACCAGATGTTCGTGCGGGTCATTTTGCCGGCGGCGACGCCCTACATTCTGTCGGGTGCGCGCATCGGCATGGGCACGGCGTTCATCGTCGTGATCGTCGCCGAGATGATCGCCGTAAACAGCGGGCTCGGCTTCCGCATTCTGGAAGCGCGCGAGTACTTCTGGTCCGACAAGATCATCGCCGGAATGTTCACGATCGGCTTTCTCGGCTTGGGCATCGATACCGTGATGACCCGTATCAACAACCATCTTCTGCGTTGGCATAGAGGCATCGATGCTTGAAGCAGTGCGTAAGGACAATGTCATGATCATGGAAGCGCCGACTCTGGCCGGACGCCAGCGGGAGGATGTCCAGATCAAGGTCGAGGGCGTCCAGAAACGGTTCGGGTCCGCTGAGGACACTGTGACCGCGCTCAAAGACATCAATCTCGAAATCAGCGATGGCGAGTTCGTCTGCCTGCTCGGGCCGTCCGGCTGCGGCAAGTCGACGTTGCTGAACGCCATCGCCGGGTTCTCTCCTCCGACGGAGGGGCGGATCACCGTCGATGGCAAGGACGTCGTGGCGCCGGGCCCCGACCGCGGCATGGTGTTCCAGGAATATGCGCTGTTTCCCTGGATGACGGTGCGCCAGAACATCGCGTTCGGTCTCGAACTCCAGAAACGCCCGCTCGCGGAAATCGACGAGCGGACGGAAACGCTGATGCACAAGCTGAAGCTGCAGGATTTCCGGGACCGTTTCCCGAAGGACCTGTCGGGCGGCATGCGTCAGCGCGTGGCGATTGCCCGCGTTCTGGCGCTGAATTCGCCGATCATGCTGATGGACGAGCCGTTCGGCGCGCTCGATGCGCTGACGCGGCGCTCCCTGCAGGACGAACTGCTGCGGATCTGGGCCGAGTTGAAGAAGACCATCATCTTCGTGACCCACAGCATCGACGAGTCGATCTACCTCGCCGACCGCATCATCGTCATGACCTATCGCCCCGGCACCGTGAAAGCGGATGTCCGTGTCGAGATCGAGCGGCCCCGGGATTCGACGCGGGCTGAGTTCAACGATCTGAAGAAATATTTGACGTCGTTGGTCATGAAGGAGCAGGAGCGGTTTGCGGAGGACGAAGGCAAGCTCGCCGGGCTTCGCGGTTAAAGGCCGGGTTGCGACATGGGGATTCGCGGCCGGATCAGCTTTGGTTTCGCAACGACGTTGCTGATGCTGCTTGTCGTGGCATGTACGGCGGTGGTGTCATTCCGGAGCCTTGGAAACTCGGTCGCGGATTTGAGCGCCGTCGCTTTCACGCGGGTCGCGGCGTCCTACAATCTGGAGCAGCAAGCCAATCTGGCGGTGCAGGCGGCGCAATCCTGGATCGCTTCGGACAAGCCGGAAACCAAGGCGGAATTCCAGAAGGCCGTTGCGGCGATGCGATCGAATCTCGACCGCATGCCTCAAGGGGATTCCGCGAGCGGCGTGAAGGAAGCGCGCTCGCTGATTCAGCAGTTCGAAGCCATTGTCGCGCAGGGCGCGGCAGCGGCGGCTGACAGCCGCAAGCAGATCGGAATTCTCAAGCAGAAAAGCCATGCCGCCACATGGCTTGCGCAGGAGTTCGCTTCGACGGCCGAACAGGACCTCTCGGGGCTGATGGTGAAGACCCCGGAGGAAAAAGAGAAAGCGTATCTGGCGAGCCAGAACGCCGGCAAGGTCGAGCGCGGAATCCTGGCCTCCCAAGTCGCCGAATTGTCCTTCATGATCGAGCGGCAGCCGGCAATGCTCAATCAGCTGAAGCAGCAGTTCGAGGACCTCGATGCGCTGTTCGGCGAGATGGAATCGGGCTCAAGCGACGATGTCCAGATTCTCAAGATCAAGGCGCTCCGCAAGGCCACGGGCGCCTATACGACGGCGCTGAATAATTGGGTCAAGAACGACGCGGTGCTGGTCAAGGTCCGCGCGGACATCGGCAAGGTTCAGGACCGGCTGATCTCCTTCGCGCACACGCTTGCGGAAAACGCGGAGAAGGAAGGAACGCAGACCGCGAGTGCGGCCAGTGCGTTTATCCAAAGCTCCACCTGGCGGCTGATCGTCATTTCCGGTGTGGCGTCGATCCTCACCGTGATCATGGCGCTGGCGATTGCGCACAATCTGGTGCGCTCGGTCGCAGGCATGACGGTGGCGATGCGGGAGCTTGCGGGCGGCGCGGTGGATGCCGAAGTGCCTTCGCTCGGACGGCGTGACGAAATCGGCACGATGGCGAAGGCGCTGCTGTTCTTCAAGGAAGAGATGATCCGCTCGAACGCGCTGGCCGAAGAGCGTCAGCGCGAGCAGGAAGCCAAGGCGAGGAGAGCCGCGAAGATCGAGGAATCGATTCAGGAGTTCAAGGACACCATCGGCGCCATCGTCGCCGACGTGGCATCTTCGGCGGACGCGATGAAGGCTGCCGCGCAGAGCATGACGAACACGGCCAGCGAGACATTGGAGAAATCGAATCTCGTCGTGAACTCGGCCCGTTCGGCTCTGGACGAGGCCGACCTCGTGGCGAGGGCCGCGAACCAGCTTGCGGCCTCGATTGAGGACATCGGCGGCAAGGTGGAGCATTCGACGCAGGTCGCGAGCAATGCCGCCAATGAAATCTCAAGGGTGGATGCGATGGCGGCCAATCTGTCGGCCGTCTCGACCCAGATCGGCGAGATTGTCGAACTCATCAGCCGCGTCGCCAAGCAGACCAATCTCGTGGCGCTGAATGCGTCCATCGAGGCGGAGCGTTACGGCGACGAAGGGCTCGGCTTCAAGATCGTCGCCAAGGAGGTCAAGGCGCTCGCCAACGAGACGGCGGAAGCGACGGAGAAAATATCGACGCAGATCGAGAGCGTGCAGCGGGCGGCGTCCGGCGTGACCGCGGAGATCAATTCGATCAGCGAGAAGGTCTCGATCATGAACAATGTCTCCTCCAGCGTGTTCGAGGCGGTGGGAGACCAAAAGACGTCCACGCACGAGATCGCCAAGAGTGCCGCCGAAGTCTCGGCGAGCAATGGTAGCGTGCTTGAGATCATCACCACGGTGGGTGCGTCTGCGACGCGAACCGGCAGCGTGGCCGAGGAAGTTCTGTTCGCGTCCGGCGATCTGTCCCGGCATGCGAAGACGCTGCGCGAGATCGTCGATGGCTTTGTTGCCAAGATCAGCATGGCGTAGGCCATCGACGCTGCTTTTCATTGCATCCTTTATATGAGGGGACCCGCCGCGAGCACGTCGGCGTCCACCCGGCTCTCGAATTTCGTGAAGTTCAGCTTGAACATCGAGACCAGTTTCCGGATCGTCTTCGCGAACTCGGCCTTGTCGGCCCATGTGGTGACGGGATCGAGAATGTCAGCGGGCACGCCGGGAAGCGATGTCGGCACCGCGAAGCCGAAGTACGGATCGGTGCGGAACTTGGCGTCGCGCAGCGAGCCGTCCAGCGCCGCGGTGAGAAGCGCGCGCGTCACCTTGATCGGCATGCGGTTGCCGGTGCCGAACTTGCCGCCGGTCCAGCCGGTGTTCACCAGCCAGCAATCGACATTGTGCTTGGCGATCAGTTCGCGCAGCATCTTGCCGTAGACGGTGGGATCGCGCGGCAGGAAGGGCGCACCGAAGCAGGCGGAGAACTCGGGCTGCGGCTCATTGCCGAGGCCGCGTTCGGTGCCCGCCACTTTCGCGGTGTAGCCCGACAGGAAGTGATACATCGCCTGCGACGGCGTCAGCTTGGCGATCGGCGGCAGCACGCCGAAGGCGTCGGCCGCCAGCATCACGATGTTCTTCGGCTGTCCGGCACGGCCGGTCGGCGATGCATTCGGGATCGCATCGAGCGGATAGGCCGAACGGGTGTTCTCGGTTTTCGAGCCGTCGTCGAAATCCACCGCGCGGGTTATTGGGTCGACCACGACATTCTCGAGGATCGCGCCGAACCGCAGGCTCGCGTCGTAGATCGCGGGCTCCGCTTCGCGCGAGAGGCGAATGGTCTTGGCGTAGCAGCCGCCCTCGAAGTTGAAGACGCCATCAGGCCCCCAGCCATGCTCGTCGTCGCCGAGCAGCGTGCGGTGCGGATCGGCGGAGAGCGTGGTCTTGCCGGTGCCGGAGAGGCCGAAGAACACCGCCGCGTCGCCCTTGGGCCCAACATTGGCGGAGCAATGCATCGGCAGCACGCCCTGTTCGGGCAGATAGAAGTTCAGCGTGGTGAACACCGACTTCTTCATCTCACCGGCATATTGACTGCCGCCGATCAGCACGATCTTGCGGGTGAAGTCGATGGCGACGACGTTCTCGGATTTGCAGCCGTGACGCGCAGGATCGGCGCGGAAGCTCGGCAGGTCGATGATGGTCAACTCCGGCACGAACGACGCCAGCTCCGCCATCTCCGGCCTGCGCAGCAGCGTGCGGATGAACAGCGAGTGCCATGCGAACTCTGTGTAGACCCGCACCTTGATCTGGAACTTCGGATCGGCGCCGCCGTGCAGATCCTGCGCGAATAGCGTCATGCCCTCGGCATGCTTGAGGAAGTCGGCATGCAGCGTTGCGAA
>Ga0180223_1002347_pt1 | contig 11620 bp, 7 predicted proteins | sample eDN5th30CKraftOP_FD_151337 | JGI IMG/M metagenome (GOLD analysis project Ga0180223, IMG submission 151337) | Enriched Organic Plus compost microbial communities from Emeryville, California, USA - eDNA 5th pass 30_C Kraft OP (version 2) (version 2) ...
CCTACGCCATCGCCACCGCCGCCGCTTTCGCCTGGACCGCCGGCGCCGCCGCGCTGGTCTATCTGTCGCGCGCCGAGCTCTTGCCGATGCTCGATGCGCCGAACCTCGGCGTCGCCACGGTCGCCGGCATCGCCAGCGCCGTGATCGTGCCGGTGATCTTCTTCTACGTGCTCGCGCACCTGTTCAGCCGCTCGCAGGATCTGCGTCTCGTCGCCGAGTCGATGGCGGAAGTCGCCATGCGCCTCGCCCAGCCGGAAACCGCCGCCCGCGAGCAGATCGTCTCGGTCGGCCAGGCCATCCGCCGCGAAGTCACCGCCATGGGCGACGGCGTCGAGCGCGCGCTGGCGCGTGCCGCCGAGCTCGAGGCGCTCGTGCACAACGAAGTGTCGGCGCTGGAGCGCGCCTATAACGACAACGAGGTGCGCATCCGCGACCTGCTGTCGGAGCTGACCAACCAGCGCGACACGCTGGTCAGCCAGGCCGATCAGGTGCGCAAGGCCATCGGCGCCGTGCATCTCGACCTGTCGCATGACATCACCTCGGTCGGCGATCTGGTCGCCGAGAAGGTCAACGACGTGGCCCAGCGAGTCACGCGTACGCTTACCGAAAAGGGCGAGCACATCACCTTGGCGCTCGGCCATGCCGGCGACTCGATGATCGATGCCCTCGGCGAGCGCGGCTCCACTTTGCTCGAGCGGCTCGAGACCACCAGCGACCGCGCCACCTCCGCCATCGCCTCGGCCAGCGACCGGCTGTCGGAGAGCCTTACCTTCAAGTCCGATCACATCCACGACGAATTCGCCGACATGGCGGCCCGCCTGCAGCAGATGATGACCACGCGCCTCGACCAGGTGGCGCAGGGCTTCTCGCAGAAGACGCAAGGCACCATCGACGCCATGGCGACACGCTCGCAGCAGCTCACCGACGCGATGTCGGCGCGTTCGGAGCAATACGCCGCCGCGCTGGCGAAGAATTCGGCCGAAATCGCCGACCAGCTCGCCGCCCGCTCCGAGCAGCTGGTCGAGGCCATCGGTGCTCGCGGCGGCGACGTCGTCGCCCGCATCGAAGAGACCGGCACCGTCACTAACGAGACTTTGGCGGCGCGTAGCCAGTCGATCGCGGACACCTTCCGCCGCAACGCCGAAATGCTCTCGGCGAGCCTCGACAACCGCAACGAACAGACCGAGGCGATGCTCATTGAGCGCCTCAAGGCCTTCGAGTCGGTGTTCGACAAGAACGGCACCGCGCTCTCGGAAAAAATCGCCCGCGACTCCACCGCGCTGGGCGGCCTGATCACGCGCCATGTCGCCGAATTCGATCATACGGTGAAGACCTACGGCAGCGAGCTCATCGAGCGCCTCGGCCAGCGTACCGATGATGTCGCCGCGGCCATGCGCGCCTATCTCGACTCGTTCGACGACCGCGTCACCGGGCGCGCCGACGCCCTCTCCGCCACGCTCGACAAGCGCCTCGTCCAGTTCGAGGACCTGCTCGGCGTGCGCGTCACCGACCTCGCCAACACGCTCAATGATGGCGGCAACGAGATCGTCGCCGCGCTCGACAAGCGCATCGGCGACATCACCGGGACCATCAACAGCCGCGGTGCCGAAGTCGCCGACGCCATCGGCGCCAAGATCGGCGAGATGGACAAGACCCTCGGCACCCGCGCACTCGAGGTCACCGAGACGCTCGACGGCCGCATCAATCGCATCGAGGAGCTTCTTATCGACCGCACCTCGGCCGTCTCCGGCGAGCTCGAGACCCGCGCCACCGCTGCGGCCGAGACGCTGCAGTCCCGCGTCGAGGCGCTGACGAACGCCATCAGATCCAACACCTCGGAAGCCGAGGCCGCGCTCACCTCGCTGTCCACCTCCACCACCGACGCCATTCGCGACAGCGCGGCAAGCGCAGAGAAGACCCTCACCGGTCTGTCCGACGAGGTGGCTCGCAATATCGCCGCCCGCACCGAGGAAATTGCCGAGACCGTCGGCAAGCGCACCGCGGAGATGGCCGAGACTGTCAGCAAGCAGACCGCGGAGATCGCCGACACCGTGGGCAAGCGCACCCACGAAATGGCCGAGGTACTCTCGGACCGCAGCAGCGGCGTGCTCAGCGCCCTCACCGAAAAGAGCGAGCAGTTCGCCGCCGACATCACCCGGGCGGCCGACCAGGCGCTCAGCGAGATCAGCGACAAGGGCATGGCTTTCAGCCGCGCCGTTACCGAGAACGGCGCCGAGATCACGCGCATGATCAACACCGCGGGCGAGACCGCGGCCAATTCGGTGAACCGCACGCTCAACGATCTGCAGGAAACCGCGACCCAGGCCATCGAGCGCTCGCGCGAGACCGCAACCGCGACAGTCACCGAGATGATGGAAGCGCACAATATGCTGCGCTCCGACACCACCGCCCTGTTCGAGCGCCTGCGCGAAGCCAACATCATGCTGCAGGAGGTCCTGTCCGGCTCCCACGAGAACATGAGCGCGCTGGAAGACACGCTGATGCGGCGAGTCTCGGAGTTCGTCGATGCCATGGAACGTGTCAACGGCTCGACCACCGACGCCACCGACCGCATCGAAACGACGATCAACGGCTTCCGCGGGCTGACCGCCGACGCGCTGCGCGATCTCGGCCAGCTCGCAGCTCAGTTTGACGCCCACGGCCGCGATCTCGCCAAGGCTGCCACCATCATCGATGACAGCAACCGCAAGACCGAGGAGCACGTCAACGAACGGCGTGTGCAACTCGACTCGCTGGTCGCCACCCTCGACATCCGCACCGAGGATATCGAGCAGCGCCTCAAGCGCTTCTCGGGTCTGCTCGATGAATCGCTCGAGGCCGCTTCGGCCCGCGCCCGCGAGGTTGCGCGCCTGGTGTCGGAATCGAGCGCCGACGGCACCCGCGCCATCACCGAGCAATACGAGATCGTGCGCGAGACCGCGGAAGAAGAGCGTCGCCGCACGGTCGAGACCATGAACCAGGTCTATGCGCAGACTTCGTCGGAGGCGGAATCGATGTTTCGCGGCATGCAGGAGCGTTTCGCCGATGCCGCCAAGGGCGTGCGCCGCATGTATGAGCAGTCGTCGGAAGATACCGAAAGCTTCTTCCGCGAGGCTGCCCAGCGCTACGCCGATACGGTTCAGGAAATGAAGCAGATGGCGGCGGAGATGCAGCGCGAACTCGAAGCCACGCGCACCGAGTTGCGCCGCGGCGTGTTTGAACTGCCGCAGGAAACCGCCGAGAACGCCGCGCAGATGCGCCGCGCCATTGTCGATCAGATTGAGGCGCTCGCCGAGCTCAATCGCATCGTCGCCCGCCACGGCCGCAATCTCGACGCCGTCGAGCCGGCCCAGCGCCGCTTCCGCGACGAGCCGACCCTCGCCGTCATCGGCGGCCGTGAACAGGTCGCTCGCGCCGAGCCGGCGCCGCGCCCGGCGCCACCGCGCGACCTTGGCTATACGCCGTCGCAGTCGCCGCGCCGCGCCGAACCGCCGGCGCCGCCCGCCTCCACGCCGTCGGGCAGCGGCAAGACCGGCTGGCTCAGCGATTTGTTGTCGCGCGCCTCGCGCGAGGACAACGAGCCGCAAATCCGTGAGCCTGCCCGCGATTATGGCCGCGAGACCGTGCGCGACCTCGGTCGTGACCGCGACAGCGCCCGCGGCGAGGACCGCACGGCGCGGCACTCGATCGAGTCGCTCGACAGCCTGTCGGTCGATATTGCCCGCATGATCGATCACGAAGCCGCGGCCGATCTGTGGGACCGCTACAAGCGCGGTGAGCGCAACGTCTTCACGCGCCGCCTCTACACGCTGCAGGGCCAGCAGGCTTTCGACGAGATCCGCCGCAAGTATCGCGCCGACCGCGAATTCAAGCAGACGGTCGACCGCTACATCGGCGAATTCGAGCGGCTGCTCGAGGAAGTCTCGCGCGACGACCGCGGCCAGGTCGTGGCGCGTACCTACCTCACGTCGGAAACCGGCAAGGTATACACCATGCTGGCGCACGCGGCGGGCCGCTTCGACTGACGCGCAACCCTGCGCACCGATCATGAATCAAAACGGGCGCCCTCGCGGCGCCCGTTTCTTTTGCGGCGTCCGCTCCGGTCATTGCTGACTAACCATTGTCATCGCCCGCGCAAGCGGGCGATCCAGCAAACCGGACGCTCATGAGAGTGCTGGATGCCCGCATCCGCGGGGCATGACGTGATCGTTTGGCGACTGGACGTCGGCTACCGCACCGCCGGGGTGCGCGGCTGGGCCGGCTTCTTGTCGGCGTCCGGCGGATCGCCGCCCCAGATGATGCGGCTCGGATTGGCGTCGAAGTTCTTGGCGGCCTTGTCGATCGTCGTCAGCGTGCGCGTGCCGGTCCGCGCAAGGCGCGCGATGTCGAGCGTCAGCGCCTCGGTGCGCTTGTCGAGATTGTCGGCCAGCGTCTTGATCGAGCGGGCCGCCTCGTTGATGTCGCCGCCCTTGCCGTCCGGTCCGCCGGTCAGATTCTCGAGACCTGCGGCGATGCGGTCGATGCGGTCGGAATTGCGGCCCAGTGCACCGGTGAAGCGCTCGACACTGGCCAGGGTCTTGTCGATGCTGTCCGAATTGGAGCCCAGCGCACCGGTGAACTTCTCGATATTGGTCAGCGACTGATCGATCTTCGCCGAGTTGCTGGCCAGCGTCGCGGTGAATTTCTCGATGTTCTCCAACGCGGCGTGAAAGGACCGCTGGTTCTGCGTGATGAATTCATCGACCTTGCGCATGACGTCGCGCGCCGCCTGGGTGACATCCTGCGTCGCGCCCGGCGGCGCCACCAGCACCGGCGGCGTCTCGCCGGATCCGACGCCGGCGACAATCTTGGCGGCCGGATTGCCGCCGATCAGCGAGACCGAGGCGATGCCGGTCAGGCCCTGAAACTCCAGACCGATCTGGGTGTCCTCGCGTACCGTCACCGACTTATCGACCGACAGCGTGGCCACGACTTGCTTCGGCTTCGACGGGTCGAGTTGCAGCCCGGTCACTTCGCCCACGCGAATGCCGTTGAACAGCACGGTCGCGCCGGTGCGCAGACCGGACACCGAGCCGTCGAAAACAATGCGGTAGAGCAGCCGCTCGCCGGTGCCGCCGATGTTCTGGAACCAGTAGATGAAGCCGAACACGCCGGCGACCACGGCCAGCGTGAACACTCCGATCAGTACGTAGTTCGCTCGCGTTTCCATCAGACCCGCTCCAGTTCAGCCATTGCCCGACAGCGCCGCCTCGCGGGCGCCGATCGCCGCGCGCGCGCGCTTGCCGCGGAAGTATTCCTTCATCCACGGATGCTCGGACTTCAGCATCGTCTCCATGTTGCCGGCCGCGATCACCTTGCCGTCGAACAGGACCGCGATGCGGTCGCAGACCGTGCTCAAGCTGTCCAGATCGTGGGTTACCATGTAAACGGTGAGGCCCAAAACACGCTGCAGCGTGGCGATCAGGGTGTCGAAATCGCCGGCGCCGATGGGATCGAGGCCCGAGGTCGGCTCGTCCAGAAACACGATCTCGGGATCGAGCGCGAGCGCCCGCGCCAAAGCCACACGCTTGGTCATGCCGCCCGACAGTTCGGACGGATACTTGCCGCAGACGCTGGCGTCGAGGCCGACCATTTCCAGCTTGGCCACAGCCAGTTCGTCCATCAGCCGTTGCGGCAGATGCAGGTTCTCGCGCACGGTGAACTGCAGGTTTTCCATCACCGTGAGCGAGGAGAACAGCGCGCCCTGCTGAAACAGCACGCCCCAGCGCCGTTCGATGGCGCGGCGCTCCTCGTCGCCGAGCTGGTCGAGATCGTGGCCGAGCACCTTGATCGTGCCGGCACGCTTGCTGATGAGGCCGATGATGGTGCGCATCAGCACCGACTTGCCGGCGCCGGAGCCGCCGACGAAGCCGAGAATCTCCCCGCGATAGACGTCGAGATCGGCGCCCTTGAGCACGAGGCGATCGCCAAATCCGACTTCGACGCCGCGCGCCTCGATCACTGTCTCGCGTTTTCCGTTACTGGCGGCCATCGCTCACATCCCGATCGAGGCAAAGAAGATGGCGAACAGGCCGTCCATCACGATGACGAGGAAGATCGATTCGACCACCGACGCAGTGGTCTGGCGGCCGAGCGATTCCGCCGAGCCCTTCACGGCGAGGCCCTCGACGCAGGAGACGACGCCGATCACCAGCGCCATGAAGGGCGCCTTGATCATGCCGACCTGGAACGTATTGAGGGCGATCGCTTCCTTGAGCCGCGACAGGAAGATGTCCGGCGCGATGCCGCCATAGAGCCAGCATACCAGCCCGCCGCCATACAGCGCCGCCATCGAGCCGATGAAGGTCAGGATCGGCACGCCAATGACGAGCGCGAGGATGCGCGGCAGGATCAGCACCTCGGTCGGGTCAAAGCCCATTGTCTTGAGGGCGTCGATCTCCTCGCGCATCTTCATCGAGCCGAGCTCGGCGGTGTAGGCCGAGCCGGAGCGGCCGGCGACCATGATGCAGACGATCAGCACGCCGAGTTCGCGCAGCACCAGGATGCCGACCATGTCGACGACATAGACGTCCGCGCCGAACTTGCGGAAATGAAACAGGCCCTGCTGGGCGATGATGCAGCCGATCAGGAAGGTGATGAGCAGGATGATCGGCACCGCCCGCCACGCCACCATGTCGAGCTGATGCACCAGCGACGTCATGCGGAAGGTCTGCGGACGGGTCAGCACGCGCAGGATCGCGGTGACCAGGGCACCGAACATGTTGACGATGGCGAGCAGCGAGCCCCCGACCGCGGTGATGTTCTCGCCGATCGACGACAGCGCGTAGACGAGGGAGCCCGCGGTACGGCGCTTGCGCAGCGGATCGAGATCGACCTGATGCATCTCGTCGATCAGCGCGCTGTAGTCTGCCTTGAGGCCGGTGACTTCGGCCTTGGCGCCGTTCGCCTCCGCCTCGCGCACCAGCTTCTCGAGCAGCCAGGCGCCAAAGGTATCGAGCTGCTCGACCTGCCCCATGTCGATGGAGACCGCCCTCACGCCACGATGGCGGCGGGTGAGGCCAGCGATCTGCGAATCCAGCACGCGCGCATGGGCGGCCGTCCAGGCGCCGCCGCCGGTGACGGCCAGCCTGTCGCCTTGCAGGGATTCCTGCAGGAATGGGTCGCCCTTCAAACTTTCGCTCCTGCGCCCGCCAGTGCTCAGATAGAGACGCAAATGGGCCCCGGCCAGCCCCGATTCTCAAGGATTTAGGCTGCCTTCGGGGTTTGACCCCACCCCTGCGGGGCGGATATCCCCACCTCCGTCCGCCCGTCACTCGCAAGAGGTCGCGCCTTGGCCCTTTCCCTGTCGATCGCCGTCGAGCGTTTCCCGATTGCGGGCTCGTTTTCGATCAGCCGCGGTGCCAAGACCGAGGCCGTGGTGGTGGTCGCGACGATTTCTGACGGGCAACAAGCCGGTCGCGGCGAATGCGTTCCCTATGCCCGTTACGGGGAGAGCATCGACAATGTGACAGCGGCAATCGAGGCGATGCGCGGCGCGCTGGCGGACGGCCTCGACCGTATTGGACTGCAGCAGGCCATGCCGCCCGGCGCCGCGCGCAATGCGCTCGACTGCGCCTTCTGGGACCTGGAAGCCAAACGCAGCGGCCACCGCGTCCATGAACTCGCCGGTCTCCCGGCCCCGCAGCCGCTGACCACCGCTTTCACGATTTCGCTGTCCGATCCGCAGACCATGGCGGCAGCCGCCGCGCGCGCCGCGCACCGGCCGCTGCTGAAGATCAAGCTCGGCGGCAGTGCCGAGCACGGCGGCGATCCGACCCGCATTGCCGCGGTCCGCGCCGCCGCGCCGCAAGCAAAGCTCATTGTCGATGCCAATGAAGGCTGGGCGGAGGCGGATCTTGCCGCCAATCTTGACGCCTGCGCCAAGGCCGGCGTCGCGCTGGTGGAGCAGCCTCTGCCCGAGGGCCGCGACGACGCCCTCGCCCGCATCTCGCATCCCATTCCCATCTCCGCCGACGAAAGCGCGCATGACCGCGCCTCCCTCGCGTCGCTCAAGGACAAATATGAGGCCGTGAATATTAAACTCGACAAGACGGGCGGCCTGACCGAGGCGCTGACGACGGCAGAAGCGGCGCAGGCCGCCGGGCTCGCGATCATGGCCGGCTGCATGGTCGCGACGTCGCTGTCCATGGCGCCGGCCATGCAGCTGGCGCAGTGGGCGCAGTTCACCGATCTCGACGGACCGCTTCTGCTGGCGCACGACCGCGCGCCGGCGCTGCATTACGAGGGCAGCCTGGTCTTCCCGCCTGACCCGGCGCTCTGGGGCTAATCCACGCTGCCACTTTGTTGATCGTGATCAATGCCGGTCATTCCCGCCCTGGTACGAAAGTACGTGAGGGACAACTTTTCGTTTCAGGGGACAGGACATGGCACAGTCGAAGGTGGCCGAACGTCTGAGAGCCCATGCCCGGCTTTGCCGGAAGCTGGCGGCCGCCAGTCTCGATGAGAATGTCGGGGCCGATCTTCTGCGCATGGCCGAGGAATGCCTCGCGACGGCGGCGGGCAGCATCGCCGCTGATCCCGAACCGCGTGTCATTGCGATACGTGTTCCGGCCCGGAACTCTCGTTTTGACACAACGGCCTGAATTCTTTCGTCATTTTCCTCCGAAAAGTGGTTAACCAAACCTTTCCGTCGCCCCCCGATTGAGCTTAGACTTTGCCAATATGGCGCGCGGGACTGGTCGCGCCTCAAATCGGGGTTCGGGGGATGTGGTTCAGGAGCACATTGCTCGGCGCGATCGCGGTGGCGTCGACCGTGACGTCGCCTGCGTCGGCCACGATGCGCATCGCTGAAGACCGCGGCGGTCAGATCGGTCATTACCTACAAGCCTTCGCCATGCTGCGCTCGTCTGGCGAGAACGTCGTGATCGACGGCAACTGCCTGTCGGCCTGCACTCTGGTCCTCGGCCTCATTCCGCGCTCGCGGATCTGCGCAACGCCGCGCGCCCGCTTCGGCTTTCACGCGGCGTGGATGCCGGATGCCGACGGCGCGCCGGTGACGAGCCAGCTCGGCACCCAGGCCCTGTGGAATATCTACCCCACCGATGTGCGCCGCTGGATCAATCGCAACGGCGGCTTGTCGCGCAAGATGATCTATCTGCAGGGTAGCGCCATGCATTCCCTCGTCTCGGAATGCGGGTCGAAGCCCGCGCAAACACGGCGCGCGGACGCCGCCACGAAACGCCGGGTCGAACGGCGCGCCGACAAGCGCTTCGAGCGCCAGATTTCAAAGCGTGTTGCCAGCAGCACGACGCGCCGCGCGATCCGCTACAGCGCCATAAGCACAGCCAACGACCGCCGCTAACGCCATCGCCGCATAGGCCTTGGTGCCGAACAGCCCGTAGAGCCAGCCGGACAGCGCCATCGCCGCGGCCATCGTCACGCCGAGGATGATCGCGAGATAGCCCTGCGCGGTCGCCGCCTGCCCGGGCGGCGCATGGCGACTGGTGAAGAAAAGCGCGCCCAGATAGGTCATGCCGAAGCTGAAGGCATGCAGCATCTGCAGCAGCGGCAGGAGATAGACCGGCGGATCGAACGCCATCACCGCCCAGCGCAAGCCGCCGCCGGCGCCGCCGAGCACCAGCATCATGCTCGGCGTCAGGAAGGCCGGGAGCCTGGCCGCGACGACGAACAGGACGATCTCCGCGACCACGCCGACCGACCACAGCGCGGCGATCGCCGTGCCGTCGAGTCCGGCATTGCGCCATTCGAGCGAGGAGAAGGCGTAATAGACGGCGTGGCTCGACTGCGTCAGTCCGGCCGACGCGGCGACGACGAGAAAGGCCGGATCGCGCAACAGCCGCTTCGGCTGCGCGGCGGCGATCGTGCCCGGCTCGTGTGGCGGCAGCGGTCGCAAATTGATCGCCATGACGAGCGCAACGGCGCTGGCGGCGACAATCAGCCAGATAAGATCGCGCGGCGGAACGATGTCGGCCACATAGCCGGCGCCGAACACGCCGGCTATGAACGCGACCGATCCCCACAAACGCACCGAACCATAGGCGCGGCCGCGCGTGCCAAGCCCGCGCAAGGCGTAAGTCTCCAGCACCGGCATGATCGGCGTCGTCGCCAGCGCGGTGAGCGCATAGGCGGTCAGGATCAGCAGCCCGCCCTCGGCCATCGACACGGCGCAATAGCCGGCGAGCGCCAGCGCGCTCAGCATAACCAGCGTGCCACGCAGGGCATCGCGGCGGTCGGCCTGGCGGGTAACGACCGGGATCGCGAGAACGCGCAGGATCTGTGGCGCCGCCAGCGTAATGCCGATCAGTGCCGCGTCGACGCCCTTGGCCTTGAGCCAGACCGGAAAGAACGGCAGCACGATGCCGCTGAGCACGAACAGAGCGGCGTAAAACGCCGCGATGCGCGCCGCAAACCCCGAATCGCTCGACAAAAAAGGCGGCCGCATCGTGCGGGCTCGGCTCCGGCAGCCTGATTTCGGACCCGAATCAACGGTGGTTGGCTGTTACCGAAGGCTGGCCGAATCAGGTTCGTTGATTGATAAACGCGGGAACCGAAATTGCCTATGGCCACGAAGCAAAACGGGCGTCGCCGATGGTTGGGGAAAGCGTCAGCAGACGGCACGAGATGCCGGCCGAGCAGGTTGCCGAGGGCGACTACCAGTCGTTCTGCGAGGCTTTGAGCTCGACCGCGCGCGGCCGGGCGTTCCTTGAGGAGTTTGCCCGCCGCAATCGCCAGGCCGATACCCAGGTCGTGCTGACGGCGCTGGAACGGCTCGAGGCCACCGCGCGCGCGCAATCGCCCGAGGCCGACCGTATCCGGCAGGATTTGCGGGCGCTGCTCGACACCTTGCGCAGCGCGCGGCCGCAAACCGAGAACACGCCGACCGCCATCAAGGCGGCGACGCTCGCCGCACTCATCGATTTTACCCAGGCCCGCATCGAGGCGCTGGTGCTGCCGGCGGCCGCGCGCGACAGCGAAACCTTGTCCGCCGTGCCGGACCAGGAACAGCCTGAACTGCCGATCCCGCATCCGACGGCCACCGCCGCGCCGTTGATGGCCTTGGTGCAGGAACAGGTTCGGATCGAGCCGGTCGCCAGCGCGCCGCAGCCGTTCTTTCCGGCGCAGGCCAGGCGCAAGACCGCAACCATCATTCCCATCGTCGAATTCGACTATCACGCGAATCAGATCGGACGTCCTCTGCCGACGCGATATGCGCCGGAGGAAAGCTGGACCACGCTGACGCCGCCGGCCGTGACTGCGCCGGCGGTCACGCAGCCGCCGCCGGATGTGTCCGCGCCAGAGGCGCCGTCACAGGCCGCCGAAGCCGCGCCTGAAGCCAAGACAGAAGCCGAGACCAAAACCGAAGTCGAAACCTATGAGCTCTGGCTCGACCCGCCGGCCATGGCGATGGCCGAACCGGAGATGCTCACCGGCGCGGTGGTCGAGACCGTGGTGGCTGAGGCTGTTGTCGAACCGCCGCAGGACAATGCTGCGCCGCAGACGATGGTCCCGGAAGTCGCGATCACCGAGATGGTCGTCGCCGAGATTGCCATGACCGAAGTCGCGGTCACCGAAACGGCAATGCCCGAGATGACCGCCGTCG
>Ga0180223_1002352_pt1 | contig 11606 bp, 17 predicted proteins | sample eDN5th30CKraftOP_FD_151337 | JGI IMG/M metagenome (GOLD analysis project Ga0180223, IMG submission 151337) | Enriched Organic Plus compost microbial communities from Emeryville, California, USA - eDNA 5th pass 30_C Kraft OP (version 2) (version 2) ...
CGGGCAATCCAATAACCAAACTTAGCCAGGGTGATGCCATGCTGCAGGCAGAATTCCTTCCGCGTCAAACCGCTCTCACGCCACTGAACAACCAGGGTAAACATGTAATCTCTACGCTCTTTCATAATCCTATTATTTTGGGCGTAAAGCTAAAGACGATCAATTAATCAGAAAATATGTACTTGGTCGGGCGGATACAGACCAGCATCCTCCAGGGGCTCTTCCTGGTTGCTATCTTAACCATGGTCGTTATTGGGCATCAATTCCGCACGTCCCTACTTTTTGCAAGAATAACGCCCCCCGAGGTGCTCATCGGCTTCATGTGGGTCCTTAGTGTCTTTGCGATGAAAAAATTTCAGAAAAGCAATCCGGTTCCACCTAAAGATAAGCCGAAAATAGCATTTACCCGAACTTCTGCACTAATATGGCTCATTGTCGTGTCTGCCATCGTATTGGTGTTTGGTGTATTATTGGAGGCCACCAGTTCCGCCATTGCATCCCACTATCAGATAGACGGCGTTATCTTTGGCGCAACGATATTGGCACTGGTAACCTCGTTGCCGGAAATTTCCGGGGGGCTGGCTTTTGTTCGCAATAAATCCTATCAACCCATTATCAGCGATATATTTGGCGGCAACGTCTTCCTGCCCGTATTATTTATCCCCACTACGCTTATTACAAATAATGCGGTATTGCCTAGTGCAGATAACGTAAATATATACCTTACCGGCGTGGCCATGCTGATTACGCTCATATTCCTCTCCGGAATGCTCATCAAAAGCAATAAGCGATACGGGGGTATCGGTACGGATTCTTGGATAGCCGCGGGCGTATATGTTATCGCAATGATCGGACTTTTCTATTTGTAAATGTAGGGCGAAAAGTATAACGCGACCATCTTTTAACTAACCCCATACAAATACACTCGGTATGATGGCTACACGCTTCCTTTTGTACCAGTACGGAAGCCCGCGTCTGCCGTTGTTTTTTTCGAAAAAGATTAACACACCAAAGGAACTGCCTAATGACTTTTTTAACGCCCAATATGTTGTTTGTCGTCAGGAATCGGTTATCCATCTTTGATAATTGGCACAGTTATCAGGTAAAAGTAGCTTCGCTTTTTTTACGAACAGAATATGAAAAAGCAAGAACTGATGAAACCGAAATTTTTACAGCCACTAACTATTTTTATAGTAAGCTTACTGATTATTTCCAGTTGTAGCAAGGACAACTACCAGCGTGACGACGAAGAGGACACCTCCGATTTTGTACCCGCCAAAGGATTCGCTGGTTCAGAGGAAGAACCGGAAGGGACACCGCTTATATTACCTACAGGTGTAACTTTGGAAGGAATAGAGCCATACAACCCTATAGATGAAACCGATTGCAATGGGGAACCCAGGGTAGGAGCTCCGGCAGAGGGATATGTTCCGTTATGTCTGTTATTCAGAAATAGCTCAAAACAACCCGTTAATTTACAGCTTCCCCCAGGGCTGATTTTTATTTCCAAAGAAACAAAAATACAGAATGGCATTCTTGTTCAAAAAGTCAGTCGCGAGATACCTGCTGAACAATATCTGTATGTTCCAATAAGGGCACAATGTTTAAATGGGTCAAGATTTTTTCCTGGCGTAGGAGATTTATACAGGATTGGACCGGTAACACAATACGCACCTGTGCTCGATCTTATGAAAAAATTGGAAACTAAAAACCTGGAGGCAAGCGGGGATATTAATAAGGACGGCCCTTTAGCCGCCGCTATACAGCAATTGGTATATATCGTAGCAGACAACGGAAAATTGGATACTTTTGGGAAATCCCTGCTTGATGAACTACCGAATAAATAAGATAACATCTGTGTTATATTGTTCAGCTCATTGAAGAGCTGTATGCAATCAGCCAAAAGATAAAAATAAATTCGTGCCTTCGTGCTAAGGGTTCTTTTTTAGTCATCGTATTGTCTATTTAACAAATCTTAACAGATTCGTTGTAACAATCCGCCGCTGTAACGCGTTATATAATCAGTTAATAAAATTTGTCTTTTCATAATTTAGGTTTATAATTGGTTAGTTTGCAAGCCCCGATTCTCCCCGTTTCGGGGCTTCTTTTTGTCGGCCTCGTCTTTGTTGTCCGTATTGATCGATAAGGAGAAATTGCTCGTTGACACCGGTTGATTAAACAGCGCCGTATTGTCTGCACCCATCAATGTGGTTTTGCTGCTGATCGGAAGGGAAATGTGCATAATCTTATGGTCCTGGTCAGTAAACAACCTGCGGTTATTTTGCGGCACATCCTTATATCGGCCTATAAAATTGAATTCAGATTTAAATACTGATTTGTAGAAATCGAAAGCCTCTTCGCAATTCCCGTTGAAATAGAGGTATGGGTTTACGGTTATCATAAATAGTTAGTTTCAGTTTGTTGATCCTCTGATTCGCTGTTAAAATTAGCAATCAATTTCTATTCGTCAAACCGTGTATAATGTTTATGTTTCCGATTCTCCCCGTTTCGAGGCCTTGTTTTTAGAATCTTTTGTTTTGTGGAGACCTTATTTTTCAACCAAATACGGATTGTCGTTTCTGTCCTGTTTTACCCAAATCAAATTAGTGGTATCAAAGCCAATTTCCTCGGCAAGCCTCAGGTAATTAGTCTTAACCTCCTCGGGAATCGTCTTCTCTCTCGATAAAATCCACAGGTAATTCAAGTTTTTTCCACAAACCAACGCATATTTGTAATTCTCATCCAACGCCAGCACATTATAACCGGCATAAAAAGGACCAAAAAAACTTACTTTCAATTCTGCAATATCTTTATCTCTTCTGAATTTCGCTTTTCCTTGCGCTTTTTCCCATTCTCCTTTTTTATAGTTATAACCACTATTCAACACCGTAATATTACCTTTGTTATTAAGGGTATACTGAGCGGAAACATTGTCCAGATCCTTTTCAAAACGAAAATCAAAACGGGCAATTTCATACCAAGTGCCTAAATATTTATTCACATCAAAGTTCCTTATCGCTTTCGCGTTTTTTGGGATAGAGACACAGGAATTGAAAAGAACCACTAAGCCGGCAGAACAGACAATTATTAAAACTTTATTTTTTGCTTTCATCGTAAGTATGTTTAAATCGGTAAAAATACAATGCCAAAATCTTGAAATAGGCTATTTACCACAAGAAACCAAGTATAAATATACGGAACTTTTTCAAGGAATCGTCCGCCCTATCCCGCCCGTTGTTCTTCATATCAATCGAAAGAATCCCGATACTCGTCTGATGAGAGGGTGCTGCAATCTTCTATTTCCTCATCCGGTTGGTTAATCGTACCCCCGATAACATCATCCTCCTCATCATTGGGATCATTAAATGTAATGGTGTGCCATTGATTGCTTGGGGCATGCCTGTGTATCAGTTTGAACGACATAAACCCGAAGGTAAACATTGCGGCTAATACCAGCATAAAATTAATTTTAACTACCTTTTTCATTTTTTTACTTTTTTAAGTTCACGAAATATTTGATTATGTGATGTCTTTTGGCCGACCCGCCCTCGGCACCACCAGCCCGGCCGGCGCTGCGTCGTATTTTGTTCGATAAAATAAGTCCCCAGCCGCTGAGGGCAAGGAAGAATAGGTTAAATCCGAAATGCTGCTTCCACGAAAATTCGCTGATGATCTTCATGCAGCCGCACGGAATCTTTACCCAACCGGATACGATGGCCAAACCGACATAACCGGTGAATGCCAGCATCAGCGCGAAAGAAACCCACATGCCGATCAGGTTTGTTTTTGGGTTTGCCAGGAGGATAATCACCGTCGCCTCAGCAAGGGGGATGAATCCGATCAGAAAATGACGGAACCACAATGGAAAGTACTGGCGCAGCATGGCGGTCCTGAACAACTCAAAATCTTCTGCCTTCCCGTACAGTACGGGTATCCACAATGTCAGCAATATAAATGTGATGATAAAAAGCCGAAGGTTTATTCCGCTGATCGGCCCGCCGTATGTGAGGATGATTTTCATGAGCGTTTAGGGTTTGTAGGGGGTGTATGAATAGTGCTGAACCGGGCTTCGATGGCCGTGGGGCCGTATGCGTCGGTTAGTTTTTCCCAATCCTTGGGTGTAAGTGGCATCAGGATACCGTCTTTGCCAAGCTTCTTGTCGCGGAAGCGCCGCAGCTCGTAGTCGGGCTGCAATACGCTATTCAGCACTTTGGCTAGGTAGCCGATGGGCTGTTGTTTCCCCGCCGGATAGGCCATTGCCTCGCGTTCTCGGTAGCGAAGCAGATAAAACTCAGTATCTTTGTCTCCTTCGCGACAGACGGTATAACGGAAGTGCTTTTCGTCTTTATGCAGCCCCTCGGAAATCCACGAGAGGAATTGTTCAAAAGGCTCCTTGCTGTTGAGGCCATACACCCACATATCGATTTCCTCTGAAAGTGTTTCCTCGGGGCGGCCACCCTCAAGTAAGTTGGTCCGCACCCAACGTACACGGTCCCACGGGCCGAGCATTTCAAGCGCACCGTTTAGCGATTCGGGGAGTTCGGCTTGGAGGTAAAAAGCTGCAAACAGTCCATCCAGCCATTGCATCAACACCGGGTCATGCACGATGGGGCAGCGCGCGTAGCGTACTTCTGAATGGGCGTACCGCCAGTTGACGGTTCCATTGGCCAGCGTGAGGTAGGCCACGTGCCCCTTGGTGTGAATGGGGTTGGAAAGCCGGATGATAAAAGGATCGGCGTTCGGGTCGGCAGTAAGTCCGGGGCCGAGGATGGTAAATCCGGACATGATCAATAAGTCCTTATCCGAATGGTTCAGTTGGAGATATCGCCGGTAGTGCTCCACCATCGCAGGCGTAGTTGCGGGAACAGGCCGGATTGCTTCTGTTTTAGCAATGATGTCTGCTGCCTTAATGAGGGTGTCTTCTGCTTCTTTCATGAAAGCAAAAGTAGGGCAGGGCAGCGGGGTACTTTTGATTTATCTGATCTGGAAAGTGTTGATTTATTTGATACGTTGGCGCCACAAATTGCTGTGCCGGCTATGGGTAGCTCAGGGAATCGTTTTCTTGTTTAAGAAGAGTTATTGGTGGTTCAAGCATTTCAATTTACCAAAGCAGCCTTACATCGTATAGCGGAAACTTTTCATCTTTGGTAATAATGGCTAAGTCTTCCGCAATAGCCTGACCGATAATCATTCGGTCAAAAGGGTCATGGTGATGGAAGGGTAAGGATGTTGCCCTTAAAGTATGTTCTATGCTAATAGGTAGTATATCAAAGCCCGATTGTTCTATAATGTCAAAAATAGTCGATATCGGCTTCTTAAAATCTAACCGTCCCAGAGAATTTTTAATAGCCATCTCCCAATAGGTTGCTAGGCTAACAAAACAATGGTTTTCCGAAAGTTCTATGAGTGTTCGTGTTTTGGTAGGTAGCTTGTCGTCATCGGTTATATACCAAATCAGCGCATGGGTATCCAGCAAAAGATTCATTTCGTGTAGTCTTCAAACCCGGGTATGGGATCGTCGAAATCAGATTTCATCACAATTAAACCTTTGGCTTTTCCCGAAATCCTGGATCTCTCTTTCTTTTCTTTAGCCTTTGATTTATACACAAGAAAATCAATAAAATCAGCAACCTCGCTCTTCAAAGAAGAAGGAAGACTGGATAGTTTGGTGTAAAGTTGCACGTCTGACATAGCATTCTCGCTTATGACAAAGATAGGTGAAAGATTCATAAACTGCAATAAAGTAGGATGTTTCTTGCGGACTATGAACGACATCAATCACTTGGTGGGTGTCTGAATTTAGCGCGGTAGACCCGACTGAAATAAGCAAGCTGCCCCGAAAACATCGTTTTCTATAACATTGCCCGTATTGCCCATTATTTAGTTTTCCGGCGAGAAGCGATAATATCTTGTACGGTTTCCGTTGTCTCTGGGCTATCCCAGCCGGCTGCTATTTCACTCCGCAGATCTTCCAACATCCTCTTCCGGTAATACGCATGTAGCCTAAGGGCATCCCGAACAACCTCGCTGGCATTTTGATAATCTCCTGAGGCTAATTGGCTTGCGATGTATTTTTCTTGACTATCGGTGAAACTAATATTCATTCGAAAATTATTATTCATTTAATTGCCTGCTTTCAATGGTATTCATGAAAGCTTCGCAGTTTGCTCTTTAATGGCCTAATGGAACCCGCAGGTTTCATCGCCTTTTATGCCAGACAATGACATGGCAGGTTTCATATGGTTATGTCTATATATAACAAATATCGCCACACCAAATTAAAAATTCAAATTTTGACCACTATGTTTTTTCGGCGATGCCCCGAACCGTGCCTTATAGGCCCGGCTGAAATAAGCAGGCGTCCAGCCAAGATACCGGGCCACCCGGACGGGCGGGTCGCCTTCCCGCAGCAGTTGAACGGCCAGGTCCAGTTTCTGCCGTGTGATGTAGCTGCCTATCGTTATACCGTGGTACGTTCTGAATAGCCTGCGGGCGTAGACAGCCGAAATACGGAATTGCTCCGCAACGCTGTCGGCAGTTACCATTTTGCCCTGCAAAATACATTGGTTAATGTGTGCTTTTAGCTGTTCGGCCCATTCCGCACCGATGGCTTTTCCTTCGGCGTAGCCGTGCAGGGTTTGGTGGGCGATGAACACCAGTTCAAGCGAGAGGTGCATAATGGATTGCCTGCGCCTGAGGTATGTGTTTCCAGGTGCGCGCAGAAACCGATGGATAGACGCCCCCGAGCCATCCTGCATGGAGAGTGCGTGGCTGGCGGCATGGGCAGCCAACTTGGTTTTCACGGCGTTGATGACCGTAGCCTCCATGCCCAGTTCCGGGCTTTCTTCGCGGAACAATGCCTTCGGCTTGTGCACCACATAAAAAATGCGGTGCGTGCCTTCGTTGAAGCTGCATGCATACCGGCCTGCCGGAAGGTAGCTCACCCGGTAGTGGTTTTCCGTTGTTTTTACCAGGGTTTTCCGTGCTTCCGGTGTGGTTATATCCATTGTGCCCCGCAACAGATACAGCCAATAGAGATCATACCGGGGGCAGTAAATGGGAATCACCGCGGAAGCCGTGTACGCCTGCACCTCGATGTAGCTTACATAAACGTCTGGCAGGTCGTAGGCCTGCTCTACTACCTGCCAGTTCCGGTGCTGCCATATGATTGCTTCTGCACCGGGTAACCGGTAGGCGCATTGCGCCAAAGCCGTGTTGGTGGTTGCGGCATCGGCTATGCGGGCGTCTTCATCGTGGATCTGGATAGCGGGTAGCATAGCTGTTTAGGTTAGCCTGCGCAATCCACCCAGGGGCATCGCCGGGGTTCAAGCACAGGCTAACGGGGTTATCAGATAGGCGAGTGGGGCTGGATTTCGTGAATGGGTGTAAGATGTATGCGGTGATCGGCAATGGCGAGCGTCTGTGGCCGGTGGCTGATGAAGATGATCGTCGTCCCCCGGCTTCGGCAATTGAGTATGCACCGGTGGATGACTGCTTCGGTCTCTTCATCCATCGCCGCCGTGCCTTCATCGAGGATGAGAACTTCGGGTCGCTTGTACAGCGCACGGGCAATAGCAATGCACTGGCGTTGGCCGCCGGACAACGTTGCGCCGCCTTCGCCCACGGGGGTATTCCAACCCAGGGGAAGGCCGTTGATGAAGTCGGTTAGCCCTACGCTTTCAAACAACTCGGCTAATCGGCCGGCATCCGGCCTGTGTTGTGCGCATACGTTTTCAGCAAGGGTGCCGGCAGTGAAATCGGGATGCTGTTCAACCACGCCCATGCGCTGCTGGATGGTGCGAAGGCTGATGAGATGCAGGGCGTGGCGTCCCATCCGGATCACGCCACGCGATGGTGCATACCGTTTGGTGAGCAGGTAAACCAGCGTGCTTTTTCCCGAACCGCTTTCACCGGTAACGACCGTAATGCGACCGGTGGGAAAATGGCAGGATAGCGAGTCGAATACCGGCAGCCCGCGGAGGTAGCCAAAACATACGCCTTCCAAACGGATATCTCCGATTCGTTCAGGCTGCAGGAGTGTGGCCTGATGGGGTTCTGCGGGTGGTACGCCCTGAAAGTCCTGCAGGTGAGCACTGGCCAAACGGGCATCGTGCCAGGTTTGGCTGAGGTGCGCCAATTGGTAAGCTGCCCGGTGGAAATAGCCGCTGAGCGCATATAGGGCAAGGACTTCGCCCAGTTTCAATACACCATCGAGCACCAGCGCACCACCTACCCACAGTACGGCCAGTGTGGTTCCCTGGGCAATGGTGTCTGCGGCGCTCTCAGAAAAGACACGGTTCAGCCCCGAACGATAGGTAGCATGCAGCACCGTGGCCAGGCGGGCTTCAAGTTTACCCGTGGCTAGCGCTTCGGTGCCGGAGAGGCGATGCGTCCGCACCGTGCGAAGCGTATGGGTAAGCTCGGCTTCAAAGTTGCTTTGGGCAGCAATGAGCTGTTGTTGGCTGCGCCGGTTCATCCGGCTGGCCACGATGTGGCAAACGAGGTAACCGATTAGGGTGCCTGTAAAGAGGAACGCCAGCCGACCGTGGCTACCCAGTAGCATGGGAAACAGCAGGACAACGGTAAACAAGGGCATGGTACATTGGATGGCCAGATCGCAGGCAAAATTGCGCAACTGTACGGCATTGCCAACGCGGGTAAGCAGCTCACCGGTGCGGTAACGATCGAAGATTGCCAATGGCAAGCGCAGCAGATGTCTGCAAAAACCGCCGATAATGCGGGCATCGAGCAGCCGGCCGATGCGCAGCAGAAGTACCGCGCGCCAAGCGCCTGCAAACTGTTGCAGGCATAGCGTGATCAGCATGATAACTCCCAGCACCGGAAGCAGATTGGCGGCTTTAGTGGCGAGCACACGGTCCGTAAGTGCCGCGATGAAAAGTGCACCGGCATAGGAAAGCAGGGTGTAGCAGGCCGTGGCGGCGATGGCGGCGGTTACCGCACGGCGATGGGGATATAAGAGCAGCCAAACTTGTTTCAGCAAAGGTAACGGACCCTCCTGTTGGCCAAAACCGGTACCGGGCATCAACAGGATCAATACACTTCTCCACACTTGGACGAAGGCGGGCCGATCATACCGGTGATACCTTCCCGTTGCCGGATCCATAATGCGGACCCAGCGCGGATGTACCTCCGTAATGACCACATAGTGGGGCAATCCGTGTTGCCCCGTGATGAGCGCGATGCAGGGGAGTTGTACTTCCGCAAGGTGCGTTTCTGTTACGTGGATACAGGCTAGTTCGAAGCCAAGCGCTGTACCTGCGTATTCGATATCTGCTAAGGAGGCTTCGTTTGGTGGAAACAAGAGCCGCACTTCTGCCAGGGGTACGAAACGGCCGTAATGCGCAGAAATGGCCGTAAGACAAGCTGCACCGCAGTCGTGGTCGCCTTGCTGTTGAATGCACTTCATGTCTATAGGTTTGGTAGTTTCCTGATGTTTTGGTACCTTCGTTTAAACAACTAATTAATCGGCAACTTAAATTTGAGAACCATGTTTCCACAATTCAGGGAAGCGACTATAAGCTACGTATTTTTAACTGGGGTAATCGCCGCCAGCCTGGTGGGTTTTTATCACCGTGGGTTTTATTATGCCAACGTTTTCCAGCCCAGCCAGGTGTTTTCCGGAAAGCGGGTATGGACGGTGGTTACATCTGCCTTCATTCACGGCGGATGGCTGCATTTACTTTGCAACGTTGTGTTCTGTCTCATCTTTATGACCGACGTAGAATACATGTTGGTGGATGATTTTGGACCAGTGGCGTCCAGCGGCATTTTATGCCTGCTTTTCGTTGGTACGGTATCAACTGTTAACTTGATAACGGGATACCGCTTTCGCAAGCAGCCGTATGTGTCTGCCGTGGGTCTTTCCGCGTTTTGCTTTGCCATGGTTGTCTTTTATTTCATTTATTTTCCCTTGGATACCTCGCCTAACCTACCGATGCTGCGGGCCTACCAGTATGCAATGGCGGTTCCGTTGGGATGCGTAATCGCATGGGCGGCCAACATCCCCGGAAATCATGCGGTGCACCTGGCAGGGTGCGTGTTGGGGATGCTGGCGGCCCTCGTGATCCGTCCGGAAATCATGGCTGAATTGTGGGCTCATTTCAGGACGTGAACCGATGGATTATAGGAAGAAAAAACCCAGACCCGGCAGGCCGAAAAACTGCATGCCTACCAAGGCCTGTCCCGCGTTCCAGGCAAGACTGTTAGGCCGGCGTGCACCGCCGTTTTGATGTTCCTTTTCTTCGTGGCTCATCAGGATGGCACCGTTCGGAATCTGAACGGTACCATGTACTTGTTGTGTTGAATACGTTTTCTTTTTCATGTTGATTATGAGTTACTGGACGTCACGATTGACGGCCGTTACAAAGGTCTTTATTGTTGATTTAAATAGTTGTTTATCATTTACTTATGTGAGTACTGAGAGTTCTTGAATTGTCGGTTTTTCAGAACTTACGGTACTACATTTTTCCTTCTAAAATTTGTTTAAGTCATGGAAAATATTTACAAGATTCCGACTGTGGGTGGACGGATTAAATACGTCCGTCAACAAAAAAAATTTGCGCAGATAGGCGTAGCGATGGGGGCGGGTATCTCGCAGAAAGCGTTATCTAAAATCGAGCAGGATCAGACCAAACCCTCCATTTACCGGATATACCGCATAGCCGAAAGCTTGGATGTGGATGTGCATTTGCTGATTCCAAAGGAGCGGTGGAATGCGGTGTATTCCGCATATGGTGTGTTTGGTGGTCTGTTCTTCAGGCTGCTGCGGGTGGTACGTCGGAAAAATACATAGCTGTAATTACGGATATGCTGTGTTTTGAGGTATAGCAGCAACCGGTTATCTTAGCGTATAATTGATAACCTGCCATATCAGTTGGTGCAGCTGCTTTGTTATCGGGGGCCGGGGCATAGCAGCTGCCGGGCATACAGTTGTGTTGGCTTAACATCTACTGTTATGTTAAAGCACATCGAAAGCCTTGATGGGCGATTGGCGTCCATCGAGGAAAACCTGCGTCCCATTGCAGCAGTGGCCATCAGTCTGATCGAAAGCGGCCTGCTGGAACAACTTGCCGAATACCTGCCGGAAATCGCAGCCTTCATCCGCCGGACTTTTCCGAAGGATGAACCTAAAATGCACCTGCCCGAAGTATTGAAATATCTGGGCCTCAGTGAACGGACGTACTATCGCCGGATAGCGGATGGTAAGCTCACTCCCCGAAAGTGGGAAGGGCCGGATTTCTTTTACCCCAGCGATTTGGAAGAAGAACGCAAAGAGAGCAAGCGTCGCGGACGGATCTGACCTTCGTGGCACATCCATCCGGGATTAGGTATGGATGGGTTCGCCCTGCTTTCGGCTGCGGTTCGGCCAGCTGCCGAAGGTTACCCGAACAGTTCCCGAACAATTCCCGAATGATTCTCGAACAATTCTCGAACAACTCCCGAACGGTTGTCGAACAACTGTCGAAGAAGTGGCAGTAATTGGCAGCGATTTGTGCCAATTACTGCCAATCACTGCCAAAAGTTTCCGGGGCGGGCTCCCCGGGCTACGTTTGTACCCAGAAAGCGGAAATACCGGTATAAAAATG